>Ga0196964_10000045_pt1 | contig 112954 bp, 106 predicted proteins | sample S1_10metaG_FD_148615 | JGI IMG/M metagenome (GOLD analysis project Ga0196964, IMG submission 148615) | Soil microbial communities from Anza Borrego desert, Southern California, United States - S1_10 | ecosystem: Environmental > Terrestrial > Soil > Desert | place: USA: California | collected...
CGCCCTCGTGATCCACCGCCCGCCACAGGTAGTGCATCTCGCCGTTGATCTTCACGTAGACCTCGTCGAGGTGCCACCTCCAGTGGGTGTAGGCCCTCATCGCCTTCACCCGCTTCCTGCGGATCTCACCGGCGAACATCGGATCAAACCGGTTCCACCACAGCCGCACCGTCTCATGGCAGATGTCGATGCCGCGCTCCGCCAGCAGGTCCTCCACGTTGCGCAGAGACAGCGGAACGCGGACGTACATCATCACCACCGCCCTGATCACCTCAGGCGAGCTGTCGAACCAGCGGAAAGGGTTGTCGCTCCTGGCCATACAGCCAGGCTAGGGGAGGGGCCTGCACCCGCCAATTGGTTGGGGCTGACAGGGCCCACTTCTACGGTGGTGCAGCGGCGTGATCGATCACGTTTTATTGCACTGCACCATCGAAGTCCTTCAAGGGGACATCGGGGTCACTATCTGGCGCATCTCACAGGAGAGCCGCTCCACTACGGCGGCGGCTCAGGGATGCAAATGAAAAACCGTCATGCCCTTTTGGGCGCCGTCTCGCTGGCCGGCCTGGCTCTGGCCGCTGCGCCGTCCGCTTTCGCTCAAAGCGCTCCCGTCGATGACGTCTCGCCGCCGCAGGTAGGCGAACCTTCGGATCCTTCCGGGGATTCTGCGCTGCTGGACGAGGTCGTCGTGACCGGGACCCGGGTGGGCAGATCGCGTCTGGACACCCTTTCGCCTGTTGACGTCTTCCACAGCGGAGACCTTCAAGAGCAGGCGAGCACCGAACTGGCGGAAGCGCTCGCCAGCGTTGCGCCGTCCATCACCTTCCCGCGCCCTTCGGCAACAGACGGCACCGACGTTATCCGGCCCGCCGCGCTCAGGGGCTTGTCTCCGGATCAGACGCTGGTGCTGGTGAACGGGGCCCGTCGCCATACTTCGGCGCTGGTCAACGTCAATGGCTCCATAGGGCGTGGCTCTGCAGCGGTTGACCTAAACGCCATCCCCACCGCTGCGGTCGAACGAGTTGAAATTCTTCGGGAGGGCGCATCTGCCCAGTATGGGTCGGACGCGATAGCAGGAGTCATCAACCTGCGCCTGCGCGAAGCTCGTGAAGGCGGCGCGATCACAACTACGCTGGGACAGTATTTCACCGAGGTTGAGGCGGCGCGTGGCTCTCGCGACGAGCAGGATGGCCGCACCGTTACCGTTTCGGGATGGGCCGGGCTTCCGCTCGGGCCAGAGGGATTTCTGACCGTTTCAGCAGAAGTGCGCGACCGCGAGCCCACCAGCCGAGGCGACCTCGACCCTCGCGTGGCGCCCACGCGGGTCACATCGCGCTACGGGGATCCGCAAGCGCGCGACTACACCGTCTATCTGAACGCGGGACTGCCACTTGAGAACGGGGTGGAGGCCTACGGCTGGGCCGGCTACCAGAACCGTGACGCGGAAGCGGCCGCCTTTTTCCGCATCCCCAGCAACAGCAACAACGTTCCGGCGATCTACCCCGACGGGTTCCTGCCACTCATTGGAGCCGATGTGCAGGACTTTACGGCGGCCGCAGGGCTGCGAGGCGAGGTCGGTGGCTGGCAGACCGATCTGAATCTTGTCTTCGGCCGAAACGAGATCGACTACCGGGTCTCCAATACGTTGAACCCCACCTACGGCGCACAGTCGCCCACCGCCTTTGAAGCCGGCGGCTTCGCCTACCACCAGCTGGTTCTCGGCCTGGACCTCACCCGCGGCTTCGAGGTCGGTTTCGCCGGTCCCTTGAACGTGTCTGCCGGGCTGGAGGCGCGCAGGGAAGGATATCAAATCCGGGCGGGAGAGCCCGCTTCGTACGCCCGCGGGAGCATCAATCCGGCCGCGACTCCTGGCGCGCAAGGCTTCCCCGGACTTCAGCCCTCCAATGAAGTGGACGAAGACCGTAGCGCGTTGGGGGCCTACGTGGACCTGGAGGCGGATGTGACTGATCACCTCTCGGGCTCCCTGGCCGTCCGTACCGAGAACTACAGCGACTTCGGCTCGACGACGACGGGTCGAGCGGCCGCACGATACAAGGTGACGCCAGCCCTCGCCGTCAGAGGATCGGTATCGACCGGGTTCCGTGCGCCGAGCCTGCAACAGTCATTCTACACGGCCACTTCGACGAACTTCATAAACGGCGTGCCCTTCGAGACAGGCACCTTCCCTGCCACAAGCGCGGTCAGCCAGGCGTTGGGCGCGCAGCAACTTGAGCCCGAAAAATCGCTAAACTACGGTTTGGGACTGGTGTTCAACCGCGGGCCCTTCGAGCTCACCGCCGATGCCTACCGGATCGATGTCGATAATCGCATCGTACTTTCCGACAACCTGGGTGGTCGCGCAGATATCCTGGCGCTCCTTCAGCCGTTTGGCATCACCCAGGCCAGGTTCTTCACCAACGGCGTGGACACCCGGACCGAGGGGCTGGACATCGTTGCCCGATATCGCGTGTCGACGGATCGCTTGGGCAGGTTCGACTTCACAGGTGCGGCGAGCTTCAGTGACACGGAGATCACTCGTCTTCCGTCCACCAATACCTTGTCCGCGCTAACCCCGCCGCCTGTTCTATTCGGTCGGGTGTCCCAGAACATCATACAGAGCGGAACGCCCAACAAGAAGCTGGTCGCGGCCGTTGACTGGGGGCGTGACATGTTTGGTTTGACAGCACGCGTGACCCATTATGGCGAGGCCGTCGAGCCTGGGACTACCGCCGCCGCCGACATACGGACCGGTGAGAAGACGCTGGTTGACCTCGAAGCCCGCTACGACCTTGGTCGTGGGATCAATCTGGCCCTTGGCGTGGACAACCTGTTCGACGTCTATCCGGACATCACCCCCGCTGCACTGAACTCCACGGGAGCATTGGCCTTCACCCGCTACTCACCGTTCGGGTTCAACGGCCGATTTGCGTATGTCCGAGTCGGCTACCAATGGTGATCGCGGCGCCCGGTGACCGGTGCTGTCAGTCTAACGCTAACAAGTGTCCACCTAGGGCCCGGTGTGGCTCGCGTGTGGGGAGGCGAGGGGCGGTGCTGGCAAGTTAACCAGCCAGTAGAGGCGGCGCGGAGATCTGCTGTAAGCAACTTCAGAGGCTTAGCCGTCGGACGCTCTGAGGCTAGGTGACCAGCTAGCGACGTCCGCGCCAATCGCAGGCTGCCCTAACTCATTGATTTGGCTTGACCCGGGATGCTGGCGTTTTCCTTAGTGGCTTGTCTTACCGGTTGACTTGACAGCACGCCTACCGGCTACGTCGGACTGGCCCGGACAGGATGCGAGCGTCGGTGGCCGGCGAGCCCGGATCCTTCACCCTGATGAGGTGCCGCTGATGGGTGGGAAAGTACGCGAGAGGCGGTGGGCAGAAGGCCTGGACAAGATGATGAAGGTGCTTGGCATGGCAGGTGTGGCGCTCGTTCTCAGCGAACCTGCCTTGGCGCAAGATGCCCAAGTGGTGCGTGCGCCGTCTCCGGCGACCGCTCCGATAGACCCGAACCAGAGGAACGCTGACTGCCTGGTCGCGCTCGGCTCGGACGAAAGCCCCGAGCCGATGACCATCGCTGCGAAGAGCTACTTCGAAGGTCGCGTGAACAGCATCGAAGATGCTGAACTTCGACAGTCGGTGATGATCTCCGCCGAGGAGGCTGTTCGGCCGAATCGCAATCGGGCGGAGATTGCGTCGACCTGCGTCCTGCTCCACCAGGTGTTGAAGCTGCAGGGGGAGCGTTTGCAACCTGCGGAGCCGGCCATCTCGCCTGAACCGCTAAAGGGTCTGGCGGCCGACACTTCCTTTGACCGCAACATCTGGCAGGTGGCGCCTCGTGCGGAGTTCCCCGCAACTGCAGCCGCGAACGGCATCACGGAGGGCGGGGCAATCGTGGAGTGCACCGTCGATGCTGACCACCGACCGCGCGAGTGCACCGTCGTGAGCGAGAACCCTGAAGGGTTTGGCTTCGGCCAGGCTGCAGTCCATGGCGTAGAACGAGGTGTTCTGAGGCCGGAGACGCCCAGGCACCCTCAGACAGGTATCATCCGCCAGCCGGTGCACTTCCGACTGGAAAACTGAGGTAAGCGCAGCGACTACGGGAGTGGTGTGGGAAGCGTGCTGTCAAGTTGGCAGGGTAAGACAAGCCACTAAGGAGAACGCCAGCATCCAGTGGTCAAGCCGAATCAATGAGTTAGGGCAGCCTGCGATTGGCGCGGACGTCGCTAGCTGGTCCCTTAGCCTCAGAGCCTCCGGCGGCTAAGCCTCTGAAGTTGCTCACAGTAGATCTTCGTGCCGCCTCTATTGCCTAATTAATTTGCCAGCACCCTGGTGATCGTCATCGATCCCAGGCTGGCCACGGCCAACACCGCCGTGGCGGCGCTCGACCGGCTGGAGGAGCGAGGCGTGACCGGCCTGCGCCTCGCCTGCCTGGTCGCCTCGCCCGGGGGGCTGGAGCGCTTGCGGGCGTATCACCCCGACGTGCCGGTGTGGATGGCGGCCGTCGACGAACGGCTGAACGAGCACGGCTACATCGTCCCCGGACTGGGCGACGCCGGCGACCGGCTGTTCGGCACGCGCTGACGCGCCTGCTTCGCCGGCATCAGCCGGAGAAGGGGCTGACGCCGCCCTAGCGACGCCAGCCCTTCGCGATCAGCGACGCGCGGGGCGCGCCGGCAGGGGCCGGGCGACCTTGTCCAGCACGAAGCGGGCGGCGCGCCTGCCGACCTGTTCGCCCGCCTCGTTGGCGAAGCGGTAGTGGACGCCGCCGTAGGTGCGGGACGCCGACACCTCCGTCACCCAATGGTCCCAGCTCGGCAGCACCTGGGTGACCGCGTTGGGGATGCTGATGGACGCGACACGCACGCCGCCGCTCGGCGTGGCGCCAGTCTCCGCCTTCATCACCTCGGCGACGGCCGCGGCGAAGGTGCAGTGGCCGCAGGGATATTCCGAGAAGTTCGGGGTCGCCAGTAGCGGCGTCCAGCCGGGCTCCGCCGGGGTGGCGCCGTTGCCGTCGTCCTCGCCGTTCCGGATCGCGGTGATCGGCCGCCAGAAGTTGTAGTGGCTCTTGGACTCCGACATCACCATCACCGCGTCGTCCATGGCCATCTGGTACAGCATGACCATCCGGGCGTTCTGAACCGGCGCGCGGCCGGGCTGGTCCGCCACCGACCTGATCATCGGCGTCAGGTCCGGCCCCTCGCGGAAGCGGGCCATCAGGGTCTGGTGCGGCGTGCGCTCGATGCTCGTCTTGCCGCCCAACCGTCGGACCTCCTCGTAGTCCCGCGCCCAGGTCGCGCTGGACAGGGCCGGCGGCGGGGGCGCGCGCAAGGCCTCCACGCTGGGGATGGCCCAGGGGCGGAAGGCCCAGGTGGCGCTGTCGATGCCGGGGAAGGTGGTCGGCACCCAAACGCCGGGGATGGTGGAGGGCCGGTAGGGCTCGGCCTTGAACGCGGGATCCATGCCTCCAGCGTGGATGGCGGCGGCCGCCGCCTGTTCCCCCACCAGCCGTCCGGCCTCGCGAGCCGCCTGGTCCGCGACCGCCGCCATGGCGATGGCGTAGCTCTCGTCCAGCAGGGTCTTCTTGTCGGGGTAGTGGTGCAGCAGGACCTTGTAGGCGGCCGTGGCCACCGCCGCGTCCGGCGACGCCGAAGGCGCGGCCGCCGGGAGCTGAAGGTAGCTCTCATAGCGCCGATCGATCGCGTTCAGCGCTTCGAACATCGCCAGGGAGGAGCGCGAGACCGCACGCTTCTGCTCTGGCGTGCCGGGGCCGTAGATCGGCGACATCTTGCCGGCGAACTCCCACCAGTCGGTGACCACGTCGGCGGCGGCGGGCTGGGCGAGCGCCAGGACGGCGGTCGCGGCGAGCAGAGCGGTGATCGTCTTACGCATGAGTTTCCTCCCCAGTGTTGGTTGATGTTTCGGTCGTCAAGCGACGGCCGGAACGGCTTTGCGCGGGCGCTTCAGGCGCACGCGGATCATCCAGAAGACGAGCAGGGCCAGCGGCAGGAGGGCGAGCACCCACAGGTGCGGGCCCCGCAACTCGGCGGGGATCTCGTCCATCTGGCCAAGGAAGAAGGAGCCGGTGGCGATGAACAGCGCCGCGCACATCCGCCACAGGTGCCGAGAGATCCGCTGCTCGCCGGACAGGCCCCGTTGCCGCAGCACCGTCCAATCCGCCGCCGCCGCGAGCAAGGCCACGCCGGCGAAGACGTAGGAGACGGTGGCGTCGGCGCCGCCCTCGGACACGCCCCTCCACACGCCGGTGGCGGCGAGCGCGAGCGCGAGCACGAGCGCCGCGCTCTCGAAGCGGCCCGCCTCGCCGTCGCGGCGCCGGGCCGCCACCCAGGCGGTGATCACCAGATAGGCGACGAAGAGGCCGGCCGAGACGTTGCCGGGCTGCTGTCGCAACTCGCCGATCAGGGCGCCGAAAGCGCCCATGATCAGCATGGAGACGACGAACAGCGCGCCGCTCAGCCGATGCAGGCGACCGCCCTTGCGTAGGAAGACCGCGAGGTAGCCGAACACGAGGGCGCCCGTCCCGCCGGAGATGTGGGCGAGGAGCAGAAGCGACAGGCCTTCTGGGCTGTAGACAGGCAGAGTCATGGCGTCCTCCGGTTGAGGGTGTATTCGCGCGCATTGTTGGGGTGGGATCGAGGGAGACGGCTCAGGCCGTCAGCCGGATCCCTGCTCGTGGTGGTCGAAGCTCATCAGCGGCTCCAGACGGTCAGTTGGGGGCTCGGGCCCGGCGCACCCGGACCGAGAGGACGATGAGGAGGGCCGCCGCCGCGAGGCCGACCCAGAGCTGAGGGAGAGTCGGGAGACGCCAGGGCTGGAGGTCGGCGGGACCGTCGATCCAGCTGCGGCCGTCGCCGCCGATGGTGTAGGGCTGAATGACGCCGCCCCCCAGCCACCGCTCCAGCGCCCAATGGATGTGGCTGTGGGCCAGCACCATGTGCTCCATGATCAGGAAGGCCGCGAAGGGCGCGAGAGCCCAGAGGAGGGCGGCGCGACGCGCCCAGGCCGAGACCAGCAGCAGCCAACCCCAGAGCGGCGCGTACCAGAGCGCTATGAATGGGAGCCCGTAGCATAGTGCGGCCCAGAGCCAGACGAGGTCCAATCGGGACCAAAGCTCGCGCGGGTCGTACCCGGTCATGATCCAGGCCAGCGACTGGAGCGCGACCATCAGCAGGTTCATCGACACCGCCAGCGTCAGCACCACCATGGGCATGACCAGTGCCGGGATCGCCAGCTTGGAGAGCACCGTCTGCAGGTCGGAGACCGGCATGGACTTCCAGAACAAGATGCTCCGGTCCCGTCGCTCCCCTTGCAGGGCTTCGAGGCAGTAGAGCGCCCCGACCAGGAGCGAGGTGATCACCAGGACGCCGATGGAGATCTGATAGTGGACGGCGAACGGCACGGAGCCCTCGGCTCCCGCCAGGGTGGCGTCCCGCCGCCCGTCTCCGGTGGAGAGGGAGGAGGCGAACTGCGCCAGACTGGCGAAGACCGCCACGGCCGCCGGAGCCAGATAGACGGCTGGGTGCTCCCACAGCTCACGGCGAACGAGCCACAGGAGCGTCCGGATCCAGGCGAAGCGGCTGGAGACGTCATGGCTCATGCCGCGGACTCCTCGGCTGGGCGACGGGCCATCAGACCCAGGAACAGGTCGTGGAGGCCCGGCGTCCGAACCTCTCCCAGCGCAGAGAGGCGCTCCCGGTCGACCCGGTCGAAGATCATGACGGTGCGCCCGAACGCCGTGCGCGCGGAGAGAGGACCGAGCGCCTGGGCCGCCTCTTGCCGATCCGGCGTCACCGTCAGCTCAGCGAACCGCGCCTCCATCTCCTCCACGGTCGCCGAAAGCGCCACGCGCCCGCGATCCAGCACGACCACATCGGTCAGGATGTTCTGGACTTCGTAGAGGTCGTGCGTCGAGACGACTATGGTGCGGACCTGGTCGACATAGTCGCCCAAGAGGGTGTCGAAGAACCGCTTCCGGTAAAGCAGGTCCAGGCCGAGCGTGGGCTCGTCCAGCACCAGAAGCTTGGCGTCCACGGCCATGATGAGGGCGAGGTGCAACTGGGTCACCATGCCCTTGGACAGCTCCCGGATCCGCGCCCCCAGGCGGACGGAGGTACGGGCCAGAAGCGCCTCCGCTCGAGACCGGTCGAAGCGGGGGTGCACGCCCGACATGTAGTCGAGGGTCTGTCGCACCTTCATCCAGCGGGGCAACAGGGCGACGTCGGCGATGAAGCACACGTCCTGCATCAGCGGACCGCGCTCGCGCCACGGATCGCGACCCAGGACGCGCAACTCGCCCTCGTGCGGCGTCAAACCCAGGATGGCTTGCAGCGCCGTGCTCTTGCCGGCGCCGTTGGGGCCGAGCAGCCCCACGATTCGGCCTTCGCCGATCTCCAGGTCGATCCCGTCGAGGGCGACAGTCCCGCCGTATGTCTTGCGCAGGCCGAGGGCGCGGATCACCGTCATGATCAGCCCTCCTTCCGCATCACTGGCTTGGCCTCGCCCAGCAGGTCCTCGGCCAGGCCCAGCCGCTCGATGGTGGCGCGGATCGTGGGCCACTGATCGGCGAGGAACCGCTCTCTCTCGTCCGTCAGCAGGGCGGCGCGCGCGCCCGGCTTGACGAACATCCCGCGCCCGCGCTGCTTCTCCACCAGGTCTTCGTCGGCCAGCTGCTGATAGGCCTTGAGCACGGTCAAGGGATTGACCCTAGACTCCGTGGCCACCGTACGCACCGACGGAAGCGCGTCGCCCTCTACGAGCATGCCTTCCAGGATCATCGCCACCACCCGATCCCGGATCTGGCGATAGATCGGTTGGCTGTCGTTCCACTCCTGAGCCATGCTTGGTTCCTGTACGCCCCCGCGAAGGTGGCCGAGGGTGCCGTCAGCCGTCCGCCCGGGGCGGAATCGCCGCCGAAGTTAAAGCCTTTGCCGTCCCACGACACATCTTCCTCCCTGCTGGCGCACCGCCCGAAGGCGAGCCCCTGGTCCCTACCGATGTGGTGATATACCCAACTATAACACCATGCGCAAGAGCTCGCTTTCCGTTCGCCGCGATCAGGGCTTTCAAAGCGGAGCACCGCCACGGCTGGCCGGCGGTGGTGGCCCGAAGCGTCTGCGGCCGGCGAGCTCCTCGAGCTCAAGCGGCTGGAGTCTGCGCGCCGCTACCCCTTGCGGACCTCATGAGTGTACTGCGCGGCTCCCGATCCCGGCACGAACTCGCCTGCGCCGTCGCCGATAACGGACCATGATCGCGCGACCTCATCGGCCGCGTCTGGACCCGCTCCGACGTGAACGCCCTGGGTCACGTACTGTCAAGTCAACCGCTAGGACGAGCATCTAAGGAGAGCGCCAGCATTCCCTGGTCACGCCGGATCAAGGAGTTAGAGTAGCCTGTGATTTGCCCGAACATCGGCTAGCTGGGTCGCTCAGGCTTGGAGCTTCCGACGGCTAAGCCTCTGAAGTTGTTCACAGCAGGTCTGCGCGCCGCCTCTACTAGCTGGTTAACTTGACAGCACCGTCTGCACTCCCATTCGCGCTGAAGACGCTGGTCTGCGGCGCGGGCCGCCCCAGCCTTGATGAATGTCTTTTCCAACCCCCAAGCGAAGCGGACGCCAAGCCATTAAGCATGCCAAAGCCGGCCCCTAGAGCTTTGGCGCGCTCAGGACCTGTCGGGTCGCGAGACGTTGTCACCGAGGCGTGTAAGCGCTAACCCGAAGAGGCCAGCCGGGGTTGTTGAGCGGAGTGTTCGAGATGCGGGCGACCCGAGCACTCCCCCTCTTCGCCGGGGCTTGGCTGGTCTGGGCGGGTCAGGCGAACGCCTTCGGCGCCGCTCAGACCGGCACGCCTCCACAGCACGCTAAGGTCGATGAACTCTTCGCCTCCATGAGTGGAACCGCGCCGGGTTGCGCGGTCTCCATCTCCCGGAACGGCGTCGGGGACTATGCGCGCGGCTATGGGATCGCGAACCTTGAAGCGGGGGCGGCAATCACGCCGCAAACCGTCTTCGCGGTCGCCTCCATATCCAAACAGTTCGCCGCCTTTTCGATCGGACTGCTGGCGCAAGAGGGCAAGCTTTCCCTCGGTGACGACGTTCGTAAGCACGTGCCCGAGTTGCCAGATCTGGGAGAGCGGATCACCGTCTCGCAGCTCATCCATCACACGAGCGGTTTACGGGATCAGGGCCATCTCGTGATCCTCGCCGGCTGGCGCGCGAGTGATGTCTCCACCGAAGACGACATGCTCTGGGCCATCCAGCGCCAGCAGGGACTGAACCACAGCCCAGGCGAAGAGGTGGTCTATGGCAACTCCGCCTACACCTTGCTGGCGGTGATCGTCCGTCGGGTGTCCGGCCAAAGCCTCAAAGACTTCGCTCAAACGAGGATCTTCGCTCCCCTCGGGATGAGCGACACCCGATTTAGCGATGACGTCAACGAGATCATTCCCCGTCGCGCCATTGGCTATAGTCCGAGGCAGGGCGGGGGATGGACGACCAATGTTCCCAGGATCGAGCACTACGGCTCCAACGGACTGTTCACTACCGTCGGCGACCTGGCCAAGTGGCAGAGAAACTTTCTGGACCATCAGATCGGCGGCCCGGCTCTGGGCGCCTGGATGCAGTCCTCCGGCCTTCTCAACTCGGGCGTGGCCATTGGCTATGGCGGCGGATTGAGGCTCGGCGCATATCGTGGCCTGCGCACAGTCGGTCATGACGGCGTCGACGGCGGATACAGAGCCGAGTCGGTCCTTTTCCCTGACCAAGGCTTTGGCGCGATCGTCTTGTGCAACGCCTCCAACATCGCCCCGGTCGACTTGGCGCGCCGGGTCGCCGACATCTACCTCGGCGAGCAGATGCGCGGGACGGCTCTGGAGCCCATGGTCAACGTAGAGGCGGGCGAACAGGCGCGGTGGGCGGGGACCTACTGGAGCGCCCAAACCGACGAGGTCGTGCAGATCGAGTGGAAGGACGACGTCCTTCGCCCGATCGGCGGCTCGGCTCTGACACCCATCGGTCAAGGGGTGTTTCGTCCCAGCGACCAACCTCACGAGTGGCGCTTCCGTCAGCCCACAGGCGAGGCCGCAGCGCAGCTGCACATCCGCGATACCTGGCCCACATACAGGGTGTTCAGTCGCATTGATCCGGCTCCGCCTCCGCCTGAGACCTTTAAGGATTATGGCGGCAGCTACCGCAGCGAGGAGACGGCGATGACCTACGTCGTCCGTTTGGCCGACGGCGCCTTGCGAGTCTCCTGGCCGCGGGGCTGGGATCTCATGCTGACCCCGATCGGCGGCGATCGCTTCGTGAGTTCACGGGGAACGATCACCTTCACCCGTGCATCAACGGGGCAGATCACTGGATTGACGATCAGCAATCGGCGCCTGCGTCGGCTGACCGCGACGCGGCTCGAAAGCGGCGAGGCGGCGTCCAGGCTCTGACGCCTAACCAGCCCCTGGGGTAGCTGGGGACGGCATGGACCCGCAGATAAGCGCTTAAACATGTCGGATATTTAATAGGCCCGCTGGCTTGTGTGTGCGCCTGGGCTGCCGCCATGCTTGGCTTGGCATCAGTTCTGAGGGGTTCATCCGCTATGTTTAAGGCCTTACTCTTGGCGTCCATGTCCATTGGCTTGGCGGCCATGAGCACGGCGGCGTCGGCTCGGACAGAGCCTCAGGCTGCGGGGGGGCAGACGCCTGCCACGCAGGATCAACAAGGCGTTCTGGTGTTTCGCCCCGACTTCTTTGCCGAGCAGCGGCCGAACACGGCCTTGGACATGGTCAATCGGGTGCCGGGTTTCCGGCTCGACGACGGCTCTGGCGCGCGGGGCTTCGAAGGTGCGGTCGGCAACATTCTGATCAACGGGGCGCGCCCCGCATCCAAGAGCGACACAGGCTCCGCCGTTCTATCCCGCACCCTGCCAGCTCAGGTTGACCGGATCGAGCTAATCCGCGGCGGCGCGCCGGGTGTGGACATGCAGGGCTACTCCGAGGTGGTGAACGTCGTTCTCAAGCGGCAATCATCCCTCCAACAGGTCGTTCAGTGGGACGGCTTACTCTTTGAGAATGGGCATGACGTCTTCGGTGGGCGCTATCAGGTGACCAAGCGCGACGGCGACCGCTCCATGAGCCTGACTTTGGCCGACGGGCTGTCCTCGAGCGATTCCGGCGGACCCGGCCACGTCATCCGTCGCAACCCCTCCGGCGCCATCACCCGAGACGAGCTGTCGCTGTCCAATCAGTTCGGGGGCGGCGCCTCGATTCGCGCCAACTACACGGGACCCGTCCTTGGCGGGAAGATCGACTTGACCGCCCGGTATGGCGTCAATGACTGGCACGACGACCAGACGCAGCAATCCGCGATTGCGAACCGCTTCAACCTTTTCGAGTACGACAGCGGAAGCGGCGAGGTGGGCGTGGTCTACGAACGCCCCCTGAGTGCGAGCTGGAAGGGGGAGGGGCGCTTTATCCACCAGTTCAACACCACGGACGGAACCTCGCTGGCGCGCACAACACTTGGCGGAGTGACCCAACCCGAGCAGGTCTTCCTCTTCGACGACCGCTCCTCTGAGACCATTCTCCGCGGCCTTGTTCGCAATGAGCGCTCCCAAACCCTTACGGTCGAGATGGGGGCCGAGGCTGCCTACAACATGCTCGACACGGATCAGAGCTTCACCGTCGGCGGCGCGCCGGTGGTCCTGCCGTCGGCGACGGTGAAGGTCGAAGAGCTGCGCGGCGAGGCCTTCGCCAAGAGCACCTGGCGGGCGACGCCGACGCTCAGCCTAGAGACGGGGATCCGTTTCGAAACCTCTACCATCAGCCAATCGGGCGACGCTTCCAACGAAGAGACCTTCTTCTTCGCCAAGCCGCGCGTGCTGGCGACCTGGACGCCCGCGCCCAACAATCAGCTCCGCCTGCGCTTGGAGCGGGAAGTCGGGCAGTTGAACTTCGACGACTTCGCCGCCTCGTCCGAGCTGCAGAACGACCAGGTGTTTGGCGGCAATGTGAACCTCAGTCCCGAACAGCGCTGGATCGCCGAGCTGATCTACGAGCGCCGGTTCTGGAAGGAAGGGGTGTTCACCGTCACCCTGCGGCACGACGAAATCTCCGACGCCATCGACCGCATACCGCTGCCGGGCGGCCTGTCCGCAACCGGAAACATTGGCGACGCCACCTCAGACTTCGCCGAGGTCAGCTTCACTCTACCCACTCAGAACCTGGGCGTCCCCGGAGGTCGACTGCGCAGCACCACCACCTGGCAGAAGTCCAGCGTGACCGATCCGACCACTGGGCAGGATCGGCGGCTGTCGCGCCAGCGCCCCTTCGATACAGGTTTGTTCTTCACCCAGGATCTGAGCGGCGGCCGCTACCAGTGGGGATTCGACTGGCTCCATGGCTTCGACGAGCCTGTCTTTGACCCGGACTTCCGAGCGGAGGTCAAGTTCCGGAGCTACCGCTCGCTCTTCGCTGAGTGGAAGCCGACCCCCACTCTGTCCCTCCGCGGCGCTGTGACCAACCTGGATCAGGTCCTGGTCACCCGCACCGTCTATGCCGATCGAAGCTCACAGGCCGTCGCCTTCATCGAAGAACGGGAGACGAATCCGCGCGTCTACTACTCACTTCGCCTAAGGAAAACATTCTGATCCGAGCGCGTAGCTTTCGAAAAGAACTCGGACAGAAGGGCGGCGCCGGTCACCCCCGCCAGGCGCCGCCCACCTTTCAGCCTTTCAGCGGAAAGACCTGGAGCTCCGCTGCTAAACCGGTAAGCTCTGTTCTCTCCGACCTTCGGTGTAGTTCGGAGCAGCTTCAGACTCTCACGACCCGTCCCTCTGTGGGCTTTAAGCAACGGAGATCACGATGAAGAGCCTAGCCGTGACGATGGCCGCCTTTGTGTTGACCGCGGCGGCGGGCGCCGCCCAAGCTCAGGATCCCTGGCGGCCGCATTCCGCCGAGGTCGCGGCGGTGGATCCTGCCGTCCGAGCGCCTCTGGAGGCCTATCTGAAGGGGCACGCCACCGGCGATCCGGCTCAGTTCCGCACAGCCTTCCATGACGAGGCGCTCGTCTGGCTGTTCCGTGGCGACAGCTTGGTGCGCTGGAGCGATGACGACTACATTTCCCGCGCGGGGACCGGCCAGCCTGCAGCCGACGAGGCGCAGCGCCGCCGCTGGATCGAGAGCATCCAAGTTCATGGCGACACGGCGACCGCCGTGATCATCCTGGACTATCCGGCCGTTCGCTTCGTCGACGACATGCAGCTGATGCGCGTGTCCGGCCGCTGGATGATCGTCAGCAAGATGGCTCAGGGGCGCCCGAAAGCCCCGGCCTCCTAAGCTCCGTGGGAGGCGGGAGCGGTCGCCTTGGAGCGCCGCTCAGCTGGCGGCGAGACAGCGGCCAAGAGCCTCCAGCATCTGCGCCTTCTGGGGTGGGGCGGCCCCGTCCCACATGTCGTTGTGCTGCAGGTCGACGGCCTGGGTGATCTGGATCCCCAAGCCGGCAGCCTCTTCAGGCGAGGGCAGCACGCCGCGATCTGCCGGCTGATCAGAGGATCGCAAGGAGCAGACGCGGGGACGCGCAGTTCGCGGCAGGGGCATCCGGCGATTATCGAGGCTGAAGACCATCCGAACGGCGTCCGGTCGCTCCTGAGCCAGCAGCATGCTGATGTCGCCGCCATTGGAGTGGCCGACAAGAACCATGGGCGCTTCAGAGACAGCGCCTTGCGCGCGAAGGGTCCTTTGAACGGCGAGGATGGCGGAGACTCCGACAGCCCAGTGGGGGCGGCGTCGTTCAGCCAGGTTCTCGCCGCCTTGCGGCATGGGCGGGTCGCTCGGAAGATCCTGCTGGACTGCCGCGACCAAATAGCCCCGACGCACCAACGCCTCAGCGATGAAGGCGTAGGCGGTGTTATTGCCGCCATAGCCGTTGGAGATCACCGCCAACGGCCGCTCGCCCCGTCCGAGGCCATAGAGCGCCACAGGAACTTGCCGACCATTGGCGGCGTCGGTGATCGTCACTGAAGAGGGGGAGACAGGCAGCTGGCGCGACGTCGTGCTGCAAGCGGAGAGGCCGAGCGCGACGCAGGCGACCAGACCCACCAGCTGTGCCTTAGATGGGCTCAGACTTCCGAACCCGTCGCTGCTGAAGTTGAGACGCGTGTTCATGTTTGAGCCTTGTCTCGACCGACGACCTGCACCTCAGAGCGCGCCTGCGCAAACAGCCACTCCTGCCAGTCCGGAGCGGCTAGGAAGTCAGGCGGCGGCTGATGGCCGACCCCCGGATAAAGCCGAGCCGTGGGCCCGCCGCCGGCTGCTCTCAGAGCGTGGGCCCAAGCCAGCGCGCCGGCGGCGGGATTCTCGCTGTCTTCTTCGCCATGAACCAGCAGCACCGGCGTGTACACGGCTTCAGGGGCTCGCGAACGAGGCGGAGGAACGGCCCCGAGCGCCACAGCGCCGGCGAAGGTCCGCGGCCGGTCCAAGAGCAGCCTGAGCGCCGTGGAGCCGCCCATGGAGAAGCCCATGACGTAGACGCGGCTACAATCGATCGGCAGGGTCGAGAGCGCCCAATCGACGAACTCGAGGATCAACGCATAAGCCGGCCCGGGACGGGACGATGGGAGTTCGTCGCTATCAGGTCCATAGTCTACAGACCGGACGCTTACCTGCGGGGCGACCACGAAGGACGGGAAGCGTCTACGGCTCTCGTCCGTGGCCCAGCTTCGGACGAGCGGGCCAAGTTGAGCGGCGTTGTCGCTTCCGATGGCGCCTGACCCATGGAGCAGGATCACGAGGGGCCGCTTTCCAGATTCGTCCGAGCCGGGGCGCAGCAGCCGATAGGGGAGGGAGCCCGAGGGCAGGCGTGCTGTCCGGGCCTCTAGCAGGTCTCTGAGGTCTGGCGCAGCTGCGGCTCCCGACTGCCGCTGCGCTATCCTTGGGTGGCCGACAGCGATGAGGCTTGCACACGCTGCTCCGCTTATGAGGTCGCGACGACCAACGAGGTGAGCGGCCGAACCGACGGACTTTGACGACGCTGAGGGTTGATCCACGGGTCCGATCCTGTTCGGTCGCTCAGACCTAGGCGAGGCTAGGTTTTAGAGCAACGCATAAGCGCTAACTCTCGATCGTCGGCGCCTTGCTAGGTCCGCGTCCCAGACGTTCCGCCACGCGTTGGTACACCGTCTTGCGAGTCAGCGCCCTCTCAAGCCTGTCTAGGGCTGCGGCCACCCCCTCGGCCTCGACGTCGAGATCATGCGATACCGCCTCGAGGGTGGCCCATAACGAACTCAGTCGCTCGACGAATGCCTCTCCCGTGGGCGACAGACGCAGAAGGCGGCGCCGGGCGTCGCCGGGATCAGGCTCGGATACGACTAGCCCCATCCGCTCGAGCGAGGCGCGAGTTTCGCTGACTGAAGCGTGGCTGATCGACATGGCCGAGGCCAGTTGGCTGACGCTCGATTGTCCCGCAACCGACAAGTGATTCATGACGCCGTACCAGCGCTGCTCAAAGCGGACGCCCTGAGCGGCGTAGATGCGCGCCGCGTCGGCATCGATCGCCGCGCTCAAGCGGCGAAGCCTAGCTCCGATGGAGGCGCTAGGGGCGATAACTGCCGCTTCCTCCGACGATGGCTTGCTTGACATACGCGTAGGTGCCTACCTAGTGTCGGGTGGTGGGGAGGGGCTCGGCTCCTAGTCTCGCTCGGTTCTTAGGCGCGCCGCAACTGACCAGTGGCGTTGCGTTCGTCCGGGCGCTCGCCTCACGCCGTGTCGCGTCTGTCCCGTAGTTCTGTGCTGTTTCAATGAAACCCCTTGCTTACCTCCTGCCTCTGGCGATCGTTGTCGGACCATCGGCGAGCTGGGCTCAGGATGCTGATCCCGTCGGGGCGATCCTCGCAAAGTACGAGGCAGCGGGCGGGCCCGGATGTTCTGTCGCTGCCAGCAAGAATGGCGAGACCGTCGTCAGCCGAAGGTTTGGATTGGCGAACCTGGAGCATGGGGTCGCCATCGGCCCATCGACCCGCTTTGATATCGCGTCGACCTCAAAGCAGTTCACGGCGGCTGCGGTGCTTCTGCTCGTACAGGACGGCAAACTGTCCCTGAGCGACGACATTCGAACCCATCTCAAGGAGATGCCGGATCACGGATCGACCATCACCGTCGATCATCTGCTGGTGCAGACCTCCGGCTTGAGGGACTACCCGTTCCTTACGGAACTGCAGGGATGGTGGCCGGAGGCGAGGCGACAGCATACCAACGATGAACTCGTCGCTCTGATCGCCGCCCAGCGGGAGCTGAACTTCGAACCTGGCGCGCGCTGGAGTTACTCCAACAGCAACTATGTTCTAGCGGCCGAGATCGTCGAACGTGTCAGCGGCGTCAGCCTCAGGGAGTTTCTGACTAAGCGGATCTTTGAGCCGCTCGGCATGACCTCGACGGTCTTGCGCGACGATCACTCCACGCTCATCCCCGGGCAGGCCGGCGCCTATTTCGGACCCCCAGGAGAGCTGAAGCGGGCCGTGCCCGCATCTCGGTATGGCGACAGCAATCTGGTGTCCACGCCCGAGGACCTGCTGATTTGGAACCACGCCTTGGCCAATGAGCGTCTGGGCGCCTTGGTCTCAAGAGAGCTGCAGCGCGCCGGTACGGCGAGTTCCGGTCGTACGCTCAGCTACGCCCGCGGTCTGTTCGTCACTCAGTACAAGGGGCACAGCGAGATCAGCCACAGCGGCGGGTCCTTGGGCGCCACAGCCTTTTCCGCGCGCTATCCAGAGCATGGCTTTGCGGTCGCTATGGCCTGCAACGCCATGGTTCCGGTGGAAGAGGTCGCCCATCAGATCGCAGACCTTTTTCTGCCAAAGCGGGAGGAGCCGACGCCGGCCGTAGCGCCGCAGAAGGCGGCCCTCCTTCAGGAGCAACGTCAGCGCCTGGCGGGCGTCTACCTTGATCAGGATCGCGGCGTTCGCCTCACCTTGAGCGAGCGCGAAGGCGTCCTGATGCTTGCGAACGAGACGGCGACGCCTGTGTCTTCGACGGTTCTCAGGCTCTCCGGCTCGGGCCAGCGCGAGCTTGTGGTTGAGGGGGCTGGAGCTTTGACGCTCCGGGACCTCACAACTGGGATCCAGCGTCGCCTTCTTCGCCTCGACACCGTGGCGCCCAGCGATGATGAGCTCGCCTCTCTAAAAGGCAGGTATCGAAGCTCTGAGATCGGGACGACCTATGACGTGACGCCCAAGGCAGGCGGCGTCGTCTTGCAGATCGCGGACCCCCAACTCGAATGGCCCGTGGAAGCGATCACCCGAGACGTTTTTGATGCCGGTCGGGACACCATTCGGTTCCTTCGCGACGCAAATGGTCGCGCGACCGCTTTTGAAATCAGCAACGCCCGCAACCGGAAGGTCCGATTCGACAGGCTGGAAGACTGAGCCCATCCCGTACCCCATTGGGTGTCGGGGCTCGGGGGCGGAGCGATCCCGGGTCAGGTGATGTGACTTCGAGCCACTTCGCCTGATCCGCAACCGGACTCGGCTGACTCGCTGAGAGAGGACTCAGATGCACCAGCTTGCCAGATGCTCTGGTCGGCGCTGCGTAGGAACATCCGGTTCCCTAAGTCTTGTGCAACCGACCCACTCGACAGATTGCCCACCCCACGTTCCGGCTACGACTGACAGGTTGGTGGAGGCGTTTTAGGCCGTTCCTCTCCGGCCCCGGGGGGGGGGGCGAATGGGCGTCACCTTTCAGCCTTGAAACAATCATGCAACCCGCCGCACCTACACCCGCAGGCGTAACAGCGCTTATATAAAGGAGTGTGCGATGCGATGTTTCACAGGGCTCATGGCGGTCGGAATTGTGGTTGCAGCCTGCAATCCGACAGAGGCGCAAACCCCGCCACCGCCGATGATCTCCCAGCAACCGTCCGCGCCCATAGCTGCAGCGGAGGCGCGCGCGACAGCAGCGGAATTCGCCCGCAGGCTTGAAGCGGAATACGTCAAACCAGACATCGCGCGCAGCTACGCTACGGCGATCCGTTCGGCGAGCGAGCAGGGCAAGTACGACAACGTCGGCACCGGCGCCGCTCTAGCCGCCATGCTGACGCGGGATGTTCAAGCCGTGGCGCCCGACGGCCATCTGAGGGTGACCGAAGTCGGCGCCGGCGGGCCGCCTCCGCCGCGCATGGTCCGGCGGATGATCGGCGGCGGTGAGGCGGTGGTTACGCCCCAGGAGCCTGGACCGGGCCGCGCGATTGAGGTGGCGCGCTGGCTGGCGCCGGGCGTGGCCTACATCCGTCTGTCGGAGTTCGGCATCGAGCCCGAGGTGGCCGCGGGCATCGAAAAGCTCATGAAGGACTTCGCCGGCGCCTCCACTCTGATCTTCGACGTCCGCCAGACCCCGGGCGGCGCCTCCACCACGGTCAACGCGGCCTTTCCCTTCCTCTTTGGGCGCGAGACGGCGCTGATGCGCTATGACACGCGCGCCTCGGTAGCCGCGCGGAGGGAAGGCGAGATGCCTGGCTATCGCCGGATCGTTTCCAGCACTCCGGAGCTCCTGACGGAGGAAGACTTCGTCAAACCGCACCCGACCGCCAAGGACCTCTTTGACGCGCAGGTGTTCGTGCTCACCTCCTCCAACACCGCCTCGGCGGCTGAGCACTTCGCTCTGGCCCTCCAAGCGTCCGGGCGCGCCAAGCTCGTCGGGGAGCGGACGGCAGGCGCCGGCAACTTCGCCTACGCCGGCATGCAGGCCATCAACAACCGGTTCAACACCTTCATTCCCGTGGGCCGGACCTATGATCCGCATGGCGGGAAAGGTTGGGAGCTGGTCGGCGTGGAGCCGGACGTCACGGTTACCGCAGAAAACGCCCTGGTGAAGGCGCTGGAGCTCAGCGGCGTGTCGGCGGCCGACGCTCAGCGCCTATCGGCCGAAGTGCCTCTGCCGTCGTTCCGCGGACCTCCGAACGGCGCGCGGCTTCGGCAAGGCCCCCCGCCTGCAGGCTGATCCGCCCTAAGGGTAGCGCCGTCGGCTCTGTGTCGAGGGGCCGACGGCGAACCTGCGTCCGGATGGAAGTAGACGTTGCGAAGCTCAACGAGACGCGGAGCCGATGCGAACAGCCTCCGTCTCTTCTCCGCCTTGCAGGATGACCAGCCGTCGGCCTCTCGCGTCGATCTTGATCTCCGCGTCGACGAACAGATAGCGGAACCGGTTCTCTCCGGCAGGCAGGATCTCCAGCGCGTCCTGCCCTGTGATGCGCGCAAAGTAGCGGGGTCCGCGACGCAGCAGTTCAACCGTGCTGTCCGGCGACAGGCGGTACGTACCGGCCCACTGGTCGAACGCCTCGATGCTGAGGGAGGTGAAGGTCATCGAGGGCGGGCCTTGCTTCTCCAGTCGCTGGGGTAGTCCGTCACGCTGGAAGAGTACGAGCGCGTCTGGCGTGATGTGCACGGGTCGGCTGTCTTCCAGGAAGAAGCGGTCTCCACCTTCGGCGAAGAGTTCCCTGACGGGTTGGCCCGCGCGGATCAGAAAGAGGCGCCCGCCATAGGACGCAACAGTGGTCTTGGCGCTCGACCCGCCGTAGTCGCCTTGACGGGCCGAAGCCGCCTCAGGAGCCAGTTCGACCATCAGTCGACGGGGCACCAAAGGATAATCGGGCTGCAGCAGATGAAGCGCGACATCGTTGACGAGGAAGCGCGCGTTGGAGAGCACCACCACGCCGCGGCGGCGCTCGGGATCGTAAGCCATGTAGGAGGCGAACCCGGGCGTCGAGCCGTCGTGGAGGAAGAGTTGGAGGCCCCGGACATCCTGCGGCCGCCCCCACTTGGGGTGGATCGACCCATTCAGCCCCATGGAGGCGGAGAGGAAGTCCAGCATGTCGTCCGCCGTGCTCAACAGCCCCCCCGACGGCTGGAGCCCCTCGCCCAGGATCGTCGCTGGCATGGGGGTGAGCGGCTCGTCGTGGCCGCAGACGCGGCGGTCGGTCGGGGCGCCGAAGCCGGTCGATTCGAGCTTGAGCGGTTCAATCACACGCGCCTGGAGAACCTCCGGATAGGTTCCGCCAGTCTGCGCGGCCAGGGTGACGCCGAGGAGACCCATGCCGAGGTTGGAGTAGCTGCGCTGGCCGCCGGATGCGGCGCCTGAGCCGTAGCTTCGGATGAATTGGACGAGCTCAGGCCGGCCATAGGCGTCCTGCGTCGTGAGGTTCGGCGGCATCACCGGCAAGCCCGAGGTGTGGTCCGCCAGGTGCTGATAGGTGATCCTGGAAAAGCCGGGCGCGCTATCGACGCCCAGGGCCTTCAGTCCCTCGGTGATGGGCTGGTCCGGATTGATCTCGCCAGCCGCCGCCATGACGTTCATCAAGGCGACGGTGAAGGGCTTGGTGAGCGAGCCCACTTCAAACACCGCGTGCTGATCCAACGGCGGCCCGCCCTCTCGGCAAGAGCGGCCGGCGGTGAAATACGCTCGCCCGCCCTCGTCGATCACGCCGACCACCATCCCGACGGCGCGGCGGTCCTGATCGACCTTGGCGGCGAGGATGGCGCGGATCTGATCGGCGGAGAATGTCGACTGAGCTTGCGAGGGTGAGGGGGCGACCAGGCCGCACGCAGCGACGAAGGCGAGGAGGGCGTGTTTCACGGGGCGCGCCTTTCAGGATTGAACAGCAGCGACGGGAGCCAGCCGCTTCAGAGCGGCGGTTCCCATGGCTGAGGCCGTCGACGGCGGAGGCGTCGCGGTCCCGATCAGGACCAGCCAGGCGGCGGTCAGCAGAGCCGCTGCGACGCTCTGATGGACACGTCCGCCGGCCGACGGCGGCGCCAAGAGAGCCTCTATGCGCATGCGGAGATCGGTCCGTCGTCCAGTCATGGCCAGCGCCAGGCAGGGCTTGGCGGGTCGAACGGCCAGGGCGAGGAGTTCGTCGGCGTAGGCCGTGCGCCCGATGGCGTCGGCGGCAGCCTCGTCCGCCCGCTGTTCTTGGGCCAGCAACAGTTTGCGCCGGATCTGCGAGAGGCCGGGGATGAACCAGAAGACGCCGGCCAGAGCCGCGACCAGACTATGGACCAGCCAATCCCGGTAAAGAACATGCGCCAGCTCGTGACGCAGCACGGCTTCCGCCGACGCGCCTCGCTCGAGCGTCGTCGGATCCACTAGGATCACCGGCCGTCTCCAGCCCCAGGTCAGCGGGCCCTGAATCTCGCGGGAGGCCACCAGTCGGAGCCCAGACGGCGGCTGAAGAGCCTCCAGCGCCGCGGACCAGCGCGGGTCTCGGATCGGGTCCCCGCGACGCGCCATGCGGGCTAGCAGCCAGTGACCCAGGAGCTGGCGTGACAGGAGCCAGAGCGCGCCTGCCGCCCAGACGAAGGCGATCCAGCTCCACAGACCCCAGTCATGAGCGATGCGGCTGTGGCGGGCCGCCAGCTCATCCACCCATGGGTCGAGAGCGGCCCGGATGGCGTTGAGCGCTTCATAGGTGAAGGGCAGGGGGCTCCTGAAGCCGGCGCCCTGAAGCGCATGCAAAACGAGCGGGGTCGCGAACAGAAGGCAGAGGCCCAGCGAGCACAGGCGGAGACGCGCCAGCGCACGCCAGGGGCCGCTGACCAGAACGGCGGTGAGCGCCGTCACCGCTGCGGCGATCATAAGGATCTGAGGCAGGAGATGGGGGCTAGCGTCCACCGGTCCGCCTCGCCTTGGCGACCAGCGCTTCCAGCGCGCGGATCTCTTCCTCGCTGGGCTGGCTGTCGCCGAGCAGGGTTAGGGCCGCCTTTGTCGGCGATCCGGAGAAGAAGGTGGCGACGAAGCGATCGAGCGCGGCCTTGCGCGCTTCACCTTCGGCGCTGACCAGCCGGTACACATAGGCCTGGTCCCGGACATCGTGAGAAACCAAGCCGCGACGCTCCAGCCGCGCCAGCAAGGCTCGAACGGCGGAGTTGCTGGGCGGATCGGTGAGGCGAGCGCGTAGCTCGACCGCCGTGGCGGGGCCTCCGCTCAGAAGCGCTTCCAGGAGCTCGCGCTCGCGTCTCGGCACCCGCTCGAACATGACGCCCTCCCTGCTACAGGTGTAGCATGCTACAAACGTAGCAGGCGGGTCAAGGGAGTAGCTTGGGAGAGGCGAAAGGCACAGCGCGCGTCGGCACTTGATGGTCCGTGCGCGACAAGCTTGACTGCGAGGCCAAGAGGCCCGTCGCGCTTGTGCGATCGGAAGCTCGAGATGTCAGGACTCGTGCAGCATGCGGTTGAATCAGGTCACAGTGTACATGCCGGACCTGCAGGCGGGCTGGCGGTTCTATAGGCGCTTGGGCCTGCGGCCGATCGTAGATGCGCGCCCTCGCTATGCGAGGTTTGAACTCCCGGAAGGAGGCGGCACCTTCTCGCTGCACGAGGGGGAGGCTCGACCCGGCGGGGTGACCGTCTATTTCGAATGCGACGCGCTGGACGCCGTGGTTGAGCGGCTGGAGCAGCAAGGCGTCGCCTTCGAGACCCGGCCTCAGGATCAACCGTGGCTTTGGCGCGAGGCTTCCCTTCGAGACCCTGCCGGCAACCGGATCATTCTCTTCTTCGCGGGCGAAAACCGGCTGAATCCTCCGTGGCGAGTGACAGAACCCGCAGTCTGAAACGCTCTGCTGGCGTCACGCCGCGACGGCCGGGCACCCGACGACTATGCCCTGAGGATGTGGGAGCGCGCGGCTTCAAGCTGCGGGTCTCTGCCGCGCGCGATATCTTCGGCCGTCGCAGAAACGCGGCGGTGGGGCGCGACCGGTGCATCCGGCTGAGGGGTTGTTGGGAAGTAGGCGATCAGAGGGAGGTCGACTCCAGGCCCGACGCCGGGAGGCGGAGGAAGAAAAAGGCGCCGCCATTGATGCCGCGTCGATTGCCGCCCGTGGGTTCGCCAATCAAGGTCGCCAAGCCCGCGTCTTGAACCGCCTGCGCAAACTGGAAGGTGGCTGAGCTGTTGGACGCGTCGCAGAGAACGACCACCGGGCCCCGGTAGCGCTGGCCCGCCGGCTTGATGAGAGAGCCGTCAGCGCCATCGTCATAACGCGTGAGGCGATAGAAGCCTGGGCGCTCGCCCGACGGCTGGGCGCTGTCGCCCCAGTCCAGGAAGCTCTTGTCCCAGGTGTCGAGATAGGGGCGCACATCCTCTGGCGCGCTCCGGTAGCGCGTCCAGCGCTGCGTGTTCGACGTCGGAAGGTCTCGGTCGATCAGGCGGCTCAGGATGACGTCGCCGCAGTCCTGTCCCCCCTCGTTGCCACGCAAGTCGACGATCAGCCCTCGGGCGCGGCTGGCGCTGAGGTCGTCCATCAGCTCTGACAGCCAAGCCTCCCACTGAAAGCGCGAGTTGAAGAGCGCCCAGCTCGCCATGGTGAGGCGGTGGATCCCCTCGGCGTCCACCTCGTGACGCCAGGGGTTGGCGTCGGCGGCGGAGGCCGCGGTCTGATCTCGCATCGCCTCGCGCTCCGCCCTGGAAAGCAAGCCGGCTTCAACCGTCCGGCCGGTCGCAAGGGTGAAGCGCGCGCGGTCCTTCAGGTCCAGGATCAGGGGCAGGTGGATGTCGAAGGTTTCGTATCGAGCCTGCCCGCGGACCTCCATCAGGTTGATCCGCTTGGCGTCGTTGCCTCCATCGGCTCGCGCCATCGGCACGAGGTCCGCGATCAGCCGGCTGGTGGGGACCTCGTTGATGGCGCTGATGACGACGCCGCGGGGGAATGCCTTCTCTGCGCTGTGATCCTCCGTCACCGTCATGCCGGTCGCGAGCCAGCGAAAGCGGAACGGGACGAGCGACCGAGAGGGATAGAGCCTGTCCAGGGTCCCGGCCGAACTGTTGTAGGGGCTGGGATAGGTGTGTCCGCAGCGGAGCGACGCGGTGACCAGACTCAGCGCTCGAAACCGGTCCGAGAAGCTGGCGGGGGCTCGCCAAGCCGCCGCCAGCTGGTCCAGCCGCTCCGAGACCTGCTGCGGGCTGTTGTAGCGGTGGAGGCCGGGGTGCATGGTCCCCCAGACCCGCCGAAGGATGGCGACGTCTTAACTCCAGTCAGGCGACAGGGGCGCGGCCCAAGCTGGAGCCGCGGCGGAGAGGCCGGCGGCGCCCGCCAGCTGCAGCATGTGGCGACGGTTCATGGACACGATCGGAGCTCCCCTTCAACAGAAGCCCCACCACGCCACACGTCAGGACGTTCCGCGTCTCAAAACCTAGCCTGCTGGCGGAAAAGCAGGATTTGAGACCCGGCGACGATACTCAGAAGGCGTCATGCCGAAGCGCGACCTAAAGCTTCGGTTGAAGCTGGCCTTAGACGAATACCCCATGTCCAGGCCGAGCCGCAGGAGGTCGGCATGGGGATGGAGGCGCAAGGCTTCCGCGACGCCCTCCGCTCTCAGGCCGTTGATGAACTCAGAGAAGTTCAAACCCAGTCCGAGGTTGAGGGCACGCGACAGCCGTCCGCTGTTGGTTCCCAAGGCGCGAGCTGCCTGCGTCAGCGACAGTTCCGGATCACGCCACAGTTCGAGACGCCGCGTGCGGTCGGCGAGATCGACGGCAACCGCGGCCCAATCTCGGCCGCCCGCCCCGTGCGCCTCAACGGAGGCCGGCGTCGGCGGAGCGAGCAGTGCCGGTGGGAGATGTGCGTGCCGCCATCCGGCTGCGCCCAGATAAAGACCGATCGCGGCCAGCCCGAGATAAAGGCCGAGCTCTTGAAAGTAGTTGATGCCTCCTGCGGCGACCGACCACAGCCAAAAGCCTAGGTGGGCGGCCAACCCGCAGACGATCGCCCCTAGGACCTGGCTCAACCAGCGGGCGGCGTATCGGTCGTCGTCGCTGCGCTCCGCCTTCAACCGCAGGCGATAGCGCCCGAGCACCCGATGGATTGCCCAAACGTAAGCTGCAAGGCTGGCGATCGTCAGTAGCTCCATCCCAGGCGCCACCCACTGGCGGTGCCCTCCGGTATACCAGTCCCATTTCAAGTCAGAGGGGAGAAGGAAGCAGACCCCGAAGTAGCAGACCTGTGCCGCGGCGGGCGCGAGATGCCAAGGAAGACGGTGGGGGAGGCGGCCGTCGCCCATGGAGTGGGCGTAGGCGAAGAGGAGCGGACCTATGGCCAAGGAGATAGCGAAAGGCGCAAAGGTGAGGCCCGGCCAAAGGTCATATGCGCCCGCGAACCCGATGACGTAGGGCGTCAACATACCGACGATGGCGAGAAGCGCAGCGGCCAGGAGCCGGTTAGCCGTGGCTTGGGTCGGTTGACACGCCAGAGCGACGGCAAGAGCTAGGATCTGGAGCGCCGCCAAGCCAAGCAGTGCGGTTCGCCAGCCGAAGTTGAGCTCAGACACCATCAGACGATCAGCTTAAGCGGCCTAGCCGTCGGCCCGCTAGCCTCGGGTCTGACTCGCCGCGAAAGCGAGTTGATGATCTGGACGAGCAGGAACCGGTGATGATGAGCCCCTTAACCCGCTGAATGCCTCAGGGCGAACCTTGAGTTCAGGAATGTGCTGAACGCCAACTGCGCCTGCAGACTTCCTCAAGGTGCGGTGTTCGCCGGATCGAGTTCGTCAAACCTGGAAGGTTCGCTCACGTTGGCCGCCACCGACGGCGTCAGCGGATACGACGTCGTCTATCTCGATCAAGATCTAGTGGTCTGGGCAAGCCCCTGACCCGCGCTCAGAAGATTGATGTACGGATCCTCTTGCCACCGCTTGCTGTGGGTCGCGGCGAGACCCAAATCGAGGGCCTTGCGCCTGCTGCATTAGCGCTTACCGTCGGGACTGAGAAGAGTTGGACGCGATGAGCCTGATCGATAGTTTGTTCGCTGCAGTGGCGATGATCGCAGCGGCCGGTGTTCTGGGCTTGGTCGGCAGGGGACGCGGTAAGTTTGCCCGCGGGAGGTTTCCACTGATTGGGGCTGTTGCAGGGTTAGCGCTTGTGGCCGCCGCCATTCCTGCTTCTGAACGCATGTCCGGTATGGGAATGTACCGCACTCATGGCTGGCCTAAGCCGATCCATGGCCGCTGGAGCGGCTTCGAGGGCGGCGAGAGGATTGATTGGATGTTCGCCAATCTAGCGGTCGACGTCATCTTTTGGATGTCGGCGGCGCTGTTGCTTCTCACACTCGTCGGCAAGGTAGGTTCGCTGTGGTTGGGGAAGCGCTCCTCGCCAGCCAACTGAGAGCCAATTCGATACTTTCGGAGATAGGTCCGACGGGACAAGGCTGTGAACTTCCATTCAGCTGCACTGAATAAGCGCACCTCACCATCTCGCGAGAAGGAAGCAGGCGCGGCTGTTCCGAAGCACTTACCTTGCGAGCGGTCCCGACTAGAAGAGCGACCAAAGCACAGCGGCGGAACGGAGCTGCGCCTGCGGGGAGCCCGGCTCCTGCTGCCAAGATAAGAAGGGCGTTCTGGTGATTCTGCTTAGCTTGAGAGATGACCAGTGCCGCTGAACGCTTTGACGGTTCGCGGCGCGATCCTCCTGGTACTCGCCGCCCTAGCCCTCATCCTCGCCACCGGCTTGCTGGTGGCGCCGGCCAACCGTACCGCCAATCGCTGGCTGGCGGTCTTCCTAGCGGTGCTGGTTGGGGTAGGACTGGACTACGCCATCGACGTATCTCGGCTCGACAGCGAGATGAGGTGGCTCCGTTCCGCACCGATTTCAGTCACAATGGCGCTGGGACCACTCATCTGGGCCTATGTTCATCGCCTGACACTTGGACGTTCTCCGCCTTGGACGCCCCTGCATCTGCTGCCGGCAATGATGGAGTTCGCCTACCGAGCCGCCTTCTATGCGATGCCCGATCATGTTCGAGCACTGCTCGTCGACGGCCGGGTTCGAGCGATTGTAGCCGACCTGTTCGTTTTCGCTCTGCCCCTTTCGCTCGCAGTCTACGCGATCGCCAGCATCAGGCTCATTGATCGGTATTCGAGGCGGCTGACCGAGCAACGAAGCGACGTCGATCAATACGCCGTTGCCTGGCTGCGTGCGGTCATGATCGTCCTTCTCGGGACCATAGCCTTCTTCGCGACCCTCCGTGCCATCGCCTTCACCGGGCGTATCGTCGACGTGTTTGACGTCTATCCTTTCTATGGTTGGCTGCTGTTGGTCGGCCTCTATCTGGGCATCGAAGCCAGACGCTATCTAGACCGTCCATTTCCGGCTCTGCCCAGCGACCCCGAGTCTCCTGCGACTTTGCCTGAGGATGGCCGCCCCACCTCCGCAGGGCCAACCAAAGACTGGGTCAGTCTGGCGGCCGAATGGCGCCGCATCACTTGGGATGCAGGATGGTACCGCGAACCGGGGCTTACCCTCGCCAGCCTCTCCCGTCGCCTAGGGGTTAATACCGCCTATCTCTCTCGCGGCATCAATGACGGTCTGGGCCAAAATTTCTCGGAGATGATTAACGGCATGCGGGCCGAGGCCGTCGCTGATCGGCTCAATGTCGATGACGGTGATGTGGACCTTCTCGACCTGGCCTTTGAAATGGGGTTCGGTTCGAAGTCTAGTTTCAACCGCGTCTTTCTGGGCCTCTACGGGCTGAGCCCATCGGCCTATCGGGACCGAGCGCGCGCCAGAACATAGGTTATCCTTTGAACTGCGCGATCTGAGCCGCTTGCTGCGATAGCCAGTCGCGGCGCCGCGACGCGTGCCAGTGGTCTCCCGAGCACCGGTGCATCATGGGCGAACCGGTGCGTCGGATCGGTCTCAGGCCGATCTGCCCCGACGCACGCAGGGCTCATTTGACAGCGCTGTGATTACGGTCCCTTCTCTGGCCATGGAGACACTTCGATGAAGCGCGTTTCGACGACGACAGTCAGGTTGCTGATCCTGTTGGCGGCAGCGAGCACTGCGCTTCCAACAGTGGCTCAGCCTGACGACCGCCATTCACCGACCCTTCGCACCACGGCAACTCCTCGACAGGAAGAGCGCAGCCTCTTTTCGGCGCTCGATAGCGGACTGCGGCCCAACGTGATCCCAGCGGGGGAGCCCTTCAGCGGTTGGTCCCTGGTCGATCGAATGCGACACTACAATGTACCGGGAGTAGCGATTGCAGTCGTGCGCAATGGCGAGCTCGCCGGGTCACTCGGCTACGGTTCGCTCCAGGCGGGGAGCGGGGACCAAGTTGATGGCGACACGCTCTTTTCAGTGGGGTCGATCAGCAAGGTTGTGACAGCGTCGACAACCTTGCGGCTAGTGGCTGAAGGCCGGCTTGATCTCGATCGAAACGTTGATGACTACCTCACCCGGTGGTCGCTGCCCGCGTCTGCTACGGTCGCTCAGCCGAGGGCCACGCTTCGCATGCTGATGTCGCACACGGCCGGCTTTGGTACGCCTGGCTTTGAGGACTACCAACCTGACGATCCCCTCCCCACCTTGCTGCAAGTTTTGGACGGACAGTCGCCTGCGAAGGGGAGTGCGGTCCGGTTCCGCAACGCCCCGGGCTGGATGCAGGACTACTCTGGCGGCGGCGTCATGGTCGAGCAGATGGTCCTTGAAGATGTCACCGGGCAGAGCCTGGAAGATCTTGCCCAAGCGAAGGTGTTTTCTCCCCTCGGGATGCGCCGCAGCACATTCGAGAGCCCTTTGTCAGCCACACGAAGTAATGTCGCGCGAGCTCACAACAGTCAGGGTGAGCCATCTGCAGCGCCGCGGGGTTGGGAGAGCTTCGCCGAAGTGGGGGCATCAGGACTTTGGACGAGCGCTAATGACCTGGGGAGGCTGATCAGCGGCCTGATCAACAGCTATCAAGGCCGCTCCGACTTTCTGCCTCAGCCACTGGCCACAGCCATGATGACAGAGGTGTCGCCGGGCTCGTTCGGTCTCGGTCCGAAGCTGGCGGGCACGGGACCAGGCCGCCACTTTTTTCATCTCGGGGCCAATGAAAGCTACCACGCCTTCATCGAGGGCTATCCGGAGACCGGCGACGGATTTGCCATCCTGACCAACGGCGCGAATGGCAATGCGTTGGTGCTTGAGATTCGGAATGCCTTGGCTGACGCCCTCGGTCTGGGGGCCCATCCCCCTGTGCATGCCGTAGAGCTCCGCCTGCCGCCCTCGCAGGACTTCGTGGGGCGCTACAACCTTGACGCTAACGTCCCCATGGATGTGCAAAGAGCCGCGGCAGATAGTTTCGAGCACCCAGCTTTCGACATCAACATCGTTGATGGAGCCCTCCAGGTGAAGCTGCCAAATCAAGATCGGCCCACCACGCTCCTTCCACTCGGCCCAGCCCATTTCGCCTTGGCGGGGCTCTACACCTTTGGGTTCGAGTTTCGGCGGGATGCTGATGGCCGGGTGCGCGGGGTAACGGTCTCGATGCCTGAGGCGAACTCCATCCGCTATTACGGTCGGGAGTGATGAACGCTGGAAAAGGTTCAGCGCTGTCGAGTTGGCTGCCGCCCCCAGCTTATGGGTGAACGTCCGTTGCCGGCTCGAAGCTCGGTTCTGCTTCCGACCCGTTGCAGGCATTCAGAATAGGTGCGAACTGCGCCCAGTGGGACTCAAGCCGATTTGGACGCGAGCTATAGCAGTCATGGTGGGCGCTCTCTCCGCCGTGCTGCTCCTCCCTGCAGCCCGTGTCGCCATCTTCGCTACGGTGATTTTCGACGCGCCCGGCTCGGAGAGCATTGCGTTCAACTGGTTTGCCTACACAGGACTATGCGCCGCCCCCTTTCTGTTGATCGTCGCCATCGTCTTGTCGGCAGTGGGATTCTGGAAGGCTGATCATCGCCGAGTCATTCAGGCAGTGAGTGCCTTAGCAGCCCGATTCTGTTTGTCGGAAGGCTGTGGTTGTCCATCGACGCAACCCGACCAAATCAGGGTGGAGTGACTTGGGTCGCTCCAGTTTCGAGCGTGCTGCCCAGTTGAACATTTCAACGGGCGTTTAGCCACGCAGATGGTCCGACTCTACCGGCCGCGTGGGTCTGATTTCCACCCACGCTCAGGTTCGCCAGGTCCCCCCAACTGATCGCCCCTTTCAAATGCAAGTGTGGCGCCCGGAAGGTCGCGCGCAGTGCGGAACAAACCTCTGCCCTCTACCCCAGATGAATCAGCTGCTCAGCGCGTGAGCAGTGCTCCTCGGGCTTCTCCGGCTGCGGCGGGGGAGAGCACCGGCTGCTCGCCTCCTGTGAGGCAGAGGTCTGGGCTCGACGACTGGGATCCAAAGAGATGCCGTGGCTTCGGCTCCACCGTCCGTCGAGTAAGCCAGGCGAGGCCCAGATCATAAATTACTGCCACGTTTGCGGGATTTGGGCCGCGTGACCGTCGCTTCTCCGCTCTCTTCGTCGCTCTCGATCCCTCCAACGGAGCGCCTCATGCGGCCCCAGTCCTTCCTCCTGCAGTTCGTCGTCGCTTCAGTCCTCGCGACTGGGTTCATCTCCGCGCGACCGGCTTCGGCTGACCCGAAAGATCGGTCGCAAGCCGCTGCAGCGATTGCATCGTTTCTCCGGCCGACCGGCACACGACCACTTTTGAACGGGGTGGTGCTCGTCTCTGAGGGCGACCAGGTCATAGTCAGGGAGGCGCTCGGAATGGCTCGTTACGAAACCGGCGAGCCCATGACGCCCGACGCCATCTTCCAAGCGGCTTCGACAGCGAAGCCATTCACGGCGACCGCTATCCTGCAGCTCCGCGACGCGGGAAAATTCAAGCTGGATGACAAGGTCGCCGACCTACTGGTCGGCTTCCCTTGGCCCGATGTGACCGTCCGCCAGCTGCTCAATCATACGAGCGGTCTGCCCGACCAGGAAATCTTTCAGCCGATTGTTCGAGCTGAGCCGAACAAGGTCTTCTCCAGCGCCGACGTCATCCCCGCCTTGGCGGCATGGCCACGTCCAGCCGACACTCAGCCAGGCGCCAAGTTTCGCTACTCCAACATCGGCTATCAGCTCCTTTCACTGATCGTCGAAAGACAGAGCGGTCAGACCTTCGCTGGATATGTCAGGGAGCAGATCTTTCAGCCTGCTGGGATGACCTCAAGCTTCATCCTCGGCGACACGCAGAGGCGTGATCAGAGGCAGCCGGTCGCCAACCACATGCTCGCAGTCATGTACAGGGAGACGCCCGAGGATGTGACCCGCCTCTCGGCCGCCGACGAAAGGACGCTCTCGCGGTTGCGCTATGACACGGTCACCGTGGGCTCGACGCTGGGTGACCAGAACCTCTTCACCACCGCGGAGGATCTCAGGCGCTTCGATCGCGCACTTCGCGAAGGACGCATTCTGAGCCTCGCCAGCCAGGAAGAGGCATACAGGCCTACGATGCTCGCCAACGGCGTCGAGTACCAAGATGCTGAAGACTACCAGAACTATCAGGCCCGCTGCTCATACGGGCTGGGGTGGGAGGTTTGTCGGCATCCGCAGTTTGGCCGGATCGTCGGCCATGCGGGATACAATCGCGGAATCGGCACTCAGTTCTACCGCAACCTCGACCGGGACCAGGTTGTGGTGGCCTTCGACAACACCGACAACGGACAGTTCGCGGCCATAGCGGCATCAGTCGCCAACATCCTCAACGGCGCGGCTCCGCTGGAAATCTCCACCAAACAGTCGCTCTCGCGGGCGTTCGGGGCTCGGCTGCTCGAAGGCGGCTTCATCGAAGCCCTGATCCTCTTCAACAAGAACAGGGCTGACGCCGAGAATTGGTCCTTCGGTGAGGTGGGACTGAACAGGTTGGGTTATGATTTTCTGCGCACCGGCCATCCGGAAAAGGCGGAAGAGGTCTTCCGGCTCAACCTCGCTCTGCATCCGCAGACGGCCTCATGGTACGACAGCTGGGGCGATGCGCTTCTTGCTCTAGACCGAAGCCGGGACGCAAAACTCGCTTTCACGAGAGCGCTCGAACTCGATCCTTCGCGAAAGGACACGGCGGAAAAACTTCAGCGCCTAGGGACCAACCCCTGAGCTGGGACCAGCGCGGCGGGCAAAAGGGGAAGCGCTTCTTCGCTCGCCATCCACGTGGATATGACGGGGCGCGTCGGCTTCGCGCCCCGGAGTGTCCCCGACCCGATCGCGCTGCTTCATCAGCTGCCCGGCCGAGCGCGCCGGCTCCGGCTTAGAGACGCCCGCGGCTGGAGGTGGCGCTCCAGCCGAGCGCCGATGCCAGAGGCTCTGGCCGCTTAGGTCGAAAGGTCTCCTCTCGTCGGACGGCGACTTGTCTGAGGCGGGAGCCCCCATGAGGGCGGAACAGGGACAGACGGACATCGCCTCTCCTAACAACATAAAGGGCGCCGAGATTGCAGCGCCGCAGGGTCGCCATGCCGAGAGCTCAGCCACATACGCTTGCGGGACGCTGGCGACGGGCCATGCTGACCCTTCAGCGTCGCCTCCGCCTCAGTATCAGAGCTGCTGGCGACTGGCCGTGGGCCCGGGCGCCGAGCCGGATAGGTCGGAGGAGTATTGCACTCTGGTCAGGCTTAGTTGCAGTGGCGCTAGGGCTAGCTTTCATCCTGGTGCTTCCGCTTTGGCGCCCGCTCGACCCGTTGCCAAAATCAGCGCTGGTCCTAGTCACCTCCGATGGCCGGCCAATCGCCCGTCGCGGCTTGATCAAGGATGTTCCCGTAAAGCTCGCGAGCCTCCCTGAGCATGTGCCGGAAGCCTTCGTCGCTATCGAGGATCGGCGCTTCTGGCGCCACTGGGGGCTCGACCTCCGAGGCATTGGTCGGGCGGCGGCAGCCAATGTGCGCGCAGGGGAGGTGGTGCAGGGCGGCAGCACCATCACGCAACAACTCGCCAAAACGGCCTTCCTGGACAGCGACCGAACCTATGTCCGAAAGGTCCAGGAAGCGGTGATCGCCGTCTGGCTTGAGGCGCGGCTCACCAAGCGCGAAATCCTCGAGCGGTATCTGTCGAGCGTCTACTTCGGAGACAGGGTCTATGGTTTGACGGCGGCGGCTCGCCACTATTTTGATAAGGCTCCTGAGCGGTTGACGCTGAGCGAGGCCGCTATGCTGGCGGGTCTGGTGAAGGCGCCGTCTCGTCTGGCTCCCACGCAGAACCCGCGCGAGGCTGACCGGCGTCGCCGCCTGGTTCTGAATGCCATGAAGGAGCAGGGGCTGATCTCAGAGGACGAGTCTCGCCAGGCAGGGCGCGTGCATGTGACCGCGGCGCAGTCCGAACTCCCGGTCGGCACCTACTTCGCCGACTGGGTATCAGCCGCAGCGCGCGAGCGGATCGGGCCGCAGTTCGGTGAGACCGTCGTTAGAACGACCCTGAACTCGCGCGCTCAACAGGCTGCGGAGCGAGCCGTTCAACGAGGTCTGAAAGGCCGGGGACAGACTCAGGCGGCTCTCGTCGCCCTGTCTCCTGACGGGGCGATCCGGGCCATGGTGGGGGGACGCAGCTATGGCCAATCGCAGTTCAACCGTGCCACCCAGGCGAAGCGCCAGCCCGGATCAGCATTTAAGCTGGCGGTCTATCTGGCGGCGCTGAGGCACGGCGCCACTCCTGACAGCACGGTGGAAAACACACCGTTGCGGGTTGGGCTTTGGCGCCCCCGGAATGCCGGAGACGCGTACACGGACTCCCTCACGCTGCGGGAAGCCTTCGCCAACTCGAGCAATGTCGCTGCGGTCCGGCTTCAGCAGCGTGTCGGGGTTGGTGCGGTCATGGACGCGGCGCGCGATCTTGGCATCGTTTCAGAGCTGCGCAGAGATCCGACACTCGCGCTAGGAACCTCTGAGACAAGCCTGCTGGAGCTGGCAGCCGCCTATGCCACGGTCGCTGGCGGCCGAGGCCCCGTTAGACCCTATGGCGTGGAAGGCGCTGGCGGGATTGGTGGCGAGCGCCTCAACGAGGAGCATCGCGCCATGCTGCTCGACATGCTGGCGGAGACGGTAGAAGTCGGAACGGCGGGGCGTGCCCGCATGCAGGAGAGGGTGTTCGGAAAAACCGGAACCTCGCAAGACGGGTGCGACGGCGTGTTCGTCGGCTTCGTGGATGGCCTAGTGGTGGCGGTGTGGGTCGGACGCGATGATCGCACACCCGTGAGAAATCTTTCCGGGGGAGGGCTTCCCGCAGAGATTTGGCGGGACTTCATGATGGAACTGGGAGTGCGTAGAGGCCTGCCTTGGGAGGCTGGCGCCTTAACCGCGCCTCGTCCAAATGGTGCAGCGAGCAACTGGGCGCGGGGCCAGCGCCGCGATGATCGGCGTGAGCTTCGCCTGACCCTCGCGAGATCGGGGTGAATCTACGCCTTGAAGGCTCAGAGGCAGGCCCCCCCTCCTCAAGGCTTCTGCTTTGACCTCGATGATCTGGCCTTCTTGGGCTGGCCAGCAGCCTTGATCCGCTCACCGAACGGCTTGGCTTCCAAGGCGGCGATGGCGCTGGCGCAGACAGCCGCTAGGGATGCTCCGGCGTCACTTGAGACCGACGCCGCTGCGGCGTCGAACAGTCGCCAGCACTCCTTGATCCTCGGCAGAAGAGCTTTCGCGGCGGGTGTGAGACGGATGTGGCGCTCGCGCGGATCGTCCCCGGGCCTACCGATGACCAAGCCTTCCTTGGTCATTTGGCTGATGGTCTGGCTGAGGGCGGAATGGGTGAGGCCCACGTCGGCCGCAAGCTGCTTGATGGTGGCGCTGTCCCGGCGCAGCAGAGCTTTAATCACCGGCGTGTAGCGCGACCGAAGCGGCAGACCCTCCCGGACGTAGAAGGCGTCGACCTCGCCGTCCATGAGCGTGACGAGCTGGCGCAAGAGGGTCCCCAAACTGCGCTCCTCCTCCACTGACCCCATTCCGATATCGATCCTCAACCCACAGCAGCCCTTGGTTGGGGCTTACCCTGGTTGAGGTCAAGCGGTTCGGGGCGGCTTGGCAGACGCCGGCCGACCGTTGGCGGCCCTCAGGCTTCGTTTGGCAGCATAGCCGGTGGGCGCCGGTGGGGAGGAGAGGCTGCGATTGAGGTGCTGGGGTCGAGGACCTCACGATCTCCAGCGCTCGTCGCAGGACAGGGTCATGGGAGCCTTCGGGGATGGACGCAGCCACGTGGAAAACGCTCGGCCTTGTTCGCGCCGCCCGCGCAAACCTTGGCGGCGGCGGAGCAGAGCGTCCTGACGGCGGTCGCGATCAATGCGAACGCTTGGCATGTCTGGATTAACCTCGCTCAGCTTCTTAGAGCGGCGAGGGAGGGCGCGGCCGCCACCGCGGCCACTCTCCGCCGAAGGCCTCATCGCCCGTCGGGCTGCGCCTTGGGCAGGGCGGGATGGACGAGCACCATGCGGATCAGGTTATCGACGGCGAGCTCCGACCCGATCGGCGGAGCCTCCGTGTTGGTGAAGACGGCGACGAACAGGTCGTGGGACGGCAGGTAGAGGCTGGCTGTGCCGAAGCCGAAGATGTCGCCGCTATGGCCGACGCCGAGCTCGCCTCCGACCTCGCGGATGTCCGTCCCGAAGCCGTAGGTCTTCACGGTTCCGTCAGGCAGGACGGTGGGCCGCAGCATCTCGGCGTAGAGCGCAGGCGGGATCAGCCGGCCGTGGTGCAGCGCGTGCGCGAACCGCGCCAGATCCTCGACCGACCCCGCCAACCCTCCGGCGGCATGGGGAACGCTCATGTGGATGGGGAGGGCGGGGCGCGGCCCTTCGGGACCGCCTTGGTAGCCCTGAACCATCCTGGGGTGCGACCGGAATCCCTCGCCATACCCCGTTGAGGAGAGCCCCAGAGGCTTGATGATCCGCTCCTCCACCGCCTGGTGCCAGGGCTGACCCGTCACCGCTTCGATGACGGCGCCCAGGTGAATGAAGCCGCTGTTGTTGTAGCGCTGAACCGTTCCGGCCGGCGCGACCGGCGCCAGGTCTCGGGTGATCGCCACCATCTCGTGGGTGGTCCAGGAGCGTGTGATGTTGTCGGGGACCATCCACCCCCGGACGCGGACATAGTCCTGAAGCCCGGAGGTGTGGTTGAGCAGCTGACGCACGGTGACGCTGGCCGCCGGCTGAGGATAGTCGGGGAAGAAGCGCGACAGCGGATCGTCCAGGGACAACTTGCCTTCGGCGACCAGCTGCAGCGTCGTGGTCGCCACCATCTGTTTGGTGATGGAGGCCAAAAGGAAGATCGAGTCGGTCTCCATCTTCTCGCCGGCTTGGACGTCCGCCATGCCGCGGGCGCCGATGTAGAAGGGCTCGCCCTTCAAGGTCACCAGGACCACCGCGCCTGGGGCGTCCGCCGGATAGGTGGCCACCAGAAAATCGTCGATCTGGCGGTGGAGACTGCTGAGGTCAGGCGCCGCCTCCAAATGAGCGCCGGGCTCGGAGGACCCGGCCGATGAGGCGCAGCCAGGTCCAGCGACGCCTACCAGAACCGCTAGGGCGATGGCGACGGACGAACTTGAACGACCCCTACGTGACACCTTCCGGATCTCCCTCTGTAAGCGCACCTTAGGAGGTCCCGCCGTCGTTCCATAAGCCCTAACGCATTTAGGTGGAAGATCCGGGGGCTAGCTCCCGGCTTTCCAGGCTTAACGCCCACGCGTGCAACGTCGCTAGCTTAGCCGACGCCAGGCAGATCCCGATCGCATCGAAGACGGTAAGAGCTCACATTCAAGCTCCCTCTGCATCGGAATCTTCACGTGGACCGTGCCCCGAGACAGGGTCATCCACGGTCGCAGCTAGACAGGACTGCGCTCGCTGAAGGCGAGACCCGGACAGAGGTGCGCGGCGCTCCGCTTCAGAAACTGCCGCTTAGGCGCATTTCGCGAACGTGAGGAGAACAGCCGGGGAGGGGAGGGCTGCTCAGCGCCAAGAGCGGAGCTTGGCACCGCAGCGGAAAGAGGACGTTAGCTGACCGATCCCGGATCTAGAGGCGCGGATCGATCGGCTCGCTCTCCAGAGCCAGGACCGCGAACACGCATTCGTGGACTCGGCGTAGCGGCTCCCGGGCCACGAACCGTTTCAACGCCTCATGACCGAGCGCGAACTCGCGAAGGGCGAGGTTGCGCTTGCCGCCCAGACCGCGCTCGCGAAGCCGGACGAGGTTGTCCGGCGCGTCGTATTCAGGGCCGTAGATGATGCGCAGGTATTCACCCCCGCGCACCTTCAGCGCGGGCTGGATCAGACCCTTCTTGCCCCGGCTGACAAAGTCACGCGGCTTAACCACCATACCTTCGCCGCCGGACGCAGTCAGGGTCTCCCACCAGCCTACGGCTTCGGCGCAGGCGGCTTCGTCAACGAGGTCGACGACACGCCACTGGGTACGGGTCACGACACCTTCGCCCTCGGCCAGACGGTCAGCGAGCGTCATGTGCCAGACGTGGTCCTGGTCGAACCAGACGCGGCCTTCGCTGGCGAGCAGGTGGAAAGGGGCGACCTTCAGATCGTCGATGCCGGACACCGGCCAGACGTAAGGCGCCCAAGCCGTCGCATACCGGTCGGCCCGCCTGGCGCGGTCCTCGAACCGGGCATCCAGAGCGCCGACGTCGAGGTTGCGACCCATTGCGCGAGCCAAGGCCTCGCGGGCAGTTCGGAAGCCCTCGGCCGAGGAGGTGGCGACAGGCGCATACTGGCTTTCGATCAGGCTGCCGGCCTTGGCCGACCAGGGCATGATCTCGGCGTCCAGAAGGAGCCAATCCGTGGCGAGTTCATCCCACAGGCCCGTGTGATCGACCCGCGCCCGCAGCCGGGCCAGCAGGCCCTCGGTCATCGCCGGGTCGTTGAAGAAGGAGCGGCCGGTGCGGGTCCAAATGGCGCCGCTCTCCTTGCCCGCGACGCCAAACCGCTCGCGCGCGACTGAGGCGTCACGGCACAGGGCGATCACCGCCCGCGAACCCATGTGCTTCTCCTCGCACACGACCTGGGCCACGCCTCGTTCGCGGAAGTGGGCGAAGGCCTCCTCGGGCCGCTCCAGCCAGCCCTCGACGGTGGTCGTCTCGGACGGCGACATGGTCGGCGGCAGATAGGTGAGCCATTGGGGCGACAGGGCGAAGCGGCTCATCACCTCCAGCGCCGCCGACGCATTCTCCTCGGCGATGACGACCTTGCCCTTGAGTTCAGTCTCGATCCAGCGGCGCCCTGAGACATCCTGGTAGTCGAGCACGCCGTCGGCGTCGGCTTGGGCGGACTTGCCGAGGCTCGATCCGCCGAGAGGGCGCATCGGCTCAAACCAGGTCTGGATCGCCGGCACATCGACCAATTCGCGCTCGGGCCAACGGAAGGCCGTCAGCTTTCCGCCGAAGACGCAGCCGGTGTCGATGCACAGGGTGTTGTTGACCCATTCGGCCGACACCACCGGCGTGTGGCCGTAGATCACGGCGGTCTTGCCGCGATAGGCGGCGGCCCAGTCGGCGCGGACAGGCAGGCCGAACTCATCGATCTCGCCCGTGGTCTCGCCATACAGGGCGAACTCGCGCACCGCGCCCGAGCCACGCCCGATCATCTCTTCCTTGAGCCCGGCGTGGGCGACGGCGAGGCGGCCGCCGTCGAGCCAGACATGACTGCGCAGACTGTCGAGGAAAGCCGGCAGACCCTCGCGCAGACCTCGATCCTGACCTTCAAGCTGGTCGATGGTTTCCTGGAGGCCGTGGGCGATCGTCACCTTGCGGCCTTCGAGCCAGCGGCCGAGTTTCCGTTCGTGATTGCCCTGGACGCAGTAGGCCGTCCCCGCCGCGACCATGCTCATGGCGATGCGAAGGGCGTCAGGCGAGTTGGGACCGCGATCGACCAGGTCGCCGACGAAGACGACCTTGCGGCCTTCGGGCGGAGTGACCGTCACCGTCCGGTCCCCGCGATCCTCTGACCAGGCGACGGCATAGCCCAACTGGGCGAGCAGACGCTGGAGTTCGTCGGCGCAGCCGTGGACATCGCCGATGATGTCGAACGGGCCGTGGTCATCGCGCTTGTCGGTCCACAGCGGCTGGCGCGTGACTTGAGCGGCGTCAATGCTGTCTTCGCTGGTCAGCTTCCAGACCTGACGGAAGCCCTCACGCTGGAGACCGCCCATGCCCTTGCGGATTTCCATTGCCATCCGCTTGGGCACGCCGGGGCCGAAGTCGCGATCGGGCCGTAGTGCGTTGCGGGCGATGCAGACCTCGACGCCCGGATCGATAACGATAGCGATCGGCAGGGCATGCCACTTGCGCGCCAGTTCGACCCAAGCCTTGCGATCGGCGGCGCGCACGTTGGTGGCGTCGATCACCGTCAGCTTGCGGTGCTTCAGCCGCCTGGCCGCGATCTCGCGCACGAGGTCGAAAGCGTCGGCCGAGACATCCTGATTGGTCTCGTCGTCCGAGACCAGGGCGCGGCAGTAGTCCGAGGAGATGACCTCGGTCGGTAGGAAATGTTTCGCCGCGAAGGTCGACTTGCCCGAGCCGGTCGAGCCGATCAACACGACGAGGGCGAAGTCGGGGATGGCGAGGTCCGTCTTGTCAGCTTCTCTCATCGACTGAACACCGCCATTTGGGTGGGCGCGCCAAGGGTCGCGTCCTCAGCGCCGATGCCGCTGAAGGCGGCGGTATAGCCATAAGTCTCGCCGATCCTGGCCGCCCAGGCCTCGAACTGCCCCCGGCTCCACTCGAAGCGGTGGTCGGGGTGGCGAAAGGCCCCGGCGGCCAGGTTCGGAAACAGGGCGTTGTAGTCGGCGTTGGGCGTCGTCACGATCACCGACTTCGGCGCCGTCTCTCCAAAGACGATGCGCTCGACCAGCGACAGCCGCTCCTCGTCCAGATGCTCGATGACCTCGACCAGGACAGCGACATCGGCCTCGGCCCAGCGGCTGTCGCGATAGGTCAGCGATCCGTGCAGAAGGGTGACGCGACCCTCGGGCGGGCCGCCGAACTCGTTCAGCTTGAGCCGCTTCGCCGCCCATTCCAGTTCACGGGCAGCGGGATCGAGGCCGAACAGGCGCTGGACCCAGCGCTCGCGCACCAGCCGGTAGAGCAGCTTGCCCTCGCCGCAGCCGAGGTCGGCAATGACGGCACCCCCCGCGGCGCGGATGGCCTGGACCACGGCGTCCAGACGCAGGTCGTTCAGCCGGATCGGCGCCTCCAGCGCTTCCTCGGGCGCGACGCGGGCCTCAGGCGGCAGGGCCTCGCTGGCCGTTTCCGGCGCGAGGCGTTCGAGCGCCACACGCGCCAGGGCGCCGCGATTGCGCAGGTAGCGCCGCACGATCAGGTCCCTGGACGGATGGGAGTCGAGCCAGCCCTCGCCCTTTGCCATCAGCTTGTCGATCTCGGCCTCGCCAACCCAGTAATGTTTGGCGTCGTCCATGACGGGGATCAGGACGTAAAGGTGGTTCAGCAGGGCGCTTAGCCGACCGGTCCCGGTCAGCTTCAGGCAGCCATAGCGGGCAGAGCCGGCGCCCGCACCGACGCCATCTATCGGGCTCAGGTCGACGGTCCAGCCCAGCGGCTCGAACAGGCTTCTAACCAGAGCTTCGCCCCCGCGCAGTGGCAGTGGGGTCACGACCGCCTCAAGCGGCAAGTCGCTGTCCGCCAGGTCCTGGCGCTCCTTTGACACGCCCGTCATCGCCGTGCGGAGGGTCTTATTCAACGCCACCGACAGGAAGGACGAGGCCGCATAGGGCCGGTCGTTCACATACTGGTCCAGCAGACCGTCGGCCTGACCCTTGCCGCGTACCAGTCCGACGGGATCGACGTCGAGGATCAGCGCCGCCTCGCAGCGTTCCTCCGTCGCCTCGGGGTAGAAGAGCCACGCCTTGCCGAAATTCAGCTCGGTCTCGTGCAGCCGGTCCGGATGCTTGTGCAGCAGGAAGCCGAGATCGGTGGCAGGCTTATGTGTCGTGGCAACGGAAAGGAACATACCGCACAGGTAGCCCAGTGACGCCACACGACCAACGGCTCACGTTTGTGCACGTCGCCCAAGCGCCAGAAGCGGAACTGCAAGCCTAGGCGATTATCGGACGTCCCGCTTGGGCCTAGACCCGCTTTGCCGGACATCTGCTTCGCCCGATCCTGCCCTCCTCGTTAACCGCGACGACCGCAGCGAGACGTCTCACTGGGGTACAATCTGGCGAGACTAACCTTCTGTCCGCCAAGCGACGACACAGACCTTAGCGTCAGCCCTCCAAGGTGCCCTATGCTCGCCTCTTGATTCGATTGGGAGAGGGCAGGGCAAGAGGGTGTCAGAGCACGCTGATCCAGCGGTAATCGTGTTTATTCACGGCCTCTCGAGCACGCCTTATGGCACGTGGTCTCGAATGCGCCGGGTCTGTGCGCTGGATACCAGCCTTCCGCCCCTTACCCTCGCGTCGTACCAGTACAAAACATCCCTGTTCCACTCGCCGTTTGGGCACAAGTTCGCAAGCATTCAAGAACTCGCAGCCGGCCTTCGCACAGAAGTTGACCTCCGCTACGCGCAGGCCAGACAGGTCATATTGGCCGGGCACAGCCTCGGCGGAGTCATATCAAGGCAGTTTATACTTGAGGAAGCTAAGCAGGGTCGTAGGGTGGACAGATACTCACTTGCGCTCTACGCGGTTCCGCATCTCGGCTCTATTGCTGCGAATGTTGGCACCATGTTATCGCCGAGCCATAGGCACCTTCGTCAGCTCATAATGTCTTCAGACATATTAACTGTCCTCAATGAGGATTGGCTTAGGCTCGGATTGGATGGGTGTGTAAGGGCAAAATACATTGTTGGGACCGGTGATAGGGTTGTTTCGCCGTCGAGTGCAAAAGCCTTTGTTGGCAACAAGAATGTACAAACGCTCACCGATTACACTCACTCCAACATCACTCAGGCGACCGGATTCACCGACCTGAGGTACCTTGCCTTAAAGGAGTTGATCTTAGACGCTGTAAGTGCTGACAACGGCGCCAGTTACAAAGCGCAAATGCTTAAAGGCAATCCGCTATTTGAGATATACGCGAAGGCAGATGCCCCATACTACATCAAGCGTCCCGATGATGCTCAAGTTGATGCTCATGGCGGAAATACGTGGTTGTGGGGTGGAAGTGGAGTTGGAAAAACTTCTATCCTCCGTCGCCTTGCCTTGAATGATACCTCCGTGTTGCAAGTTACATTGAGCGGAGGGCGGGGATCGTCTGCCTTTGAGTTGATAACAATGATAGCAGATACGATCAACGAGGGGCGTGAGAGTCGGTATTCGACAGCCGGTCAGGTCTTGTCGGCGATCAAGACTGCCCTCTCGGAGGCGCGCGCGCGCGGTCCTGTCACGCTGCTTATTGAGGAAATACCTCTCGATGATAAACGGGAGCGCGAGGAGTTCTCTCGATATATCATCGATCTTTGCCTCATGCTCCGTGACTTATCGGGTTCAGGTCCACTCGTTCGCCTTGCACTTTCCGGCCTATACGACCCGCTGCAGGGGATAGGGAGCGACCAGTTGAAGGTCGCGGAATGCCTCAACGTTATGCATGCGGCACCATGGTCAAAGGGAGAGGCCCGAGCGCTCGTCGATATGCTGGCGGAGCTGATCCGACCGGACCTGAGCGAGGAGGAGCGCGGCAAGATAACGCTGCGTAGCACCAACTCGCCCCGTGTCGTGAAATCCCTCTTTCGCCGTTGGAAGTTCGGCACAGACCGAGGGCTTTCGCTAGATGCCCTATTAGATGACGTGCTCGTTGATCAGGTGACACGGTGAAGACGAAGGTTCTAATCCCATCCACGATCATCCCTCCCGCTCTCTATGTGGAGCGGGATGCTGATCGTCAGCTTGCTCGCACGGTGAGCGAGATGCAGCGCCCTGCCTACGTACTAGTCGCTCGGCAGATGGGAAAAACCAATCTGCTGATCAACATGAAGCGGCAGCGGGATGCTGTGGGCGAAACAGTGGTCTACATCGACCTATCCAGCAGGTTCAAAACTGCGCGAGGTCTATTTAGGCACATAATAGACACGATTTTGGAGGTTCTCCCTGCAGATGACGACTGTACGGCCTTTATAACGAAGGATCGGCTTGGTTCCGAGCGGCAGCCAAACATCGAGTATGATCGCCATCTTCGGATGATTCTGCGGGATCGAGTCAATACGAAGCTAGTTGTGGTGTTGGATGAAATCGACTCACTCGTAAACTCGCCGTACTCTGACACCATACTCGCCCAAGTGAGAAGTATGTATTTCTCACGAGTAACCTATCCCGAGTACGAACTGCTGACATATGTCTTGTCTGGAGTAGCGGAGCCGACCGAGCTCATAAAGGACAAGAGTATATCTCCGTTCAATATTGGCGAAAAGATATATCTCAATGATTTCTGCCTTAATGAAGTGGAGAATCTTGTCACAAATGCAGGCTTAGATGCGGGTGCTGTAGCGAGGTCGATATTCGGATGGACAAAGGGCAACCCTCGCATGTCTTGGGACGTCTGCTCGTTCATCGAGGACGCAGTCATAGCTGGGCGGCAGGCAAACGCGTCCCTTGTCGATGAGGCTGTTCAGGCCCTCTATCTAGAGTTGTTTGATAGAGCCCCAGTTGATCATATCCGAGTTCTGGTCGCGACCGACCCCGTCATGAAGGATGCTGTGGGGCTGATCCACCAAGGGCTCGCTGCTGAGATAGATGAGACCACACGCAGCCGGCTTTACCTCGCTGGGATCACTGGCTCCGCGATCGGCGTGCCTGCCTTCAAGAACCGGATCATCGAGGCCGCGCTGTCGGAGCACTGGCTAGCGACTGTGGGCGTTGGAGAACGGACAGTGATGGAGGCCGCTGCGGCGAGCTTCAAGCATGGGCGCTACGAGGACGTCCTCCGCCTGTTGGTCCAATACGTGGACGCTCTTGGAGATGCTCCAATAGAGCCGCTCACGTTGTTCCAGCGCGGCGTTGCAAACTTCCATACGGGCCACTTCGAGCGAGCTGTGGATGACCTAAGGGCGTGTTTGGCTGCTGAAGGGGCGGAGGTGCCAGCGCTCTGGGCGAAGCACATCCTCGGCGCATCGCTGATCCGGTTGCGACGCTCTGCAGAGGCAATTGCGGTCCTTGAGGAGGCGCTTGAGTCGCCGCCTGAGAGACTCACAAGTTCGGTGCAGCTGACGCTGTCCTCCGCCTACCTCGGCGAAAATCCCAAGGCGAACGCACGAAAAGCTTCGATCCTGCTTCGGTCAGTCATCGATGAAGGGATGGCCGCGCTCGAGGATACGGCTAGCCACGAAGAAATGGTGGCGCTTGTGCGCTACAATGCGGCATGGGCAGCCCGCGAACAGGGTAGGTTCGAAGAATTCGAAAAGCATATTGAGGTGGCGCTTGCTGAAACAAGCGCGGTGTACAGGCCAGCTCTGCATCAACTAGTTGGAACTTTAGGCAGAACACAGAAGGGCCGAAGAGCGGCGTTAGAGGCGGCTATAAGGGATATTATCGATCATCAGATTACACCGTCTTCCAAGCGGAGCTTTGGATTGGCACTCACAGAGCAACGGCTGGCAGCTATCCTTAGCCGGACGCTTGAAGAGGAGATGCATGATGAGTTCGAAAAGCTCTGGCAGTATGTCGAATCAAACGTAAGGGGCGAACGCAGTGCTCTAGACTTCTTGTTAAGTGCTGTCCCGTCTACCAATCGGGCCAGTGAACTAGCAGATTTCTCCGCTCTAGTCGCTTGGTCGGCGGAAAGGCTCATCGAAGCCGAGACAGACAATAAGCGTCGTTTTGCTCTTCTGCGGCTGTTCATGCACTCCGCCGTTGCAAAGGACCGGAGCCGAGCGCGCGTGACGTTCTTGGAAAGCTTTGCTGAGCTTGCAGAGGTGGAAGATTTCGATGATGATAACCTTCTGACCGTGTTTCAGTTTATCGTCGACAGACCCGCAAATCCGAGCCCGCTTGTCATTCGTTTGTCCGATAGAATTGTCGCGCTTCAATCGCAACTCAGAGACAGAGATCCGGTTACATTCGCGGTTCTAATGGCTCAGGTCATAAACATTGCTGCGGCTGCTATGGACTTCGAGCGCTCGGAGTGGGCGGCTCAGAGGGTCATTGCTGTTGTTGATGAGATCGATAAATCTGATGTAGATGATCAGGTACGAAGTCTCGTAGTTAGCATGAGGGCGTCAGCGGAAAGCCATCTCAGATATCGTGCTGAAGCAAAACGCTCTGCTCACCTTCTCCCTACCGCAGGCGACCCCTATCGCGATCTGACTCGGAATGACAGAGTGCGCGTATTCGATACGGAAACACGACTTTTCTACACGAAAAAGTTCAAGGTAGTTGAAGCAGAGCTGCGAAGCGGTCGGTACCAACTTGTGGAAAGAATCGGTCGCGCTGGTGGCAGCTGATGCGAAGGCAATACGATCAACTCTTACGGGGATTGGCTGTTCTGACTAGGCGAGCGCACAGGTCCAAGCGTTGTAATCGTAGCGAAAGGGCCGGCGAGGGGTTTGACATTTCAACGTAACCCTTTGATGAGCTTGGTCTCCGTTCCGACTGGTTTGACGGCCTAAGTGTCGATTTGGCGACGGCTATGGCGCATCTGTCGGGATCAGCACGCTGGCCCTGGGCCAGTGCTCCTCTTCCCCTACTCGGCAGCCAGCTTTTTCTGGGTTAGCCTCCGCATGAGGGGGCGATCAATGGCACTGAAAGACATCAATGCTGATGCCGTGAATAGGGCCATCGCGGAGTGCGATGCTCTTGGTCGTGAGGCGTTCCTGAAGCGCTACGGCTTCGCAGAAGCCAAGACCTACTTCCTAGTGGCTGACGGCAAGCGATATCCCTCCAAGGCGATAGCTGGTGTGGCCCACAAGTTCGTAGAAGGTCAGCCCCTTCTTGGATCGTCGAAGTTCACCGGGGGAGAGCATTCCGTTGGAAAGAAGCTGCGGCAACTCGGCTTCGAGGTGATCGCCGCCAATCGAAACCCGACGTGGGCAAGAGACGAAATCATCCTCGCCCTCCATGCCTATCGAATGTTCGGAGGCAAGGTACCGGCCAAAGATAGTGAGGCGATACTCGACCTCTCGGCGCTGCTAAACCGCCTTCACAAGGCGTTAGGCACTCAGGCGTTGGAGACAATCCGCAACGCTAACGGCGTTTACCTGAAGCTGATGAACCTGCGAGCGCTGGACCCCGCATACACGTCGCAGGGCAAGGTAGGCATGACCGCAGGTGGCAAGCTGGAGAAGGTGATCTGGGAAGAGTTCGACGGGCGACCTGATGCACTTGCGGCCGAGGCGCTTCGCATCACCACCGCCATTTCCTTGCTGAACGAGTTGGAACTGACTGGAAGCCCAGAGCAGCAAATTGAGGGCGAAGAGGGTGGAGTGGTGCTCCGTGTTCACCGTCAGCGGGAGCGTGACAGCAAGATCGTCGCGGCGAAGCGAGCTTGGGCAAAGAAGGCCGGCTGCCTCAGATGCGAGTCCTGCGATTTCGATTTCGCGAGGCGGTATGGTCCCTTAGGTATCGGCTACATCGAGGTTCATCACACAAAGCCTCTTGCCTCGCTGGAACCCGGCTCAAGAACCAAGCTGGCCGATTTGGCCTTATTGTGCGCGAACTGCCACCGGATGGCGCACCGTCGGCGCGTCCCGCTTACCCTCGATGAGTTGCGCGCAGCCCTAGCCGCAGCGGCATAACTGCTAGGGCGCAGTTTAGGGCGGCCTATGCCGGGACTGGGTAAGTTACTGTAATACCTTAAGAAAATGGAGGCGGTGGCGGACAGAGAGGGATTCGAACCCTCGGTACGCTTTCACGTACACACGCTTTCCAAGCGTGCGCGATCGACCACTCCGCCACCTGTCCGTGACACCATTGCCTGGCTCCGCCGCGAGTGGGGCGGCGGGAGGCGAGGCAGATAGACCAACCGCCCCCTCTCGGCAAGCGCCGCCTGACGCCCCATATGGGGGCGGAAGGAGAGTTCGCTCATGCTGTTCCAGAAGAAGGCGGAAATGGTCGCCGCCGCCGAGGCCCTGCCGGGCCGCGACCAACCCATCCGCACCGACGAGGTTCACTATGTCACCGGGCGGCCCTTGAAGGGGCCCCACCCCGACGGGTTCGAAACCGCCGTGTTCGGCATGGGCTGCTTCTGGGGCGTGGAGCGCGTGTTCTGGCAGCTTCCCGGCGTGTGGGTGACCTCGGCGGGCTACGCGGGCGGCTACACGCCGAACCCGACCTACGAGGAGGTCTGTTCCGGCCGAACCGGTCATGCCGAGGTGGTGGAGGTGGTCTTCAATCCGAAGGAGACCAGCTACGGCGAGCTCCTGAAGGCCTTCTGGGAAAACCACGATCCGACCCAGGGCCTGCGTCAGGGCAACGACGTCGGCAGCCAGTACCGCTCCGCCATCTACACGCTGAGCGACGCGCAGCAGCGGGAGGCGGAAGCCTCTCGCGACGCTTATCAGCAGGCGCTCGGCGCCGCGGGCAAGGGCCGCATCACCACCGAGATCGCCCCGGCCGGCCCCTACTATTTCGCCGAGGACTACCACCAGGGCTACCTGGCCAAGAATCCGAACGGCTATTGCGGCATCGGCGGAACCGGCGTCACCTGCCCCATCGGGGTGGGCGTGGACGCCTGACCCGTCGCGGAGGGGAGGGAAGCATGGACCGGGATCAGGTGGACGCCTTCTGCCTGTCGCTGCCGGCGACGACCTTGGATCATCCGTTCGATCCCAGCCACAACGCCTTCCGCGTCGGCGGCAAGATGTTCGCCATCACGGGCGCGGACGGCAAGCTGTCGTTCAAGGTTTCGGACATCGCGTATGAAGTTCTGACCGACGGCGGCATGGCGCGCCCCGCGCCCTACATGGCGCGCGCCAAATGGGTGCAGGTGGACCTGCCCTGCGACTGGGAGGAGGCGGAGCTGAAGGACCACCTGGGGGCCGCCCACGCCATCATCGCCGCCAAGCTGACGAAGAAGGCTCGGGCGGAGCTGGGGCTCTAGCGCCGCTGCTGCTCGGCGATCCAGGCGTCCATCCGCTGATCCAGCAGGTCCAGCGGCAGGGGGCCGTCGACCAGCAGGGCGTCGTGGAAGGTGCGCACGTCGAAGCGATCGCCCAGCGCCTGCTCGGCGCGTGAGCGGATGGCGCGCAGGCGGATCTCGCCGATCTTGTAGGCCAGGGCCTGGCCGGGCCAGCTGATGTAGCGCTGCAGCTCCGTCTCGATGTTGTGTGGAGCGAGCGCGGAGTTGTCGCGGAAGCAGGCGCGGGCCTGTTCGATCGACCACCCCATGGCGTGGATGCCGGTGTCGGCCACCAGGCGGCACGCGCGCCACATCTCATACGACAGGCGGCCGAACCGCTCATGGGGCGTGCGGTAGAAGCCCATCTCCTCGCCCAGGAACTCGGCGTAGAGACCCCAACCCTCGGTGAAGGCGGTCACTCCGACGTTGCGCCTGAAATAGGGGCCGGCCTCCGCCTCCTGCTGCAGCGCGATCTGCAGGTGGTGGCCGGGAACGGCCTCGTGCAGGGTCAGCGCCGGCAGTTCGTAGAGCGGCCGCTGATCCAGCTTGGACGTGTTGACGATATAGCCGCCCGGCACGCCGTTCTGGATCGACCCGCGATGGTAGCGGCCGGTGGTGGTCACCGCCTCGATCTCCGGCGCGGTCGGCCGCACGTCATAAGGCAGGCGGGGCAGGGTGCGGAACAGGCGCGGCAGGCCGCCGTCGGCCCGCTTGGCCATCTCCGACGCCTTCTCCAGCAGGTCCTCGCGCGTCTGAGCGTAGAAGCGCGGATCGGTGCGCAGGAAGTTGAGGAAGCCGGCGAAATCCCCGGTCCAGCCGGCGGCGCGCATCTCGTCGTCCATCCGGGCGCGGATGCGGGCCACCTCCCGCAGGCCGAGCTGGTGGATCTCCTGCGGCGTCATGCCGGTGGTGGTGAAGGTGCGGGCGCGCCAGGCGTAGAATTCCTGGCCTCCGGGACGCTGGCCTATGCCGAGGGTGGTCGGCGCCTTGGGCAGGTATTCCGTCTCCAGGAAGCGCACCCACTCCGCGCGCTTGGGCGCGATCTGGTCGGTGGCCAGGGAGCGGAGGCGGGCGCGCAACTGCTCCTGCTCCGCGGCCGGAATGCTTGCCGGCAGCTTGGCGAAGGGCTTGAGGACCGGGTCCTTCTCGAGCGTCAGGGCCGTATCGTTGCGCGAGGCGAACAGGACGTTCTCGACGACCGACCTGGGCTGGGTGAAGCCCGAGGCCAGCCCGCGCCGACTGTTGACGATGGTCTGGTCATAGAGGCGCGGGATCTGCCCCATGCGCGTCAGATAGGCCTCCGCCTCGGCGCGGCTGTTGATGCGGGCGTTGGAGGCCAGATAGCCGATGGTGGAGCTCGGCCCCTCCTCGTCGAACGCCAGGCGGCCGGAGTCGAAGCCGATGCCCTCGATCTCCCGCTCCAGCACCCAGAGCAGCAGGCTGTGGTTGAGCCGGTCGTTGGCGTTCAGTCCGCTCCCGTCGATCGCCCTCAGGCGCCGCTGGAACGTCTCCAGGATCGGCTTCTGCGCGAGCTCGAACTCGCGCGACAGGTCGGGCATGCGCGCCAGCGCGGCCTGGTCGCCTTCGGCGCCGGCGCTGATCGGGTCGACCTGCCGGAGGTAGGCCTCATAGTCCTTGAGTACGGCCTCCAGCGCCGCGCTCGCCTGCGGCCGGGCCGCGGCGGGCGTCTGCGCGTTCGCGCGCGGCGAGGGAAGGGCCGCGGTCAGGGCGGCGGCGGCGGCGAGCGCGATGATCCTCATTCAGTCCCCCTCGAGCGTTCGCGGCGAGAGGACAGGAGCGGCCGCGAGCCGTCAACCGCAATAGGCGAAGAACCGCTCGATGCTCGACTGCGAAGCAGGGTGCGGAACCATGGGGGCGGCGTGGGCGCCGCTGACGCCCAGTCGCATCCAGCCCTCGCGCCTGAAGGCCTGGAAAACGGGCGCGGACGAGGGGGCCTGGGCTTCGAGGAAATAGCCCTCGTCGATTTCCGAGGATTCGGCGCGCGCGGGAAAGCGCCCCGTCTCCGCACCCGCCATCAGCACCACCTCCCTCGAAGCCGTGGGAGAGGCGACGCTGAGATCCAGGCGGCCAGAGGACTGGCGGCAGTTCATGACGATCCAGACGTCGTCGCTCTCCTGCAGCCCGAAGACGAGCCCGCCCCGGCCGCCCTCCGCGCCGAAGCTCCAGTCGTAGTTAGCGACGGGCGGCGGAGGGCCGCTCGTCCCCGACGGCGGGGGCGCGGGGGCGGTGGCGCAGGCCGAGGCTCCCATCGCCGCCAGCGCGGCCAGGACTAGGGAAGAAGCGCGCACGTGAGCCTCCGCGGGGCCTGGATCATCCAGCGCAAAGCTCGGCGAAACGGCGCAGCTTGGCAAGGTGCGGCCGGGGCACCTCTACAGATCGGGTCTGCCCGCCCAGCGCCACGCTCATGCGCCCGTCGGCCACGAAGCGGGCGAAAGCGGGATGGTTCACCGGCGCCGCGGCGGAAACGGCCCCGGCTCGCGCGACGACCTCGCCGGTCGCGGTGGAGTCGCCGGCGGTGAGGCGCATGAACCCTTGAGCTGGCTCGACATCGTAGAGGGACAGCCGCGCCACTCCCGAGCCCGGCGCGCACTCCAGGGTGGTCCTCAGCCGCGCCGTGTCGGTGATCTCCTCGGCGAGAACCACGGGCTGGTCCTCATACAAGGCCCAGGTCCAGGCGAGCGCGGGCGGGGCGGGTTGCGCCTGGGCCTGCGCGGAAAGCACGACAGCGAGCAGCATGGGCGTCATGCGCGGCCTCCCCTGGCGATCACGCGGCAGATTGGCTCAAGCGGCCTTGGGGGCGCAATGGGCGAAAAAGGCCCCTGCCAGGCGCCGTTCGCCGTCGGACGCCTTCAACTGGGCGCGGCCGACCTCGCCCTTGACCTTTAGAACCCCCTTGCCGGCCAGGTCGCGCAGCACGGGGTCGTTCAGCGGCACGCGGCTTTCCTCAAAGGCTCCGCCGGACAGGGGGTCGAGTTCCACCGACGCCGCCTTGACCACGCGCGGACTGTCGGGCGCGGCCGCGCCATAGACGGTGGCCATGCGATCGCCCGGCTGGCAGGTCATCATCACCGTCAGCACGTCGGAGTTGGCCACGCCGTAAGCCAGCTTGGCCATGTCGCCCTCGGTGTAGAAATGCCAGCCCATCGGCTGCGCCTCGGCCCCGGGCGCGCGGGACTGCGACTGGGCGGCGACGGCCAGAAGGCCCAGGGCGGCGACGGCGGGAACAGCGAACTTGAGCATGGGACACCTGCGGGTCTGCAGGGCCAACGCAACCACTTGTTAAGAGTTCACGGCCGCGCTTGTCGGATATCCGACCTGGATCAACTGTTGCGCGAAAGGCGCGCTTTCGCCAGCAAGGCCCTGATTTAGAACGGGCTGAACCGTTCCACCAGGCTCTGGGCGGCGGGCGTGGCCTGCATCCGGCTGATGTCGCCGCGCCCGCCGTACGAGATGCGCGCCTCGGCGATCTGGGTATGGCTGATGGTGTTTGCGGAGGACACGTCCTCGGGCCTGACGATGCCGGCCACGGTCAGTTCGCGCACCTCGCGGTTGGTGCGCACTTCCTGCCGACCCTGGATCACCAGATTGCCGTTGGCCAGAACGTCCGTGACGACGGCGGCGATGGTCAGGCTCACCTTCTCCGACCGGTTGACGCTGCCGGAGCCCGCCGCGTTGGACTCGCCCTCGAGCCCCACCATGTTGGAGGCGTCGAAGCCGCCGGGGAACAGCCGGCCGAGGCTGTTCTCCAGGCCGAAGAAGTTGCTGACCCCGGCGGACGCCTCGTTGGAGCGCGTGCGGGTGGTGGCGTTCTGGGTCTGGGCCCGGTCGTCGATGTCGATGTTGATCGTCAGGATGTCGCCGATGCGCCGGGCCCTCTGGTCGCCGAAGAAGGTGCGGGCGCCCGCGCGCCACAGGCTGTTGGCGCTGGCCGGCTGCGCGGCCGGCTGGGCGGCGTACTGCTGGGACGCGGGCACCAGCTGGGCCGGATAGGCCATGGGCGCGAGTTCCGGCCCCCGGACGGCCTCCACGGCGGTGGAGCAGGCGGCGAGCGGGGCGAGGGCGACGAGGGCGAGAAGCATGGTGGCGCGCATTCGGAACTGTCCCTTAGCGGACGAGGGAGGACTGGCGGGCGGAGGCGGCGAGGGGTCCGGCTATGGCCTTGCCGGGTCCGGTGGCGACGGCCTCGATGGTCTTGCCGGACGCCGGGTTGAGCACGGTCACCGCTTCGCCGAGGGCGGCGGGGCGCTGGGCGCGGCCGGTGACGGTCAGGGTCACGCCGCCGGCCATGTAGGCCACTTCGACGGCGTCGTTACGGGCGATCACCTGGGGCGACGTCAGGTCGCCGCGCTGGACGGCGGCTCCCGCCCGAAGCGGGCGGCGGGCGGACAGGCCGATCACCGCCTCCGCCTCCTGGGGCGCGCCGGCGGGGGCCTGGTGGGCCTGGACGGTGGAGAAGACGACGTCCTCGGGCGCGACGACGTCGCCCGTCGCGAGCGACCGCGCGTAGGTCAGAACCTCGACGGTGGCGCCGGGGCGGGCGGTCGGGGAAGGGGTCGACGCCGTCGGCGCGGCCCCCTGGCGCACCACCACACGGCGCAGGCCCTGCGGATTGGACCAGCTCAGGCCGGCGCGGGCGGCCTGCGCCTGAACGGCGCCGGCGTCCAGCACGGCCGAGGGGCCGGTCCGCGCGCCGACGACGACCGCCGCCGCCGCTCCCGCCCCGTCGAACAGCTCGCCCAGGGTGATGCGGCCGTCCTCGTCCGACGGCTGAGCCTTCAGGGTGACCGGTCCCGCCAGGGCGGGGGAGGCGAGCGCGAGCGACAGCAGGGAGATGAGGACGACCCGCATCAGCCTAGCTCTTCACATTGGCGCTGACCGCCAGCATCTCGTCGGCGGTGGAGATCACCTTTGAGTTCATCTCATAGGCCCGCTGGGCCACGATCAGGGCGCTGATCTCGGCCACGGCGTCGACGTTCGAGGCCTCCGTGTAGCCCTGCAGCAGCTGGCCGAAGCCGGCGTCGCCCGGCGAGCCGACCGTGGCGGGGCCAGAGGCGGAGGTCTCCAGCAGCAGGTTGTCGCCGATGGCCTCGAGGCCCGCCTCGTTGAAGAAGCTGGCGACCTCCAACTGCCCCACGACCTGGGCTTCCGTCTGGCCCGCCGTGGTCACCTGGACCTGACCGGTCTTGGAGATGGAGATATCCAGCGCGTCCTGAGGGATGCTGATGGCCGGCTGGACCTGGTAACCGTCCTCGGTGACCAGTTGGCCCTCGCCGTTGACCGAGAAGTTGCCCGCGCGGGTATAGGCGGTCTCGCCCGAGGGCAGGGTCACCTGGAAGTAGCCCTTGCCGTCGAGGGCCAGGTCATAGGGGTTGCCGGTGCGCGTGGGCGTGCCCTGTTCGGTGATGCGATAGACGCTGCCGGCCTTCACGCCCGCGCCGATCTGGATGCCCGTGGGCACCACGGTTCCCTGGGACGAGCTCTGCGCGCCCATGCGCTCGACGTTCTGGTAGAGCAGGTCCTGGAACTCCGCGCGCTGCTTCTTGAAGCCCACGGTGTTCATGTTGGCGATGTTGTTGGAGATGACCTCCACGTTCAGCTGCTGGGCCGCCATGCCCGAAGCTGCGGTGCGAAGCGCTCGCATCGGCTATCCCTCCTAGTTCGCCCGGCCCAGGCGCTCGACGGCGCGGCGGGACAGGTCGCTGGTGTTGTCGATCATCCGGCTGACGCGTTCGTACGCCCGCTGGATCTCGATCAGGTTGGTGATCTCGAGGATGGAGTTGACGTTGGAGCCCTCCAGCATGCCCTGGCGCACCTGGGCGTCGGCGGCCTCCAGCGGCTGGGCGTTGGACCGGTTGCGGTAGAGGCCGTCGCCGCCCTTCTCCAGCGCGCCGAGGGCGTCGAACCGAACGACGGTCAGGCGGCCCACGGCCGCGCCGGCCTGGCTGACGGCGCCGTCGGCGGCGACCGCCACCTCGCCCTGGGTCGGGTCCAGGACGATCTCGCCGCCGTCCCCCAGCACAGGCAGGCCGCCCTTGCCGACTAGACGTCCTTCGGGATCGAGGCTGAAGGCGCCGTCGCGGGTGTAGGCTTCCTGGCCGTCGGCGTCCTGAAGCTTGAAGAAGGCGCCCTCGCCCTCGATGGCGAAGTCCAGCGTCCGGCCGGTCTGGCGCAGCGCGCCCTGGCTGAAGTCCCGCCCGACGCCGTTGTCCAGCACGAAGGAGACCCCCGGCTTGACGATGGCGTTTCGCGCCCGCTCGCCCAGTTCCGTTCCGACCAGCAGCTGCTCCACCTTGAAGCCGGTGGTGTCGGCGTTGGCGATGTTGTTGGCCACGATGTCCAGCTCTCGCCGGAGCGTCATCTGGCGCGACAGTCCGATGTAGGCGGCGTTTTCCACGAGGGCGGCTCCTTCGGCCACTCGCCTCGCAACGGCCGTGCCAACAGGGTTAACGCCCGCCGCGCAAGGGTTTGACCCGCCAAGCTCGGCGCGGCGCCCGGCAGAAGCTGCCGGTTCTAAACGCCGCATTAACCAAACCCGGCGCTTCTGGTCGCGAGGCGTACCGGGGCCGATTCCACATGCTGAAGCTTGGCAAGAAAAAGAAGGACGCGGCCAATCTCCCGGCCGTGACGGAGGGCGGCGAAGGCGGGGAGGGCGACGCGCCCCCGGCCAGGAAGAAGCCGCCCCTGCTGTTCATCATCATTCCCGCCGCGCTTGTTGTGCTGGGCGGAGGCGGCGGCGCGGCCTTCTTTCTGATGCAGCCCAAGGCCGAGGCCCACGGCGCGGAGAAGGGCGATCACGGCAAGGCCAAGAAGGGCGGTCACGGCGCCAAGAAGGACAAGGGCGGCCACGGCGCCAAGGGCGGCGAGGAAGACCCGACGCTCGGCAAGATCAGCGAAGGCCCCGACGGCGTCACCTTCTACACGCTCCCGGACATGGTGGTGAACATCCAGTCGCCCGACGGGCGCCCGACCTTCCTGAAGCTGAAGCTGACGCTGGAGATGCACGACGGGGCGGTGGCCGAGCACCTTCAGGGCGAGATGCCTCGCCTGCAGGACATGTTCCAGGGCTTCCTGCGCGAGCTGCGGCCCGAAGACCTCGCCGGTTCGGCGGGCTCCTTCCAGTTGCGGGCCGAGATCCTGCGTCGCGTCAACCTGGTCGCCGCGCCCGGCAAGGTCGACGCCGTGCTGATCGAAGAGATGCTGGTTCAGTAGGATGACCGACGCCGCCTTCGCCGACAGCGCCGATCCGTTCGGCCTCGGTCACGAGGAGCGCTCCTCCGTCCTGACGGAGCGGGTGCTGAACCAGGAGGAGATCGACAGCCTCCTCGGCTTCGACCTGGGCGACGACGACTCCGCCGAACGGTCCGGCATCCGCGCCATCATCAACTCCGCGCTCGTCTCCTATGAGCGCCTGCCGATGCTGGAGATCGTCTTCGACCGGCTGGTCCGGCTGATGACGACGAGCCTGCGGAACTTCACCTCGGACAACGTCGAGGTGAGTCTCGACAACATCTCCTCCATCCGCTTCGGCGACTATCTGAACTCCATTCCGCTGCCCGCTATTCTCGCGGTGTTCCGGGCTGAGGAGCTGGACAACTACGGCCTGCTGACGGTCGATTCCAACCTGATCTACTCCATCGTCGACGTGCTGCTCGGCGGCCGTCGCGGCACGGCGGCCCTGCGCATCGAGGGGCGGCCCTACACCACCATCGAACGCGTCCTGGTGCAGCGGATGGTGGAGGTGGTGCTGAACGACGCCCGCGCCGCCTTCGAGCCGCTGACGCCCGTCCACTTCAACCTGGACCGTCTGGAGACCAATCCGCGCTTCGCCGCCATCGCGCGCCCCGCCAACGCGGCCATCCTGGTCAAGCTGCGCATCGACATGGAGGACCGGGGCGGCCGCATCGAGCTGCTCCTGCCCTATGCGACGCTCGAGCCCATCCGGAAGATGCTGCTGCAGCAGTTCATGGGGGAGAAGTTCGGTCGCGACAACATCTGGGAAAGCCACCTGGCGACCGAGCTCTGGACCACGGTGACGGAGGTGCGCGCCGTTCTGGACGAGCAGCAGGCGCCGCTGTCCAGCGTGCTGAACCTGAAGGTCGGCGACACCCTGATGCTGAACGCCACGCCGGACTCCGACGTCTCGGTGCGCGCGGGCTCGATCCCGCTGACGGTCGGCAAGATGGGCCGGCGCGGCCAGCACATCGCCGTGCGGGTGGAGCAGCCGATCAATGTCGACGCCGCCTCCCAGGTGGCGCGGGGGAAACGCTGATGACCGGACTGGTGCTGGACGCTGTCCTGATGCTGCTGCTGGTGGCCGCGCTCGGCTACGGCGTCAGGCTGGACAAGCGCTTGAGGCAGCTGCGCGAAGGCCAGCTGGCCTTCGCTTCGGCGGTGACGGAGCTGAACCAGGCCGCCGGCCGGGCGGAGGCGGCCCTCGCCTCCCTGAGGGCGGCGGGCCACGAGACCGACCTGCTGCACGACCGCATCGTCAAGGCGCGCGAGCTGAAGGCGGAGCTGGAGGGGCTGACGGCCCGAACGCCCGCTCCCGTTCTCCCTTCACTTCAGGGGGAGGGTCGCTCGCGCGGCGAGCCGGGTGAGGCGGTTCCGTCAGAGCCCCGCCTGGCGGCCCCCGCCCTGGTCGAGCCTGCGGCTCGACCTTCCCTCCCCATGAGGGGAAGGGAGAATCCCTCCGCCGTGCTTCAGGCGCTGGCCGCTAACCACGCCGCCCAACAAAGCCTCAACCGCGCTCGGGCTAGCCTCGACGCGGATCTGTTCGCCGCCTGATCGTCTCGAGTAAGCGCCCATGAGCAAGCTGCCGCGCCTGTTGCCCCTGATCGCCGTCGCCATCGGCGGGCTGGTGGTCGTTCGCGCCGTGGGCGCTGCGCCCGGCCTGTTCGACGGGGCCAAGGCCTGGGCCGAAGAGGCCATGCCCGCCGCCGCCGAGGGCGCGCCCGCGCCGGCGAGGTCCGCCCCGGCCGTCTGCGCCCTGTCGCCCGAGCAGCTCGCCCAGCAGGCGGGAATTTCTCCGGCGGAGCTGCGGATCATCCAGGGCCTGTCCCAGCGGCGCGGCGAGCTGGACGCGCGGGACCAGGACTTCGCCACCATGCTGCCCCTGATGGTGGCCGCCGAGCAGAAGCTGGACGCCAAGCTCCAGGCCATGCAGGCCATCAAGGCCGAGGTGAACGCCCTGCTCGGCCAGGTGGACGAGAAGCAGAAGGCCGAGATCGACCGGCTGGTCAGCGTCTATTCCGCCATGAGGCCGAAGGAGGCCGCGGCGGTGTTCACCAGCCTGAACGACAGCGTCCGCCTGCCGGTCGCCGCCGCCATGCGTCCCCGGTCGCTCGCCGCCATCATGGCCCAGATGCCGCCCGCCGCAGCGCGCGAGCTGACGGAGAAGCTGGCCCGCCGCTTCGAGGCTCAGCAGCAGCTGGCCGCCCGCGCCGCCGCCGCCTCCGCCCCGCCCGCGGCTGCTCCGGCCGGGGTGCAGCCCCCCGCCGCGACGCCGACCCAGGCGGCCGCCGCGCCGGCTGCTCAGCCCCCTGCCGCTCAGCCGACCCCGCAGCCGGCCGCCCCGCCCACGCGTCGCGCCCAGCCTCAACCCCAGCGCGCCGCCGCCCGCCCGACCCAGCCGCGCCGCCAGCCGCCCGCCGAGAAGTCGGCCGGCCCGACCGGCCCGCAGCCCTACCAGGCCGCCGCCGCCCCCGCCTCCGGGACTTCCACCGGAACGGCGCCGCGACAGTCGGTGCAGTAGCAAGGCCACCGCTCGCTTCGCCGACACGGACGGGGAGGACAGGCGCCCGCGTGGCCTCCTGTGGTCGCGTCCTTCTCGTCGGCCTCCGCCCCGGGAGGTGACGCCACTCTCTTCCCCCACCCGCCTCTTCCGCTCTAGAACCAGCCCATGACCGACACGCCCGCCGAGAACGCCTTGCCCCCGCTGCCCGACCGTCTTTCGGTCGACCCGGACAGCCCCTTTCATGACGCCGCCGTGCTGACCCACGAAGTCGGCGTGCGGTTCAAGGGCGAGGACAAGACCAACGTCGAGGAATACTGCGTGTCCGAGGGCTGGGTGCGCCTGGCCGTCGGCAAGCGCGTCGACCGTCGCGGCAAGCAGCTGACCGTCAAGCTGCAAGGGCCGGTGGAGCCTTACTACCGCAACGGCTAGGGCGCGCGGCGGAACTCCGCCTGGCGAAGGCCGCCGGTGAGCACCAGGGTTCCGTCATCCCGCAGGGTCACGTCCTGCAGCCCGGTCACCAGCTGCTCGAAGCGCTGCTCCTGCCCGCTCAGGGTCCGCTCGCAAACCGGGCCGATGTCTTCGCGGAAGGTCTCGATCATCGGACCCGTCTGGCGATAGCGCCAAAGGAAGCCGACGCACTGCGACTGCGCCCGGATGCGGTCGCCCGTGACCTGCACGGTCAGCGGCGGCGCGCCGGCGGCCGCCGGCTGCCCGTCCAGCCGGGTCAGGGTCCACCGTCCGGTGAAGTCGGCTGGAGGCCGCAGGGCGTGGGGCGTGAACACCAGCTCGGCGCCTGGCCCGCTCAGCCGCAGCCGGCCATCCTCCACCCGCGCCCGATCGATGCGCGACAGCGCCTGGTCGAAGGCCCGCTCGTGCTCCGACAGGCCGCGCGCGCACATGCCGACGGGGCCGTAGGCGCGGGTGCTTATCTGATCGCCCGTGCGCTGATAACGCCGCCAGAAGCCGAGGCACTGGCTGTGTCCCACCAGCACGGCTTCGCCCAGGGTCAGGATGATCGGGTAGGGTGGGTTGTCCTCGGGCGGCGACGCCGGCCAGGCTCGGCCGTTCATCTCCACCAGCCGCCAGCCGCCGATGATGTCCCTCGGCGCGGCGGGGGGAGGGGCGGGAGCCCTGGGCTCGGCGATCGGCGTCGGCTCGGGCGGCGGCGTGACGACCTCGTCCATCGCGCGCGGCTGGCACGCCGCGAGGCCGAGGAGGAGCAGGGCAAGTACGAGGCGCATTCCGCTGGAATGGCCGCCTGACCCTGCGGGTTCCTCTTTCGTCGAGGCGGCGGCGGCTCTAGGGTCAGGCCCGTTCGCATCGGGAGTTTCGCCTTGCCCCAGCTACGCCTGTTCGCCGCCAGCGCGCTCGCGCTCGGCCTTCTCGCCGCGCCCGCCCTTGCCCAGGACGCCGCCGCGATCCGCACGGCCGAACAGCTCCGCGACCGCGCGCTTCAGGACAACCAGGCCTGGGAGCTGGTCAGCGAACTGACCACCCGCTTCGGCCCTCGGCTGGCGGGCTCGGCGTCCGAGCAGGCCGCCGCCGCCTGGGGCGGGGCCAAGTTCCGCGAGCTCGGATTCGAGAACGTGGCCGTCGAGCCCTTCCCGCTCAAGCTCTGGACGCGCGGAGAGGGCTCGGCCGAGATTCTGGCGCCCTTTCCCCAGCCGCTCACCGTGACGGCGCTCGGCGGCTCCATCGCCACCCCGCGCGGCGGCGTGGAGGGCGAGGCCGCCATTTTCGAGACCTACCAGCAGCTGCTGGACCAGCCCGTCGGCTCGCTGCGCGGCAAGATCGCCGTGGTGTTGCAGGACACGGTCCAGGCCCAGGACGGGCGGGGTTATGGCGCGACCTCGCCGATCCGGGGGCAGGGCCCGACCGAGGCCGCCAAGCGCGGCGCTGTGGGCTTCATCCTGCGCTCGCTCGGCACCCATGACCACCGCTTCGCCCACACGGGCGCGACCCGTGTGGGAGAGGGAACCATCCCGGCCTTCGCCATGAGCCCGCCCGACGCCGACCAGCTGCGCCGCATCGTCGCCCTCACCGACCGGCCGGTTCGGGTGCGGCTGCGCTCCACCGCCGGCTTCACCGCCGACACCACCAGCCAGAACGTGGTGGGGGAGGTGCGCGGGCGGGAAAAGCCTGAGGAGGTGATCGTCATCGGCGGCCATCTGGACAGCTGGGACCTCGGCACCGGCGCCATCGACGACGGCGCGGGAGTCGCCATCACCGCCGCCGCGCTGAAGCTGATCGCCGACCTGCCCACGCCGCCCCGGCGCACCATCCGCGTGGTGTGGTGGGGCTCCGAGGAGGTCAGCCAGCCGCCCCCCTCGCAGGGGCTGGCCGGCGCCCGCAACTACGCCGAGCGACGCCGCGAGCAGGCGGCCCAGCACGTCGCCATCTCGGAAAGCGATTTCGGCGCCGGGCCGATCTACAGCCTGGGGCTGCCGGCCGGCGCGGCGGGGACGGACTTCCAGAAGGCCGCGATGCGCGTGCTGACGCCGCTGGGCGTGCTGTTCGATCCCGCGCCCGCGACGGGCGGCGGCCCGGACACCGGGCCGACCGTGGCCCTGGGCGTCCCCGCCTTCCGCCTCAACCAGGACGGCACGGACTATTTCGACACCCATCACACGGCGGACGACACCCTGGATCGGATTGATCCCAGGAACCTGGACCAGAACGTCGCCGCCTGGGCCGCCTTCCTCTACCTTCTGGCTGAAAGCGACGTGGACTTCCGCGCCACGAAGCCTGCGGCCTGAGGAGCCGACACCTCCGCGAGCGTGGCGAAACTGGTAGACGCAAGCGACTTAAAATCGCTCGACCTCGGTCATGCGGGTTCGATCCCCGCCGCTCGCACCACCTCAGGTTGACGTCGTCGGGCGCCGCTGATCTACTCCGGGTTGTCTGCTCGGGGAGGGCGCCATGCTCAAGATGTTCGCGGCCACGGCCGCTCTGCTGTCGGCTTCAGCGGGCGCGGCGTACGCTGATCCGGCCGAGCCGCCGGCGCACAAGGCGGCGGCCGGCGTGCTCCACGGCATGGGCGGAGACGCCGCGGCGAGCGATCTCGCAGGGGTCGATTTGCCGGAGTGGGACCAGCAAGCCAGGCCCCAGCGGCCCGGAGCAGGTGGCGCGCCTGAAACCGACAAGGGCGATGTTCCCAACAAGGGCGACAAGGACGACGACTTCTTCAGCAAGCTGAACTGGGGCGCCGGCCTCGGCTATGTGCTGGACTTCGAGGGCAAGGAGCGCATCGGGGACGCGGATGTCGTTAACGGCATCGTGCGCATCAAGGACGAGAACGACGCCAGCGTCAGCCTACTGCTGGAGGCTCACTACTTCTTCCATCCGCGCTACGACTCGCAGCAGTTGGACATCAAGGCCGGCGACTGGGGCGTCGGCCCCTTTGTCGCCGCTCAGGTCGGCAACGAGGATCTGATTGAGACGGTGGCGCTGGGCGTGATGATGGGCTGGCGCCGCAAGGCCGTCGCCAACAGCGGCAACAGCTTCAACATCGGGGTGGGGATCGCCGTCGATCCGGACGCTCAGGTGTTCGGCGACGGCGTGGAGGCCAACAAGCCCCTGCCCGTCGGCGAAACGGCCATCCGATACAAGGAGAGGCGCAGTACGGCCTGATCATCATCACCTCGTTCAGCTGGTGACCGGCCGCCCTCTCTAGCGAGGGCCGACCAGTCGCTGCGCGGTCAGGGTGGTCGGTCTCGCCGTGATAAAAGAGGTCGAGCGCGCGGCGGAACGGCGCCGGATCGTCCGCCACCGCTTCGAACAGGGTCAGGCACGAGCGTAGCTTGAGCGCGTCGACCGGGCCGAAGATCGCCTCGGCCGACCGGTCGGGGTGGGCGCAGGCCGCCTCCACGCACGTCAGCAGCCTGCGGCCCAGCACCGGGTGCGCCAGATAGGCTCGCGCCTCCGCCTCGCCCTCCAGCCCGAAATGGACAGCCGTCGAGCTGCGGCCGAGGCCCCGCAGCTGGGGGAAGACGAACTACATCCAGTGGCTGGTCTTGCGCCCCTGCCTCAGTTCGGCCAGCGCCTGCTCGAAGACGCCGTCTTGCGCGGAGACGAACCGCTCCAGACCCTCGCTCGTGACCATTCTCGGCTCAACTCTCGTTTCGCGGCGCGGACCCGGGGTTACCCCAAGCCGGTTTCCTTGCCACTAGAAGCAGGGAGAGGGAATCGATCCGCATGAACAGAGCCCGCCGCGCGCGCATCGTCGCCACCCTCGGCCCCGCCAGCCGGGCGCCGGGAATGGTGAAGCAGCTGGCGCAGGCGGGGGTGGACGTCTTCCGCCTGAACTTCTCCCACGGCTCGCACGACGACCACGCCGCCGCTCTGAAGGCGGTCCGGGGCGCGGAGCTCGCGCTGCAACGGCCCTTGGGCGTGCTGGCCGATCTCCAGGGGCCGAAGCTCAGGCTCGGCCGGTTCGCGGGCGGCGAGATCGCCATCGAGCGCGGCCATCGCATGCGCTTCGACCTCGACCCCGCGCCCGGCGACGAGAGCCGGGTGCAGATGCCGCATCCTGAGATCTTCCGCGCGCTTCGCACCGGCATGGCGCTGTTGCTCGACGACGGCCGCGTGCGCCTGCGGGTCAGGGATCGGGCGGACGACTGGGCCGACGTGGAGGTCGAGAGCGGCTCCAAGCTGTCCGACCGCAAGGGCGTGGCGGTGCCTGACGCGGTGATCCCGGTTTCGGCCCTGACGCCGAAGGACCGCGAGGATCTGGCCTTCGCCCTGCGCATCGGCGTCGACTGGGTGGCCCTGTCCTTCGTGCAGAAGGCCGAGGACATGGCCGAGCTGAAACGGCTGGTCGGCGGGCGCGCCGCCTGCCTGGCCAAGATCGAGAAGCCCCAGGCGCTTCAGGACCTGCCGGCCATCCTGGACTATTCCGACGGCGTCATGGTGGCGCGCGGCGACCTGGGGGTGGAGCTGGAACCCGAGGAGGTGCCGGTCGCGCAGAAGCAGATCCTGCGCGCGGCCCGCCAGCGCGGCGTGCCGGCCATCGTCGCCACCCAGATGCTTGAAAGCATGACCTCCGCCCCCGCCCCCACCCGAGCCGAAGCCTCCGACGTGGCCAACGCGGTCTACGAAGGCGCTGACGCCCTGATGCTGTCGGCCGAGACGGCGTCGGGCGACTATCCGCTGGAAGCGGTCGGCATCATGAACCGCATCATCGAGCGGGTGGAGCGCGATCCGCTCTGGCCCAGCCTGATGGACGCCGAACACGCGGGCATGGACGACATGGACGCCGACGCCCTCGTCGCCGCCGCCCGCAAGGCGGCCGAGGCCCAGTCCACCGCCTGCATCGTCGTCTTCACCACCCTGGGCGGCACGGCCCGGCGGATGGCGCGAGAAAGGCCGCTGCAGCCCGTCCTGACCCTGACCCCCAAGCCGGAGACCGCGCGGCGCCTGGCGCTGGTCTGGGGACTGGAGCCGAGGCTCGGCCGCGAGCCGGCCTCTCTGGAGGACGTCACCGAAGACGCGGTGAGCTCCGCCATGCAGTTCGGTCTCGCCGAGCCCGGCCAGCGCGTCCTGATCCTGGCCGGCACGCCCTTCGGCGCGCCCGGAGCGGCCAACCTGCTCCGCCTGGCGCACGCGCCGAGCAAGGGCCGGCGGACGCGGCGATGACCCTCAGCCTCCGCCCAGGTTGAAGCGGGCGAATAGCATGAAGCTCGTCGGTTCGCCGCCATAGGCGGGCTGGATCGCGTCGGGCAGCGCATAGCCGCTGACCAGGCCGCCAAGGTCCAGCGCATTCCCACCCACGGGCAAGGTGCGATAGGCGCCCAGGCTGAGCTTGCCGACGGTGACCACCTCGTCGTGCACGGGATGATGATGGTCGGCGGCGAACAGCTCGTCCTTGTCGACCCGCTCCACGCGGCCGAAGACCGTATTGCGGCCGAAGCTCAGGGCGCTTTCCAGCAGAAAGGCGTCGGTGACCTGGCCCTCGAAAGGATCGTTGCGCCCCCAGGCGAAGGTGGTCTGCCAGTGGCCGATCTCGACCGGCCGGTTCCAGGTCAGCGACGCCGAGGTGCGCCGCACGTCCTCGTCCGGGTGAAGCCCCTCGGGGCTCTTCAGGAAGCCGTGGCTGAGCTGCATCGACCAATCCGGAGACGGGTTCCAGGTAGCGCGAACCGACCACGAGTCCATGCGCGGTCGCTCGATGTCGTAGCGGTGCTGGTCCGGCTCCCGACCTGTGAACACCGAGCCTTCCAGCTTCATCCCATCCCGGACGACGCCCACGGTCGCGACGCCGAAGGTCACATGAGTGGAGTCCAGCCAATGGTGGCTGATCGGCGCCTCAGGGTTCGCGTGGCCTGAGAAGCGATGCATGTAGGTCGCCGGCCCGAGCGCGGGCTCGCCCGGCAAGCCGAGATAGATGAAGCCCGACGTTCCTTCGCCCAGCGGCCGGCTGTAGGTGGCCGAGAGCTCCATGAACAGGTCGTGCGGATGCTGGCGATCCACCAGTTCCGTCTGGCCGTCGGCCGTCTCGCCCGTCGCCAGCAGGAGGGGATAGCCGCGCTCGCCCATCAGCGGATCGAGACTGCCCATGGCCTTCAGGGTCAGGCGACCGCCGCCGACCTCGCGCTGCGCCATGCCCATGAGCATGGAGGCGACGAAGGCCATCCGATCGCCGCGCGGTCCCCCTTGATCGTCATGAACGGCGGTCGCATAGCCGTGCGCCATGGCGGACCAGCTGCCGGCTTGGAAATGCAGCCCGGCCATGGGCGCGCTGTCCGGTTGCCAGGTGGTTCCCGAGGCGTCGCGGCTCATCGGATAAGCCCCGAGCGCGCCCGCCATGCCGTGTCCCGTCTGACCGCCGTGGCTCTCGTGATCCTCCTGAGTCGCGTCGGGGATCGGCGCCTCATGGTGGTGGCTGTGGGTGGCGGGCTGCCTAGACGCAGCCTCCTGCGGGGCGTGACGGTGTGGCGCGGCCTGGCCGCAAGCTAGGCTCGGAAGGCTCGACAGGGCGGCTGCGATCAGAAGCGTGCGCACGGGCGGGCTCTCGGCAGAGGAAGGACGGGGGAGGCGAGGGAGCGGACGCGTTTTCACCGAGCAAACATCCAGAGCGCCATGGCGATCATCATGAGATTCTCAGTAAGGGAGACGAAGCCGAGGGGGACCCGGCTGGAGCCTCCTACACAGGCGCATTTCAGCTGACGTCGATCCATGTAGACCGCCTTGAACACCGAGACGGCGCCGACGCCGCCGACGAAGAGGGCGACGGGGATCGACACCCACTCCAGCGCGTGGGCCGCCATGAGGACCCCGGCGACCCCTTCCGCGAAAGGGTACACGCGGCCATAGGGAAGCCAGCGGCGGGCCAGCAGATCGTAGTTCAGGAACATGGTCGCGAAGCGGTCCACGTCCTGAAGCTTGAGCATGGCCAGCAGACACATTGCGAAGGCGACGAACCATTCCGCCGCCCTCACCGTCAGCGGCGAGCCGTAGGCGGCGTGGCTGGCCGCGAACGCCATCAGCGCCGCCATGGCGACGACCGCGATCACCGGCCGATAGCTGACGGCCTCGGGATCGGCCACCTTCAGGCCGAGGTGGCGGCGCAGGTCGTCGTGACCGCCGATGCGGGAGCCGTCGATGAAGACCTGCGGCGTGGTCGCGACCCCGTGTTGCGCCTTGAAGGCGTCGACCTCGGCGCGGCTGGTCAGGGGATGATCCTCCACTTCGAAGCCGCGCGACCGCAGCAGATGGAGCGCTTTCAGTCCGTAAGGGCAGACATGGTCGGGCAGGACCATGCGGTGAAGGACGGCGGTTCTGGAGGGGGTGTTCACGGCTCGGTCCCTTGCGGGGTGACTGACCCGAGCGGATATAGCCTCCGGACCATGGTACGGAGTCAAGCATGCCCGGAATGACCATTGCCAAGTTGGCCGGCTCGGCCGGCGTGGGTGTCGAGACCGTGCGATATTATCAGCGGCGCGGGCTGCTTTCGGAACCTCCGCGCCCATCGGGCGGCGGCGTGGCCGGAGGCTTTCGGACCTACTTCGAGGATGACGTTCGCCGGCTGCGCTTCATCCGATCGGCGCAGTCCGCAGGCTTCACCCTCAGCGAGATCGAGGAGCTGCTGAGGCTGGACGCCGCAAACGATCGCGGCAGGGTTCGCGAGTTGACCAGGCTCCGGGTCGCGGCCTTGGACCAGCGGATCGCGGAGCTGACCAGCGCCAGACAGGCGCTGAGTCGCCTGGGCGCGGCCTGCGCGGGCTCGTCGACCGGGCCGTGCCCGATCCTGGAGGCGTTCGAACGATAGCCGGCGGCGGCCTCGCCTGCCGAAGTCCGTCCCTCGCAGCCGCAGGTCGTCCCATCGCGGATGACGGAGCTCCCGGCGGGGGGCAGCACAGGGGCATGTCAAACCTGTTCGCCCCCATCCTCGCCCTGCACATCGGCTGCGGACTGGCCGCCGTGGCGGTCGGCGTCATGCCGATCCTCACCCGCAAGGGAGGTCGCCTGCACCGGCTGTCCGGCAGGCTGTTCGCCGGCTTCATGGCCGTCTTGCTCGCGGCGGCCTGGGTCATGACCGCCATGCACTTCAGCGCCTATCTGCTGGCGCTTTCGGCGACGGCGACCATGGCTCTGTTCTCGGGCGTGCGCGTGCTCCGCCGCAAGCGCCCGGACCTTGACCCGTCCCAGCGGCCGACCGTGGCGGACTGGGGCGTGACGGCGGCGGTGGTGGGCGTCGGCGTGTGGACGCTCTGGCTGGTCATGACCGGGCGGGCTGGGGCGCAGGCCCCGGTGGCGGCGGCGCTGGCCTGGGGTGCGCTGGCCTATGGCGGTTGGGACCTGTGGCGGTTCGCTCGGCCGACCGACTGGCCCTTCTCGCCCGGGCTCTGGACCTATGAGCACCTTGTGAAGATGCTGGGCGCCTATGGGGCGGTGCTCGCCGCCTTTTCCGGCAACTTCCTGACCTTCATTCCCGCGCCTTGGAGCCAGCTTTGGCCGAGCATGCTGTTCCAGACCCTGAGCATCCTCTGGATCGTCCAGCTGGTGCTCGCGGGCCGTCGTCGGACCGCCCTGGCCCCGGCGTGAGGTCCCGCCGGATCGCGCCTTGGATCTGGGGTTTCACGGCCTACGCCTGGCTGGCCAGCACAGTGACCGCGGCCTGGTACGTGCGCGACGACGCAGCCGCGCGCGGAAAGGGCGTGCCGGTTGTCGACAGCCTGCTGTGGCAGGGGTCGGTCTATGGGCTGTGGCTGTTGGTGGCGGGCGGCGTGTGGCTGGCGATCCGCCGGCTTTCGGGGATGCGCCGCCTGGCCTTGCTCGCGGGCGCAGCCCTGCCGGTCACCGCGCTCCTGTCCTTCGCCACGACTTGGATCGACCTGCGTTTCCGGGCGCGTCGCTCTCCAGCTGGCTCGACGAGGCGGTGGATCGCGCGCCCGTGGCCATACTGCTCTACACGGCCGTCGTCGCCGTGGGTCTGGCCGCGACCGAGGCGCAGAAGGCTCTGGACGCGAGAGCCCTCAACGCCCAGCTCGAAGCCGCCCTGGCCCAAGCGCGAGCGGCGGTCCCGGCTGCCTCCGCGCCCTTGATGGTGACCGTCGGCAGCCGCCGCGTGCCCCTGAGCCTGGACGAGGTGGAGGCCTTCACCGCGGCCGCCAACTATGTCGTGGCGCATTGGGGCGGCCGGGAAGGGCTGATCCGGCGCACGCTGACGGCGCTGGAAGCGGAGGTGGACGACCGCTTCTCCCGCGCCCACCGCTCCGCCATCGTCAACCTGGCCAAGGTGGCCTCCGCCCAGCCGCTGTCGGACGGCTCCTGGCGGCTGACGCTGGTCGGCGGCCACGAGGTGGTGGTCAGCCGCACCTACCGGGACGCCGTCCTGGCGCGCCTGGGGCGCTGACGGCTTGCAACGCCCTTCTTGCTTCGACAGGATCGAAGGGGAACGGGGGGGGGCGCTGAGGATGCTTCAGAACTTCGGACGCTTGAACCGCTTCAAGGGGCGGCAGACGCGCGGCGAGTTTTGGCCTTACGCCGGCGTTGTGATCCTGATCTGCTACCTGGCTGCAGGTTTGGTCATGGTCCCGATCGTTGGAGACTTCGTCCAGCAGGCGGGCGAACTGGCGCGCAGCCAACCCGAGGCGGTGACTATGCAGAGCGGCGCTACAGGCGCCTTAGTCAGCGTGGACGCCGGCACGGGCGTCCTGCCGAACGTCATGCTTCTGTCTGGCGGGCTTGGCGGCGTGGTAGCTCTCGCGGTCCTGCTCTTGGCAGCAGCTGTGAGCCGGCGCCTGCACGACAGCGGGCTGCGAGCCTACTGGGGCTTGCTGCCCCTGCCGTTCCTGATCGGGGGCCTGCTCTTGATGCCCCTCCTGATGCGTGAGTTCGCGGCCTCGAGCGAGCCAGACCTGTCCCTCTTCTTCCTGCTGTTCGGAAACAACATCGTCTATTTGGCGTGTCTCGGCGCCCTCATCATCCTGCTCTGCCGCCCGTCTTCGCAAGGCGCCAACACGTTCGACGAGGCGGCGCCGAGGACCTAGCCCGCTAGCGTCTCCTGGAACCGCACCGGCCGGCCCCCGGCCGCGCCGACCAACTCGCCGTCCTTCATCACGACGCGCCCCCGCACGACCGTCATCATGGGCCAGCCGGTGACCTCCATGCCGTCGAAAGGGGTCCAGCCGCAGCGGCTGGCCATGTCCTCGTGGCGCAGGGGGCGGCGGGCCTTCAGATCGACGAGGGTGAGGTCGGCGTCATAGCCCTCGGCCATCCGCCCCTTGCCGGCGATGCCGAACACCCGCTGGGCGCCGTGGCTGGTCAGGTCGATGAACCGCTCCAACGTCATCCGGCCCTCGGCCACGTGGTTCAACATGACCGGCACAAGCGTCTGCACCCCAGGCATCCCGGACGGGGAGGCGGGATAGGGGCGGGCCTTCTCCTCCAGCGTGTGCGGCGCGTGGTCCGAGCCCAGCACGTCCACCACCCCGTGCTCGACGCCGCGCCACAGGCCGGCGATATGCGGCGCGTTGCGGATCGGCGGGTTCATCTGGGCCAGGCCCTCCAGGCGGAGGTAGGCCTCGTCGCCGTCGAGCGTCAGGTGCTGGGGCGTGACCTCCACCGTCGCCACATCCTTGTGGTCGGCCAGGAAGGCGATCTCCTCGGCGGTGGTGACGTGCAGCACATGGATGCGGGCGCCTGTCTCGCGGGCCAGCCGCACCAGCCGCTCGGTGGACTGGATCGCCGACTGCGGATCGCGCACCTCCGGGTGGCTGGTCCAGTCGCCGGGGCGGGCCAGCGGGCGACGCTCGGCCAGGCGGTATTCGTCTTCCGAGTGGAAGGTGGCGCGGCGGTTCACATGGCGCAGCACCTCGCGCACCCCGTCGTCATCGGCCACCAGAAGCGTGCCGGTCGAGGCGCCCATGAAGACCTTCACTCCGCAGCAGCCGGGCAGCCGCTCCAGTTCGCCCAGGAACCCCGCGTTCTCGTGCGTGCCCCCGATGTAGAAGGCGTGGTCCGTCCACATGCGGTCACGAGCGCGGGCCAGCTTGTCGGCCAGGGTGTCCGGATCGGTGGTGTTCGGCTCGGTGTTCGGCATTTCGAACACGGACGTGACCCCGCCCAGCGCCGCAGCGCGGGAGCCGGTCTCCAGGTCTTCCTTCCACTCCAGACCGGGCTCGCGGAAGTGCACCTGGGTGTCGATGACCCCCGGCAGGACCGTCAGGCCGCGCGCATCGATCGTCTCGCCCGCCGAGGCCTGGGCCAGATCGCCGATGAAGGCGATCCGACCGTCCCGGACGCCCACGTCGGCCGCGCCCCGTCCGGCGTGGTTCGCCACCTCGCCGCCGCGCACGATCAGGTCGTAGGTCTGGGTCATTCGCTCGCTCTAAGCGGCGGCGGCGCGTTCCGCCAGAAGCTTGCGGGCGGCGCGCAGCACGCGGTCAGCCTGGAGGTCCATCATGTGCTGGATCTGCTGGTCCAGATTCGGGTCGATACCGCGAAGCTCCTCCACGGAGCGGGGTCCTCGCACCGAGACGCCGCCCCAGGGCCCGCGCGTCGTCTCGTCCGAGGGGCCGAACACGGCCAGCGAAGGGGCCCCGGCGGCCACCGCCAACTGGGTCCACAGCGAGTCCGAGCCCAGGAACAGGTCGGCGCGTCGAAGGGCGGCGGCGGTCTGTAGCGGGCTTAGGCGGCCTTCAAGCTCGATCACGCGCTCGCGCTTGGTGGCGAAGCGGATGGTGTAGGCGTCCTCCCGGTCCGCTTCCGCGCCCACGATCATCAGCCGCCCGCCGGCCATCGGCCCATCGGCTCCCAGCAGCGCCGTGGCCACCTTGGCGTAGCGCTCCGCCGGCCAGCGCTTGCCGATCCAGGATGCGCCGGGGGCGATCGCCAGGATGGGACCCTCGCCCTTGGGGATGAGGGCGTCGGCGGCGGCCAGGGTCTCGGACGAGAAGAATAGCCGAGGCGCCGGCGTCTCCTCCAGTTGAAGAGCGCGGGCCGCCTGTTCCACGGCGTGGAGCCCCGGCTCCGGCTCGCCTCGCACCGCCCGTTTCTGTCGGCGCAGCCGGGCCGAAATGGAGCCGCCGCGCATGTCGACGATCAGGCCCCAGGGCGTGTCCCGCAGCGTGTTCCACAGGGAGATCCAGTCCAGCCGGCTGTCGCGCTCCAGCACGTGCAGCTTCCTCAGGCGGGGCAGATCGGCGAACAGCGGCGCGCTCTCCGGCGAACCGACCACGGTGAAGTCGCTGCCCTTCATGGTGTCGACCAGATAGGCGAGCGCGCCGGATGACATCACCGCCTCGTCGGGGGCGGCCTCGGCGATCCAGAGAATGGGAAAGCGCCCCAGCATCGGCCGACCGTATACGGATTCTCCCCCTGTCGCCCCGCCGCGCGCGCCCTATGTTGACGCCCATGAACCGTATCGCCCGCCTTGAGAGCCGCGCCTGCGTGAAGGTGTCCGGACCCGAGACGCGGCCGTGGCTGCACAACCTGCTGACCCAGGACGTGGAGACGCTCGGGGAGGGGGAGCTTCGGTTCGGGGCCTTGCTGTCGCCGCCTGGACGACTGCTCTTCGATCTGTTCCTGCTGGGCGAGACGGACGGGGTGTTGCTGGACGTCCAGGCGGAGGGGCGGGAAGCGCTGATTAGCCGTCTCTCCATGTACCGGTTGCGGGCCCAGGTGGCGGTGGAGCCCGACCCTCGGCCGGTGTTCGTCGCCTGGGGGGACGCGGCGGAGGGTTTCACGCCCGATCCGCGCACGCCTCTGCTTGGGGGACGAGTCTATGGAAACGCGGCGGCCAACGCCACCGAGGCCGACTGGCGGGCGCACCGGCTGGAGGTCGGCGTGCCGGATCCCTACGCCGACGCCGGCCATGACGAGAGCTATCCGATCGAGGCCAACTTCGACCTGCTGAACGGCGTGGACTTCGCCAAGGGCTGCTTCGTCGGCCAGGAGACGACGTCGCGCATGAAGCGCCGGGGTACGGTCAAGAGCCGCATGCTGCCGATCCGCTTCGAGGGCGCGGCGCCTGCGGACGGCGCGGAGGTGCTGAACGGCGAGCTTCGCGCCGGCGTGGTGCTTTCAGGCGGCGACGGACGGGCCATGGCCCTGCTGCGTCTGGACCGGCTGGAGGGCGCGCTGACGGTCGAAGGCCGGCGGGTGGAGGCGATCTGGCCCGAGTGGTGGCCTCAGACCTGAGCCAGCCCCTGCTCCAGGTCCGTCCACAGGTCCTCGACATTCTCTATGCCGACCGACAGCCGCACCAGGTCGTGGCCGATGCCGCAGCGGTCCTTGGCCTCGCAGCTGTAGTCCGAATGGGTGGTGCTTGAGGGGTGCGACACCAGGCTCTCGGTGCCGCCGAGGCTCACCGCCAGCTTGAAGATGCGCAGGGCGTTGAGCAGCCGGAAGGCCTCCGCCTCGCCGCCGTGAATGCGGATCGAGAAGGTCGAGCCCTGACCCAGGCACTGCCGCGCGGCCAGCCCCTGCTGTTCCGGCGAGGCGCCGACGCCGCCGGCGGTCAGCACCGTCTTCACCTTGGGATGGGCGGACAAGCGATCCACCAGCTCCATCGCATTGGCCTGGGACCGCTCCATGCGGATCTTCAGGGTCTCCAGACTGCGGAGGAGCAGCCAGGCCGTGTGCGGATCGCTGCTGGTGCCGCAGATGGTCCGCATTTCGGCCAGCCGCGCCATGACGGCGGCCGAGCCCATGGCCGCGCCGGCGATCAGGTCGGAGTGGCCGCCGACGTACTTGGTCAGCGAATAGAGGGCGAGGTCGGCGCCCAACTCCAGCGGTCTCTGCCAGAGCGGCCCGAGGAAGGTGTTGTCCACCGCCAACACGGCCGGCTCGGCCTGCCGCAGCGCGCGGATCGCCTCGGCCGCGGCGGCGATATCGACCATCTGGTTCGTCGGGTTGGCCGGCGTCTCGACGTAGACCGCCGCCAGCCGACCGCCCTCCGCCGCCGCGTCTCGGGCGGCCGCCTCGATCGCGGCCGACAAGGCTTCCGCGCCGGCCTCGACGGTCAGGCTGCGCGTCCGGACCCCCATGCGCGGCAGAATGCGGTCAAACAGATACTCCGTCCCGCCATAGGCCGGGGCCGTGTAGAGGATGAGGTCGCCCGGGCGGCTGAGCGCCAGCATGGCGGTCGAGATCGCCGCCATGCCGCTGGCGAACACCAGGGCGCGGTCGGCCTTGTCCCAGACCGCCAGCCGGTCCTCCAGGATTTCGAGGTTGGGATTGTTGATCCGCGAGTAGATCAGCCCCAGAGCCTCGTCCGGCTCGCGCTCCCGCAGGCCGTAGGCCACCTCGAAGAAGCGCTTTCCGTCCTCCGCCGAGCGGAAGACGAAGGTGGAGGTCTGAAACAGCGGCGTCTTGATCGCGCCTTCGGACAGCGTCGGGTCGAAGCCGTAGCCCATCATCAGGGTTTCGGGCGCCAGCGCCTTGCCGGCCAGGTCCCGCTTGCGATGCTCGTTCATTGGCCGCTGTCCTCCCGCGCCCGGCCGTAGCGGAGTCGCGACGCGAGGGCGAGTCCGGCCGGGGCTGCTACTCTGGGCGCATGAGCGAATCGCGCTGCGCCTGGTGCGGGACCGACCCGCTGTACGTCGCCTATCACGACACCGAGTGGGGCGTGCCCGAACGCGATCCGCGGGCGCTGTGGGAGAAGCTGGTGCTGGACGGCTTCCAGGCCGGGCTGGCGTGGATCACCATCCTGAGGAAGCGCGACAGCCTGCGCGCCGCCTTCGCGGACTTCGACCCGGAGGTGGTGGCGCGGTTCGGTGAGACCGACCGGGCGCGGCTGCTCGCCGATCCGGGCATCATCCGGTCGCGCGCCAAGATCGACAGCGCGATCAAGGGGGCGCGCCTCTACCTCGACATGCGGGAGGGGGGCGAGAACTTCTCGGACTGGCTGTGGGGCTTCGTCGACGGCCAGCCGGTGCAGAACGACTGGTGCTCGATGGCCGAGGTCCCGACCCAGACGCCGCAGTCTGCCACCATGGCCAAGGCGTTGAAGCAGCGGGGCTTCAGCTTCTGCGGCCCCGTGATTGTGTATGCTTTCATGCAGGCTGTGGGCATGGTGAACGACCATGTCGTTCCCTGCTTCCGGCACGCGGAGGTTCGTGCCATGGCGGACCGATGAAGCCCCCTCCGAAGAAGAGCGGCAAGGCGTTCCCGACGCTGGCGCTGGAGCAACTGGCCGCGCAGGCGGCCGGCGGGCTCGTCTGCGGCGTGGACGAGGCGGGGCGGGGGCCGTGGGCCGGGCCGGTGTCGGCGGCGGCGGTGATCCTGAACCCGGACGACCTGCCGCAGGGCGTCGACGACTCCAAGGCGCTGACGGCGCTCGCCAGGGAGCGGCTGGAGGTCGAGATCAAGAGCCGGGCGATCAGCTGGGGCGTCGGCTTCGCTTCCGTCGAGGAGATCGCCGAACTGAACATCCTGCACGCCACGGGGCTGGCCATGTGCCGGGCCATAGAGGCCTTGGACCCCCGCCCCTTGGTGGCGCTCGTCGACGGCAACTATCGCTTCAAGCTGCCGTGCGAGGTGCAGACCGTGGTGGGCGGCGACGGACTGTCCCTGTCGATCGGCGCGGCCTCCATCCTGGCCAAGACGGCGCGCGACCGGCTGATGGTCGAGATGGACAGCCTCTATCCCGGCTACGGCTTCGCCAGCCACAAGGGCTATAACGCGCCCCAGCACCAGGCGGCGCTGAAGGCCTTGGGGCCGTGCGCCATCCATCGGCAGAGCTGGGCGCCCATACGCGCCCTGCTGGAGGCCTAAACGGCCAGGGCCGCGCCCACCAGCATGCCCATGAGAGCGGCGCCCAGGCCGCCCCCCGCGATCACCGCCCAGCGGGGCAGGGCGGCGAGCTCCTCGCGCCAGGCGGAAGCGTTGGGGGAGCGCGCCGGGCGATAGCTCTGCGTCGGCGGCTGGCGGCGGGCGATGTAGATCGAGCCTTCCATGAGAGGACAAACGGAGTGCCCCGGCCGACGTTCCGAACGGCTCAGACTGGAAGATCGGCCTCGCCGCGCAGGATGGCCTCCGCCTCGGGCGTGTGCTTGGCGCCCGAGCGGTCGTGCAGGACCAGCGGCGGCAGGAGCCTGAGCGGGGCGCGGCCGCTCTTGACCGCCCTCACCAGCACGCGCTTGGCGGGCTCGTCGGCGAAAGGGTGGACGGGGCGGACGGCGAAGGAGCCCGCCTTGTCCGCCATCAGCCGCAACAGGTCCGCCAGACGGTCCGCCCGGTGAATGACCACCACGGAGCCGCCCTCACGCACGGCCTTGAGCAGAAAGCCGGTCCAGACCGCGAGGCCGTCGTCCGCCATCCATGCGCCCCGCTTCTCCGGCGCGGGCGCGCGCAGCGCCGCCGGGTCGTCGAAGAAGGGAGGGTTGCTGACCGCCCAGTCGAACGGCGGCCGGTCCAGCGCGCGAAACCCGACCGCCACGTCCCCCGTGAGCACCTCCACGCGCTCCTCCGCCCCATTGAGGACGGCGTTCTCCCGCGCCAGGCGGGCGGCGTCCGGATCCCGCTCCAGACCGGTCAGGCTCGCCTCCGGGCGTCGCGCGGCGATCTGGAACAGCGCCCCGCCCGCGCCGCAACCCGCCTCCAGCACGCGCTCGCCCGGTCGGGCGGCGACCGCAGCGGCCAGCAGGGCCGCGTCCATGCCCGCGCGATAGCCCCGCTCAGGTTGGCGCAGCCGAACCCTCCCGCCCATGAGGGCGTTCTCGATGACAGCCGGACCTGCGGCGCTCACGCGGCTTGACCCTCCATGACCCGCTCACCATTGTGCGGCGCGAGGTTTCCGGGCAAGCCGGCGCCTCCAACAAATGGGCCTCAGCCCCTGTCTCCTCCCACGAGTAAGCCCTTGGACGCCGCCACCCTCGCCCCTGCCGCCCGCCCCGTGGGGGACGCCGAGACGGTGGCGCGGCTGGCCGCGCGCGACATGGCGGCCGTGGACGCCCTCATCCTGGAGCGGATGCAGTCGGAGGTGCCGGTCATCCCCATGCTGGCCGAGCATATCGTGTCGGCCGGCGGCAAGCGGCTGCGGCCGATGCTGACCGTCGCCGCGGCGCGCGCGTCCGGCGCCCGGGGAGACATCGACGCGCCGTTGAAGCTGGCGGCCGCGGTCGAGTTCATCCACACCGCGACCCTGCTTCACGACGATGTGGTGGACGGCTCGGAGATGCGGCGGGGCAAGGTCGCGGCCCATCTGATCTGGGGCGCCCCGTCATCCGTGCTGGTTGGGGACTTCCTGTTCGCCCGCGCCTTCGAACTGATGGTCGAGACGGGCCAGATGCGGGCGCTGGGCATCCTGGCGCGCGCCTCCCGCGTCATCTCCGAGGGCGAGGTGCTGCAGCTGACGCGCGCCCACGATCTGAGCCTGGACCGCGACACCTATCTGCAGATCATCACCGGCAAGACGGCCGAGCTGTTCGCCGCCTCGGCGGAGGCGGGGGCGGTGGGCTGCGGCGCCGAGGAGACGGCGGTGGAGGCGTTGCGCGCCTACGGGCTGAACCTGGGCCTGGCGTTCCAGTTGGCTGACGACGCCCTGGACTACGGCGGCGCGTCCGAGACCCTGGGCAAGAACGCCGGCGACGATTTTCGGGAGGGCAAGGCCACCCTGCCGCTGCTGCTGGCGGCCCAGCGCACGCGAGGCCGCGAGGACGCCTTCTGGGAGCGCACCATCGTTCGCGGCGAGCGTCGGGAAGACGACTTCCGGCGGGCGCGGGAGCTGGTGATCGGCACCGGATCGGTCAGCGCGACGCTCGATCTCGCGGGCGGGTACGCCGACGCCGCCAAGGCCGCGCTGGAGCCTGTTCCGAACGGCGAGTGGAAGGCGGCGCTGGAGCGGCTGGCCGACTTCGCCGTCAGCCGGGCCGCCTAGCGCAGGCTCGCGCAGAAGCGCTGGATGCGGGCGCAGGCGTCTTCCAGCACGTCGTCCGAGGTGGCGTAGCTGACCCGGAAATAGGGCGATAGGCCGAAGGCGGCGCCGTGGACGACGCCAACGCCCTCGGCGTCCAGCAATTCGGAGACGAACACCTCGTCCGAGGTGATCTCCACGCCCCCTTCGGTCCGCTTGCCGAGCAGCGCCTCGATGGACGGATAGACGTAGAAGGCCCCGTCGGGTGTGGGGCAGCGCAGGCCGCTGGCCTGGTTCAGCATGGAGACGACCAGGTCGCGGCGACGCTCGAAGGCCTTCGCCCGCTCCGCGATGAAGTCCTGGGGCCCGTTCAGGGCCTCCAAGGCCGCCCACTGGCTGATGGAGGAGGGGTTGGAGGTGGTCTGGCCGGCGACCTTCCTCATCAGGTCGATCAGGGTCTTCGGCCCGCCGGCGAAGCCGATGCGCCAGCCGGTCATGGCGTAGGCCTTGGAGACGCCGTTCACCGTCAGCGTGCGGTCGTAGAGGTCCGGCGCGACCTGGGCCAACGTCAGGAACTCGAACCCGCCGTAGACCAGGTGCTCGTACATGTCGTCGGTCAGCACCCAGACCTGCGGGTGGCGGCGCAGCACCTCCGCCAGCCCTTCGAGCTCGGCGCGCGAATAGGCGGCGCCGGTCGGGTTGGAGGGCGAGTTCAGGATCAGCCAGCGGGTGCGGGGCGTGATCGCCGCCTCCAGCGCCTCGGGGCGGAGCTTGAAGCCGTCGACCTCCTGGCCGACCACGGTGACCGGTTCGCCGCCCGCCAGAAGCACCATGTCGGGATAGGACACCCAATAGGGCGCCGGCACGATCACCTCGTCGCCGGGCGACAGGGTTGCGAGCAGGGCGTTGAACAGAACCGCCTTGCCGCCCGGCGCCACGTGGATCTGATTGGGCGCATAGGTCAGGCCGTTCTCGCGGGCGAACTTGGCGGCCACGGCGGCCTTGAGCTCGGGCAGGCCGTCCACGTCGGTGTACTTGGTCTCGCCGCGCCGGATGGCGGCGATCGCCGCCTCCTTGACGTTGTCGGGCGTGTCGAAGTCGGGTTCGCCGGAGCCTAAGCTGATCACGTCGCGGCCTTCGCGCTTCAGCTCGCGCGCCCGGGCCGAAGCGGCCAGCGTCGCCGACGGCTTCACCCGGGCGAGGGCGGCGGATTGGAGCTCGGTCATGGGGGACTCGCGACGCATGGGCGGGAACAGCGCCGCTATCTAGGACCGCCGCGCCCCAGGGGCAAACCAGGGGCGACCTTCGCGGCCGGAAGGGTCCAGAGTCTCCGCGGCCTTGATTCGCAAAATTAGGAGCGCCGGGACCCCGCAAGCGCGCCTGTTCGTGGCTCGGCGGCGGGTGGGCTGAGGATGGACAATGTCAAGGATCGCGGGCCTGAGCGCCGCGAGAGCGGCGCCCATGACGCAAGCCTAGCATGGCTCCGGACCCTGGCGAGGCGAGCGGCCGGAAAGGGGTCGGGAAGGTCCGGATTCCCCCGTTCAGGGTCCAGATTATATGTCTCGGGAATACACTGTTCCGGCGCCCCTTCAGATCAGCAGGGTGACGGCGTTGCCGAAGTTGTGGAGCACGACCGGCAGGAGGACGCTGCGGGTGAGCAGGACCAGCCAGACGGCGATGAAGGAGGGGAGGGCGGTCAGGGCCATGGTGACGGCGTCGAAGCCGAAGGCGCCGTCCGAATAGCCGAAGGCGTGGGCCAGGCCGAACAGCATGCAGGACAGAACCGCGCCCCAGTGCCAGTCGGCGCCCAGGAAGCGCCAGCGGCCGACAAAGGCCTGGCCAAGCACCAGCAGCAGCAGGCCGCGATAGAAGGGCTCCTCCTCGAAACCGGGCATGGTCAGCTGAAAGGCGATGGTCTCGGCGTCCGCAGGCTCGCCCGGGAAGGCCAGGGCGATGGCGAGGAAGAAGCCGAGGTAGGCGACGGTCCCCAGGAGGGCGACGCCCAGCCGCTCGGTGGAGAGGCGCGGCGTCAGGCCGGACGCGCGCCAGCCGACAGCGGGCAAGGCGGCGACGAGCAGGGTGGCGACGAGCGCCAGGGCCTTTCCTTGCCAGTTCCAGCCGCCGCCGATCAGGTCGGGCAGGCGGCCGTAGAGGTTGGTCAGCATGGCGTCGTTGAGCACCACCAGCCCCGCCGCCGCCAGCAGCCAGGGCCAGCGCACGCCGCCGCGCTGGATCGCCGCGATCACCGCGCCCGCCGCGAGCAATATGCCCACCACGCCCGCTATGCCGATCAGTCCATTCATTCTCGTTCTCCTCTGGTTCGGGATGACCAGAGGGTGACGAAACTGGCGGCGGTCGGCTCATCAGAAGGCGGCGGATCGCTCCTCAGAACCCGTCATCTGCGCCTCGCGATAGGCGCTGGGCGCGCGGCCCTCCACCTCCCGGAACACGCGGTTGAAGGAGGGGAGGGAGGCGAAGCCGCTGTCCATGGCGACCGCGATCAGCTTGTCGTCGCGGCGGGCGGGGTCGGACAGGATGCGCCGCGCCTCGGCCACCCGCCAGCTGTTCAGGAAGGTTCGGAAATGGTCGTGGCCCAGCTGGCGGTTGATCAGGGTCCGCACCGTGCGCTCGGAGGCGCCCATGGCCTTCACGAACTGGTCGAAGGTCAGCGCCTCGTCCAGATGGATCCGCTCCACCTCCATCAGGTGCGTCAGCCGGGCGGCGAGCGCGGGGTCGGGGGCGTCCGCCGCCGGGGTCTGGGCCGCCGGGGCCTGCGGGTCCGGGCCCAGATCGAGGCTGAGCAGCCAGCCGGTGAAGAGAAGGAAGGCGGCGTTCTGGAGGACCGTGAAGGTCTGGGAGGTCCAGTCCAGCCCCATGACCAGGTCCACGGCCATGTCGGCCAACAACTGACCCGCCAGTGCGGCGACCACCACCCAGCGCGCGGCCCGTCGTCGGTCGATCAGATCCTCCGCCCGATCCCGGATCAGCCGCCAGGCCAGGTGGCCGATCATGAACAGGCCGAGCCCGATCAGGAGCCAGGATAGCCCCCGGTCCTCCAGCACCGGCCCGAACAGGCCCCGATCCGCGCTGGCGATCACCAGCCAGGCGAGGCCGACCGCGAGGGTCAGGCCGCGCGGCCGAAACGCGCGGTCGAACACCGCCAGGCACCACCACCACAGAAAGACGGCGGCATAGCCCGCGATCAGCGCGCCGATGGAGCCCAGCGGCTCCGATAGCCGCAAGGCCCGCTCCGGCGTGTTTCCCGCCAGGAAGCCCGTCAGGCAGATCGCCAGGGGAATGAAGAACCGGTTCGCCGGTGAGCGCCGGGCGCCCGGACCAAGGGCGGCCCACAACAGCAGGGTCGCCCCGGCGGCGCGGGTGATCACATCCAGTTCGTCAGGCGACATGCGGCAAAGCTACAACCGGCCCTGACACCACTCAATGAGCCTGGCTCGGGACGTCAGGGGCCATCGATTGGTCCGCGAGAGCGGCAGGAGGGACGCTATTCCGAGCCGAGCGGGGGCGTATCGGGCGCGACTCTTCAGTAGGCGCGCTCAAGACCCTCCCACCGCTGTCGCCATTCCGAAGCTGCAAGCGGACTTCCGTTGCGTCGATTAACGTGGAAAGTAGACGTCGGCACGCAAGAGTCATTCAATAGCGATGCTCAGATGCCGACCCGTGCTGGCGCTGGGGCGAACCAATGTGGCGGCTTGTTGCTGGCCGCTCACCGCTGTTCGTTCAGGCCGTAGACGCGACCATCCGGACCCCTGAAGTGGCGATAGGCGTAGCCCATCTCGGGGACGCGGGTGATCTCCCCTAGAAGCTCCCCCCCGGCAGCCGAAATTTCAGCCGAAGCCAGCTCGATATCATCGACACGGAAGCCGAAAGCCAAGCTGTCGTTGTAGCCATAGGGAGGGACGGTAGCGGGAGTGTAGAGCTCCAGCAGGGTGCCGTTCGCCATCTGGAAGACTGCGACGCCGTCCATCTCCATCATCGGGATCAGACCGAAGGTCTCAACATAGAGCTTCTTCGTTGCGGGAAACTGAGCCTCAGGGAGCACGACTGCGTGCCAGGTGATGCCTTCAACCTTCATCGATCTCGTCCTTTCTTGAGCTTGGCGTCAGTGGACGAGGCGGAAGCCGCTGTTCGGCCCGTAGCCTCGCATGTAGCCGAGCTTGATGTTCAACAGCGCCAAAGACTCGAGCAGCCGGGCTTCAGCCAGAGAACCGACGTCGATGGGATCGAAGCCCAGCTCCTCGACGAGGGTCAACACGCGAGCCTTGGCCTCTTCGTCGTCGGCGGCGACGAACCCGCTGAGTTGCACATCCCCGGCCCGCCCGGTAGCCATGGAGCCTGCGAACGCGGTGTTGAACGCCTTCACCACCTTGGCCGCTGGCAGCTTCTTCTGGAGCTCTTCAGCCCCGCTGGAGCCATTGGTGACCGCCAGCTCCATCGCGGGCGTCAGCGCATTGGTCGCGTCGATCAGCACCTTGCCTGCAACGGCTTCAGAGAGCTCGGGAACGACATTGTCGATCTCCGCGAATGGCACGGCCAGAACTACGAGCTCGGCGGATGAGGCCGCTTCGCTCAGAGGCTCGCCTCTCCCCACAGCACGGACCTCGTGTCCGTTGCGGGTCAATCCAGTCTCAAGGGCGGAGCCAACGCTGCCCTTGCCTATGATCGCGATCTTCATGGACTGCTCCTGATGCGGGGGGTGATTTCAGGCGACGGAGGTCGAACCGACGCTGCGGCGGCGGCCAAGCAGCGCATCAACGCTGAACGAGCCCGGGCCCGAAAAGATCAGATAGAAGAAGATGAAGCAGAACATGATTGCGGCTTCACCGCCGTTCAGAGCGGGCCAGAACCCGCCAGACATGGCGTGTCCGATAAAATAGGCCACGGCCATGGTCCCTGAAGCCAGGAATGCGGCGGGACGGGTGAACAGTCCAAGCGCGATCAGGGTCCCGGTGACGAGTTCGATCACACCCGCCGCAACGATCATGGGCGGCATGGGGCTGGGCATCCCCTGCATGGCGGCGGGGAAGGCGAAGAACTTCATCGTCGCATGTTCGATGAAGAGCAGGGCGGTGATGATCCGGAGCGCCGACAGAGCGTGCGGAGCCCACTTATTCAGTTTGGACATGAGAGTTTCTCCTGATGACGTGCGTTCAGTGGTTGGCTGGAGCTTCGCCGAAGCGGAAGCTGGAGGCGGTGATGCCGCCGAACAAATCCTTCTGGTGGTAAACGACCGCCCCAACCTCGCTTTCAGCCGCCCCTACGACGGCCATGAGCGGGATGAGGTGATCCTCCCGAGGATGCGCGGCCCGAGCCATGGGGGCCGTTTCCCATCGGAGAAGACGCGAGGTCCTCTCTTCAGGCACCTGGCCGACCAGTGTCTCTTGAAGCCAAGAGTCGAAGACGCGGGAGGGCTCGATCCCTGCAGTGTTCCGAGCGTCGCTGAGATTGTGGTAGCTCAGGCCGCTCCCGATGATCAGGACGCCCTCGTCACGTAGGGGCGCGAGCAGGCGGCCGAGCTGAAGGTGAGTAGCCGCGTCGTAGTTCCGGTCGATCGAGAGCTGGACCAGAGGAATGTCTTCCTCGGGGTAGAGCGGCTTCATGATGCTGAATGTGCCGTGGTCGTAGCCGCGCTGGTCATCCAGACGCGCCGCCACACCTCCTCCGGCGAGCAGCTCCTGCACTCGGCGCGCGAGAGCCGGCGAGCCCGGAGCGGCATATCGGATGCGGTAGGTGTGTTCAGGGAAGCCGCTGTAGTCATAGACCATGCCGGGGCTCTCGCCGGCCGAAATGGCGAAGCCCCGCTCTTCCCAGTGGCCTGATATCATCAGCACCGCGCGGGGCACGTCATTCAGTTCGCGCCGGATGTTCAGGAGCGACTGCTCAAGCTGGTCGAACATCCGCCGGAACGGACCTTCAAGGTAGGGCCACGGGCCGCCGCCGTGGCTCAGAAAATAAGTGGGTAGCCGGCCCATTGCCGCCTCCTTCATCCGATTGCGAGAAGGTAGGCCTCGCTCACCTGTTCCGACAGAGATAAAAGATCGATCATATCCATCTACCAGAGAGATAGATCATGCTCGGCACGTTGACGCTGGATCAGCTAACGGTCTTGGTCACCATTGAGGAGACCGGCAGCTTCTCGGCTGCCGGAAGGAAGCTCCAGAGGGCGCAGTCGGCCATTAGCCATGCGGTGCAGAGCCTCGAAAGGGCGCAAAGGATTCAGCTCTTCGACAGGTCAGCTCGGACGCCCGTCATGACCGAGGCCGGGCGCGCTCTGGCCGCTCAGGCTCGGCAGGTCCTTAGGCAGGCGGAGATGTTCGAGCGCGCGGCCAGCGCGATGGCCGAGGGGCTCGAGCCGGAGCTGACGTTCGCCGTGGACAGCATGGTCCCTACTGCACCCGTCATAGCCGCCTTGGCGGCCATGCGAGACAGGTTCCCCGACCTGGCTGTGACGTTGTTCACCGAAGGGCTTGGCGGAGCTGAGCGTCGCGTGCGCGCCGGGTCGGCGGCTCTGGGCCTGTGCGTGCTCCTGCCGGTGACAGCACAAGACTTGCAGGCGTATCCGATCACCAGCATTGAGTTGGTCCCAGTAGTTTCGCCTCGGCACCCCCTCGCGCAGGAGACTCGTCAGCTGGAACGGGATGTTCTGGCGGAGCATGTGCAGCTGATCCTCACTGATCCCACCAGCCAAGCGGGGCCGAGCTACAGCGTCGTCAGCTCTCGCGTCTGGCGCTTCGTTGATTTGGGACGTCGCCTCGACTTTTTGTTGTCGGGGTTCGGATGGGCCACGATGCCGCTGCACTTGGTGGAGAGCTACTTGGCAGAGGGGCAGTTGATCCGGCTTCCGGTCAACGATCCCGCCATCCTGCCGGGCGCGATCCCTATCTACGCCGTTCACCAGCGAAGCCGCCCGCTTGCCACTGGAGCCCGGTCGCTGTTGCAGGAACTTCAAACCGGGCGATCTAGGTCACCGCAATGGGTCGCCAGCGGACCTGAGCTTCACAGCTGAAACGCGACGTTCGAGCTGTCGCTCGCGAGTGGAGCCGAGTTTCGTCCAACCTGATGGGATGCTAACCCACCCCCACCATGCGCCGGCTTCTCGATTTCATCCTCAACATGGAGGCGCGCCGGTGGCGGACGCTGCTGGTGGGGGCGGTGTTGCTGGGGGCGACGGCGGGGCTGTTCGCGCTGGGCAAGACACAGCTGGGGATGGACGCGGAGGCGCGGCTGGAAGGCTTGCTGCGCGCCTACGCCGGGTCGCCCATGGCCTTCGTCGCCACGGTCGTGGTGTTCGTGGTCGCGGCCTTCATCGGCGCGCCGCAGTTCATCCTGATCGCCGCCTGCGTGGTGGCGTTCGGACCGTGGCTCGGGTTCCTCTACAGCTGGATCGCCACCGTGGTCTCGGCGGGCGTGACCTATTGGCTGGGGCGCGGGCCGACGGCGCGGCTGGTCGACCGGTTCGGGGGCCGGACGCTGGCGCGGCTGAAGGGGTTCGTGGGGCGCAACGCCTTCTACGCCAGCTTCATGATCCGCAACGTGCCGTCCGCGCCCTTCATCGTGGTCAACATGGCGTTCGGGGCGACGCGGGCGAACTTCTGGACGTTTCTGATGGGGTGCGCGCTGGGCGTGCTGCCCAAGACGGCGCTGGTGGCCTTCTTCGGCGGGGCCTTCGTGACGGCGGTCCGGGGCGACGGGGTGTGGACCTCCCTGATCCTGGCGGGCCTGGCCGCGACCTGGCTGGCGCTGATGCTGGGCGTGCGGGAGCTGGTGAAGCGGCGGGAACGGGCGAGCGGCGAACCGGATTGACCCTTGCGGCCGGTCAGGCGGCGCCTATCTGGGCCGTATCAGCAACCGTGGCTGTATCAAAGGAACCCCCATGCTCAAGCTCTTCATCTCCCCCGGCGCCTGCGCCATGGCGTCCCACGCGGCCCTGGAGGAGGCGGGCGCGGAGTATGAGACGGAGGTCGTCAACCTGCGGGCCGGGGAGCAGAAGCGGCCGGAGTTCCTGGCCGTCAATCCGGCCGGCTCCACTCCCGCCATGCTGACCGACGAGGGGCCGCTGACCCAGAACACGGCCATCCTCGGCTATATCGCCCAGCGCTTTCCGGAGCGCGGCCTGGCGCCGGTGGACGACGCCTATCGGTTCGCGCGCTTCACCGCCTTCAACGCCTTTCTGGCGTCCAGCGTGCACCCGATGATCGGCAAGGTGCTGTTCGGCGGGCTGGAGGGCGAGGCGCGCCAGCAGGCGCTGGACCCCGCGCTGACCAAATACGAGCTGCTGGAGCGGAGCCTGGTGGAGGGGCCGTGGGTGTTCGGCGACAGCTACACCCACTCCGACGGCTATCTCGCGGTGTTCGAGCGCTGGGCGCGCCAGGCGGGGCTGCTCGATCCGGCGCGCTTCCCCAAGCTGAACGCCCACCTGGACGCCGTGCAGCAGCGGCCCGCCTATCGGCGGATGCTGGAGCAGGAAGGGCTGGAGCCCGTCTAAGGCTCAGAGTCCGTTAGGACTTTCCCTCTACGGCTTGCAAGCAGTTGGGGAGTGTCGCGTATTGGGCATTCAGGCGTTGCGTGCCGATCACCGTGTGATCGTTCGGTTGGTGGCCGGGGTTCGCGGGTGCGCGGCGGGGCTGAAAACCCGCGGCGACGGGTTGGAGCTGGTCGCCCTGCTGGGCAGGCTCGATCGCCGCCTTATCGATCATCTCGCGGCGGAGGACGAGGGGCTCTATCCCGCCCTGGCGCAGTCCGACGACCCCGCCCTCCGGAGGGCCGCCGAAGAGGCGATCCGGGACCTCGGCGGGCTGAAGGAGGCCTGGAGGGCGTATCTGGCCCGCTGGGACCTGGAGGCCATGCTGGCGGCTCCTGAGGTGTTCAGGGCGACGACCGCCGCCCTGATGAGCGCCATCGTCTTCCGGATCGAGCTGGAGGAGGCGACGCTCTACCCGCTCGCGGCCGAGCTGGCGCTGGAGGGCGCCGCCGCCTGAGGGTCGCGCGCGGGGGCTTGTAATCCCCCCGTCATGCGGGCAAACGGGCCTCAGGTCGGCCAGGCGATTTCGATCAGGACGGCGCCCGCGTGGGGATGCGCGAGCGTTTGGGGCGTCGCATGGCAGGCCGAGCAACCCAGTCCGCCCTCCAAGGCCCGAAACCCACGGTATCCCATTGGCCATGCACCTTTTCGGCATGATCTCCAACGACATCGCCATCGATCTGGGGACGGCGAACACGCTGATCTACATGAAGGGCAAGGGGATCGTGCTGAACGAGCCCTCCGTCGTCGCCCTGCGCAACGTCGGCGGCCGCAAGATCGTCCATGCCGTGGGCATCGAGGCCAAGCAGATGCTGGGCCGTACGCCTGGCCACATGGAGGCCATCCGCCCCATGCGCGACGGGGTGATCGCCGACTTCGAAGTCGCCGAGGAGATGATCAAGCACTTCATCCGCAAGGTTCACAACCGCAAGGGCTTCGTGAACCCCAAGGTGATCGTGTGCGTGCCGTCGGGCGCAACGGCGGTCGAGCGCCGCGCCATCAACGACAGCTGCCTGAACGCCTCCGCGCGTCGCGTGGGCCTGATCGACGAGCCGATGGCGGCCGCGATCGGCGCCGGCCTGCCCATCCACGAGCCGACCGGCTCCATGGTCGTCGACATCGGCGGCGGCACCACCGAAGTGGCCGTGCTGTCCCTGTCCGGCATCGTCTATTCGCGCTCCGTGCGGGTGGGCGGCGACAAGATGGACGAGGCGATCATCTCCTACATGCGCCGCAACCATAACCTGCTGATCGGCGAGACCACGGCCGAGCGCATCAAGAAGGACATTGGCACCGCCCGCATCCCGCCGGACGGCGAGGGCCTGTCCATCGAGGTCAAGGGCCGCGACCTGATGCAGGGCGTGCCCCGCGAGGTGCGCATGAGCGAGCGCCAGGCGGCGGAAGCCCTGGCGGAACCCGTGTCGCAGATCATCGAGGCGGTGAAGGTGGCTCTGGAGGCGACGCCGCCGGAGCTGGCCGCCGACATCGCCGACAAGGGCATCATGCTGACCGGCGGGGGCGCCCTGCTGCGCGGCCTGGACGCGGAGATCCGCGACCACACGGGCCTGCCTGTTTCGGTCGCCGACGATCCGCTGTCCTGCGTCGCCATCGGGTGCGGCCGGGTGCTGGAGCATCCGCGCTGGATGAAGGGCGTGCTCGACTCGGCCTTCTAAGGCCAAGCCTCTCAAATCGACGTCATTTCGGAACGGTCCGCCGTTCCCTTGTGGCGCGGATTTTGCGATAGGCTCCGGAAGGTCGGCGCGGGGCGTCCCGCCGATTCCCACCCTTTGCAGGAAGGCGCGCCGTGGCGTTTCGCGACGGACCGTTCGAGAATCTGAAGGTGCCGGTCGCCTGGACCGCCGCCGGGGCCGCCGCCGTGGCCATCGGCGCCGCGGTCATGCTGCTGCTCGCCGACAGCGGCTCGGCGCGGGCTCAGACCAACAACCCCGTACGCTCAGGCTTCGAGGCGACGGTCGGGCCGGTGAACGGCGTGTTCGCCTGGCCTGTGCGCTTCGTGGGCCAGGTCAGCGACAATGTGCGCGGCTACTTCTTCGCCGTGTCCGAGAACCGGCGGCTCAAGCGCCGGATCGCCGAGCTCGAGCCGTGGCGCGACCAGGCCATCGCGCTGAAGACCATCAACGCGCGCTACGAGGCCATGCTGGGCGTGCGCACCGAGCCGCCCGTGCCCCTGGCGACCGGCCGGTCCATCTCCGACAGCCGCGGCCCCTACGCCAACGCCCGCCTCATCGATGTCGGCTCCGCCCGCGGCGTCAGGATCGGCAACCCCGTCATCACCGAGCACGGTCTGGTGGGGCGGGTCATCGGCACGTCCTCGAACGTCAGCCGGGTGCTGCTGCTGACCGACGTGGCCAGCCAGACGCCGATCATGGTGGACCGCACCGACGCCCGCGCCATCCTGAAAGGCGACGGCTCGGGCAATCCCCGGCTGGAGTTCATCCGCGGCGAGAACCCGGTGCAGGTGGGGGACCGCATCCTCACGTCCGGCGACGGCGGCGGCATCCCTCGCGGGATCCCCGTGGGCATGGCGGCCAAGGGCGTGGACGGCTCGTGGCGGGTGAAGCTGTTCAACGACCGGGGCCCGATCGACTACGTCCGGGTCATGCTGTTCCAGGACTTCGGCCAGCTCACCAATCCCGAGGCTCTGAACGCGCCGCCGCTGGCCGGCTTCAACACGGCGCCGCCGCCCGACCTGGGAGCCGCGCCCGCCGCGCGTCCGACCCCCGCCCAGCCCGCCGCCGCTCCCGCCGCCAGGGCGACCACGGCGCCGCGTCCCGCCGCGACGCCCCCCGCCGGAGCGCCGAGGTGAGGCGCGCGACCGCCGTCCGCGTGGTCGGCCCCTGGTCCTGGATCATCCTGCCCGCGCTGTTGAGCATGGCCGCGACCCTGCTGCTGGCCACGCCGGTGGAGGTGTTCGGCCTCAGGTTGCCCCAGCCGATCATTCCCATGGTGCTGGCCTTCGCCTGGCCGCTGATCCGGCCGTCCATGCTGGCGCCGATCGTGCTGCTGCTGCTCGGGCTGTTCCTGGACCTGCTGTGGCGCCAGCCGCTCGGCCTGGCCGCCGTCAGCCTGCTCAGCGTCTACGCGGTGGTGCTGCTGTCGCGAAGCTTCCTGATGGGCCAGGAAACGTCCGTTCTGTTCGTCTGGTATTCGGTCGGGACGCTGCTCGCCTTCATCCTGACCTATGTGATCGTCACCCTTCAGGCCGCCAATCCGCCGAGCGTCCTGTCATGGCTGGCCAGCGTCGTGCCGACCCTTCTGCTGTTCCCGTTCGCCGACCGCCTGATCGAGCGGTTCGAAGACGGCGACGTGCGCTTCCGATAGGCCGGGGCAGAGGCGGATGAGCAGCGAACCCTCCATCTTCTTCTCCGACGCCAACGAGCGTCAGGGCTCCTTCCTGCGGCGCTCCTTCGTGCTGGGCGGCGCGACGGCGGCCGGCGTGGCGGCCCTGATGTTCCGGCTGGGTCAGCTTCAGGTCGTCCAGGCGCGCGAATACGCCACCCTGGCGACGGAGAACCAGTTCAACTACCGCCTGGTCCCGCCGCCGCGCGGCCTGATCAAGGACCGCAACGGCGTGGTCATCGCCGGCAACCGGCCGAGCTTCCGCGTGCTGGTCGTTCGCGACGAGACCAAGGACCTGGACCAGACGCTGGACCTGCTGGGCCGGCTGCTGCCGGACACGCTCGAGCGGCGGCGCTCCATCATCCGCGACGTGAACGCGGCGCCGCGCTTTTCCCCCGTTCCGGTGAAGAGCGACCTGACCTGGGAGGAGTTCGCCCGCGTCAACCTGCACGCCAACGACCTCCCCGGGGTGATGGCGGACATGCACGAGGCGCGCTTCTACCCTCACGGCGGGGCCTTCGCCCATGTGATCGGCTATGTGGCCAAGCCCAACGACCGAGACATCAAGGCTATCCAGGACAAGGGCGAGAAGGTCCCGGAGATCCTCTACAACCCGGGCTTCCGCATCGGCCGCCAGGGGGTGGAGAAGGCGCTCGAGCCCGAGCTTCGCGGCGAGGCCGGCGGCCGCCGCGTGGAGGTCGACGCCCGGGGCCGCGTCGTGCGCGAGGACGCTTCGAACTCCAAGCCGGCCGTTCCGGGCAAGGAGGTCGTGCTGACGCTGGACGCCGACGTGCAGAACCGCGCCCTGGAGGTGTTCGGCCAGGAGTCCGGCGGGTGCGTGGTGATGGACGTCCGCACCGGCGACATCCTGTGCATGGTGTCGACGCCGTCGTTCGACCCGAACCTGTTCGTCGGCGGGGTTCCGGGCGACATCTATCGGGCGTTGGCGGACTATGAGCGCAAGCCGCTGCTGGACAAGGCCATCTACGGCGCCTTCCCGCCGGGCTCGACCTTCAAGATGACCACGGCGCTCGCCTTTCTGGACGCCGGGATCGACCCCAAGCAGCGCGTGGTCTGCACCGGCGGCTATCGCTTCGGCGCGCGCACCTTCCGCTGCTGGAAGGCCGGCGGCCACGGCGCCATGGACATGCACGACGCCATCAAGAACTCGTGCGACACCTACTTCTACCACCTCTGCAACCGCGCCGGCGTGGACCGCATCGCGCGCGTGGCCGAGGACCTGGGCTTCGGCAGCACCCACGACATCGGCATCGGCGGTCAGTCCAAGGGCCTGGTGCCGTCGACGAAGTGGAAGCGGGACTACACCGCCCGCACCAAGGCGGCGGACGACCCGACCTGGTATCCAGGCGAAACCCTGTCCGTGGCGATCGGGCAGGGGGCCTTGCAGGTCACGGCCCTGCAACTGGCGGTCATGACCTCGCGCATCGCCAACGGCCGCAAGGCGGTGCAGCCGCGCCTGATCAAGTCCATCGGCGAGGTGGAGCAGAAGGGCGGCGGCGCCTTCCCGGACCTGCCGTTCCGGGCCGAGCACCTCGACATCGTGCGCGCGGGCATGGCGGCCGTGGCCAACGACGTGACCGGCACCGCCTATCGGGCGTCGCAGCTGGGCCTGGGCGACATCCAGATGGCGGGCAAGACCGGCACGGCCCAGTCGCGCGATTACCGCCCGGGCGAGTCCCGCGGCCCCCGCAACGCGGTGTGGAGCCGCCGCGACCACGCTCTGTTCGTCGCCTTCGCCCCGCACGACGCGCCCCGCTACGCCATCGCCCTCATCATCCAGCACGCCCCGGCCGGAGGCGCTGCGGACGCCGCCCCGCGGGCCCGCGAGGTGATGAAGACGGTGCTGCTCAAGGACCCGGACATGCGCGCTCGGATCGAGCGCCCCCTGCCGCCCGAGGCCCAGGCGCCCGTGGGCAGCGACGAGGGCGAGTTCGGCTCAGGCCCCGGCGGCCTGGTGGTCGAGGTCCCCGCCGCGCCGGCGCAGACCGCGCCCGCCCAAGCTGCGCCCGCCTCCGCCCCGCCGCCTTCGCCGGGGCCGCAGCCCTACCTCCCAGGACCGCCGCAATGACCGCCTCCGCCCTGACCCGCCCCGGCGAGCGCGACCGGCTGACCGTCAAGCTGGGCGAGATCGACTGGCGGGTCGTCGGCCTGGTCTGCGCCATCGCCGGCGTGGGCGGCATGATGCTGTATTCGGTCGGCGGGGGCTGGAAGCCCTGGGCCGCCGCCCACCTGATCCGCTTCGCCTTCCTGCTGGTGGTGATGCTGGCCCTGTCCATGGTGCATCTGAAGTGGTGGTTCCGGGCCGCGTATCCGCTCTACGGCCTCGTGCTCTTCCTGGTGCTGCTGATCGAGTTCACGCCGCTGGGCTACACGGCGGGGGGCGCGAAGAACTGGCTGAACCTCGGCGTCACCCGGATCCAGCCGGCCGAGTTCATGAAGCTCGGCCTCGTGCTCGCCCTGGCCCGCTGGTACCACAGCCATTCCGCCAAGGAGGCGCGGTGGTCGTGGAAGCTGCTGATCCCGGCCGCGATGGTCGGCGTGCCCTTTCTGCTGATCGCCAAGCAGCCCGACCTGGGGTCGGCCATGGTTGTGGGTCTGACGGGCGCGGCCATCATGTTCCTGGCGGGCCTGTCCTGGCGCGTCATCGCCGCCCTGGGCGCGGCCGCAGTCGTTTTCGTTCCGCCGTTCGTGATGTTCGGCATGAAGGAGTATCAGCGCAACCGCGTGCTGACCTTCCTGAACCCGGAAGCGGACCCCGCGGGCACGGGCTACAACATCATCCAGTCCAAGATCGCGCTGGGCTCCGGCGGCCTGCTCGGCAAGGGCTATGGCCTCGGCAGCCAGAGCCAGCTTGAGTTCCTGCCGGAACGGCACACCGATTTCATCTTCTCCACCGTGTCGGAGGAGTTCGGCTTCGTCGGCTCCGTGACCGTGCTGGCTTGCAGCATCGCCCTGATCCTGACGGCGCTGCGCATCGCCTCCCTGTCCCACAGCCACTTCGGCAGGCTCGCGGCGGCGGGGATGATCGCCTTCTACGCCGTCTTCGTGCTCATCAACGGAGCCATGGTGATGGGGCTGGCCCCGGTGGTGGGCGTGCCCATGCCGCTGCTGTCCTGGGGCGGGTCCACCATGATGACCACCATGGTGGGAATCGGTCTGATCCTGGCCACCCGGGTGCACCGCTACGCCGAGCTGCCGAAGGGACAAGGTCTGATCTGATGCGTTAGGGAGGGGCCATGACGACCGACCCTCTCCCCAAAGCCGATCCGAACTTCCTGGAAGATTGCCCGCGCCCGGTGGACGTCACCACCTCGGCCGAGGATGTGGAAGCCCTCACGAAGGGGCTCACCGTGCCGGACAATCCGGCCCAGTGGGCCTTCATGCGCCTGTCTCGCCTGATCGAGGATTTCGAGAAGAGCCTGAGAGGCGACGAGGAGATCGGCGCCCGCATCGCCGCCCTGCCCGGCGACGCCACGATGAAGATCGAGGACGTCGGCTTCTGGGGTCCCGACCTGATCCTGTTCAAGGGCGTCACGCCGGACGGCAAGCCCGTGCGCCTGGTGCAGCACTACACCCAGCTGAACGTGGCCTTTCAGGCCACGCCCAAGCCCGAGGAGCGCGAGGAGCCCCGCCGGATCGGTTTCCAGCTCAGCGAGCTGATCGACCGGAAGGGCTAGAGCCCCGCGGCCCAGTCCGTCGCGCGCACCAGGCTGTCGACGATGCCGGGCTCGGTCGAGGCGTGCCCCGCGTCGGGCACGAGATCGAACACCGCGTCCGGCAGGGCCTTGTGCAGCGCCCAGGCGCTGGCCATCGGCGTGACCACGTCGAATCGGCCCTGGGCGATCCAGGTGGGGATGTGGCGGATGCGACCGATGTGGTTGAGCAGCCAGTTCTCCTCCGGGAAGAAGCCGCCGTTGACGAAGTAGTGGCTCTCGATCCGGGCGAAGGCGATGGCGAACTCGGGCTCGGCGAACTTCTCCGGCCGGCTGTCGGGACCCTTGACGCTGACGGTCTCGCCTTCCCAGCTGGACCAGGCCACGGCGCACTCGCGCCTGGCCGCCTCATCGTTTCCGGTCAGCCGCCGATAGTAGGCGCCCATGAGGTCGAAGCGCTCATCTTCGGGGATGGGAGCCACGAACCGCTCCCAGGCGTCCGGGAAGATCATCGAGGCGCCTTCCTGGTAGAACCAGAGCAGCTCTTTCTTCGTCAGCAGGAAGATGCCGCGCAGAACCAGCGCCCGGACCCGCTCCGGATGGGTGATGGCGTAGGCCATGGACAGGGTGGAGCCCCACGAGCCCCCGAACACCACCCACTTGTCGACGCCACAGCGCTCCCGCAGGCGCTCGATGTCCTCGATCAGCGTCCAGGTCGTGTTCTCTTCCAGCGAGGCGTAGGGGCGGCTCTGACCGCACCCGCGCTGGTCGAACAGAACGATGCGGTATTTGGCGGGATCGAAATAGCGCCGCATGCCCGGGTTCACGGCGCCGCCGGGGCCGCCGTGCAGAACCACCACCGGGACGCCGTTGGGGTTGCCGCATTCCTCGTAATAGACCTCGTGCGGTCCGCCGGTGGGCATCCAGCCCGAAGCGAAGGGTTCGATCTCCGGGAAGAGCTCGCGGCGCGGCTGGTCGGGCTCGGGGAAACTCATGTCACCTCGGGGAGGACGTGGAGCCCCGCCATGCGGCAAGGGCGAGCGAAAGCCAAGCAAAGATCATCAGCGCGCCGCCAAGGGGCGCGATCGCGCCCATGGCCCGCAGGTGCAAGAGGGCCACGGCCGCGAGGCTGAGCGAAAAGACGAGGCCGCCGACGGCCGCTGACCACCCCGCCAGGCGCGGCAGTCCCGGGGGCGCCGCGAGCGCCACGACGACGGCCAAGGCGGCGTGAACGAGCTGGTAGTGGGCGCCTGTGGTCAGCAGCGTCTTCACCTGCGGACCGGCGCCGTGCGCGGCGAAGGCGCCCAGGGCCACGGCCAGCGCTCCGTTGAGCGCGGCGAACAGGAGGAGCGGGCGACTCGGCGGCACGGCGCGACGCTAACCGACGATGCCGCGCGAGTCTGCTAGGGAGGGCCTATGTCCTCCGCGACCCGGCTGTCGGTCCAGTATGTGTTGCTCTTCGGCGCCACGGGGGTGAGCCTGCCCTTCGCCGGCCTGTGGATGAGGAGCGAGGGCTTCTCGGGCGCGGAGATCGGCGCCGTCCTGGCGGCGCCGATGCTCGGCCGCCTGGTCACCGGCCCGGTGCTGGCGGTGTGGGCCGACGGCTTCCGCACCCGGAGGGCCCCCATCGCCTGGCTGGGAGTCGTCGCGTCCGCCGCCTACGCCGGAGCGGCCCTCGTCGACGGCTTCTGGCCCAGGCTCGCGCTGTGGTTCGTCGCGGCCACGGCGGCGTCGACGCTGATCCCGCTCACCGACGTGCTGAACCTCAGGCTGGCGCGACGGGAGGGCTACGGCTTCGCCCTGCCGCGCGGCTGCGGCTCGGCCGCCTTCGTGCTCGCCAATGTCTGCATGGGGGCGATCCTCACGGGCGCCGCGCCGGTCTGGGTGATCGGCTGGGTGGTGGCCGCCAGCCTGCTGATCGCGCTCTGGGCCGCCTTCGGCCTGCCGTCGGAGCCGGTGGAGGAGGGCGGACCCAGCGCCGGCCTGGAGCGGTTCAGGGGGTTAGGCCGCCTGCTCGGCGACGCGCGATTCCGTCTGATGGTGCTGGCGGTCGGCTGCGTCCAGGCCGCCCACGCCTTCTACTACGGCTTCTCGGCCCTGCTCTGGCGGCAGCAAGGGGCGACGGAGACCGCCACCGGCCTGTTCTGGGGCTTCTCCGTGGTGGTGGAGATCGGCTTCATGTGGTGGGTGGAGCCGTGGCGCCGCCGCCGGGGCGTCTCGCCGGAGACCCTGCTGTTGGTCGGCTGCGGCGCAGCTGTGGTGCGCTGGGGCGCCATGGCGCTTCAGCCGCCGCTGTGGAGCGTGTGGGGGTTGCAGGCGCTCCACGCCCTGAGCTTCGCCGCCACCTATCTGGCGAGCGTGGAACTGGTGGAGCGACTGGCGCCGCGCGAAAGCCAGACGGCCGCCCAGACCCTGAACTCCGTCGTGTCCTCGGGCGTGCTGATCGGCCTGGCGACCCTGGCCTCCGGCCCGCTATTCGACCGTTTCGGGGCGGCGGGCTACGCCGCGATGGCCCTGCTGGCCTTCCTCGGGGGGCTGCTGGCGATGGCGCTGAAGCGGCTAGGTTCGGGTGCGCGGGCAGGGGGGCAGGTGCCGCGCCATGGCTGAGGCGACAGCCGAGACGACGCGCGCCGCCTCTTCGGATGGCTGGCCGTGGGGCAGGCGCAACAGACCCACGGCGGGCGCATCGGCCCCGTCCGGCAGGCTGTTGAGCACCCGGTAGAGGAGATAGCTGCCGGCGTCGTCCTCGGCGTCCGACGTGGCGGAGGCCGTGACGCCCACGTCGCCGAGCGCTCTCAATATTTCCTGCGCCGAGGCGGTGGCGCGAGCGACGGCGGGACCCAGGGGGTCGAGCCGGCCCTTGCCGCCCATCACCCGGTTCTCAGCCCGCGTTTGGAGCCGCACCTGACCCGACCGGGAGCGGCCGACCAGCAGCAGCCCTTGGCAGCGACGCTCGCGCAACCCTTCGCTCAGGCGCTGGGCCAGGCCCTCGGGCGCGGCCGGCTCCACAACGACCGCGCGGGCGAAGGGAAAGGCGAGGTTAGGCTCTTCCTCGACGGGCCAGGCGGGCTGATCGAGATCATAGGCGCAAACGGCCAGCGCCGGTCGCAGGTCGGACGTGGTCTCGGCGGCGATGTCGAGCATGTCCCCTTCCGCCTGTGACAGATACGTGACGGCGGGAGACGGTGCTGCCAAGGCGTCGCCTTCGTCAAGACGGAAAAGGCGCCGCCGCGAATCTTGTGCCGGCCTTAGGGCCTAGGCCAGGTCGCCGACGGCGGCGTCCAGCAGCATGAAGGCGCGCCCGCCGTCCGACGCCAGACGGTTCAACAGGGACTCGGCGTCTCCCGCCCGCGCGTAGTCGCCCAGCAGCGCGGAGAAGCCGCGCACATAGGCTTCCGCATCGGCCCGAAGGCCGGCGTCGCTCAGCACCCTTCGCGACACGCTGCGAACGGCCGCCGGGGCCACGCGGCGCACGATCTGGCGCGCCCGGTCGGCGTCCCGGTCCGTCAGGGCCGCCGCCGCTTCCTCCACGCGGGCGCGGGGAAGCAGGGCGTTGGGATCGACTCCCATGCGGCGGATCGACTGCGTCACCCGCTCGGAGAGGGATTCGAAATCCGCGGCCGAGACGGGCGTATCGAGGTCGAGGGGCGGCTCCTCGGCGCCGCCCTCGACCAGGTCGCTCCAGTCCAGCGGCCCGCCGCCTGTCTCCGCCGGTGGGGATTGGGCGGGTTCCAGGCGGAGGCGATTGCGCAGGCCAAAAGCGCCCCGCAGCCCTGCACGGCCTTCCGGCTCGGCGCGCGGCGGCTCGGGCGGGCGGGGGGCGGGCCGGAGGGGCTCGGGCTCCGCCTCCGCCGATGGGGGAGGAGGCTCCCGGCGGCGAGCGACCGGCGTGTCGCCGGACACCACGCCCATCAGCCGCACGGCTTCGGTCAGCATCTCGTAGTTGCGGCGGACGCGGTCCTGGAAGGAGGCGTCGAGGGCCTCGGTGTCCTCCGCCGCCTTGCGCGAGGCGACGGTCAGGGCCTGCAATCCCTCCTCGACGGCGGCGCGAACGGCGTCGACCCGCTCTCGCGCCTGTTCGGGCAGCTCCGCGGCGCGCCGATCCAGTTCAGTCATGGAGCGGTCGACCGTGTCGAGCAGGATCTGCAGCCGGTCGGCGGCGGTCTCCAGCCTCGAAACGGCGCGTTCCCCGGCCTGATCGACCAACTCGGCCGTCTCGACCGCGATGCGACGAGCGCCGTCGATATGGGTGTCGGCGGCCTGGTCCGCCTTCTGAGCGGCGTCGAACAGCGCCTCTCCCAGGCGGTCGGCGCGGATCTGGGCCTGGTGAGCGGCCTCGTCGGCGGCCAGGCGGGACTGGGCGGCGGTGGCCTCCAGGGCCTCCAGCGCGCGGCGGGTTTCCTCCAGCAGGGCGTCGCGAGCCTCGGCGGCCAAAGTCTCGAAGCGGTCCAGGGCCACCTTGGTGGCGTTGTCGAAGCCGTCGGCCTCTCGCTGGCTCATCTCCACCAGGGCGCGGAACTGGTCGGTCGCCGCCTCGATCATGTCCTTGATCGACTCGGTGGCGGCCACGGAGGTCTGGCCGAGATCGCTCGAGGCGGCGCGGCTGGCCGACAGCTGTTCCACGAGCTGGGCGCGCTGGCTTTCCACCTGGGCGGAGAAGTCCTCCTGATCGGTGCGCAGCGCGTATGCCGCCGTCACCAGCGCGGCCCGCTGCTGGCCCAGGCCCTCTTCGACCGACTGGATCTGCTCGGCCACGCCCGAGCCGGCGTTCTCGAGGCGCAGCGTCTGGCGCGCCAGGTCGTCGGCGGCGAGGCGGGCCGCGTCCTGGGCCTCGGCCGCGGCGGCGGCGAGATCGGCGGCGCGGGCCGCCAGCGCGGCCTCGGCCTCGCGCAGCTGGGTCTGGGCGAGGTCGGAGGCGTCGGCGACCATGCGGCTCTGGCGCTCGACCGCGTCCACCACGCCGGTGGCCTGCACGTCCAGCCGCTGGCCGAGGTCGGCCATGGCCGCCCGCTCCTGGCCGAGCGACTCCTGGAGCCGCCGCGCCGTGCGGCTGGCGGCCTCGGCGGCCTCGTTCAGGCGCTGGGTTTCCTGGGTCAGGGCCTCGCGCAGCAGGGTCATGTCGTTGCGCGCGCGTTCGGCGGCGATGGCGGCGTGATCAATGTCGGCCCGCAGGGACTGCAGCACCTCGCCCGTCTGCTGGGCGGCCAGGGCGGTCGGCGCCACCAGAGCCTCGGACAGCTCGCGCGCGCGGCGGGTTTCCGTGGCGAGGCGGGCGCCCTGGCGGACGGCCTGGGCCAGCATCAGCGCCAGGCCCGCGGGCGCCAGGGCGATCATGGCGTAGACGGCCAGCCTGAGCGGCTCCAGCTCCACAGCCCCCGCGCCGACCTCATAGGCCAGATAGGCCGCGACCCCGCCGATCCAGAGCAGGGTGGCCAGGCCCGCGACCACATAGGCCGACTGTCCGGCGTTCTGGGGCGGGCGACGAGCGGGGATGGGAGCGGGAGGCGGCGCCGGTTCGCTGGCAACGGGCGCGCCGCCGGCGGCCACCGCCAGAGGGGCGGCCTCGGTCTGAGCTTCGGCGGCTTTCGGGACCTCGAGGGAGAGACGGTCCTGCGCGAGCCGCGCCTCCTCCGCCATGCGTCGGCGTCGGCGTTCGGACAGCGGGCGCTCCGGGTCCGATCCGGCGCGGGCGGCCATGTCTCCCGGGTCCGACACGGCCGAGGGCGCGACCTCCGGCTCGGGATCGGTCAGGTTCAGCGGCTGCCGCGGCGGGCGGGACTTCATGAGGATCAGACTCGTCGGGTTCGCGGTCGACTGAAGGGCGAGCGCCGGGACCCTAGCGGGCGGAACCGGATTATTGAAGCCGCGCGAACGATCAGCAGTCTTGGCGCGTCTCGGGGGCCGTGATCACCGCCACCGCCTTCTGGGGGGGCGGCCGGTCGACGGGGCGCTCCTCGACCCTGCGCACTTCGCGGCTGGGCCGCTCGTCGCTGATGTCGACGCCCAGCCCCGACAGCGCGGCCGCAGCGAGCATGGCGACAAGGCCGGCGATCAACTCGATCAGGATCTGCATCGACCCGCTCCACCCCTTCCATGAGCGCCCGCGCTTATGCGCTTCTTCGCGGGTCCAGACAACAAGGGTCTGGATGAATTAAGCTTCACCTTCCGCGAGAGTCGGGTCCCCGTCACGGAACGGAAGCGGGAGCGGCGCGTCTGGACCGGCGAGAGCTCTGGAAAGGCGACGAATGGAGGAGAGGCCGGAAGGGGAGGCGTCCTGGCTGGAGCCCGGCCCCGCCTGCTGGCGCGTCGAGCGCGCGCCCCGTTTCGCCATGCTCATGGAGAACGGCCGTTACTTCGCCGCCCTGGCCTCCGCGCTCGAGAAGGCCGAGCGGTCCGTCGTGCTGCTGGGCTGGCAGTTCGATCCCCGCACGCGGCTCGATCCTTCCGAAGCGGGCGGCCACATCGCGGAGATCGGCCATCGCCTGCGCCTCCTGGCCAAGAGCCGGCCCGAACTGGACATCCGGCTCCTGATCTGGAACTCGCCCCTGGTCATCGCCGCCTCGCAGGGCTTCTACCCCCATCTGGCGGCGGCCTGGTTCCGGCGGCGGGCGGTCGACTTCCGCCTGGACTCGCCCGGCCCGTTCGGCGCCTGTCACCACCAGAAGGTGGTGGTGATCGACGACAAGGTGGCCTTCGCCGGCGGGGGCGACGTCTCCACCGACCGCTGGGACGATGTCGCCCACCACGACGCGGATCCCCGCCGCTTCCTGCCGTCGGGCCGGCTCTACCCGCCCCGCCACGAGGTGATGTGCGTGATGGACGGGCCGGCGGCCCAGGCCTTGGGCGACCTCGCCCGCGAGCGGTGGCGGCGGGCCGCTTCCGAGCGCGCCGCGCCGGTCGAAACCACCGGCGACCCCTGGCCGGACGGCGTGGAGCCGGATTTCCGCGGCGCGCGGGTGGCGGTGAGCCGGACCGAGCCCGCCTGGCGGGGCCGACCGGCCGTCACCGAAAACGAGACGCTGCACCTGGACATGATCCGACGGGCGCGGCGGCTGATCTATTTCGAGAACCAGTATTTCACCTCGCCCCGCATCGCCGAGGCCCTGGCCGCGCGGCTCCAGGAGCCGGAGGGTCCCGAGATCGTCCTGGTCACCACGGGCAAGAGCCCGTCGTGGTTCGACTCCATGACCATGGACACGGCGCGCGCCGAGGTTCTGTTCCGGCTGGAGCAGGCGGATCAGCATGGCCGCTTCTTCGCCTTCGCGCCCGCCACGGCCAAGGGCGAGCGGATCATCGTCCACGCCAAGATGACGGTGGTGGACGACCGGATCATCCGGATCGGTTCGTCGAACCTGAACAACCGCTCCTTCGGCCTGGACACCGAATGCGACGTGACGGCCGAGCCGACCGATGCGGCCGGCAGGGATGCGATCCGGCGCTATCGCCAGACCTCCATCGGCCACTTCATGGGCGTGGACGGCGAAGCCTTCGCCGCCGCCGAGGCGGTGTCGTCCTCCATCGGCCAGGCCATCGCCCAGTTCGATCAGGGGCGGCTCGTGACGCTGGGCTACACGCCGCCCACGCGCATGCAGAAGGCGATCGCGCGCTTCCAGCTCGGCGATCCGGTCGGGCCACAGGACGCATGGCGACCGTGGAAGCGCTTCAGGCGAACGCCGCTGCTGGCCCCCCCGGTCGAGTAGCGGCTATCAGCGCCTCAGCGCGAGCCGAACACCGACTCCGCCGTCGGCTCCTCGCCGTATTCCTCTTCCGCCTCGTCTTCCTGAGGCAGCAGCACATGAGGCTCGTCGTCCACATCGGCGGGAGCGAGCGCCGGGCCGCCGGCCTTGGCGTCGTCCCGGGCCTTCTTGTCGGCCGCCTTGCGAACGAGTTCGTCCAGCTGGATCTGACCCACCAGGCCCAGGGTCACGGGATCGACCGGCTTGATGTTGGCGCTGTTCCAGTGGGTGCGGTTGCGCACGCTCTCAATGGTCGCCTTGGTGGTGCCCAGCAGCTTGGCGATCTGGGCGTCGGTCACCTCCGGGTGATTGCGCACGAACCACATGATGGCGTCGGGGCGATCCTGGCGGCGAGACACGGGAGTGTATTTGGAGCCGGCCTTCTTGGCGGGCTTCAGCAGCTCGGCATGGCGGCTGACCACCGCCTTCATCCGGTAATTCGAGTCGGCCTGAGCCCTGTCCAGCTCGTCCCGCGTCAGCTGGCCGTTGACCATCGGGTCGGCGCCGCGAATGTCCCGGGCTACGTCGCCGTCGGCGATGCCGCGCACCTCCAGGGGATGCAGGCCGCAGAAGTCGGCGATCTGCTCGAAGGTGAGGGAGGTGTTGTCGACCAGCCAGACGGCGGTGGCCTTGGGCATCAGGATTTCGGCCATGGACCTTGTTCCATTCGATTTTCTGGGCGCTGGCGAGAACGCCGGAAACGACGGCGCCCGACCTTTCGGCCGGGCGCGGAGGCGATCTCTATAGGGCCATTCGGCCGAAAAGAAAACGGCGCCTGCCGAGGCCATACAGGCGCGGTTCATCCGGCGGGTGGAATAGTGAAGCTCATGGACGCGGCGGTCGCGTCGCAAGGTTGGAAGGGGAGGAACCCTCATGTTGACGATGATGGCATTGGCCTCGGTGCTGGCGGTCGGCGGCCAGGAGTACGCGCCCTCGGGGCCGGAGCAGCGGGTCTCCCCGCGCGGCAGCTGGCAGCGCTCGTGCAGCGGCGACTATGTCAACCGCGGGCGGCTCTACGCCGACTGCCGCGACATGCGCGGCAACCTGAGGGGCAGCTCCATCGACCTGCGTCAGTGCGCCGACCATGAGGTGGCCAACAACAACGGCCTGCTGGTCTGCGGTCCCTATCGGGGCGAATTCGAGGAGCGACGCCCCGGCGGCGGCGGATATGATCGCCCCGGCGGCTGGGATCGGCCCGGGAACGGCTATGGCCGTCAGACCATCACCGTCTACACGGCCTCCGGCTTCGGCGGCGAGAGCCGCACCTTCCGCGGCGAGGTGACGAACCTGGAAGGCACGCGCCTGAACGATCAGATTTCGTCGCTGCGCCTGACCGGGGCCTGGGAGGTTTGCGAACACGCCTACTTCCGGGGCGAGTGCCAGGTGTTCGAGGGCGATGTGTCGAACCTGAACCGCACCAATCTGAACGACCGCATCTCCTCCATCCGGCCCGCGCGCGGCGGGTATGGCGGCGGCTACGGCGGCGGCTATCCGCCCCGCTACTGACCGGTCGTCAGCACCGCCTTGCCGACATGCTCGCCCGCCTCCAGCCGGAGGTGGGCGAGCTTCGCGTCAGCCAGCGGGAAGACGGAGTCGATCGGCGGCCGCACCCGGCCCGCCATGACCCAGGGCCAGGCGACCCGCTCCGCCTCCGCGATCAGCCGGGCCTTCTCGTCGGCGGAGCGGCCGCGCAGGGTCGATCCGGTCAGCGTCAGCCGCTTCAGCATCAGGCGCATGAGGTCGATCTCCGCGCGCGGGCCGGACTGGGCGGCGATCACCACCCATCGCCCGCCGGGCTTCAGCGCCTCGAAGTTCACCGCCGCATACGCCTGGCCCACCATGTCCAGCACCACGTCGGCCCCGCCGTAGGCGGCGATCTCGGACGCCAGGTCCTGAGCGGTCGCATCGAGGCTGAGGTCGGCGCCTAACGCGCGGGCCGCCTCCGCCTTGGCCCCGCCGCGCGAGGTGGCGATCACGCGGGCGCCGGCCGCCCGGGCCATCTGGATGGCCGTGACGCCGATGCCGCTGGTCGCGCCATGCACGAGGAGGGTCTCGCCGGACTTCAGGCCGCCCGCCTCGAACACATTGGCGAACACCGTCAGCAGCGTCTCGGGCAGGGCGGCCGCCTGGATGAAATCGAGGTCGGCGGGCAGCGGCAGGCAATGCCGCGCGTCGACCACCGCCTGCTCCGCATAGCCGCCACCGCCGAGCAGCGCGCAGACCCGATCGCCTTCGCGCCATCGCGTCACGCCCGCGCCGACCTGCTCGACTTGGCCCGCGACCTCGAGCCCCAGGAGCTCGGAAGCGCCAGGGGGCGGCGGATACAGTCCGCGGCGCTGGAGGATGTCGGGCCGGTTCACCCCGGCCGCCCTCACCCTTAGGCGCACCTCGCCTGGGCCCGCGACCGGGGTCGGCCGCTCGGCGAGCCTGAGCGCCTCGGCCGGTCCGGAGCCGCCCTCGATCTCGATCACCCGCATCGCCAGCCCTTGCAAAGCCTCGCCGAGGAGCGTTGACATAGGCGTTCGGCTGCACGGACGCCAAGGAGGCAGGCATGACCTTCGATGAGCTGGACCCCCGGCCCCAGCGCGGCGCGGCGCTTCGCGCGGTCGCCCGCGAGGACCTCGATCTCCACTCGGTGGAGGAGCTGCAGGAGCGGATCGCCGAACTTGAGGCCGAAATCCGTCGCGCGCGCGAAGCCATCGACAAGAAGAAGTCGCGCAAGTCCGCCGCCGACGCCCTCTTCAACTTCGGCTCCTGATCGTGGCATGAGCGTTGCAGACCGCCATCGCAACGGCCGCTTTCTGGCCGCTTGGGCGCGGACCGTAGCTTCATGTGTGTGGTTGAGTTGATGGCCAGCGACGACGCGCCCGACCTTTTGTCCGACGCCTCCGCCGGCAGGCCTCGCGCCGCCGTGGTGCGCGAGTTCGCGGCGTCGGAGCTGTTCGACCGCACCTTCAAGGACGGGATGGAGCTGGTCGAGGAGGTCGCGGCCTATCTGGACGGGGACGGCCGGCGCGATTCCAAACTGCTCAGCCGCGCCACGGCCCTGGCCTATGCGGGCGAGAGCATGAAGCTGACCACGCGGCTGATGCAGATCGCCTCCTGGCTGCTGGTCCAGCGCGCCGTCCGCGAGGGCGACATGGCCGCCGAGGCCGCTTGCGAGCCGCGCTATCGACTGGCGGACGCCAAGACCCAGGCGGAGCCCACCAACCCCGAGCTGCCCATCGCGCTGGTCGAATATCTGGTCCGGGCGGAGAAGCTGTACGGCCGGGTGCTCTATCTCGACCGCCGCATGTATCTGGGCGAGGACGCCGAGAGCGCGCCCGCCAACCCGGTGCAGAGCCAGCTGGATCGCCTGACCGCGGCCTTCGGCGGGTGAGACGCAGGCGGCTGGCGCTGCTGCTGCTCATCCCGGCGCTGGGGATCGGGGCGGCGGTGTTCTGGCGCGTCTGGACACCGGTCGTGATCGAGAACAAGGGCGGGGCGTCCGTCACGCTGGAGGTCGCCAGCCGAGAGCCGGGCTTCGTCTGGTCGGGTGAGCTCGCGCCGGGCGACCGCACGATCCGGGTCGCCCGAAGAGAGACGCTGAAGCGCGGCCTGCGCGTCCGCTGTCAGGACTTCTCGGGCGAGGTGATCCACGCGAGCGGCAGGGCGGGAGCGACGAACGTCTCCGTCGCCGTCGTGACCTGCCAACGGGTGACCGTCGCGGCGGCCTGACCGGTAAGTGGACGCTCTCGGCTACGGTCCGACGTCGTTGGCGTCGTCGCGGCCGTCCTTGACCGGCGTCGGCAGGCTGACCGCGATGCCGAGCGCGTCAGCCAGCTTGGCGTCGCGCTTGTAGACGTCCTCGCGGAAGGCGACGCGACCCTGACCGTCGACGAAGGCGGTCCAGTAGAGCAGACGCACCGAGATTTCCCGGCCGGTCAGGATGCGCTCGGTCTTCTTGGAATCGAGGGCGGTGTCGAACTCGCCGAGCCGAGCGGGATCGGGCGACAGCAGCAGGCGGGCGAAGTCGATGGCCCCCTGCACCCGCACGCAGCCGTGCGACCGATGGCGATAGGCGTTGTTGAAGGCTGCCTTCGACGGCGTGTCGTGCAGGAAGATGGCGTAGCTGTCGCGCAGCTCGAACTTCACATAGCCGAGCGCCGCCGTGGGACCGGCCCGCTGGATGACCTGCCCGTTCTGGACGAACATGTTGTTGGCGGCCAGATAGCCCGGGCCTCGCGGCAGGATCTCGTTGCGCGCGATGCCGGCCGGCACATACCAGGGCGGGTTGGCGACCACGGAGGCGAAGGGCCGCTCGAGGCTGGGCGTCTGGTTGTCGGGCGTGCCGACCACGACGCGGTTGGAGTGAACGGGCTTGCCGTCCTTCCAATAGACCATGATGGCCGCGGCCGTGTTCACCTCGATCCGCTCGGGCGGAACGTTGCGGTTCAGCCAGCGGCGGCGCTCGAGGTTCAGCGCGATCTGACGCGCCCGATCCTCGGCGGACGCCGAGAGCGAGCGCTGGGTGCCCGTGCCGATGCGGCCGTCGTTCACCAAGCCGTGCCGCGCCTGGAAGGAGCGGACGCCGTCCACCAGCTGCGGGACATAGACGTTGCTGGTCAGGCCGGCGGCGACCTGCTGATCGAGGTCTCCCTCGGCCGCGAGGCGGCGCACGATGGCCGGGATGCGCGGATCGGAGGCGCCCGGCTCGATGTTCGCGCCCAGGCGGAAGGCGGGCCAGCCGCCGTTGTCGCGGATCAGCCGGCGGTAGCGCACATAGCCGGCGGACAGGTTGCTGTAGCCGATGTCCTGCGGCGCCAGGCCCTCGACCCAGTCCAGCAGCTGGTTTCCAGCCAGGGCGTCGTTGAGACCGCGGGGGAGATCGGCCTTGTTCTTGTTCATCTCCCACAGATCTTCCACCGTCTCCGGCTTGACCCGGCCCTCGGCGAGGGTGCGGGCGTAGCGGAGGGCGGCGGCCGTGGTGTTCATCTCCGCGGCGTCGCGGTCGGCGGCGAGCTTCTCGAAGTCGAAGTAGTCCGCGATCGCCAGGCCGTGACGCTCCACCCGCTGGGAGACGGCGCGCAGCTGCTGCAGCCGGGCGGGCGTCCAGACCGGGTTCCAGCCGTTGATCTCGTAGAAGGCGCGGACGTCGGCCTGCTCCGCCGCCGGCACGCGCGCCAGCTGGTCGTTGAAGCTGTCGTAGAAGCGGACCGCGGCCGGATCACGGACCTGCGCCGAGGCCGCCGAAGCCGCTCCGGCCAGCGTCGCCGCCGCAACGCCCAGCCCCAGTTCCCGTCTATTCATGTCCGTTCCGTCTCTCTGGCCGCGCCCCGGCCCATCGTTCGTCCATATAAGCGACGAACACGACAAACAGAAAGCGCCGGACCCGCTTCGGGACCGGCGCTTGCGTGGATTTGATCGGGGTGTGGCCCGGTTACTTCTTGAGGAAGCCGCCGAACTTGTTGGTGAAGCGCGACACGCGGCCGCCGCGGTCCATCAGATGCTGGTTGCCGCCGGTCCAGGCCGGGTGAGTGGTCGGATCGATGTCCAGGTTCAGGGTCGCGCCTTCCTTCCCGTAGGTGGAGCGCGTCTGGTAGCTGGTGCCGTCCGTCATCACCACGGTGATGAAGTGGTAGTCGGGATGAGTCTCGGCCTTCATGGCGGTCTTCCAGGCTGGCGCGGTGACGATTCCGACCGTCGGTGCGCGAAAATGAGAACGCCCGCCGGAAGCCCGACGGGACGAAGGCGCGGCGTTTACACCGAGGGGGGCTTTCGGGCAAGAGCCCGGCGATGACCGACCCCGCCCCCGCTCCCGATCGCTTCCAGGCCGAGGGGCGGCCCGGCGCCGGCGCCCTCCTGAGCGAGCAGATGTCGGAAGCGGGCGACCGGCGCGACCGTCGCAAGGACGTCCGCCCGCTCCTGCGCCTCTGGCCCTATGCGTTGAAGCACAGGGGGCAGGCGCTGCTGGCTGGCTTCTGGCTGATCATGTCGACGAGCGCCTCCTTGGCGTTGACGGCCACCGGGCGCGGCGCGATCGATCATGGCTTCGAGGACGGCGGGGCGAGGCTGAACCTGTGGTTCGGGCTCTTGGGGCTGAACGCCCTGGCGCTCGGGGTCGCGACGGCCGTCCGCTACTTCTATGTCACCAAGACGGGCGAGCGCATGGTGGCGGACCTGCGCCAGGGCCTGTTCGCCCGCATCCTGACGCTGGACCCTGCCTTCTACGTGAGGATGCGCACCGGCGAGGTGCTGAGCAGGCTGACGACGGACATCCAGCTGATCGACACCCTGCTGACGACGTCGGTCTCCTACGCCCTCCGCAATCTCCTGACGCTCGTCGGCTGCGTCATCCTGCTGTTCATCGTCAGCCCCAAGCTGACGGGGTTGGTGGTGCTGATCGTGCCCGTGTTGATCGTGCCGCTGTTCGTGTTCGGCCGCACGGTGCGCAAGCTGACGGTGCGGTCTCAGGACCAGTTCGCGGAAGCCGTGGGCTTCGCCGGCGAGAGCGTGGACGCCATCGAGACGGTTCAGGCCTTCGGCCGCGAGCCCAGCGCCATCCAGCGCTTCAGCCAGGCGGTGGAGGCGGCCTTCGCCGTTTCTCTGCGCCGCATGCGGGCGAGGGCCCTGATGACGGCCCTGATCATCGTCGTGATGTTCGGGGGCGTGACCCTGATCCTGTGGCTGGGCGCCCAGGACGTGATCGCGGGGCGGATGAGCGCGGGCACGCTGCTCCAGTTCGTGCTCCTCAGCGTCTTCGCCGGCGGGGCCGTGGGGGCGCTCGGGGAGAGCTGGGGCGACGTGCAGAAGGCGTCCGGCGCCATGGAGCGGATCGACGAGTTGATGCGAGCCGAGCCGGCCATCGCCGCCCCCGCCACGGCTCGCGCCCTGCCCGAGCCCGCGCGCGGCGAGCTGTCCATGTCGGCGGTGGACTTCGCCTATCCGGGCCGACCGGACCTGCCGGCGCTGAGGGGCTTCTCGCTGACGGTGCGGCCGGGCGAGACGGTGGCGCTCGTCGGTCCCTCGGGAGCCGGCAAGTCCACTGTCTTCCGCCTGCTGCTGCGCTTCTACGATCCGCAGGCGGGGGTGGTGTCCGTGGACGGGGTGGACGTGCGCGACGCCGATCCTTCCGAGGTCCGCCGCCGCTTCGCCTGGGTCAGCCAGGAGGCGCCGCTGTTCTCGGGGTCGGCGCTGGAGAACATCCGCTTCGGAAGGGAAGACGCCACCGAAGACGAGGCCCGCGCCGTGGCGGACAAGGCCCAGGCCCTGGCGTTCGTCGACGCCCTACCGGAAGGATTCGCCACGCCGCTCGGCGAGCGCGGCAAGAGCCTGTCCGGCGGCCAGCGCCAGCGCCTGGCGATCGCTCGCGCGCTGGTTCGTCACGCGCCGATCCTGCTGCTGGACGAGGCGACCTCGGCCCTGGACGCCGAGAACGAGCGCCTGGTGCAGGCCGCGCTCGACCACGCCATGGAGGAGCGCACGACCCTGGTCATCGCCCACCGCCTCGCGACCGTGCTCCGCGCCGACCGCATCGTCGTCATGGACGGCGGCCGGGTGGTGGAGGAGGGGACCCACCACGAGCTCGTGGCCCGGGGCGGCCTCTACGCCCGGCTGGCCGAGCTTCAATTCCACGAAGGGTGACCACGGGCTTTCGCCCGCCTATATGGTCGCGCCTACCCGCCCACCGGACATTGCCCCCTAGAGCTTCATGGCCCGCATCCTCATCACCTCGGCGCTGCCCTACATCAACGGCATCAAGCACCTGGGAAACCTCGCGGGCTCCATGCTGCCGGCCGATGTCTGGGCGCGGTTCAAGCGTGCCGAGGGGCATGAGGTGCTCTACATCTGCGCCACCGACGAGCACGGCACGCCGGCCGAGCTGGCCGCCGCGGCCGCCGGCCAGGACGTGCGCACCTATTGCGACGAGCAACACCTGATCCAGAAGCAGGCGGGCGAGGCGTTCGGCCTCAGCTATGACTGGTTCGGCCGCTCCTCGAACGCGCCCAACCATCGCCTGACCCAGCATTTCGCCCGGGTGCTGGAGCAGAACGGTTTCATCGAGGAGCGGGTGGACCGGATGATCTATTCGGTCGACGACGCCCGCTTCCTGCCCGATCGCTACGTCGAGGGCACCTGCCCGCACTGCGCTTATGAAAAGGCGCGGGGCGACCAATGCGACAATTGCGGGCGGCTGCTGGACCCCGTCGAGCTGAAGGAGCCCTATTCCGCCGTCTCCGGCAGCCGGAACCTGGAGGTGCGCGACACGCGCCACCTTTACCTGCTCCAAACCAAGCTGGCCGAGCCGATCCGCGCCTTCATCGACGCCAAGTCCGACTGGCAGACCCTGGCCCGGTCCATCGCCTACAAGCACCTGGACGAAGGGCTGATCGACCGGGGCATCACCCGCGACCTTAAGTGGGGCGTGCCGGTGGTGGGCGCCGACGGCGGGCCGCGCCCCGGACTGGAGGGGAAGGTCTTCTACGTCTGGTTCGACGCGCCCATCGAATACATCGGGGCCACGGAGGAGTGGGCGGATGCGACCGGCGGCGACTGGAAGCGCTGGTGGCGGCTGGACCAGGGCGCGGCGGACGTCCGCTACGTCCAGTTCATGGGCAAGGACAACGTCGCCTTCCACACCGTCAGCTTCCCCGCGACCATCCTGGGCTCCGGCGAGCCGTGGAAGACGGTCGACACGCTGAAGGCCTTCAACTGGCTGAACTGGTACGGCGGCAAGTTCTCGACCTCGCAGGGGCGAGGCGTCTTCATGGACCAGGCGCTGGAGCTGCTGCCAGCCGACTATTGGCGCTGGTACCTCACGGCCTACGGGCCCGAGGGCGCCGACGCCGCCTTCACCTGGGAGCAGTTCCAGTCGGCGACGAACAAGGACCTGGCCGATGTGCTCGGCAACTTCGTCAATCGCATCGTCAAGTTCGCGGAGAGCCGCTTCGACGGCGTGGTGCCCGACGGCGGCGAGCCGGGCGAGCTGGAGGCTCGGCTGACGGCCGACATCGCGGCCGGCGTGGCCGAGGTGACCGACAACCTGGAGGCCATGGAGTTCCGCAAGGCCGCCGCCGCCCTGCGCGCCGTCTGGGTGCTGGGCAACGAGTACCTCCAGGAGGCAGCCCCCTGGACGGCGCTGAAGACGGACCGGGATCGCGCCGCCGTGGGGGTGCGGACGGGCCTGAACCTGGTCAGCCTGTTCGCGCGCCTTTCCGCGCCCTTCATCCCCTTCGCCGCCGAGCGGATCGCCGCCTCGATGGGGGAAACGGACCTGAGCTGGCCGAGCGAGGGCGAGGACCTCCTGAACCGGCTGCCGACCGGCCGACCGGTCGCCGCCGCCGAGGTCCTGTTCCGGAAGATCGAGGACGCGCAGGTGGCGGAGTGGACGGAACGCTTCGGCGGGGCGGAAACCTAGCTCCTCGCAGCCCCGGGAGCGCCGCCGCCTGCGAGGGGCGCTGCGACGCCCGCCGGTTCGCCCTGGGTCGGGACCTCGCTGTCCTCCGTCCGCACGCCCTCCAGGTGCTTGGCGGCCTCCTTCTCGTCGATGTCGAGGAAGGCCGGGGCCGAAGCGTTGTACGGCTCCAGGTTGCCGGTGCGCACCACGACCGACCGATAGCCGTCCCAGATCATGTGCAGGGCGACGTACAGGACCACCACCAGGCCCAGGTAGCCGATCCAGCGATGCTTGTTCAGCAGCTTGGCGATGTAGGTCGCGGCCACGCCCATGAGGGCGATCGACAGCACCAGGCCGAAGACCATGATCCACGGGTGGTCGTGCGCGGCGCCGGCGACGGCGAGCACATTGTCCAGGCTCATGGTGACGTCGGCGATCATGATCTGGAGCAGCGCGGCGCCGAACGACTTGCGCTTGATCCCGAGCTCCTCCGGCGTCGGCCCCTTGCCGTGCTCGATCTGCATGGCGAGCTCGAGTTCGTGCTGGGCCTCGGCCTGATCGTGGGTCGCCGCCTCGCGCAGCTCCCGCCACATCTTCCAGCAGACCCAGAGCAGCAGCACGCCGCCGGCCAGCAGCAGGCCGACGATCGCCAGCAGCTGCACCGTGACCAGGGCGAAGCCGATGCGCAGGATCACGGCGGCGATGAGGCCGATCATGATGGCCTTCTTGCGCTGCTCGGGCGCGAGGGCGGCGGCGGCCAGGCCGACGGCCACGGCGTTGTCGCCGGCCAGCACCAGGTCGATCATCAGGACCTTGCCCAGGGCCGAGAGCTGGGAGGCGAGTTCGGGGGAGGAGAGGAATTCCATGGCGCGCTCTCTACCCGCCGGAAGCGCGAAGGTTCAACCGCCCTGCTTGCGGGCCGCCTCGTAGAGGGCGATGGCCGCCGCGTTGGAGACGTTCAGGCTCTCGAATCCCCCCGGCATGGGGATGCGCGCCAGGGCGTCGCAGTGCTCGGCCACCAGCCGGCGAATGCCTTCGCCTTCCGAGCCCATCACCAGCACCGTGGGCCGGGCGTCCAGCGCCTCCTCCAGCGTCTGCTCAGCCGACCCGTCCAGCCCCACGGCGCGCCAGCCGAGATCGGCCAGCCGCTCCAGCGCCCGCGACAGGTTCACCACCCGCGCGCAGGCCAGGCGTTCCGTCGCGCCCGCCGCCGCCTTGGCGAGCGCTCCGGCCAACGCCGGGGAATGCCGATCCCGGACGATGATTCCCCGCGCGCCGAACGCCAGGGCCGAGCGGAAGACTGCGCCGACGTTCTGGGGGTCGGTGACCTGGTCCAGCATGACGAGGAGCCCTGTCGCGGGCTCCGCCAGCTCCTCCAGCGACACCCCTTCAAGCGGCTGCACCTTGAAGGCCAAGCCCTGATGCACGGCGCTGGCGGGCAGCAAGCGCGCCAACTGCGCCGGGTCGATCACCTCGACGCGATGCCCGTTCGGAACGCCCTGGCTTTCCAGTTCGGCGGCCCGCTCCGGCGTGGCCAGCAGCCGGCCCATGCCCTTGCGGGCCGGGTTCTCCAGCGCCGCCAGCACCGGGTGGCGACCCCACAGGAAGTTGTCCGCGTCGACCTTCTGGCGCGGGCCGCGCGGAGGCTGTTCGCCGCGCGACTCACCGCGCGGTTCCTGCCTCGGCTGAGGGCTCCATCCCCGTTCCGACCGGCCCTCGGAGCGCGGCTTGAAGCCCGGCTTTTTGCCGGTTTTCCGGTCGTTGCGTTCGCGGTTCGAGGTCACTATAAGACGCGCTCCGATTTTGGGGCCCCAAGGGCCTGTCGGGATTTCCGCCCCCTGTAACACCCTGCGGGCGGGGAACCTGAAGGCTTTTGTTTCGCTCCGGCTCAGGCTGGAACGAAGCGCCTCCGAACCGGGTTCGACAGCGCGTGCGGGGGAATGTCCCGAGCGGCAAAGGGGGCGGACTGTAAATCCGCTGCGTAAGCTTCGCAGGTTCGAGTCCTGCTTCCCCCACCACGCCAAGTCGAGCCGATGCGGAGCCGGGACGCCGGGTCGGAGCCGGGGCGCGGGGTCCAGATCAGGGCCGCCGCCTCATCCTACGCGGGTATAGCACAATGGTAGTGCAGCAGCCTTCCAAGCTGAGGATGTCGGTTCGATCCCGTCTACCCGCTCCAACATTCTAGATCCGAACAATCCCGCCGCTGGCGGTCAGGAGTATTGGCCATGGCCAAGGAAAAGTTCGAACGCACCAAGCCGCACTGCAACATCGGCACGATCGGTCACGTGGATCATGGCAAGACGACGCTGACGGCGGCGATCACCATGACGCTGGCCAAGGCCGGTGGGGCCAAGGCGATGGCCTATGCGGACATCGACGCGGCGCCGGAGGAGAAGGCGCGCGGCATCACCATCAACACGGCGCACGTGGAGTATGAGACGGCCAACCGTCACTACGCTCACGTCGACTGCCCGGGCCACGCCGATTATGTGAAGAACATGATCACGGGCGCCGCGCAGATGGACGGCGCCATCCTGGTCTGCTCGGCCGCCGACGGCCCCATGCCCCAGACCCGCGAGCACATCCTGCTGGCCCGTCAGGTCGGCGTGCCGGCCCTGGTCGTCTTCCTGAACAAGGTCGACATGGTGGACGACGAGGAGCTGCTCGAGCTCGTCGAGATGGAGGTGCGCGAGCTGCTGTCCTCCTACCAGTTCCCGGGCGACGACATTCCGATCGTCAAGGGTTCGGCCCTGGCCGCCGTTGAAGGCCGCGACCCCAAGATCGGCGAGGAAGCCATCCTCCAGCTGATGGAAGCGGTCGACAGCTACATCCCGCAGCCGGAGCGTCCGGTGGACCTGCCGTTCCTGATGCCGGTGGAAGACGTCTTCTCCATCTCGGGTCGCGGCACCGTGGTGACGGGCCGGGTCGAGCGCGGCATCGTCAAGGTCGGCGAGGAAGTGGAGATCGTGGGCATCCGCCCGGTGCAGAAGACCACCTGCACGGGCGTGGAGATGTTCCGCAAGCTGCTGGACCAGGGCCAGGCGGGCGACAACGTGGGCGTGCTGCTGCGCGGCACCAAGCGTGAGGACGTCGAGCGCGGCCAGGTGCTGTGCAAGCCGGGCTCCATCACCCCGCACACCAAGTTCGTGGCCGAGGCCTACATCCTGACCAAGGAAGAAGGCGGCCGCCACACGCCCTTCTTCACCAACTACCGTCCGCAGTTCTACTTCCGCACCACGGACGTGACCGGCATCGTCTCCCTCAAGGAAGGCGTCGAGATGATCATGCCCGGCGACAACGCCGAGCTGAACGTCGAGCTGATCACCCCCATCGCCATGGAAGAGAAGCTGCGCTTCGCCATCCGCGAAGGCGGCCGCACGGTCGGCGCCGGCGTGGTCGCCAAGATCATCGCCTAAGCGTCTGATCCCAAGCCGACAAACAGAACCCCCGCCGGACCCGTCCGGCGGGGGTTTCGTTG
>Ga0196964_10000046_pt1 | contig 110532 bp, 97 predicted proteins | sample S1_10metaG_FD_148615 | JGI IMG/M metagenome (GOLD analysis project Ga0196964, IMG submission 148615) | Soil microbial communities from Anza Borrego desert, Southern California, United States - S1_10 | ecosystem: Environmental > Terrestrial > Soil > Desert | place: USA: California | collected...
CCTTCGTTCGACTTGCATGTGTTAAGCATGCCGCCAGCGTTCGTTCTGAGCCAGGATCAAACTCTCAGGTTAGATGCGCTTTCCACCAGCCAAAGCCGGCGAAAGGCTCCAACGGAAACCGTCTACTCAACGGCACCTACCCAAGTTCTTTCCTGCACATCCCGTTGCCAGGATGCGTATTCAGAGCATGTTGCGATGCGTTTTCGACGTTTCCTGTGTCGTGACCTAGACCGGTCATCACAGCACCGCCGTCCGCGCATTGCTTCTCGAAAATCCGTTCACTTGTCCAAGATCCGGCGGGCCTTGCGACCCACATCACCGCCGCCACTCCGGGAGGAGAGCGGAAGGCCTGGCGGCCTTTCGGTGATTTCCCGGGAGGAACCTGACGACGACAGGCGCGCCATCCGGCGCACCGCCTCATCAACCCTTTCCGGGAGAGCGTCTGGCGTTCGTCGTTTCGTCCGCCTGACACCGACATATCTAAGCTCTCGATCCGCCACCGTCAAGTTCTTTTTTCACCTCGCCGCGTCGATTTTCATCGGGCGGCTTCGTGATCGGAACCTGACCGGCCCTACCACAATAGAGCGGACACTCTGGTTAAGAGCGCCTTGCCCCGGCGGTGTCCGCGACTCTTGTTAGGGAGTGCAGCACCGCGTTTGCGGCGGACCCATTAGTTGGGATCGGGAGTTTACTTATTCAAGAACCCTGGACCTTTACTTCGGTCCGGCCCGTCGGCGGCGTCACCGCCCCCGTCGAGGCGGCGGGTTATAGGGAAGGCCGCCCCCTCTTGTCCAGAGGTTTTTTACGGGGTCGGGGCACCTCCCCCTCGCCGCCCCTACCCCGGCCCGCTCAGCCCAATGGGTTAAGCGCCCTCGCCGTCCGCGCCCCCAACGGTGGAATGGCTAAGCCGGGCGCGCGCACGACATCCGTGCCGTTGGACGGCAGGGTCACTGACCACCGCCCGCTTGCGACACACGGGACAAGAGACCTCAGGGGACGCATGCCGCGCAGGATCACCATCGTCGGAGCCGGACCGGGCGGTCTCGCCGCCGCCATGCTGCTGGCCCGCAGCGGGGCCGAGGTCACGGTGCTGGAGCGCCAGGAGCGCATCGGCGGCCGCACCGGGATCATCGAGATGGAGGGTTTCCGCTTCGATGTCGGGCCCACCTTCTTCCTGTACCCCCGCGTGCTGGAGGAGCTGTTCGCCGCCTGCGGCCGCTCGCTGCGGCGCGAGGTGGAGCTGATCCGGGTCGACCCTCTTTACAATCTGGTGTTCGAAAGCGGCGGCGAGCTGCGGGTGCACAACGACGCCCAGCGCCTCGCCAAGGCGGTGGCCGAGCTCTGCCCCCACGACGCCGAGGCCATCCCCCGCTACATGGCGGACAACCGCATGAAGCTGGAGGCCTTCCGCCCGGTGCTGGAGAGCCCCTTCCACGGCATGCGCTCGCTGATGGCGCCCAACGTGCTGAAGGCGCTCCGGCACCTGCGCCCCTGGCGCACGGTGGAGACGGACCTGCGCGAGCATTTCCGCGATCCCCGCGTGCGCCTGGCCTTCTCGTTCCAGAGCAAGTACCTGGGCATGTCGCCCTTCAAGTGCCCCAGCCTGTTCACGATCCTGTCGTTCCTGGAGCATGAGCACGGCATCTGGCACCCCCGCGGCGGCTGCCATGCGGTCATCGAGGCCATGGCCCGGGTGGCCCGGCAGATGGGCGTGCGCATCCGCACCGGCGAGGAGGTGACCGGCCTGCGCTTCGAGGGGCGCCGCGTCACCCGCGTGGTGACGCCCCAGGGCGAGCATGCCTGCGACGGGCTGGTGGTGAACGCGGACTTCGCCCACGCCATGCGCCGGCTGGTGCCGGACAATCTCCGCCGGCGCTGGCACGACCGCAAGCTGGAGAAGGCCAAGTTCTCCTGCTCCACCTTCATGCTCTATCTGGGTATCGAGGGGCTGGTCGATCTGGACCACCACACCATCCTGCTGTCCCGCGACTATGAGCGGAACCTGGCGGAGATCGAAGCCGGCGAGGCGCCGCCGACCAACCCCTCCATCTATGTGCAGAACGCCTGCATCACCGATCCGGAGCTGGCGCCGCGCGGCCATTCCACCCTCTACGTGCTGGTGCCCGTCGGCAACGACAGCGGCAGGATCGACTGGCCCGCCATCGCCCCAGCCTTCCGCGCCAAGATCCTGAAGCGGCTGGAACTGCTGGGACTGCACGACATTGAGAGCCGCATCCGGGTGGAGCGGATGGTGACGCCGCACGACTGGCGCGACGGCTTCCACATCCACCGGGGCGCCACCTTCAACCTCGCGCACAATATCGGGCAGATGCTGCACAACCGGCCGCGCAACCGCTTCGAGGATCTGGACGGCGTCTACCTCGTGGGCGGCGGCACCCATCCCGGCAGCGGCCTGCCCGTCATCTTCGAGGGCGCCCGCATCACCAGCCGCCTGCTGGCCCAGGATCTGGGCCTGTCGCTGAACTGGGCCGCCAACGAGGACCAGCCTTTCACCCACGCACTCGCCGCGGAGGCCGACTGAATGCCCGCACCCTCTCCCATCGCCGTCATCGGGGCCGGCCTGGGCGGCTTGGCCGCCGCCGTCACCCTGGCCGGGCGCGGCCACCGCGTCGTGGTGTTCGAGCGCAACGAATGGGCCGGCGGCAAGGCGGCGGTGCTCGAGGAGGGCGGCTACCGCTTCGACATGGGCCCGACCATCCTGACCGTCCCGGAGGTGCTGCGCCGGGTGCTGGCCGAGGCCGGGCGCGACATGCACCGCGAGCTGGACCTGGTCAATCTCGACCCGCAATGGCGCTGCTTCTTCGAGGGCGGCGACGTTCTCGACCTGCGCCAGGACATCGAGGAGGCGGCCCGCACCATCGACGCCTTCGCCCCCGGCAACGGCGAGGGTTACAAGCGCTTCCAGCAATTGTCGAAGAAGCTGCACGAGGTCTCCGATCGCTTCTTCTTCTGGAAGTCGGTCGAGGACATCAGCGACACGCTGGATTTGAAGTCCTCGCTGAACGCCTCGACCCTGTCGGACGTGATGAGCCTGCGCTTCGGCGCCACCGTGGCCCGCACCATCCGCAACCGGGTGCCGGACGCCCGCGTGGCGCAGATGCTCGACCATTTCACCCAGTATGTCGGCAGCAACCCCTACCAGTCGCCGGCGGTGCTCTGCGCCATCGGCCACATGCAGGCGCAGGGCGGGGTCTGGTACCCGATCGGCGGCACCCGGGCGGTGCCGGCGGCGCTGGAGAGGGTCGCCCGCGAGCTGGGCGTCGAGTTCCGCCTGGGCACGGGCGTCGACCGCATCGTGACGGACGGCGGCCGGGTTACGGCGGTGGAGACCGACCGCGGCGACAGGGTGCCGGTGGCCGCGGTCGTCTCCAACATGGACAGCGTCCGCACCATGGGCGAGCTGGTCGGCGGCGAGCCCGAGCGGAAGTTCGGCAAGCGCCGCAGCTACGAGCCCGCCTGCTCCGGCGTGGTGCTCTATCTCGGCCTCGACCGCCGCTACGAGCATCTGGCGCACCACGACTTCGTCTTCTCCCGCGACCCGGAGGAGGAGTTCGACTGGATCTACCGCAAGGGCGAGCCGGCGCCGGACCCGACCTGCTACCTGGCCTGCCCCGCCGCGACCGAGCCGGGCGTCGCCCCGCCGGGCGGCGAGGCGCTGTACGTGCTGGTGCACGCGCCCTACCTGCGGCCGCACCATGACTGGAAGAGGATGCTGCCCGACTACCGCCGGGTGATCCTGGACAAGCTGAAGCGCACGGCAGGGCTTACGGACATCGAGGACCGCATCCGGGTGGAGCGGCACCTGACGCCGCAGGACATCAACGACCGCTACCATGTGCTGAACGGCGCCATCTACGGGCTGGCCAGCCACGGCCGCTTCATGGGCGCCTTCAAGCCGGGCAACCGGTCGCGCGACGTCCGGGGCCTCTATCTCTGCGGCGGGGCGGCGCATCCGGGGCCGGGCATGCCCATGGTCATGATGTCCGGCTGGATCGCCGCCGACACGCTGGACGCCGACGCCGCGGCCGGCGCCGTCGAACTGGCCCGGCCGGCGCGCCCCGCCCCGTCCGTCAGCGCGGCGTGACGGCATGGGCGGTCCGGTGCCGGAAGCGGAGCGTCTGCGCTCGCCCCTGATGGTGCGCTTCTTCGGGCGCGTCATGGCGCGGCAGATGGCGCGCGACTTCCACGCCGTGCGCCTGGCCCGCCCGGGGCTGCCCGAGCTGCCGGCCGGCCGGCCCGTCGTCGTATACGCCAACCATCCCAGCTGGTGGGACCCGGCGCTGTTCATCGTGCTGGCGACGAGCCTGTTCCCGCACCGCATGGGCTTCGGGCCGATCGAGGCGGCGCAGCTGAAGCGCTATCCCTTCTTCCGCCGCATCGGCCTGTTCGGGGTGGAGCCCGGGGCGGCCATGGCCGGGGTGTCCTTCCTGGGAACCGCCCTGAAGCTGCTGGAGCCGCCCGGGCGCATGCTCTGGATGACGGCGGAGGGCGCCTTCACCGATCCGCGCACGCGCCCCGTGGACATCAAGGGCGGGCTGCCGCACCTGGCGGCGCGGCTGAAGGGCGGCGTGCTGCTGCCGCTGGCGATCGAATACCCGTTCTGGAACGAGCGCCGGCCGGAGGCGCTGTGCCGCTTCGGCCGGCCCATCGACCTGGCCGAGGAGGTGCCGCGCGGCCCCGCCGGCTGGAACTGGCTGCTGGCGGCGCGGCTGGAGGAGGCGATGGACGCGCTTGCCGTCCAGGCCCGCGCCCGCGATCCCGAGCCCTTCCTGACCCTGCTGCAGGGAGCCGAAGGCGTCGGCGGCGCCTACGACCTGTGGCGGCGCGCCCGCGCCTGGGCATCCGGCCGCCGGTTCGAGGCCGCGCACGGGGCGAAGGGACAGGCGCTCCCCGCCGCCCGGCGGGCCGTGGACGGGTCGGCGCCATGATGCTGCTCCTCGCCCAGATCGCCCTGGGGCTGGCGCTGCTGCCGCTGGCGCTGGCGCTGCTGAACCTCGCCTTCTTCCGCCGGCCGCGCGCCGAGCCGCCGCCGGGCACAAGGGTCTCCATCCTGATCCCCGCCCGGGACGAGGCGGCTGGGATCGAGGCGGCGGTGCGATCCGCCCTGTCCAGCCGGGGCGTGACGGTGGAGGTGGTGGTGCTGGACGACCATTCCACCGACGGCACGGCCGGCATCGTGGAGCGGCTGGCGCGCGAGGATGCGCGGGTGCGGCTGGAGCGCGCCCCGCCCCTGCCCCCGGGCTTCAACGGCAAGCAGCACGCCTGCCACGTACTGGCGCGGCACGCCCGCCACGACCTGCTGCTGTTCATGGATGCCGACGTGCGGCTGGCACCCGACGCGGCGGCACGTGCGGCGGGGTTCCTTGAGGCGCGGGGCAGCGGGCTGGTCAGCGGCTTTCCCCGCCAGGTCACCGGCACCCTGGCGGAGCGGCTGGTGATCCCGCTGATCCACATGCTGCTGCTGGGCTATCTGCCGATGCCGGGCATGCGCTGGACCCGCCATGCCGCCTTCGGCGCCGGCTGCGGGCAGCTCATGCTGGCCCGGCGCGAGGCGTACGAGCATGTCGGCGGCCACGCCGCCATCCGGACCTCGCTGCATGACGGGGTGACCCTGCCCCGCGCCTTCCGCCGCAAGGGCCTCCATACCGACCTGTTCGACGCGACACATCTCGCCGAGTGCCGCATGTACAGGGGATTCGACCAGGTGTGGCGGGGCTTTGCCAAGAACGCGACCGAGGGCATGGCGACGCCAATGGCGCTGCCGGTCTGGACGATGCTGCTGGGCGGCGGCCATCTGCTGCCCTGGCTGCTCCTGCCGCTCGCCCTGTGGCTGGGCGATGCCGAGGCGGCGCGGCTGGCGGCGCTGGCGGCGGGGCTGGGTCTGGGCTTGCGGGCGCTGCTGGCCGCCCGCTTCCGCCAGAGCCCCCTGGGCGCCCTGCTGCACCCCCTGGGGATCACGCTGCTGCTGGCGATCCAGGCGGCGGCGCTGAGGGCCAAGGCGACCGGCCGGCCCGCCGTCTGGCGGGGCCGCGCCTACCCTTAGACGCCCATCCGTAGGTCGCATGGAGCGCAGCGCAATGCGACATCTCGGGCGCGGCCACGTCGCATTGCGCCTGCGGCTTCATGCGACCTACGGGAACGCGCTTACGCGAACCCGCCGGACAGGAGGCTGCGGATGCTCTCCACCACCGCCTGGGGATCGACCGGCTTGTCCAGCACCAGCGGCGGGGTCGGCAGGGCGGCGGCGAAGGGCTCCACCTCGGGCGAATAGCCGGTGACGAAGACGACGGGAAGGCTCGGGCGCCGGGCGCGCAGGTGGGTGACCAGCTCGCCGCCGTTCATCCCGGGCATCCGCCAGTCAACGACGGCCACCTCGGCCGGATCCTTGTCGAAGATGGTGATCGCGTCGGCGCCGCGCGCGGCCATGCTCACCCGGAACCCCTTGCGCTCCAGGAAGGAGCGCAGGGCCAGGGAGGAGATCACTTCATCATCGACCAGAAGGACATGCAGCATGGATTCATCCAGGGCCCCGGAAGACGGGCCCACCGCCGGCACTCTCCCCAGGGACGGGGCACCGGTCAAGTGGCGGGCGATATCTCGGAAGATCAGCGGACGCGGCGCTGCTACCGGAGCGCACCGCATCCATATGACCAACATTCTATGCAAGGGAATAGCATGCCGATACGCCATTCAATTTGCCTGGGCATGCTGGCCCTGGCACTCTCCGGTTGCGCCGCCACCGCGCCGCAGCTGCCCTCGCCCCTGTCCCTGACGCCGCCGCCGCTGGACGGGCCCACCTACATCCGTGCCGCCGCCGCCGGCCTGCACGCCTATGTCGAGCAGTCGACCCGGGCGGCCCTCTCCGGCCCGGCCTGCCTTGGCTTCATGCCGCGCGGGCGCCTGCTGGAGCGGACCAGCGACCTCGCCACCTTCGCGCCGGAGCAGGCGGCCTGGATATCGTCCGGCCGGAGCAACTGGTCGCCGCTGTCGCAATGCGGCTCCAGCAGCGACGCCGGCGGCGCCTACCGCGTCATCCCCGGCGACCGGCCCGCCCTGCTGATCTGCGACGGCATCGACGCCACGGCGGAGGGCGGCTGGCGCATGCATTGCGGCCTGCGCGGCACCAGTGCCGGGGCGGAACTGCTGGAGTACCGGCTGACGCCCGAGGGCCAGGGCTTCCGGGTGGAGCGGACCTGCGCCGCCTGCGTCCGCTCCTGAGCGGCATGATAGTTTAAGCTTCAAGCATCACTTGCCGCATCCAGGACCGGAGCGGTAGGGTTCGGCCCACATCCGCGATCCCCCGGAGCAGCATGACTTCAGGCAAGCCCATCATCGACCGCAACGCCTGCGAGGCCCTGGACCGGGACGATCCGCTGCGGTCGTTCCGGGACGAGTTCGACCTGCCCGAGGGCGTGATCTATCTCGACGGCAACAGCCTGGGCGCCCTGCCCCGGGCGGTGCCGGAGCGCCTGGCCCGCGCGGTGCGCGACGAGTGGGGCCGCGACCTCATCCGTAGTTGGAACAGCGCCGGCTGGATCGATCTGCCCGCCCGCGTCGGCGGCCTGATCGCGTCCGTTATCGGCGCCGCGCCGGACGAGGTGGTGGCGGCCGACAGCACCTCGGTGAACCTCTTCAAGCTGGCCGCCGCCGCCGTGCAGATGCGGCCGGGCCGCCGGGTGATCCTGTCGGAGCCCGGCAACTTCCCGACCGACCTCTACATCCTGCAGGGCCTGCGCGAGCTGCTGGGCGACCGCATTGAGCTGCGGCTGGCCGAGCCCGGCGCGCTGGCGGACGCCCTGACGGATGAGGTCGCGCTGCTGCTGCTGACCCATGTCCACTACAAGACCGGCCGGGTCCACGACATGGCCGGGCTGACGGCCCGGGCGCACGCGGCCGGCGCGCTGACGCTCTGGGACCTATCGCACAGCGCCGGCGCGCTGGACATCGACCTGAACGGCGCGCGGGCCGACCTGGCGGTGGGCTGCGGCTACAAATATCTGAACGGCGGCCCCGGCGCGCCGGCCTTCCTGTTCGTCGCCAAGCGGCACCAGGAGGCGGTGCGCCCGCCGCTGTCCGGCTGGATGGGCCACGCCGCGCCCTTCGCCTTCGGCGACGACTATGCCCCGGCGCCCGGCATCCTGCGCAACCTCTGCGGCACGCCCTCGATCCTCGGCCTGACCGCGCTGGAGGTCGGGGCCTCGATCATGGCGCGCGCCGATATGAAGGCCATCAGGGCCAAGTCGATGCGGCTGGGCGATCTGTTCCTGGACCTGGTGGAGCAGGAGCTGCCGGGGCAGTTCCGCATCCTCTGCCCGCGCGACGCCGCGCTCCGCGGCAGCCAGGTCAGCCTCGGCCATGAGGAGGGCTACGCCATCGTCCAGGCGCTGATCGCGCGCGGCGTCATCGGCGACTTCCGGGCGCCCGAGGTGATGCGCTTCGGCTTCGCGCCGCTCTATGTGAGCCATGCGGACATCTACGACGCGGTGGCGCACCTCAAGCGGATCATGACGGCCGGGTCCTGGCGGAACGAGGCCTTCCAGCGGCGGGCGGCGGTGACATGAGCGAGCAGTCGAAGTCCGGCTCCCGGGAGTACCGGGGCCATGTCGATCTGTCCGGCGAGGAGCTGCACCTCGCCCCGGACATGAGCTACGGCTCCTACCTGAAGCTGGACGCCATCCTGGCGGCGCAGGAGCCGCTGTCGGGCGAGCATGACGAGCTGCTGTTCATCGTCATCCACCAGGCGTCCGAGCTGTGGATGAAGCTGTCTTTGCACGAGCTGCGGGCGGCGGTGGCGCAGATCCGGGCCGACGATCTCGGCCCCGCCTTCAAGATGCTGGCCCGCGTCGCCCGCATCCAGGCCCAGCTCATCCAGAGCTGGGAGGTGCTCTCCACCCTGACGCCGGCGGACTACAGCCTGATCCGGCCGCATCTGGGCCAGAGCTCCGGCTTCCAGTCCTACCAGTACCGGATGCTGGAATTCCTGCTGGGCAACAAGAACGCCGGCATGATGGCCGTCCACAAGTCGGCGCCGCCGGTCCACGAGGCGCTGGAGGCGGCGTTGCGCGCGCCCAGCCTCTATGACGAGAGCATCCGCCTGCTGGCCCGCCGCGGCTTCGACATTCCGGCCGACAAGCTGGACCGGGACTTCGCCGAGCCCTACCGCCCGGACAAGGCGGTGGAGGCGGCGTGGCTGGCGGTCTACCGCGACACCCACCGGCACTGGGACCTGTACGAGCTGGCGGAGAAGCTGGTCGACCTGGAATACCGGTTCCAGCAATGGCGCTTCAGCCACATGAAGACGGTGGAGCGCATCATCGGCTACAAGATGGGCACCGGCGGCTCGGGCGGCGTCAGCTATCTGGTGAAGGCGCTGGACCTCAGCTTCTTCCCCGAGCTGCTGAGCCTGAGGACCCAGCTGTGATGATCTGGGACATCACCCAGCCGGTGCGGCCCGGCATCCCCGTCTGGCCCGGCGACACCGCCTATGGCGAGGAGCGGACCTGGGGCATCGGGCCGGGCTGCCCGGTCAATGTCAGCCGCCTAACCCTCTCCACCCATACCGGCACCCATGCCGACGCGCCGCTGCATTACGACGCGGACGGCCTGCCCATCGGGTCGGTGGAGCTGACGCCCTATCTCGGCCCCTGCCGGCTGATCGACGTGACCGCGGCGGAAGGGCTGGTGCGTCCGGAGCATCTGGAGGGCCGGCTCGAGGGCGTACCGCCGCGGGTGCTGCTGCGGACATACCGGCGCTTCCCGCATGAGGCGTGGGACCCCGGCTTTACGGCCCTGGAGCCGGAGACGGTGGATCTCCTGGCAGCGCGGGGCGTGCGGCTGGTCGGCACCGACGCGCCGTCGCTCGACCCGCAGGAGGCCAAGGAGCTCCGGGCGCATGACGCGGTGCGCCGCCATGGGATGGCGATCCTGGAGGGGCTGGTGCTGGACGGCGTGCCGGACGGCGACCATGAGCTGATCGCCCTGCCCTTGAAGCTGGCGACGGCCGACGCCGCCCCGGTCCGCGCGGTTCTGCGGTCGTTGCGCTGAGCCACCCCCGCGTGTCCCGGGCGTGACGGTTCCCTCCTCCGCCGGTTGAAGGTCCGCCTTACGCATTCGAGGAGGATCATCATGAACAAGTTCGCGATGGCGGCCCTTGCCGCCGTGATGGCGACCGGGCTCGCCGGCTGCTCCAGCGACGATCCGGACAATTTCGGCGAGAGCCTGCAGGCGCGCGGCGAGGCCCTGTCCGACATCGGCGAGCAGTGGGAGAAGGGCAACAAGAACGTCGCCAAGGGCCGCGAGATGATCGAGGACGGCAACGAGATGGTCCGCGAGGGCCAGGAGCTCATCGCCAAAGGCCAGGAACAGATGCGCACCGCCAGCGGCGAGTACCAGGACCGCACCGCCGGCGCCGGCTATCCCCCGCCGCCCGCGCCCTACGGCGCGACGGCCACGACCAGCCCCTATCCGCCGCCGCCGAGCAGCCCCTACTCGCCGCGATAAAGGGGTGGCGGGCTACCCGATCCGGGTATGAATTCCCGTACTCTACCCCTTCATCGCTCCGCCTTTTCAAGGGCTTAGCGACCGGCGGAAAGGATCTGTTAAGCCGCCGAACCATATCATGGCCGGGTCCCAGGAGATGGAACCCGGCCATGACCCGCACCCCCGACAGGCAGAAGGCGCCCCGCGGCACGCTGCGGTCGCGCACGCGCGCGCTCTGCCGGCTGATCCGGATGCTCGGGGCGGCGGGGCGGCTGGCCGACCGCGTGCGCCTGAAGCGCGAGGCCGACGAGGCGCAGGCGCGGCTCCGGGCCAGCGAGGCGCGGCTGAAGGCGATCGTCGACACGGCCGTGGACGCCATCGTCGTGATCGACGAGCGCGGCGTGATCCAGAGCGCCAACCCCGCCGTCGCCCGGCTGTTCGGCTACGAGCCGGGCGAACTGGTCGGCCGCAACGTCTCCATGCTCATGCCCCAGCCTGACCGCACGTCGCACGACAGCTACCTGTCGCGCTACGGCAAGACGGGGGAGCGCCGCATCATCGGCATCGGCCGCGAGGTCAGGGGCTGCCGCCGCGACGGCACGACCTTCCCGCTGGAGCTGTCCATCGCGGAATGGAATGAGAAGGGCCGCCGCTACTTTACCGGGATCATGCGCGACGTCTCCGCCCGCCGCCGGGCCGAGGAGGACCTCACTGCGGCCAAGGACGAGGCGGAGCGCGCCAACCTGTCCAAGACCAAGTTCCTGGCGGCCGCCAGCCACGATCTGCGCCAGCCGCTGCAATCCATGTTCCTGCTGTCCGCCGCCCTGGCCCGGCACGTCGCCGAGCCCGGCCGCGAGCTGCTGGTCCACATGGAGCGCGGCCTGGAGGCGCAGAAGGAGATGCTGGACGGGCTGCTCGACGTCTCGAAGCTGGAGGCTGGTGCCGTGAAGCCGGAGATCCAGGAGTTCCCCATCGACGGGCTGCTCGACCAGATCGACAGCGCCTATGCCATCCAGGCCGCCGGCAAGGGGCTGGAATGGAGCGTCACCCGCTGCAGCGCCAAGGTCCGCTCCGACCCGGCGCTGCTGAACCGGCTGGTGCGGAACCTGGTGGAGAACGCCGTGCGCTACACCGCCGCCGGCCGGGTTCGGCTGCGCTGCCAGGTGGAGGGCGGCGTCGCCCGGCTGATCGTCGAGGACACCGGCATCGGCATCCCCGCCGATCATCTCGGCCGCATCTGGGACGAGTTCCACCAGGTCGGCAACGCCGAGCGCGACCGTTCGCAGGGGCTGGGGCTGGGCCTCGCCATCGTGCGCCGCCTGGCGAAGCTGCTGGGGCACGAGGTGCGGGTCGAGTCCGTGCCCGGCCAGGGCTCGCGCTTCACGGTCGAGGTGCCCGCCCTGGCACCCGCCGCCGCCACCAAGCCGGTCCTGCCGGCGGGTGCCGTCGCCCGGCTGGACGGCACGGGTCAGGCCGTGGTGCTGATCGACGACGACGCCATCGTGCTGATGGGGCTGCAGGCCATGTTCCGCGACTGGGGCTACACGGTCATGGCGGCGGGCTCGGGAGAGCAGGCGGCGGAGCTGGTGGCCCGCGCCGGCCGCCGCCCCGACCTGATCGTCTCGGACTACCGGCTGAAGCGCGGCGAGATCGGCACGGACGCCGTGCGGGCGGTGCGCGCCACCGCCGGCGGCGACATCCCGGCCATCCTGCTGACCGGCGAGTCCAGCCTGGACAGCCAGCGCGACGCCGAGGCCGAGGGCATGCAGGTCATCCATAAGCCGGTCACGCCGCGCCAGCTGGTCGCCGCCCTGCGCCGCCAGGAACCCGCCCGGCCGGGCACCGCGGCGTGAACACAGGAAAATCCCTCTCCCTTCGCGGGAGAGGGATGAACCCGCTCGAAGCGGGGCGGCAGCGTTGAGGGTGTGCGTCCTTCGACAAGCTCAGGATGAGGGGGATATAGCTGCTCCCTGTGGTCCAGGAGCGGGGAGTGCCTGGCATCCCCCGTTCCTCATCCTGAGCTTGTCGAAGGACGCACCACAAGCGAGCCTCTCCGGCTTCGCCCCTTCAAGCGGGCTTGGCGTTCATCCCTCTCCCTCGAAGGGAGAGGGATCTAGTCCTCATTCCCCCGGCGCCGGGGTGACGGTGACGCGGCGCGGGCGGTCGGACGCGGTGCCCGTCGCCATGCCGCCCTCGGCCATGCCGGCGCCCTCGAAGACCCTCGCGGCCTCGCGGGCGGAGGGGGCGCTGCCCTGCTCCTCGAACACGCGGGCCGCCTCGCGGGCGGACTGGCGGTTGCGGCCGCGGCCCAGCAGCACATCGGCCTCCGGCGCGCCGCGGCGGCGGCCCCGGGTCGTGCCCAGGATCAGCCAGGCAGCGCCGAAAGCCATGATCGCCAGCGGCAGCGGATTGCGGGCAATCGACCCGGCGAGGCCGTCGACCATGGCCTGCCCGCGGGCGCTGTCCTTGAGGTAGGAGGTCGTGTAGTCCATCAGGGCGCCGGGCGACAGCCGGCCCTCCAGCTCGGCCACCGTGCGGGTCATCTCCGCCCGGGTACGCTCGATCTCGCGCTCGATCTGCTCGGGTGTCTTGCTCGCCATGGCTCAGCTCCTCCCCAAATCGTCGGTTGTGCGGTGGGCGTGGCCGGTCGGGTCGGCGTTGCTGGCGACGACCGCCGCCTCCACCTCGTCGCGCCGCGCGTCGCGGGCATCGGCGCCGGTGGCGAAGCGCACGTCGTCCTTCACCGTCTCGATGGTGCGGTGGGGCACCGGGTCCAGGCTGGCGATCCTGTTCTTGCCCTTCAGCAGCATCATGCCACCGACGGCCAGGGCGGCCAGCGCCACCAGCAGGGTCGCCAGCCAGGCCGGCATGACCAGGGCCAGCGCCACCGCGGCGGCGGCCATCAGCACCAGCAGCCCGCAGAAGGCGACGACGCCGCCGGCACCGATGGAGGCGCCGCCCTTGGCGGCATCCACGGCCCGCTCGGTCATCTCGGCCTTCGCCAGCTGGATCTCCTGGCGCACCAGCTGCGACGACTGCGAGGCCAGCGTCGACACCAGCGAGGGGATCGATGCCTGCGACACGTCGGACATGCCTCGTCTCCTCCTTAAGGTGGATGGTCGCCGGAACGGCCGGGTCTCCCATCCCAAGGGTTTGTTCCCCAGGATTAACCCGGCCGCCCGGCTTGTGTTCCGGCCTCAGTAGGTACCGGCGCGGACCAGATGGTCGCGGGCCTCGAGCGGACGGCCGCGGGCCCCCGTGGCACCGCCGAAGGCGGCGGCGCCGGCGCCCAGCAGCAGCGCCACGAAGCCCCAGATCGCGGCCGAGGCGGCCACGTTGGCGGTCTGGTCGGCGGCCTGGGCGGTCTCGGTCTTCACCTGCTGCCAGCCCTGCTCCACCTGGGCGCGGGCCTGCTCCGGGGGGATGCCCAGCGTCTGGCTCATGATCTGCTCGGCGCGGGTGCGGGCCTCGTCGGCCGAGGTGCCGCCGCGCACGACCTGCGGGGCGAGGTCGGTCAGCTGCCGGCGGGCCTCGGCGACCTGCTCCGGCGTGGCGTTCGGCGCCGCCTGGGCGATCATGCCGTCGATGCCCTGGGTGACCGTGCTGGCGTCGATGCCAGCGGCGCGGGCCAGCTGCTGCGCCTGGGGCGCGGCCTGGGCGGCGCCGCTGGCGGCCGACGACAGGGTGCTGAAGGCGCCGCCGACCAAGCCGCCGATGGCGGTGGTCAGCAGGTAGAAGGTCAGCAGCAGGGTGAAGGCCCAGGCGATCAGCCCGTGCAGGATGCCGTCGCCCTTCTGGAAGACGCCGGCCAGGCGCGAGGCGGTGTAGCCGGCGACGAACATGGCGACCAGCATGCTGACCACCCACCAGGCGGCGGCGCCGATGCCGAGCGAGCTGGCGGCCGGCGAGCCCTCGCCGCCGGCGGCCTGCGGGTCGATGGTGGTGAGACCGATGCCGACGCCCAGCAGGCTCAGCAGCAGGTTGATGGCCAGCGCCAGGACGACGCCGCCGAACACGGCCCCCCAGGAGATGCGGCGGGCGGCGGGAAACACCTCCACGTCCGCGACGCCGACGGTCGCTTGCGACCGGTCGGAATAACCCGTGACCCGTTCCATCCCTCTACCTCTTCTCTGAATTGCCCCCGGCGGCCAGGCGCCGTCGCGGGGGTCAACACGGAAAGGAGAGGAAATGTCGCGGAAGTTCCTACATCAGGAGGAGAGGAATGCGAAAAAGGGGCGCCCCGGCCATCCTGCCGGAGCACCCCCTCCACATGGTGTCAATTCCGCCGGGAGATCAGCAGGCCGCCTGCAGCGCCATGCGCGGCGAGAGGGCCGCATCGATCTCGACCGCCGTCGGGTTGTCGCCCAGCTCCGGCTCGCCGGCGAGGGGAATGTCGTGCCCTTCCTCGCCGACCCAGACGATGCGCACGCCGCGGCGGCGCAGCTCGCCCGTCAGCTCATGGCCCAGCCGCTGGGTGCCCAGCCGGCGCTCCAGGACGGCGCCGCCGAAGCGCACTTCGCGGGCGAGCCGCAGCGCGGTCTCCGGGCCATAGGCTATGGCCTTCGCCCTATGTCCCGCCCGTGCGAGCTGGCCCGCCATCGAGAGGGCGGCCAAGGCATCGGCCCTTACCAGCAGCACGTCCATAGTTCCCTCCGATAGCCCGTCCGTTTCTGTCCCCCAATATCCTTCATCCACCCCTGGACAGGGCATCGGCCAATCGTCAGGAACAGGCATCGCCTTCGTCCGATGCGGCCTAGGGCCTGCGGCGACTCGGGCTCCTCATGCGAGGTAGACCCCCTTGACGGGGTGCCGGAGGAGGCGACCCGGACTGGCCGCCGCAACCCATTGCGGGACCTCGCGCGCGCCCCTACCATGCCGCCCGGTGAGACACTTCCGGGGCAGAATCATGACGCGTCTCCTGGGCATTCTGCTCCTGGCGATCGGACTATGCCTTCCCGCCGAGACAAGCGCCGAGACGGTGCTGCGGCTGGGCAACGGCCCGGACCCCGAGACGCTGGATCCGCAGCGCGCCCAGTCGGTGTCCGACGCCAATTTGGCGATGAACCTGTTCGAGGGGCTGGTGACGCTGGATGCGACCGGACGAGCCGTCCCGGGCGTGGCGGAGCGCTGGACCGTTTCGCCCGACGGGCTGCTCTGGACCTTCACCCTGCGCCCCGACGCCAGCTGGTCGGACGGCTCGCCCGTCACCGCCGGGGACTTCGTCTTCGCCTGGCGTCGCCTGCTGGACCCGGCGAGCCGCGCGGCCGCCGCCGACATGCTTTTCCCCGTCCGCGACGCCGAGGCCGTCTTCCGCGGCCGGAAGCCCCCTTCGGAGCTCGGCGTGCGGGCGGCGGACGCGCGCACGCTCGAGGTGGCGCTGGAGCGGCCCAAGGCCGACTTCCACCTGCTGCTGCACCACCGCGCGACGGTCCCGCTGCACCGGCCGTCGCTGGAGCGGTTCGGGCCGGAGTTCACCCGCCCCGGCAATCTCGTCTCCAACGGCGCTTTCATGCTGGCGGAGGCGCGGCCGCAGGACGCGCTGGTGCTCCGCCGCAACCCGCACTTCCACGCCGCCGCGACGGTGTGGGCCGACCGGGTGGAGCTGGTGATCACCGAGGACGCGCAGACCGAGTTCAAGCGCTTCCGGGCCGGCGAGCTGCACGCCACCTTCTACCTGCCAACGAACCAGCTGGACTGGGCGAAGGCGAACCTGGCCGACGCGGTGCGCGTGGCGCCCTATGCCGCCGTCGGCTTCTACACGCCGAACCTGGAGGTCGCCCCCTGGAAGGACGCGCCCGGGCTGCGGCGCGCCCTCAGCCTCGCCATCGACCGGGCGGTGATCGCGGAGAAGGTGCTGAAATCGGGTGACCTGCCGGCCTACACGCTGGTGCCGCCGGGGCTGGAGGGCTACGCGCCGCCGGCGCCGGAGGAGGCGTCCTGGACGCAGGCGCAGCGGGAGGCTGAGGCGAAGCGCCTCTATGCCGCCGCCGGCTACGGACCGGACAAGCCGCTCGCCTTCACCCTGCTCTACCCCACCAATGAAAACGCCCGCGCCATGGCGGTGGCGGTCGCGGCCATGTGGAAGCAGGTGCTGGGGGTACAGGCGACGCTGGAGAACCAGGAGCAGAAGGTGGTGGCCGCACGGCTCAAGGCGCGCGACTACACCGGCATCGCCCGCCGCGGCGCCTTTGGCCCCTATCCCGACAAGTATCTCGAGACCCTGCGGTCGGGCGAGCCGAACGGTCCGGGCTACGCCAACCCCGCCTTCGACCGCGCCTACGCCGCCGCGCTGGCGGCCGGGTCGGCCGGGGAGGCGCGGCGCCTGCTGGCCGAGGCCGAGGCCATCGCGCTGAAGGACGCCGCGATCATCCCGATCGTCCACCCGACCAGCAAGCACCTGGTGTCGCCCCGGCTGAAGGGCTGGACCGACAACGCCCTGGACGCCCACCCGCTGCGCTACCTGTCGCTGGAGAAGTGAGGCTCTCGGAACTCCATTGCCAATTCTCCCTCTCCCGGGGGGAGAGGGTTGGAGTGAGGGGGTAGGAGTTCTGAGGAAGGGCGCTTCATCGCAGATTGCACCCTGCTCCGCATCCCCGTACCCCCTCTCCCTTGCCCTCTCCCCTGGGAGAGGGGATGCATCTACCAGTCGAAGCGCCTTGGAATATACCCGCGATCGATGAGAGGCCCCATGGACGTCCCCAGCATCAAGCGCACCACGGTGGTGGTGCAGGACATCGACCGCGCCCGCGCCTTCTACCGCGACGTGCTGGGGATGAAGGTCTGGTTCGACCGCGAGTACGTGATGACCGGCGAGGGCATGCCGGGCTCGAAGCGCGGCGACCGCACCCACCTGGTCATCATGGAGGCGCAGGACCCCCGCATCGGCAAGATCGGCCTGCTGGAGTTCAAGGAGCCCCGCCGCCCCGTCCCGCCGCCGCGCGACGCCATCGGCCCCGGCAGCGTCATCTTCGTCGGCGACATGGCGGACGTCGATGCGCTGAACGAGCGTCTGGTCGCCGCCGGCGCCCGCATCACCGCCCCGCCGCACCTGTTCGAGGTCACCGGCGCCGACGGGCAGATCCTGCGCCTGCGCCGCGTCTGCTTCTTCGACCCGGACGGCCATTTCTTCGAGATGAACCAGCCGGCGTGAGGAGCTATCGCTGCGCCTGGCGGTCCTATGCTGCAACACTCATCGAACGCGCAACCGTCACCCCGGCGAAAGCCGGGGCCCAGGGGTTGCAGCGGGATCCGATGGATGCAGCACCCATAGGTCGGGATGCGCTGACGCTCCTCCCGACCTACGGGCACGCTTCATCGACCGCACCTTGCGGCAACCCCTGGGTCCCGGCTTTCGCCGGGATGACGGGTGAAAATATGGGGCCCGCAGAAATTACCCTCAGACCGGCTCAGGCCAGATGCTCCGCCGGGATGCCGACGACGGCGTGCAGCCCTTCCACCCGCCAGTCCAGCGCCACGGTGCCGGAGAGCTGGTAGCGCACGCTCTGCTCGATGACGGTGGAGCCGAAGCCCCGGCGCGCCGGTTCCACCGGGCGGGGCCCGCCGGTTTCGGTCCAGGTGATCTCCAGCGCCTCGTCCCGCCGCGTCCAGGCCAGGGCGACGCGCCCGTCCGGCACCGACAGCGCGCCGTGCTTGGCGGCGTTGGTCGCCAGCTCGTGCAGCAGCAGGCAGAAGGACTGCACCGCCGTCGCCGCCAGCACGACCGCCGGCCCCTCCACGGTGGCGCGCTCGCCGAAGGGCTGCAGCTCCGCCCGCGCCAGCGCGCCCAGCTCGGCACCGTTCCAGCCGGCCTTGGCGAGCATGGTGTGGGCCTGGGCGAGTGCGGCGATGCGCCCCTCCACCGCCTCGCGGTAGCTGTCCAGGTCGGCGGCGCGGGTCAGGCGCATGACCGCCTGCACCACGGCCAGCATGTTCTTGGCGCGGTGATCGACCTCTGCCGTGAGCAGGCGCTGGCGATCCTCCGCCGCCCGCCGCTCGGTCACGTCGAACAGCACCCCGGCGAGGCGCTCCGGCCGGCCGTCGGGCCCGGGGATGACGCTGCCGCGCGTCGCCACCCAGCGCACCGCGCCGTCCGGCCTGATGATGCGGAACTCGTTGTCCAGCGGCTCGCCGGTCTCGAAGGCGCGGCGCTCGGCCGCCATGGCGCGCTCGCGGTCGGCCGGGTGCATGATCCGGTAGCAGGTCTCGCCGTCCAGCGCGACCGAGCCGGGCTCCAGCCCCAGCACGCGGAACATGCTGTCGGACCAGCGCAGCTGGCCGGTGGCGACGGTCCATTCCCACTGCCCGATGCGGCCGGCCTCCTGCGCCAGACGCAGCCGCTCCTCGCTCTCGGCCAGCGCCCGCTCGGCGGCTCGGCGCTCGGTCACGTCGCGCGAGGTGCCGATGACACGCTCGGGCCGGCCCTCCGGGTCGAACAGCACCTGGGCGCGGGCCTGCAGCACCCGGATCGTGCCGTCGGGCCTGATCAGCCGGTGCTCCAGCCCGTAGCGGCCGCCATTCTCCCCCGCCATCGCCGCCTGGTAGCGCGCCCACAGCTCCGGCCAGTCGTCGGGATGGACCGAGCGGCGGAAGCGCTCATACTCCACCTCCTCGCCCGGGCCGATGCCGTAGAACTCGCGCAGCCGGTCGTTCCAGCTGAGCCGGCCGGCCGTCATGTCGTATTCCCAGAGCCCCAGCCCGGTGGCCTCCACCGCCAGCTCGAACCGGCCGGCATCGCGCACCCGGGCCGCCTCGGCCATGCGCCGGTCGGTGATGTCGCGGAAGCAGAAGCCCAGGCCGCCCGTCAGCGGGAAGGCATGGACCTCCAGATAGCGGCCCGGCTGCAGGGCCGAGGCGATCTCGAAGGTCGCCGGCTCGCCCGTGGACAGCACGCGTCGCAGGGGCGGTTCCACCTGGGTACGGGTGGCCGGGGTGGCGACGGCCCAGCACTCGCGGCCCAGCAGCGCGTCCCGCGTGACGCCGAAATAGCGCTCGGCCGCGCCGTTCAGGGCGGTGATGCGGAACCCCGGGTCGAGCGCCACGAAGCCCTCCGCCATGCCCTCCAGCAGCGCCTCGAACCGCTCGGCGGCGCGGCGGTGGGCCGATATCTCGGCCCGCAGGCGCTCCTCGGCCTGGCGGCGCTCGTCCAGCGGGCGGACGAAGGCGATGCGGCAGGCCGCCCCCTCCCCCTCGTCCAGGCTGGTGCAGGTGATCTCCACCCAGGCGGCGGAACCGTCGGGCCGCAGGAAGCGGCGCTCCACGGTCACCGTGGCGGTGCGGACCGGCAGGCCCGGCACCTCGCCGGCCAGATCCTCGGGATGGGTGATGTCCTGGTAAGAGAGGCGCAGCAGCTCGTCCCGCGGACGGCCGACGATGGCGCAGAAGCGGTCGTTCACCAGCAGGAAGCGGCCCAGCCCGTCGGTCTGCACCACGCCCATCGCGTCCTGCAGCATCAGCGCGCGCACGAGGGCGGCGCCATCCGGGGCGGCGCCATCCGGGACACCGCCGGGGGCGGTCTCCTGGGTCGAACTCGGCTGGCTGCTGACCGAAGCGATGCTCATGCTGTCCCGGCGGGGGCGGACGGATCGGGGCCCGGCTGGGGCTGGTCAAGTTTTACGTGCTGCGATGCCCCCAGCGGTGAGCGACTTTGGTCTAGTCCGTTCGGCCAGGGGGCCGGGCCGGCGCGAGGCCGCGCCGCACGCCCTCCGCCGCCAGCGCCGTCGCGGCGCCCCAGACGACATGCGCGGACAGCATCAGCCCGACGCGGCGGGTCGGATGGCGGGTCGCCGGCTCCAGCAGGCCCACGGCCGGTATCCAGCCGAGATAGCTGCCGGCCCACACCGCCAGCCCGAAGGCGACGCCCGAGAGCGGATCGCGCCCCATCGCCCTCGCCCAGGCCGGCCAAGCGGCGCCGACCAGCCCGCCATAGCCGAAATGCGCCAGCATGGTGAGCAGCCGTCCCGTCTCCGGATCGCGCGGCCAGGGCAGTCCCGCCGCGCGCATGACCTGACGGGTGAGCGGCAGCGGCGGCAGGGGATAGCGCAGGTCCGCCGGCAGCTCGCGGTGCATGGCGACCATGGCGGCCGTCATCGGCGCCGTCGCCGCCACGCCGCCCGCCATCCCCGCCAGTATCTCCGACCCGTCCCGCATCGCCGCCCCCCTCCCCATTCCATGAGGAAACGCGGATGGGACCAGGACGGGTCCGGCCTGTTGAACGGGTTCCAACCAGGAGAGGCCATCATGACCGAGCAGCGCAAGGACAACCCCCTCGACGCCAGCGGCACCCGGACCGAGCGGGTGGAGACGCCGCCCGTCGTGATCCCGGAGCAGGACCTGCGGCGCAAGGCGCACGCCCCTCAGGGCGGCGCCACGGGCAGCGGCGGCGGTGCGCCCGTCGAGCGCACGGCGGCGGAAAACCTCAAGGAAGCGGGAATCGCCACGGACGCGCCGGTCGCGCGGGCGACCGGGGGCTCCGGCATCGATTCCGGACTGCAGCCGGGCGGCACCACGCCCGCCGCCGGCAACCGGGGCGGGCTGGGCAGCATCGGTTCGGAGGGCGCCACCGGCCCAGCGGGCGGCAACGCCGACGCCGGCGCGCCGCCCCGGGACAAGTAGGGGGCTCAGCTTTCGGCGGGGGGCTCCTCCCGGGCGCGGCTCGGGTTGATCTCCTCCCGCCGGCGCTCCCGGTCGTAATCGGTGGGACGGTCGTCCATATCGGCGCCACCCACCATGCCGACATCGCCGGGAGTGTTCAGGATGGAGCTGGGCGACGGGCCGGTGTCGTGCGTCGGCCGGTCGCCCGCGGGAATGCCGTCGGGATGCGCCGGGGTGGCGGGCGTCGCCGGTATGTTCGGCTGGCGTTCGGTCGGGTCGGGGGTGAAGCGCGGGTCGGCGTCCGGCTTGCGCGGCGCGGTGGGGTTTGGCATGGCGGCCTCCGGAGGGGGTTGGTCCCCTTCCAACAGCGCCACGGGTCCGACCGTCCCGCCCGGCGGAGGCGGTCAGGCTGCCTCGTCCAGGAACTCCAGCTCGCCGTCCAGCAGGAAGAGGCAGATGCAGCCCGTATCGCCCCGGTTGCCGGCATGGTGCTCGGTATCGGCGGTATAGGTGATGGCGTCGCCGATCCCGTAGCTGCCGTACTCGTCGGAGAAGGCGCCCTTGATGACGAGCAGCATCTCCTCCGCCGTGTGGCGGTGGGCGGGGACGGTGGAGCCCGGGTCCATGCGCAGCAGGCAGACCGACGAGCCGCCCCCCTCCCGCGCCCAGGTGGAGAGCCCGACGCCCGGGGCGATCTCCTGCCAGTCGCGCGTGTCGATGTCGAAGCCGCTCCAGGCCCGCAACGGCAGCGGCACGGCGCTTTCCGGCACCTCCATGAACGGCCGGCGCGGCATCGGATCGATGGGCTGGGTGATGACCGCCAGTTCCGCCTCGACCCTGGCCAGCAGATCGTCCATCGCGCCGAGGTCCATGGGCTCGGGCGGCAGCGCCTCCAGCCAGTCGCCGCACTGCGCCTCGATCTCCGCCACCCGCCCGCGGCAGGCCGGGCAATAGGCCAGGTGCGTTGCGACCAGGACAGCCTTCACCTCGCCCATCTGCCCCGAGGCGTAGGCGAAGAGATGCTCGTCCGTGGGGTGGTGTCTGGGCAGGGTCACACCGCTTCCTAACCTGTTTGTCCCCGCGCCGCCAATTCCATTTCCGCAGCCGCCGGACGCGTCCAGCGCGCGACACGTCAGATAGAGTTAATATGACAGTTTCAATCGTCGCCTCCGGTCAATAACCGTGACGAGCATAAGGCTTTGGTTATACCTCAAAAGTTTTTGCATTATTAACTGATCTAAGCACCTAATTCGAACGTACGTAGCCTGGGCAATTCCATTCGATAGGGCCGACCATGCGCTTCCTCAGCGATCTTTCGATTACCAAGAAACTCATGGCGGCCTTCGCCGTCCTGATCGTGCTGATGCTGTCCGTCAGCGGCATCACCTATGGGCGGCTGAGCTTCATCCAGACCTCCGTCGGCTGGACCAAGCACACCTACCAGGTGCTCGACGCCATCAACGACGTGATGGCCGCCATGGTCGACAAGGAGACGGGCCTGCGCGGCTACGTCATCACCGGCGAGGAGGAGTTCCTCGGCCCGTTCAAGGCCGGTTCGGCCAACTATGCCGAGGCCTTCAACCGGGTGAAGACTCTCACCTCCGACAATCCGGCGCAGCAGCAGCGCCTCGCCGTGCTGGACCGCGCCGCCAAGGAGTGGACCGCCTACGCCGACAAGCTGATCGCCCAGGTCAAGGGTGGCGCCAAGGCCGATGCCCAGTCGGTCGCGAACACGGCGGGCGGCAAGACGCAGATGGACGCGATCCGCGGCAAGGTGGCCGAGATCGTGACCGGCGAGGAGACGCTGCTGGTCGAGCGCAATGCCGACCAGGAGAGCGCCTTCTCCATGGCCTATCTGGTGACGATCGCCGGCGGCATCGTGTCCCTGCTGTTCGCCGCCGCCGCCGCGCTGACCCTGTCGAGCGGCATCGCCACCCCGATCCTGACCATGACCGACCTGATGCGGCGCCTGGCGGGCGGCGACAAGACGGTTCAGGTGCAGGGCCTGGACCGCAAGGACGAGATCGGCGCCATGGCCGAGGCCGTCGAGGTGTTCAAGAAGAACGCCATCGAGGCCGACCGTCTGGCCGCCGAGCAGGCGAAGGAGCAGGAGGCCAAGCAGCGCCGCGCCCAGGCCGTGGAGCAGCTCATCGGCCGCTTCGACGGCACCGTGGCCGGCATCCTGAAGACCGTCGCCTCGGCCGCCGACCAGCTGAACGCCACGGCCCAGGGCATGACCGGCGTCGCCGAGCAGACCAAGCGCCAGGCCGCCGCCTCGGCCGCCGCCGCCGAGCAGACCGCCGCCAACGTGCAGACCGTCGCCTCGGCCGCCGAGGAGATGACCAGCTCCATCTCCGAGATCAGCCGCCAGGTATCCAAGTCGTCGGAGGTCGCCGGCATGGCGGTGGCCGAGGCCGAGCGCACCAACACCACGGTCGGCAGCCTGGCGGAAGCCGCGCAGCGCATCGGCGCGGTGGTCCAGCTGATCTCCGACATCGCCAGCCAGACCAACCTGCTGGCGCTGAACGCGACCATCGAGGCCGCCCGGGCCGGTGAGGCCGGCAAGGGCTTCGCCGTCGTGGCGTCGGAGGTGAAGAGCCTCGCCAACCAGACCGCCAAGGCCACCGAGGAGATCTCCAGCCAGATCGCCGCGATGCAGGCGGCGACGGGCGAGGCGGTGTCGGCCATCCGCACCATCACCGGCACCATCTCCACCATCTCGGAGATCTCCACCACCATCTCCTCGGCGGTGGAGGAGCAGAACGCCACCACGGCGGAGATCAGCCGCAACGTCCAGCAGGCCGCCGTCGGCACGCAGGAGGTGTCCAGCAACGTCGCCTCGGTCACCCAGGCGGCGAGCGAGACCGGCGCCGCCGCGGGCCAGGTGCTGTCGGCCGCGGCCGAGCTGTCGCGCCAGGCCGGCGCGCTCAAGGGCGAGGTCGAGACCTTCCTGACCGGCATCCGCGCCGCCTAACGCGGGGAACGGTCCGACCAGGGCGCGGCGCCGGCGGCAACGTCGGCGCCGTTCCCGTTTCAGGAGCCCGCTTCCGCATTGGCAAGCCCGGCGTCTTGCGCCAGGATCGTCGGCGGCTGACAAGAGCCCAACGAGACAACGCGCCACCGGAGTGACAATGCCCCTTCCCGCCGTGCTCAAGGACCGGCTCCAGCTGCCGGTCATCGCCTCGCCGATGTTCATCGTCTCCAACCCGGACCTGGTGATCGCCCAGTGCAAGGCCGGCATCGTCGGCAGCTTCCCGGCGCTGAACGCCCGCCCGGCCGAGGTGCTGGAGCAGTGGCTGGTGCGCATCCAGGAGGAGCTGGACGCCCATAACCAGAAGAACCCGGACAGCCCGGCGGCGCCCTTCGCGGTTAATCAGATCGTCCACAAGTCCAACGACCGGCTGCAGCACGATCTGGAGCTGTGCGTGAAGCACAAGGTGCCGATCATCATCACGTCGCTGGGCGCGCGCGAGGATGTGAACCAGGCGGTCCATTCCTACGGCGGCATCGTGCTGCACGACGTGATCAACAACATGTTCGCCCGCAAGGCCATCGAGAAGGGCGCGGACGGGCTGATCGCCGTGGCGGCGGGCGCCGGCGGCCATGCCAGCCGGCTGTCGCCCTTCGCGCTGATCCAGGAGATCCGCAGCTGGTTCCACGGCCCGCTGATCCTGTCGGGCGCGATCGCCAATGGCGGCGCGGTGCTGGCGGCCCAGGCGATGGGCGCGGACATGGCCTATATCGGCTCGATGTTCATCGCCGCGAAGGAGGCCAACGCCACCGACGCCTACAAGAACGCCATCGTCGAGAACGGGGCGGAGGACATCGTCTACACCAACCTCTTCACCGGCGTGCACGGCAACTATCTGCGCCCGTCGATCGTCGCCGCCGGCCTTGACCCGGACAATCTGCCCGAGGCCGATCCGTCCAAGATGAACTTCGGCAGCGGCGGCAACAGCGCCGCCAAGGCTTGGCGCGATATCTGGGGCTGCGGCCAGGGCATCGGCGCGGTCAAGGCGGTGGAGGGCGCCGGCGACATGATCGCCCGCCTGAAGCGCGAATACGCCGAGGCGCGCGGGCGTCTGGCGATCTGAGGGCGACGGAATCATCCCTCTCTCCTTGAGGGAGAGGGATGGGACCCGCGCCGCAGGCGTGGGAGGGTGAGGGGTCGGCGGGCGGCAGCCCGACGTTCTCACCCTCTGTTCCGGGATCACCTGCTAAGCGGCCGCTTCGCGGCACCCCTCATCCTCCCCAAGCAGGCTTGGGGCCCCATCCTTCTCCCTCAAGGGGAGAAGGATAAAGGGCGGTCAATCCACGACGTAGAACGGGTTCGGCAGCTTGAACGCCTTCTCGGCGTGGCCGCCCTCCAGGTCGCTCGCCTGGTCGCCGACATTGGCGATGATCCTGTAGCCCTGCGCCTCGATCCCCGCCCGCGCCGCCGACTTGAACTCGGCGGCCGGCAGGCGCGGCCCCTCGGCTGGGCGCATCGCCACGCCGGCCCAACCCTCGAAGCCGGCGTCGCGCAGGTTCTTCTCGGTGCCGGCGCGTTGGTTCTCGCGGCGGCCGGTGATGAAGAAGACGGCCACCCCCCGGGCCCGGGCCGCCCGGAACAGCTCCAGCACCGGGCGGATCGGCGGGGCGATGCCCATGTCCTCCCAGGCGGGCGCGGCGCAGGGGCCCCGCTCCAGGTCGCAGCCGCCGGCCCGCAGATAGCCGAAATCGTTCAGCTTCAGCTGCCGCCAGTTGCTGAGCGAGGTCTCGTCGATGTCCAGCACGATGGCGGGCCTCTCGACCTGCCCCGCCCTGGTTTCCACCCAGGCCCGCGCCTCGGCGGCCACCGCGGCCAGGTCGCGGTCGTAGGCGCCGCTCTCCTGGTAGCGCGTCACCTCCCGCTTCACCTGTCCGAGATTGGCGGGCTCCGCCATCCCGACGCCGGGGGCGGTCGAACCGGCACAGCCGGCCAGCAGCATGAGGGACAGCGCGGCGCCGGCCAGACGCGCGGGAATAGACGGGACCATGAGGGGCTCCGGGATCGTCATGAAACCGTCATATCACGCGGCCGGACGGCGCGGGGCTGCGGCGTCGCGTCCCGCCGCCCCGCCCTACTTGATGTCGGCGGGATCCCAGACGGCGCCGCGGCGGCGGCGGCTCTTGCCGCCTTCCCCCGCCGCGACCACCTTCGGCTTGGCCTTGGAAGCGGTGGCGCGCTTGGGCCTGGGCGCCGGCTCGGCCACGGGAGCGGCGGCCTCCTCGGGCGTGTCGGGCTCCATGCCGGCGACGCGGCGGACCAGGGCGCCGACCGCGTCCGATATGCTGGTCGGGGCGTTGCGCCAGGCGTGCAGCAGCTGCAGCTCACGCGGCGACAGGTCCAGCGTGGCGGCATGCTCCAGGTCCGACTCGGACCGCAGCTTGCCGATGCCGGAGACCTCCATGTCGTCGAAGAAGAAGGTCAGCGGCACGTCCAGGATTTCCGCCAGCCGCATCAGCCGGGCGACGGAGACGCGGTTGGTGCCGCGCTCGTACTTCTGGACCTGCTGGAAGGTGATGCCCAGCGACCGCGCCAGCTCCGACTGGCTCATGCCCAGCAGGTTGCGCCGCAGCCGGATGCGAGCGGCGACATGGTTCTCGATCTCGGCGTCCAGCGCGTTGGACTCTAGGTTCTTGGACTTGCGGGGCATCCTGGGTTCCGGGCGGGCGGGCCGCATTGGGGTTTTAACCTGTTAACAGGGTATATCCGCATAGCCCGCGATGCAACTCAGGACGGAATAAATCCCCAGCGCCTGCGCTTTACTCCCCCGACGCCGCCAGTCCCCCTTCCGGGCGATCCTGGGTCCGGCCGGGCTGCAGCAGGGCAGGCCGGTCGGCGCCGCCCGCCGCCGGCTGCGACGCCGCCAGGAAGCGCAGCCGTTCCCGCGCCTCCTCGAGCCGAATCGGCACCGCGTCGGCGCCGTCGGCCGAAGGCAGCGGCTGTCCCTCCATCGCCCCGCCCCAATAGCCGACCAGGATCTGCACCCCCGGCCCGAAATGGGCCCGCAGCCGCCGCACCAGCCGGGCGGAGTGCCGGCCGCTGCCGGGATTGAGGTAGGAGAGCACGAGCGCGTCGACCCCGGTGCGCGGTCGCGAGCGAAGCCGGCGGGTGTGCACCTCCTCGCAGGGCAGCGCCTCGGAGGGGATGTTCTCGCGGGTCAGCAGGTCCGCCAGCAGCAGCGCCGCCGCCTCGTCCAGCTTGGAGCGCGCGGCGATGCAGAGCACGCGCGACGGCCGCGAATCCTCTTCGGGCGAGGGCTCGCTGAGATAGTCGACCATGCTGGCGACGCCGTCACGGATCGCCGTCAGCGTCGCGTCCTCCAGCTCGCCGCGCATGCGGTCGCCGTCGGCCATGCGCAGGGCCGGAATGACCGTGTCGTCATAGGGCGGCGCGGCGCCATGGTCGCTGCTCGCGTCGTCGACTGCATGGGCCGCCTCGATCGGGTCGCGCGCCAGCAGCCGCTGATATATCCGCGCCGGCAGCGACAGGGCCGGCGCGTTGCCCAGCAGCACGTCCAGGAACTCCAGCTGCGGCACGTAGCGCCCGAGCACCACGAGGCAGACGGTCAGCGGCGTCGCCAGCAGCAGCCCCACCGGGCCCCACAGCGTCGTCCAGAAGATCGCCGCCAGAATGACGGCGAAGGGCGAGAGGCCGGTGCTGCTGCCGTAGAGCCAGGGCTCCATGACGTTGTTGCTGAACAGCTCCAGCACCAGGAACAGGCCCATGGTCATCAGCGGCATGCTCCAGCCCGGATCGACCGCGAAGCTGAGCGCGATGGGCAGGGTGGCGCCGACGACGGGGCCGAGATAGGGGACGAAGCGCAGCACGGTGGCGAGCCCCGCCCACAGGATCGGGTTCGGCACGCCGATGAGCCAGAGCCCGATGCCGACGGGGATGCCGTAGGCCACGTTGATCGCCAGCTGCATCACCAGATAGCGGCTGACCCGGTAGGCGGCCTCGTTCATCGCCTCGGTGGTGCGGTGCAGGTCGCGGGCGCCGGCCAGCCGGATCAGCCGGTCGCGCAGATCGTCGCGCTGCAGCAGGATGAAGACCACGAAGATGAAGACGACACCGGCCGTGCCCAGCGGCGCCAGCACCGGCCCGCCGAAATTGCGCAGCACCGAGAAGGGGGTGGAGGGCGGCGGCTCGATGCGCACCGGCACCGGCTCGCGCGACGCGCGGCCGTCCTGCGGCTTGTCGCCGCCGGTGGCCTCCTGCAGCTCGGCGCCCAGATCCTTGATGACCTCGCTGGTCTGCGCCATCAACCCGCCGCCGGGCGACAGCGCGCCGAGGCTGCGGATCTTGGCCCGCAGATTCTCCTCGTAGCGCGGCAGGTTGCCGGCGAGATCGACCAGCTGCCCGGCGAGCACCGTGCCGATGCCCACCAGCACGCCGACCGCCAGCAGCACCGCCAGCACCGCCGAGGGCACGCGGCCCAGCCGCAGCCGCTCCATCCGGTAGGCCAGCGGCGCCAGGACGAAGCTGATGAGCACGCCCAGCGCCAGGGGCACCAGGATGGGCTGGCCGACATAGAGCAGCCCCACCAGCACCACCAGCAGCGCCCAGGTCGCCGCCGAGGAGGGCTTCGCCGACGGCGCCGCCGACCGCACCGGCCGTCCCATCTCCAGATCGCTCACGCCCGTCCCTCCGCCCAGACCATGGGAGTAGAACCGGACGGACGGTCCCCTGTTCCCTCAAGGAGGTACGCCACCCCGTCCGCACCGCCGGGCGGGAGCCGGGCCGGGCCGGAACCGCCCGCCGGGGCCCCGGGTTACCTCTGCATCGCAGAAACGGAGGCCGAGGCCATGCAGGTGTCCGAGCTGATGGCGGACGCCATCGAGTTCATCCCGCCCGACGCCACGGCGCAGGAGGCGGCGGAGCTGATGGGCGAGTTGGACGTGGGCGCCCTGCCCGTGGGCGCGCCGGAGGATTTGCAGGGCGTCGTCACCGATCGCGACCTGCTGTTCCGCATCGTCGCCGCCGGCCGCGACCCGGCGAAGACGCGGGTGCGCGAGATCATGTCCTCCACCGTCTTCACCTGCCGCGACACCGACACGCTGGAGACGGCGATGGACATGATGGCGGCCTACCATGTGCGCCGCCTCCCCGTCCGCAACGAGGCCGGGCACGTCATCGGCTGGGTCACCCTGTCCGACCTCGCCCGCCGCCTGCTGCTGGAGACCGACGCCATCCGCGACGCGCTGGGCGAGCTGACGGCGTCGGCGGCCGCGGCGTGAGAGAGGGCTTGCTGCGTCTCAAGTGCAGCGTTGATGCTGTGCGTCCTTCGACAGGCTCAGGATGAGGGCCTTTTTGCTGCTCCCGATGGTCTCGGAACCAGAAGTGCCCGGCATCCCCCGATCCTCATCCTGAGCTTGTCGAAGCACGCACCCCGGACCAGCCTCTCCCAACCTGCGACGCGCCCCCTAGCCGCTCATCCGGAACCGCCGCTGGTAGCGCACCACCAGGTCGGCCGGCAGGGACAGTCGGGCGGCGATGTAGGCGAGGTAGGCGCGGCCCACGCCGCCGGCGTCGCGCAGCGCCACCAGCGAGACGGCGTAGAAGCGCGGCGCCAGCCTGGTGCCGGCCACCTGCCGCAGCAGCGGCTCCAAAGCCGGCGGTTCCTCCAGCGCGTCCGACAAGGCGTGCCGCTCGGCCTGGTCCAGTCGCGAGGTGGCGATGGCGGCCAGGATGCGCTGGCGCTCGCGCCCGTCCAGCTCGCCGTCGGCATGGCCGGCCGCGATCATCGCCAGCAGCATCAGCCGCGCCTCCGCCGGCTCCAGCCCGCCCAGATCGGCGGGCGGCGGGTCCAGCAGCTGGTGGCGGTTCTGCAGGTGGGCGCGCAGCACCTTCTGCGCCAGCACGTTCAGCAGCGCCTCGCCCTGCCCGCCCCGGCGCCCCGCCTCGGTGCCCTGGGCATCGGCCCGATGTTCACCCGCTTGCCCGCTCATGCCGAGCCCCCGCCGCGCTGCACCGCCGCCTCGATCTGGGTCAGGAGGCGGGAGAAGTCGACAGGCTTCGGGTGGTAGTCGTCGCAGCCGGCCTCCAGCGCCTTCTCGCGGTCGCCGGCCATGGCGTGGGCGGTCAGCGCGATGACCGGGATGCCCCGCGTCTCCGGCTGGTCCTTCAGCTGCCGGGCGGCTGTCCAGCCGTCCATGACCGGCAGGTTCATGTCCATCAGCACCACGTCGGGCTGCTCGGTCCGCGCCGCCTCCACCCCGGCGCGGCCGTCATGCGCCAGCAGCACGTCGTATCCCCGGCGCTTCAGCCGGCGGGATAGGAAGTCCCAGATCTCCTCATGGTCCTCGACCAGCAGCAGCCTCGCCATCTCAATCCTCTCCCGCCACACCCGCGTCCAGGTCGACCTGCCGCCCGGACCGCACCACCGCCAGCGCCTCACGCAACCCGTCCAGCAGCGCCTCGGGGTCGTCGCCGTCATGCGGCACCAGCCCCCGCACACGGCCCTGAAGCGCCGCCCTTTCCACCGGCAACAGCTGACGGCCGGTGACGGCCACCACGGGAATGTGCCGGGCGCGCTCGCCCTCGCGCAGCTGGCGCAGCAGCTCCACCCCCTCCGGCTCCGACGCGGCGAAGTCCAATAGGATGACCGACGGCTCCACCGCCTCGACCTTGGCCGGCCAAGCGCCCTCGGTGCCGGTCTCGTGGACCTCCCAGCCCTGCGCCTCCATCTCGTCGCGCAGCAGGCGCGTGGTCTCGGCATCGTCGCTGATGACCAGGGCGCGGCAGGGCGGCGTCAGGCAGGGGATGCGGTCCAGAGCCGTCTTCAGCCGCTGCCAGTCCACCGGCTTGCTGACGAACTCGGCGGCGCCCAGCGACAGGGCGAGACCCCGCCCGCGCCCCGACGTGACCATGATGACCGGGATGTCGGCCAGATCAGGATCGCGCTTCAGCTCCGACAGGACCGACCAGCCGTCCAGGGTCGGCATCATCACGTCCAGCAGGATGGCGGCGGGGCGGACGCGGCGGGCCAGCTCCAGGCCGGTGCGTCCGTCCTCCGCCTCGACCGGCGCGAAGCCCTCGCGCCGCAGGAAGCGCGACATCAGTTCGCGCATCGGCGGCTCGTCGTCGATGACCAGCACCGGCGCGCTGCCCGCCACCGGTTCGGTCCCGCCCTCCGCGGCCGGCACGGCGCCGCGCTTCAGCACGGCGGGCAGGGTCAGGGTGAAGGTCGTGCCCTGGCCGGGCGCGGTCCGCACCTCGATGCGGCCGCCCAGCATGTCGGCGAAGGCCCTGGTGATGGCGAGGCCCAGCCCGGTGCCGCCGAAGCGCCGGGTGGTGGAGCTGTCGGCCTGGACGAAGCGCTGGAACAGGTTGGCCGCCTGCTCCTCGGTCATGCCGATGCCGGTGTCGGACACGGCCAGCACCACCCGGTCGCCCTCCTCGCGCCTGATGCGGGAGACCCGCAGGGTGACGGTGCCGTTCTCGGTGAACTTGGCGGCGTTGCCCAGCAGGTTGAACAGGCACTGCCGCACCTTCACCAGGTCGGAGCGCATGGTGCCGAGCCCCTCCCCCAGCTCCACGGCCAGCCGGTTGCCGTTCTTCTCGACCAGCGCCTGCACCGTCTCGGCGGCGCCGCGGACCACCTCCTCCAGGTCGAAGGTCTCGAGATGGACCTCCATCCGGCCGGCCTCGATCTTGGAGATGTCGAGCACGCCGTTGATGAGGTCCAGCAGGTGCCGGGCGTTGCTCTCGATCTTCCGCAGATCCTCCACCGCCGTGTCCTGGCCGGCGTCGCCCAGCTCCTCCTCCAGCATCTCGGCATAGCCGATGACGGCGGAGAGCGGCGTGCGCAGCTCGTGGCTCATGTTGGCGATGAAGCGGCTCTTGGCGCGGTTCGCCTCCTCGGCCGCCGCCTTGGCCTCGGCCAGCTGCGCCTCGGCCCGCTTTCGGGCGGTGATGTCCAGATGCGCCCCGACCCATTCGCGGATGGTTCCGTCCGGTTCCATCACCGGCACCGCGCGCACCAGCATGTCGCGCCAGGCGCCGTCGTGGCGGCGCACCCGGTGCTCGGTCTCGTAGGGCGCCCGCCGCTCCACCGCCGCCCGCCAGGCGGTCTCGGTCTTGGCGCGGTCGTCGGGATGCACCGCCTGGAGCCAGCCCCAGCCGGCGAGTTCCGCCTCGCTCTGGCCGGTGAAGGCGCGCCAGCTCGCCTGCTCGCCGATGAACCAGCCCGAGGAGGGCGTGGTCCAGACGATGGCCGAGGTGGCCTCGATCAGCGAGCGGAAGCGCTCCTCGCTGCGGCGGGTCGATTCCTCTGTCTCGCGCAGGCGGGTCACGTCGCTGACCGCCGCGCCGACGCCGATCCGGGTCCCGTCCGTCGCCAGCAGCGGGAAGTAGCTGGCGATGTAGTGGCGCATGCGGCTGGGGTCCTCGGGATCGGCCCGCTCCACCGGCATGTCGGTGAAGACCCGCCCCTCGCGCAGCACCTGCCGCAGCACCGGGGCGAGCACCGGCCGCAGCTCGGGCGCGTGCCGGAAGGCGTCGTATCCGATGCTCTCCTCGCGCGGGCGGCCGGTCATGGCGGCCAGCGCCGGGTTCAGCTGCCGCACCACCAGCCGCGTGTCCATCAGCGACACGCCGATGGGCGATGCCTCAAGCACGCTGTCCAGCAGGGAGAAGGCGTCGCGCGCCTGCCGCCGCCGCTCGGACGCGCGGAGCGCCATCATTCCCAGCCCCGCGGCGCCCAGCCCCAGCACCAACCCCAACAGTCCGGCCCCGCGCGGCCCCATCCCGGGCATCGGCAGGGTCGCGCGGCGGCGGGCGGGACGGTCGATCACGGCCATGGGCGGGCTCTCGGCGACGGGTAGGGGGCAATTCGGCGGGGACGCCTGGGGGCAACATGACGGAGAGCGCTTTGTTGCCGGCCCCCGTCAGATGAGCGGGAACGGCCGGCGGTTCGGCCCGTTGCATCGGGGGCCGGGGCCATGCCCGGCGCGGGAGACGGGGCGCATGACGGTCGAGCAGATGATGGCCTTCGGGCTGGTGGGCGGCGTGGTCGCCCTGCTGGTCTGGGACAAGCTGCGGTTCGACGTGGTGGCGGTGCTGGGGCTGATCGCCGCCGTGGCGCTGGGGCTGGTGAAGCCGTCGGAGGCCTTCTCGGGCTTCGCCGACGACATCGTCATCATCATCGCGTCCGCCCTGGTGGTCAGCGCCGGGATCGGGCGGTCGGGCGTCGTGGACGCGCTGGTGCGGCCGGCGGCGCCCCACCTCGCCACCGCGGCCCGGCAGGTGGCCTTCCTCACCACCACCGTCGCCTTCCTCTCCGCCTTCATGAAGAACATCGGCGCGCTGGCGGTCTTCCTGCCGATCGCGCAGCAGCTGGCGCGACGCCACCGCACCTCTGCCCATTGCGTGCTGATGCCCATGGCCTTCGCCTCGCTGCTGGGCGGGCTGATGACGCTGATCGGCACCTCGCCCAACATCATCGTGTCGCGGGTGCGCGAGCAGATGGGCGGCGAGCCCTTCGCCATGTTCGACTATCTGCCGGTGGGGCTGGGGGTGACGCTCGCCGGCATCGTCTTCCTTACCTTCGGCTTCCGCCTGCTGCCCAAGGACCGCGCCGGCGCCCGCCCGCCGGAGGAGGCCTTCGCGGTGGAGAACTACGCCAGCGAGCTGCGCCTGCCCGCCGGCAGCGCCTTCGTCGGCCGCACCGTGGCCGACCTCGAGGCGCTGGCGTCCGGCGAGGCGACGGTGACCGGCATCATCCGCGAGCGCTTCCGCCGCTACACCCCCGACGCCCATTGGGTGCTGCTGGCCGACGACGTGCTGGTGCTCTCGGGCGACGCGCCTGCCTTGCAGCGCGTCGTGCTGGGCGCCGGGCTGGAACCGGTGGGAGCGCCCGAGGGCGCCCGCACCGCCGGCCGCATCTTCGTCGAGGCGGTTGTGCTGAAGGACAGCGCGCTGCTGGGCCGCACCGCCCGGCAGGAGGCGCTGCGCAAGCGCCAGGGCGTCAGCCTCGTCGCCATCAGCCGCACCGGCGGCAGCATCGAGCGGCGGCTGCACCACGTCGCCTTCCAGGAGGGCGATTTGCTGCTGCTGAACCTGCCGGCGGCCAATCTCGCCGACACGCTGGCGGCGATGGGGCTGCTGCCGCTGCAGGGGCGCCAGCTGCAGCTGGGCGCGCGCCGGCCCTGGTGGGTGCCGGTCGGCATCGTCGCGGTGACCATGACGCTGGTCGTAGCCGGCATCGCGCCCATCGCCGTCGCCTTCCTCGGCGCGGCGATCGCCATGGTGCTGACCGGCGTGCTGACGGCGGAGGAGGCCTACGGCGCCATCGAATGGCCGATCCTGGTGCTGATGGCGGCGCTGATCCCGGTCAGCGCCACGCTGCAATCGACCGGCGGGACGGAGGTCATCGCCGGGGCGCTGGCCGACCTGGCGCGCCATTTGCCGCCGGTGGCCTGCATCACGCTGGTCATGGCGGCGGCGATGGCGGTGACGCCCTTCCTCAACAATGCCGCCACCGTACTGGTCATGGCGCCGATCGGGGCCAGCCTGGCGCAGCAGCTGGGGCTGAACGCCGACCCGTTCCTGATGGCGGTGGCGGTCGGCGCCGGCAGCGACTTCCTCACCCCCATCGGCCACCAGTGCAACACGCTGGTCATGGGCCCCGGCGGCTACCGCTTCGCCGACTATCCCAGGCTGGGCGCGCCGCTGTCGCTGCTGATCCTGGTACTGGGCACCGGCCTGATCGTGACCTTCTGGCCGCTGTCGGCGGCGTGAGGGGATGAGGGGGCGCACTTCTTATCCTTCTCCCCTTGAGGGAGAAGGGTGGGGCCCGCGCCGAAGGCGTGGGGGGATGAGGGGTCGACCACCGCTGGCAGGCGTTCTCAACGGCTGATCCTGTGACGGAGGTTGAGAACGTCGGGCCTTCGCCCGCCGCCCCCTCACCCTCCCACGCTGCGCGCGGGGCCCATCCCTCTCCCTCAAGGGGAGAGGGATAAACCCCCTCACATCACCACGCCCGCGCCACCCCGCTCGTCGCCGAACAATTCGGCCAGCTCGGCCAGGCGGCGGTCGCGGGCGAGGTCCTCCAGCGGGCGGGAGAGCTTGCGGCGCCAGTTGGGGTGCTCGCGGTCGGTGCCCGGCAGGTTGACCGGGTCATCCTCGCCGGTCACGTCGTCCAGCTGCACCAGCGCGATGCCGGCGGCCGAGCGCGCCAGGAAGGCGTGGGTGGCCCGCACCAGAGCGCCGACATCCTTCTCCTCCCCCTCGGCCAGCAGCCCCTCCGCCCGCATGGCCTGGATCAGCTTCACCCGGTCGCGGGCGCGCAGCCGGTCCTGCTTCTGCCGCTCGCCCTCACCCGGCAGCAGGCCCAGCCGGTCCTTCAGCGCGATGTCGGTGCCGTTCCACCAGCCGCGCAGCGTCGGCAAATCGTGCGTGCCGGCCATCGCCAATGCCAGGGCCGGATAGTCGGTCGGCGCGGCATAGTCGCCCTTGGACATGTCCTGCTCGAAGAAGACGACGCGGTAGGAGAGCACGTCCGCCTCGGCCATCTTCTCACGGAAGCCGGGCGGCACGGTGCCCAGATCCTCGCCCACCACCAGGCAGCGCTGGCGCTGGCTCTCCAGCGCCAGGATGCCGACCATGTCGTCCATGGGATAGGCGACATAGGCGCCCTCCGACGCCGGGCGGCCCTCGGGAATCCAGTAGAGATGCTGCAGCGCCATGACATGGTCGATGCGCAGCGCCCCGGCATGGCGCATGTTGGCGCGCAGCAGCTCGATGAAGCTGCGGTAGCCCTGCTCGCGCAGCGCCGTCGGGTGCAGCGGCGGCAGGCCCCAGTTCTGGCCGGCCGGGTTGAAGATGTCCGGCGGCGCCCCGACCTGGGCGCCCGAGACGACGGCGCTGGGCTCGGCCCAGACCTCCGCCCCGGCCCGGTCGGCGCCGACCGCCAGGTCGCGGTAGAGCCCGATCTCCATCCCAGCCTCGCGCGACGCCTCCGCCGCCCGGCCCAGCTGGTCGTCGGCGGCCCATTGCAGCCAGACCAGGAAGTCGACGCGATCGCGGTTCTCCTTCGCGAACTTCGCCACGGCCGGCGAGCGCGGGTCCTGGAAGGGCTTGGGCCAGCGGCGCCAGTCGGCCTTGGCCGGGTCCTGCGTCGCGAAGTGCTGGCGCAGCGCCAGGAACAGGCAGCCGCGCTCCAGCGCCTCGCCGCCCTCGCGCCGGAACGCCTCGAAAGCCTGCCAGCGGGCGGGATCGGTGCTGCCGCGGCAGGCGTGGTAGAGCGCGCCCAGCGCCTGCATCTTCAGGTCGGAGACGGCGGTGTAGTCGACCAGCTTGGCCGCCCGCGCCGCCGTCAACCCCCGCTGGAAGTCGCGCGACGAGACGAGCTCCTGCGCCTCCGGGCAGCCGGCGAACTCCGGCATGCCGGTCACATCGATGTAGAGCGGGTTCAGCAGCAGCCGGCTCGCCGGCGAATAGGGGCTGGCATGCTCCGGGTTGTCGGGGAACAGCGCGTGGAGCGGGTTCAGGCTGATGAGCTCCGCCCCCAGCCGCCCGCCCATCTGCACGAGGTCGCGCAAACTCCCGAAATCGCCGATGCCCCAGTCGTTGCGCGAGCGCACCGTGTAGAGCTGCGCCGCCAGTCCCCAGAGCCGGCCGCCGTCGCGCAGCCGGTCCGGCAGCCAGCAGCGGCCGGGGGTGACGATCAGGCGGGCGCCGAACGCCCCCTCGCCGCCATCGACCTCGATCCGGTGGTAGCCCCAGGGCAGGCCCTCGGGCAGCGGCAGCACCCGGCATTCCAGCCGGCGCCCGTCGATCTCCCGGCTGCCCTTCAGCTGCAGTTCGGCGAAGGCGGCGCGGCCGGCGCGCTCGCCGCCCTCCTCCAGCGCCACGCGCCAGGCGACGGACCAGGTCTCCGCCGGCAGCGTGACCAGCACGGTCGGGGTGTCCACGCGCACGACCGAAGCGGGAGACAGGGGCCGGCCCCATTCCCGCCGCTCCAGCGCGGCGAAGGCCTCGGCCGCCTGCTCGGGCGTCTCGGCGCGGATGCCCATGGCCGCCAGCAGCAGGCTCTGCGTCTCCGGCGGGGTCCTGACATCCTCTCCCTGCGCGTTGCTGTAGCTGGCCTCGATGCCCACCACCTCCGCCAGGCGGGTCAGCGGATCGCGGCTCTCCTCTGCCTCCAGCCCGCCGCCGCCCCCGCCGCCCTCCTCCAGGGTCAGGCGCATGGACCAGGGGCCGAAGCGGCCGGTCAGGTTGGGCTCGCCCTCGGTCCAGAGCACGCGGCCCGACGGCGCGGGGAAGCCCTCCACCGCCTCGGCCGACAGGTTCAGCGCGAGGGTCAGGGTGCGGGTGCCCAGCGGCCAGCGCACCAGCACGCCCCGGCCGCCGATCACCTCCCATTGGCCGCCCGACGTCGCCTGGGAGAGATGCGGCACGATCTCCGCCTTGCGGACCTCGATCACCCGCCGGTACCAGTCCAGCCAGTGGGCGTGCCGCTCCTCCGACAGCGCCTCCCAATCCAGCTTGGCCGACAGGAAGGTGCCCTCGGCCGTGGGGTCGGGGATGCGCTCGCGGGTTTCCGGGTCCTGGAACTCGGGGAAGCGGGCGAACTCCTTGCGCCGGCCTTCCCGGACGGCATCGGACAGCTCCGGCCCGAAATCGGCGAAGAAGGGGAAGGGCTTGGCGCTCGCCCATTCCTCGCCCATGAAGATCATGGGGATCTGCGGCGCCAGCAGGTAGGTCGCGGCCGCCGCCCGCACCGCGTCGGGCGAGGCGGTGTCGGTGATGCGGTCGCCGAAGGCGCGGTTGCCGACCTGGTCGTGGTTCTGCAGGAAATTGACGAAGGCCGTGGGCGGCAGCCGGCCGGACGGTTCGCCGCGCTCATGGCCGCGGTAGGGCATGACCTCGCCCTGGAAGGCGAAGCCCTCGGCCAGCGCCCGGGCCAGCTTCTCCGGCTGGCCGTGATAGTCGCCGTAGTAGCCGGCGCTCTCGCCCGTCACCCCGACATGCAGCACATGGTGGACGTCGTCGTTCCACTGGGCGCTGAACTGGCGCGGCTTGTTGTCCCCGTCCCGCTCCAGCCGGCTCGCCTGGTTCTCCTCGTTCTCCAGTACCAGATGGACGGGCCGGTCCGTCGAGGCGCGCACCCGCTCCGCCAGTTCCTCCAGCAGGTGGCGGGGGCCGCTGTCCATGATGGCGTGGACCGCGTCCAGCCGCAGCCCGTCCAGATGGAACTCCTCGATCCAGTAGAGCGCGTTGTGCACGACGAACTCGCGGACGATCTCGCTGCCCGTATCGTCGAAATTCACGGCGGCACCCCAGGGCGTGTGGTGCTTCTCGGTGAAGAAGGCGGGCGAGATGGCGTGGAGGTAGTTCCCCTCCGGCCCGTAGTGATTGTAGACCACGTCCAGCATGACCATGAGGCCGCGCTGGTGGGCAGCGTCGACGAAGGCCTTGAAGTCCTCGGGCCGGCCGTAGCTGGCGTCGGGCGCGTAGAGCAGAACCCCGTCATAGCCCCAGTTGCGCGCACCAGGGAAGTCGGCCACCGGCATCACCTCGATCGCCGTCACGCCCAGCTGCACCAGATGGTCCAGCCTGTCGATGGCGGCGCGGAAGGTCCCCTCGGGCGTGAAGGCGCCGACATGCATCTCGTAGACGACCGCCTCCTCCCAGGGGCGGCCCTTCCAGGCGGTGTCACGCCAGGAGAAGTCGCGCGGGTCGATGACCTCGCTGGGGCCGTGGATGTCCTCGGGCTGGTGGCGCGAGGCCGGGTCCGGCACCTTCAGCCCGTCCGGCAGCACGAAGCGGTAGCGCGAGCCGGGCTTGGCCCGGTCGGTCGTCAGCCCGTGCCAGCCGCCCTCCTCGCGCTCCAGCTCCACCTCCTCGCCGTCGATCTCCAGCCGCACCGCCTCATGGCTCGGCGCCCAGAGGCGGAAGCGGACCCGCCCGTCCTCCCGGACCTCGGCGCCGAAGGGCATGGCGTGGGCCCGGCGCGCGGGCTCCGGCACCGCGGCCAGCTTCGCCGCCGGGGCGACCGGCCCCTCCTCGTCCAGGATGGCGAGCACGCCGGCCAGCGGGATGTCCGCCCAATCAGGCCGGTTGGTCAGCTCGTACAGCACCTCGTACAGCGCCTTCTCCAGCATGAAGAAGCGCACCAGCCGCACCGTGTCGCGCGGGTTCTCGGCGCAGCCCGGGCAGCCCGTGGCGCTGTCGAGATAGGCCGAGAGGAAGGCCTGGCTGGCGCGGCCCGACCAGTCGGTCAGCCGGTCCTCCTCGGCGCGGCCGACGCCCTGGCCGGCGCGCGCCGTCGCGGCGGCGGCATAGGAGAAGGAGCGCAGCATCCCCGCCACGTCGCGTAGCGGGCTGTGCTTGGCCCGGCGGGCGGCCAGCGGGCGCAGCGGCTCGCCCTCGAAATCGACCAGCACGGCGTCGCCATCGGGCGTCACCAGCACCTGGCCCAGATGGAAGTCGCCATGGTGCCGGGTCTTGGCGATGTCGGCGGCGGCGGGCAGCAGCCGGTCCAGCTTCTCCAGCAGCTCGGAGCGCCGCGCATCGACCCGGTCCGCCAGCTCGCGCGCCTTGCCGGTCAGGCCGGGCCCCGCCCAGCTCAGCGCGTCCAGCGCCTGCTGCGCCATGGCCCGGGCACCCTCCGCCCAGCCGTCCAGATCGTCGGCCGAGACGGGCTCGGGTCGGAAATCCTTCTCGTCGGTGGCGCGGGCCAGCGCCCGGTGCATCTCGGCGGTGCGGCGGCCCAGGGTGGCGAGCCAGTCCAGCCGGTCCTCGCCCGCGCCCAGCCCCTCCAGCACGAAGGACCAGCCGTCGCCGCGGTTCTCGACGAAGCCCTGCAGCACGCACAGGGTCGATGGGTCGCCGCCACGGTCGGCCGGGGGCGCCAGCTCGGCCCAGCCCAGCAGCCGGGGCGTGGCCTCGAATTTCGCCGGGCCGGTCAGGTAGCGGCCCATCTCCAGCTCGGGATGGATGCCCTCCTCCAGCCGGCGGAAGATCTTCAGGATGGCGCCGTCGCCGACGACGATGGAGGTGTTGGACTGCTCCGCCTTGCCGCGCCGGATCGCCCAGTCGTCGCCCGGCACCAGGAAGGCGGCGGCGCCGGTGCGGCCCGCGCGCAGCCGCACGGCACCCCGCTCGTCGCCCAGGATGCGGCGGACCAGCGCGCGGACGAAATGGTCCGAGGCGAAGGCGTCGACCAGCACCCGCTCGCCCGTCGCCGGATGCGCCTTCGCCAGGATGGCCGGGCTGTCGGCGGGCAGGTCGGAGGCCGGCACCAGCGCCAGCGGCACGACATACCGCTGCGGCGCGCGGCCGCCCGCCTCCACCTGCCAGACGGCCAGGGCGGCGGGATGCTCCGGCACCTCGAAGGGCAGCAGGTCAAGGAGGTGGGCGCTGGGCGTGCCGGCATCCTTGCCGCCGTACCAGCGCTGGCCCAGCAGGTAGCCGGGCAGCGCCATCTCCGCCAGCGCCTCCAGGCCCGAGCCTTGCGGCCAGGCATCGGCGGGGGACGCGGCGAAACTGGGGGAGGACTGCGGGGTGAGCGGAGCGGCCATGAGCGGACATCCTGCCGGAGACGGATCAATCGCCACCGGGCAACAGGCGCGCCGCGCCGCTGTTCCTGTCTATATCAGATAAGCGAAAGGGCGCCCGGCTCGCGCCGGACGCCCTTCGGACTTCTCTGCGGAGAGCGAGCTCAGCCGCGGATGGGCGAGCGGCTCACCGACTTCACCCGGTCGCGCGGGCGGCCGGACATCTGGGCGATCTCCCGGTCCTGCGCCTCGATGAAGTGCTTCACCTGCTCGTCCCCATCCGGGCCGTCCAGCTCGGAGGCCGGGACCCGGCGGTTGGAGGAGCGGGAACCGTCGTCATAGAGCACGTCGAACAGGACGAAGTCGTTGGCCGCCTTGGATTTGGCGGAAGGCTTGCGGGCCATGGTCTCTCTCCCTTCGGGGGCTCAGCGGTTGCCGGGGCGGCGCGGACGGCCCTCGGCGGAATTGATGGCGTTCACCAGGTCGGCGAAGTGCCCGCTGCCCTGCCGGGCCGGCTGGGCCGGACGCTGCTGCTGGCCGGTGGGCCGGGCGGCGTCCTTCCTCGCTTGGGAAACGTCGCGGCCCTGCGACGGGTTGCGCTGCCCGGCCGGGGCATTCCCGTTGGGACGAGCCTGACCCGCCTGCGCCCCCTGTTGGGGACGGCCCTGCTGCGGACGCGCCTGCTGGGACTGCTGCGGCTTGGCCTGCTGCGGCTGGCCCTGCTGCGGACGGCCGGCGCCGGGCTGGGCCGGCTTCGCCGCGCCCTGCTTGGCCGGACGGGACTGCTGGCCCTGCGGCTGGCCGTTGCCGCGACCGCCCCGGCTCTCGCCGCGCCCCTCGCCCCGACCCTGGCCCTGGCGGCCGCCGCGGGTCGGCAGCGGCCCGCGCACCGGCTCCGGCACTTGGCCGGCGGCGTTGCGCACCGGGGCCGTGGCCGCCGGGCGCTCCATCGACGGCACCTTCATGCGGATGAGCTTCTCGATGTCCTTGAGGAAGACCCGCTCCTCGCCCTCGCCGCAGATGGAGATGGCGATGCCGTCGGCGCCGGCGCGCGCGGTGCGGCCGATGCGGTGGACATAGGACTCCGGCTCGTTCGGCAGGTCGACGTTCACGACGTGGGAGACGCCGTCGACGTCGATCCCGCGCGCCGCGATGTCGGTCGCCACCAGCACCCGGACCTTGCCGGCGCGGAAGCCCTCCAGCGCGGCCTGGCGGGCCGACTGGGACTTGTTGCCGTGGATGGCGGCGGCGGAGATGCCGCCGGTCTCCAGGTACTGGGCGACGCGGTTGGCGCCGTGCTTGGTGCGGGTGAAGGCGATGACGCGGTCCATGCCGGTGTCGGCGCGCAGCAGGTCGACCAGCACCTGCCGCTTCTCGGCGGTGGGCGCGAAGACGACGCGCTGGTCGATGCGCTCGGCCGTGGTGGCGACCGGCGTCACCTCGACCCGCACCGGCTCGCGCAGCATGCCGCCGGCGAGGTCGGAGACGTCGGGCGGCATGGTGGCGGAGAAGAACAGGTTCTGCCGGACCTGCGGCAGCTTCTTCACGATCTTCCGGATGGGCTGGATGAAGCCCATGTCCAGCATGCGGTCGGCCTCGTCCAGGACCAGGATCTCCACCTTCTCCAGGCGGACATGACCCTGGTCCATCAGGTCCAGCAGGCGGCCGGGGGTGGCGATGACGATGTCGAGACCGCCGGCCAGCGCGCGCACCTGCGGCTCCTGCCCGACGCCGCCGAAGATGACGGCGTGGCGGATCCTGAGGCCCTGGCCGTAGTCGCGGATGCTGTCGCCGATCTGGATGGCGAGCTCGCGCGTCGGCGTCAGGATCAGGGTGCGGAAGGCATGCGGCGTCGGCACGCCCGACCCGGAGGTCGACAGGCGCTGCAGGATCGGCAGGGTGAAGGCGGCGGTCTTGCCGGTGCCGGTCTGGGCGATGCCCAGTATGTCCCGGCCCTCGAGCGCGGGCGGGATCGCCTGGCGCTGGATCGGGGTGGGGGTGTGATAGTCGAGCTTGGCCAGCGCAGCCTGAATTTCGGTGCGCAGCGCGAAATCGGAGAATTGAGTCACGTAGTGCCCTCGGGCGCCCGGGGCCTTGGCCGGCGCGGCGCTCAAGACCCGGAACCGCGCGCGTGGCGGTTGGGTGGATGCGGAGGGACGTCTCGAAATGCAGCGGGGCTCGCCGGAGAGGCGCGCCACCGTTCCGCGCCATCGCGAAACGCGGCCGGGCATGGCGCCCGGCGACGGGCCCGTCATGCCGGGCCGACGGGGTGGAACATGGCTGCCAAAGCGTGGGAAGACAAGGATAATCGCCTACCCCGACCGGGCATGGCTGTCCCGCGACCGGGCGGCTGGGTTGCTTGCCCGGAAGGAGGACCGGGGCGTTTGCGCTTGCAATGACGCGGCGACGGGTCCATGTGTGGAGCATCGATCTTACTTCTGGGCTGCCAGCCGATCGGCCGCTTCCCAAGGTGACTTTGATGCAAGGCGCCGCACTCTCGCGGCCCGGCAACGCCTTACGGGAACCATCCCAGGAGGACTTCCATGCCTATCGGCACCGTCAAGTGGTTCAACGGCACCAAGGGTTACGGCTTCATTCAGCCGGAGGACGGCACGGCCGACGTGTTCGTGCACATCTCCGCGGTGGAGCAGGCCGGCATGCGCTCGCTCAACGAGGGTCAGAAGGTCAGCTACGACCTGCAGAACGACCCGCGCAAGGGCAAGACCTCGGCCGGCAACCTGAAGGCTCTCTGAGCCTTTAGCCCGACCTACTGAGCTGGAGGGCGGCGGTGCGCGGCAATGCGCGCCGCCGCCCTTCGTCTTTGCAAGACAGAATTTTGGAGGCCGCCCATGGCCAAAGAGGAATTCCTGGAGTTCGACGGCAAGGTCGAAGAGGCCCTGCCCGACGGGCGCTTCCGCGTCACGCTGGAGAACGGCCACGCGATCATCGCCTACACCGCCGGCAAGATGCGCAAGAGCCGCATCCGCACGCTGGCCGGCGACCGCGTGACGGTCGAGATGACCCCCTACGACCTGACCAAGGGTCGCATCACCTTCCGGCACAAGGACGGCGCCCCGCCGCCGATGGCCGGCGGCGCCCGCCGTCCGCCCCCGCGCCGGCGCTGAGCACCCCTTCCCCAACGGGAAGGCCAACGGGAAGGTTGGAGTGGAATCCTAAAAGCCCCGTCATCCCGGCGAAAGCCGGGACCCAGGGGTTGCAGCGGGATGCGGCCGATGCAGCGCTCCCGACAGTTGGGTTCGGTCGTCGGCTGCGCGATTGGCTGGCTTCATCGAGGTTTCATTGCTGCAACCCCTGGGCCCCGGCTTTCGCCGGGGTGACGGCTGAGATGGTCCTATAACCGCAGGAACCACCCCAGCCGGTTTCCATAAGAATTCAGCCCTCTCCGCCCCTCAGGGCCGCGGCGTCACCAGATCGCCCGAGGTGCCGGCGCCGCCCATGGTCGGCTCGCTGTCCCCGGCGGAGCCGCCCTCGATATGGACGGGCTCGGCATTGGCGTCCCGCATCGCGGCCGCCGCGGCCCCCAGGCCGGTGCCCCGCACCTCGTCGCAGGCGCGCGCCCAATGCTCGTCCCCGCGGCCCTCCGGCCGTCCCTCCCGCTCCCAGATCTCGTAGGCGCGCTCGCGGATGCGCTGCTCGTCCTCCGCCCCCGCACCGGTGGCGGCGGTCTGCTCGTCATGCTCTGCCATATGGCTTCTCCGGTCTTCGGTGACCCCGGGCGCGGATGCGCCCGCGCCCCCAACAGGACAGGGCGCCTTAACTCCCGTGACCTTTGACGCCGGCGGGGCGGGAGCGCTACAGGAGGGGCATGACGACCCTGCCCCCCTCCGCCGAGCCCCCGGCCGAAACAGCGGCGTTCCAGGTCGAGAGCCTGTTCGCCACCCGCATCTACCGCGCCGTCCTGCCCGAGGGACCGGGGTTGAACGGCGAGCTGGCCGCCAGCTGCCGCACCGCCGCCGAGGACGACACGGCCGGGCAGGCCTGGTCGGACCGGAACGGCTATCCCGGCTACACCTCCTACGCCTCGCTGGACGACCTGCAATGGCGCTTCCCGGCCATGAAGGCGCTGGCGAAGCTGCTGGACCGGCATGTGAAGGCCTTCGCCAAGCTGCAGGACTGGGACCTGGGCGACCGCAAGCTGGTGCTGGACAGCCTGTGGATCAACGTGCTGGACCCCGGCGGCTTCCACGGCGCGCACATCCACCCTAACAGCGTGGTCAGCGGCACCTACTATGTCGAGGTGCCCGACGGCGCCGGCGCCATCCGCTTCGAGGACCCGCGCCTGGCGCTGATGATGGCGGCCCCGCCGCGCCGGAAGAAGGCGGCGCGGGAGAGCCAGCCCTTCGTGCAGATGGCGCCCGCCCCCGGCACGCTGCTGCTGTGGGAGAGCTGGCTGCGCCACGACGTGCCGCTGAACCGCGCCGACGAGGAGCGCATCTCCATCAGCTTCAACTACGCCTGGCGCTGAGGCCGCGGCCAAGCCGGGCTCATCTCCAAAGGGGTATCCGCCGCCTGCGCCCGTACCCCATCGGGTGGGGCGCGGTACCCTTGTCCCCGGGCTAACGAACAACCGCGGGGGCGGCCATGGACGGGCGTGAAGGACGCGCGGTCGCGCGCATTCTCATCGGTATGGGACTGGCGTTGATGGCGGTGCCGGCGACGGCGACCGAGCAGGCGACCCGGACGGTGCCGGAGGCGCCCGCCGCGCATGCGCTTCAGCCGGCGGCTCCCATGATCCCCGCCCTCACCCTGGCCCCGCGCCAGCCGGGCTTCCAGCCGGTGAGCGGGCCGCAATCCTGGACCGCCTATGCCGACAACCGGATGGTCCTCCTGCCGCCGGACCGGCAGCAGGAGGTGGTCTCCGTCTATGGGCTGGACGTGTCGCTGCCGATCGAGGATCCGCGCCGCACCACGCGGCTGGGCGTCCGCGTCGGCTTCTGACCTATTCGGCCGCCAGATCGCCTTCCCAACCGGGTTCGCCGAAAGCGCGGGAGCCGAGCGGCAGCCAGGGCAGGCGGGCTGGGTCGACGCGCCCCTCGTTCAGCGCGTTGCAGAGGCGGTGGGCGGCGGTCTCGCTGGCCGGCACGGCGCACCAGCGGTTCTTCAGACGGTCCTGCACGCCCCAGTACGGCGAAAGGCGGGGCATGCGCGTGACGGCGTAGGCCATGGACTCCGGTCCCTCCCAGTTCCGACGGGACGACCGGCCTTCCCCCTGTCCGGCTGCGGCGGCCCCGTGGTGATCGGGCGGGAAACGTCAGGAAGGGGCACGTGTTCCCGAATTCGCGGGTGCGAAGCGGGAACACGTGCCCATAGGTCGATCAGCGGTCGCGCGAGCTGGTCCGGTTGTCGAACCAATCCTCCTGCCAGCCCGCCAGCCGGTCGGAGTTGCGGGCGTGCATGGTGGCGGCACGGCGGCAGCTCTGCTGGATGTCGGCGTTGCGCGCCTCGTCCTGGCAGGCCCCGGCCATGCGCTCGCCGTCACGGTGGTAGCGGATCATCTCGGTGAGGAAGGCGTAGTCGAACTCCTCGCCCGACGCCTGCTGCAGCGTCGCCATGGTCTGGCGGTGACGCTCCTGGGCGCGCGGGTCCGCTGCCTGGGCCTGCTGGCCATTGGTGCCGGGCAGGCCCAGCGCCTCGGAGAGCACGGAGGACAGGTCGGTCTTGTCGACGCCCTTGCCGCGCGCCTGCTGCTGGGGCTGCTGGTCGGCCGCCTGGGCGAGCTGCCGGTCGCCGGTCAGGGTGGCGAGGCGGCGGGTGCCGTCGCGCAGATCCTGGACGGTCTGGCGGCAGTGATCCACCAGCTGGTTGTTGTCGGCCTGGGCGGCACAGACCTGCGCCATTTCCACGCCGCGCTGGTTCGACAGGGCGATGCCGCGCGCCAGCTGGTGGTCGGCGGGCTCGACGGAACCGGCGGCGCTCGCCGTGCCGGTGGTACCGCGGGTGCTGGCGCCGCGGTCGTCATAGCGCTCGTCGCCATAGCCGGTGCCGCCGCGCTCGGAGGCGCGCCGCTCGGCCTCGCGGCTCCAGTCGCCGCCGGTGCGCGACTGGCGGTCCTGCGACGACCAGTCCTGGTCGCGGCTGTTCTGCTGCTGGCGCGCCCAATCGACCGAACGGTCCTGGGCGACGGCCGGGAGGGCGGTGAGGGCCGCGGCCAGCAGGCCGGCGGCGCCGAGGGGAGCGGTAAGCCTTTTCATGGATCGGGCCTCACGGGAAGAACAAGGTCCTGCCTTCAATCGGCGATGGCCCGATTGAGTTCCCGGAGCGACTCGTTCCCCCCGGGTCGACATAGACCGGTTGACGTATCCCAGATTTGTCATAAAGTCCTGCGGGCTTCCCCAGCGCGAGCAGAACCCATGGACCCGCGTCCGCTCACGGTCCTCTTCGTCTGCACCCACAATAGCTGCCGCAGCATCCTTGCGGAGGCGCTGCTGAATCATCAGGGCCGGGGCCGCTTCCGGGGCCTCAGCGCCGGCCGGGCGCCGGCCGACCGGGTGCAGCCCGAGGCGCTGGAGCTGCTGGGCGAGGAAGGGATCGACACCCGCGCGCTGACGCCGAAATCCTGGCGGGACGTCGCCGACCGCGAGGCCCCCGACCTGGTCTTCACCGTCTGCGAGGAGGCGGAGGAGGACATGGCAACGGCCGACTGGGCCGCCGCCGATTGGCGGTGCGGCCGGGTGACGGCGAACTGGCGCCTGGACGATCCCACCGCCCCCTCCTCGGCCGAGGAGCGCCGCCGCGCCCTGCGGGCCGCCTATGCCGACCTGAAGACCCGCATCGGCATCCTGACCTCGCTCAGCCCGGACCAGCTGGACAGGCTGCGCCGCCTCTAAGGCGCTCCGGCCGGGCCCCGCCCGCCGAAATCCATTGAATTCCTCTAATATTCGGCGCTCAAGGCGGCGGCGCGTCGGCGGCTGCCCATACGGAAGGATAGGCCAGGCTCCAACAGGGCCTTGAAAGCCTGTTTCCTCCTCTTCGCAACCGAAGGGAAGCGCAACAAGGCTCTTGTCACGGGCGGCAACTAAAGGGATCGTCTACTACTAACGAGACAAAGATCCTTTCCACCCTGGAGACAGGACGCCCATGCTCCGCGACCTCGGCATCACCTACAAGCTGGGGCTGGCGTCCCTGCTCTTCCTCTTTCCGGTCGGCTACCTGCTGGTGGCGCTGATCGCCTCGCAGAACGTGGCGATCGACTTCGCCCGCAAAGAGGAGGCGGGTACGGCCTATCTGAAGGGGCTGACGGCGCTGCAGTTCGAGATGGCGCGGGGCGGCGTGGCCGGCACCCGGCTCGACGGGGCCAAGGCGGCGGACCAGGTGGCGCGGCTGGAGGCCGCCCACGGCGAGGGGATGGAGAGCACCACCCATGTCGCCACCCTGACGGCCGCGCTGAAGCGCGCCGGCGACGGCGGCGACGCCAAGGCGCGGGAGGCGCTGCGGGCGCTGGTGGGCCGGGTGGGCGACAAGTCGAACCTGATCCTCGATCCGGACCTCGACAGCTACTACGTCATGGATCTGGTCCTGCTGAAGCTGCCGGACCTGATCGACCGCACGACCGGCATGCACGACCTGTCAAAGCGCCTCTACGCCGACGGCAAGGTGGACCCGGAGGAGAAGGTCGACCTCTATGTCTCGCTGGGCGGGCTGAAGACGGTGATCGACGGCATCGCCGCCTCGGTCGCCTCGGGCTACAGCGGCAATGCCGACGGCAGCCTGAAGGCCAATCTCGACGCGTCCTTCGCCAAGGCCCAGGCCACCGCTTCCGCCTTCGCCGCCAAGTCGGAGAAGGAGGCGCTGGCCGACGCCGACACCGGCGCCCTGCTCCGGGACGTCGAGGCCTTCTACGCCGTCTCCTCGGCAGAGCTGTCGCGGCTGCTGGACAACCGCATCTCCGGCTTCCGATGGGACCAGCTGCGCACCCTGCTGATCACGCTGGTGCTGTTCGCCGTCGCCGCCGCCGCGGTGGTAGTGGCGGTGCTGCGCGAGGTGCTGGGGCCGCTGGGCCGCCTGACCGGCGCCATGGGCCGGCTGGCGCAGGGCGATCTGGAGGTGGCGGTCGAGCATGACGACCGGGCCGACGAGATCGGCGCCATGGCCAAGGCGATGGCCGTCTTCAAGGTGAACGCCTTGCGCAACCGCGAGCTGGAGGCCTTCCAGCAGCGCGAGAACGAGGCGCGCCAGCGCCGGCAGGAGGCGCTGGAGGCGCTGGCCCGCGACTTCAAGATGGCGGTCAGCGGCCAGCTGCGCTCGGTCGCCGCCGCCGCCACGGAGCTGGAGGCCACCGCCGGCGGGCTGTCCGGACAGGCCGACCAGACTGCCGAGCGCTCCCGCACCGCGTCGGAGACCGCCCATCTCGCCACCCAGAACGCCCAGACGGTGGCGTCCGCGTCGGAGCAGCTGACCTCCGCCAGTTCGGAGATCGCCACCCAGGTGGAGCGCACCGCCGTCACCACCCGGCAGGCGGTGGAGGAGGCCGAGAAGACCAAGGGCGTGGTCGACGAGCTGGCCCATGTGGTCGGCGACGTCAGCCATGTCGTTCAGTTCATCCAGGAGATCGCGGCGCAGACCAACCTGCTGGCGCTGAACGCGACGATCGAGGCCGCCCGCGCCGGCGAGGCGGGCAAGGGCTTCGCCGTCGTCGCCAACGAGGTGAAGAGCCTCGCCAACCAGACCGCCAAGGCGACCGAGGACATCCAGGCCAAGGTCAATGCCGTGCGCGCGGCCGCCGACCACGCCATCGACATGATCGGCACCATCGCCCGCACCATCCAGGAGATCGACAGCAACTCCGGCGCCATCGCCTCGGCCGTGACGGAGCAGGGAGCCGCCACCGGCGAGATCGCCCGCAACGTCCACGAGGCCGCCGAGCGCACCGAGCGGGTCGCCAGCACGCTGGACCAGGTGCATGAGAGCGCCGAGTTCACCAAGGTCGCCTCGACCCAGCTGCTGGCCGCCGCCGGCGAGCTGGCGCAGCAGTCGGAGCGGCTGCGCGGCGAGGTCGAGGAGTTCCTGGCCTCCATGGGCAAGGCCGGCGACCGCCGCCATTTCGAGCGCTACGCCGTGACCTGCCCGGTGGTGCTGACGGTCATGGGCCGGCGCGGCGCCAGCGAGCGCTTCAGCCTCTCCATGTCGGACCTGGGCCTGGGCGGCTGCGCGCTGCAGGGCGGGGCCGACGCGCCCGACGGGGCAGAGGTGACGGTCGAGGCGCTGGGCGTCACCATCCAGGGCCGCGTCATCAGCCACGAGGGCGGCCAGACCCGCGTCCAGTTCCGCCTGGACACCGATACCGAGAGCCTCGTGGCCGGCCTGGTCACCCGCCTGGTGCCGGCGGCCGCCTGACAAAGGGGTGTCTGACGAAAAAAGGGCCGCCGGTCCGCTCCCGGTGGAGGGCGGGCCGGCGGCCCCAGTCATAGGGGTCTGCCAAAGACCGACGCGGCGGCAGGCACCGCATGGGGGGAACGCTCCCCCTTCGATCGGGTTCCGTCGCCCCGCGAAAAGGATCGTTCCTCCCCCATCGGCCCTCCCCCATCGGCCCGGGACACCGGCCGCGCCACGCTGTTCTCCCTGCAGACCTCATGTACGGGAGAATGATCATGGCAGACGGCGAGAAGCCGGCCGAGAAGCCCGGTGAAGACAAGCTCGACAAGACCCGCACTCCCGGCGACGGCACGCTGGAGGGCTCCACCCCCGCCGGCCTGACGGTGGAGGAGCTGCTCCGCCGCGCCGACGAGGACAGCATCCAGGGCGTCGGCGGCAGCAGCTAACGCACCGCAGGCGTCCCGCCCTTCCAGCCGCGCAGCCGCGCCTCCATCCTCCGGACATGGCTGCCGGGCCAGAAGACGCGGCCGCAGCAGGGGCAGCTGCGGAACGGGCCCGGCAGTGTCCGCGCCGCCTCGGGGATCGCCGCGAGGTCGGCCGGCCCGGCCGGGCGCAGCGGTGTGTTGTCCAGCATGCAGCGGCTGAAGGGGTTGTGGGTCCAGTCCAGCCCCAGCCGCCGTACCAGTTCCGCCGCCTGGGCGTCGAGATCGTCGCTGCCGAGCAGCAGCACGTCCCCGCCGGGCGTCTCCTCCGCCAGCCTGCGGTCGCGGGTCAGCAGCAGGCGCCCCTCGGCCCGGCCGCGCGCCAGCACCTCCGCATCCGGCCGCCCCTCCCCCGCCAGCGCGGTGTCGTGCCCGGCCGCGCGGAGCCAGCGGGCCAGCCCCGCCAGCATCGCGTCGCAGAGCAGCCGGGCGGTGCCGGCCGACCGCATACCGTCCTGTCGCCAAGCGCCGTCGTCCATGCCCGTTTCAACGCCGCCGGCCGCCCGGCGGATCATCTCTTGAAGGCGCTCCCCGTCCGTGGGACCCATGGTCGAGCCGCTGGAAGGGGAGCCGCCATGGAGACGATGCGCGCCGCCGAGTACGACCGGTTCGGGCCGGCCGAGGTGCTGGAGGTCCGCACCGTGCCGGTGCCGCGGCCCGGCCCGGGGCAGGTGCTGGTGCGGGTCGCCGCGGCCTCCGTGAACCCGAAGGACAGCTTCGTCCGCAAGGGCCGCTTCGCGCTCTATTCCGGCAGGCGCTTCCCCCGCCGCACCGGCTACGACTTCGCCGGCACCGTGGCGGCGCCGGGGACCAGCGGCTTGGCGGACGGCGACGCGGTCTGGAGCATGCTGAACGGCTGGGCGGGCGGCGCCTGCGCCGACTTCGTGGCCGTGCCCTTGGCCGAACTCGCGCCCAAGCCGCCGTCGCTGACCATGGAGCAGGCCGCCGCCCTGCCCCTGGTGGCGCTGACGGCGCTACAGGCCTTGCGGGACGATGGCGACCTCGAGCCGGGGCAGAACGTCCTGCTCCACGGCGCCTCGGGCGGCGTCGGCACGGCGGCGGTGCAGATCGCGGCGGCGCTGGGCGCCCGAATCACCGCCACCTGCTCCGCCGCCAACGCGGCGCTGGTGCGGTCGCTGGGCGCGGCGGAGGTGGTGGACTACCGGGAGCGCCCGGCCGCCACCCTGCCCGGCCCCTTCGACCTGGTGTTCGACATCTTCGGCGACCTGAGCCTGGGCAAGGTGCGGCACATGCTGGCGCCGCGCGGCCGCTACGTCACCACGGTGCCCAAGGCGCGCAACCTCATCGACGTCGCGCTGACGCGGCTGCGGCCGGGGCCCCGCGCCGCCCTGGTGGTGGTGCGCAGCAACCGCCCTGACCTGGAGCTGCTGGGGCGCATGGTCGAGGAGGGAAAGCTCCGCCCCGTCATCGACCGCATCTATCCGCTGGACGCCATCGCCGACGCCCACCGCCATGTCGAGGGCAAGCGCAGCCGCGGCAAGGTCGTGGTGACGGTCGCGGACTGACGGCGGCCCGTCAGGTCAGGGCGGGCTTGCGCTTGCGGCCGAAGATCGTGCCCATCTTCGCCAGGATCTGGCCCGCCAGCGAGGCGTGCTCCTCCGCCAGCTCCTCCGGCGGCTTGGTCTCGCGGCTCTGCTGCGAGCGCAGCCGGCGCTCCGCCGCGGCGTGGCTCAGCGCCTCGGCGACGGCGGGGTTGCCGTCCAGCACCAGCTGCATCGCGCCCTTCTCGATCTCGTAGGCGACCGTGTCGGCCAGCGCCACGACCGAGGCGCTGCGCGGCTCGCCGGTCAGCAGCGACATCTCGCCGAAGAAATCGCCCGGCGCCAGCCGCGCCACCTCCTTCTCCTGGCCCTCCCAGCGGATGCGCACGCCCACCAGCCCCTCGCACAGCACGAACATGGAGGAGCCGGGCTGGCCCGCCGTGATCAGCGTCTGGCCGGCGCGGAAGGCGCGCGGCTTCATCTCGCGGGCCAGCAGCTGGAAATCGTCCAGCGACAGCGGCCGGAACAGATCGACATGGTGCAGCAGCCGCTCGGCGCGCGACGCGTCGTCCATGGCGCGGACCGGCGCCTGGGCCTCGAAGCTCTCCTGCCGCGGCATGGCCGGGGCGATGCCGGCTTGGTCCAGGTGGCGGTAGACGTTCATCAGCACGGCGTGCTTGGCCTTGCCCGGCGCCAGCACCACCGGGTCCAGCATGTACTTGACCATGTAGTGCACGCCGTCGGCCGAGATCTGGTTGACGCGCACCTTCACGTCGAAGATGGCGGCATTGTCGGCGGCGGCGGCCTGGCCGGCGGCGGTCAGCACCCGCAGCGCCCGCTCCATCGGCACCTCGAAGTCCAGCACGATCAGATGCTCGAACTCGCTCGCCAGGTCCGGCTGCGACATGTTGAAGATGACGGACTCGGCCAGGATCGAGTTCGGGATCACCAGCAGCCCGTTCTCCGGCGTCAGGATGCGGGTCGTGCGCCAGTGCACCTCCTGCACCCGGCCCACCAGCTTGACCATGCCGGGCGGGCGGATGACCTTGACGAAGTCGCCGATCCGGAACGCGTTGTCCAGGTTCATGGCGATGCCGGAGAAGGTGTCGGCGATCAGGCTGCGGGCGGCGAAGCCGATGACCAGGCCGATGACCGAGGAGGTCGCGACCAGGCCGGTCACCGAATAGTCCAGCACGTGGGTGGAGATGCCCAGCACCGCCAGGAAGCCGATGATCAGCGAGCCCAGCTGCACCAGCAGGCGCGGCGGCGGCTTGCCCGACGTGCGGCGGCGCAGCCTCTCCCAGACCAGCACGTTGACGGCGCGGATCACCGTCACCGCGCCGGCGACCCAGGCCAGCCCGGACAGGATCTTGCCGGCATAGACGGGGCTCACGCCCAGCGCGGCCGAGACGGCGTCGCCGATGCCCCCGTACCGCGCGTACAGAACCCCGGCAAGAAGGGCCACGGGCGGACCCAGCCGCAGGAAGGCGGCCACGAACATTCCGAAGGCTCCGCGTCCAAATGCTTGGCGAAAGCGCGACTTTGGGTCCGATGATGAGGCCATGCAACGGAAATTGCTCGGAACGCGCGTCCGCCTCGGCGACGCGGCGCCCGGCCGCACCTCTTCCATCCCCCGACCGGTATTGACACTGATTATCAACTGCGGCATCGGTGTTGCGAACAATTCGCACTTTCATTCCTTGAGCGAACCATCATGCCTGTCGCAAGCCGTGCCGCCCTCCTTGCCACCGTCTCGCTGCTGGCGGCCCTCCCCGCCATCGCGCAGGAGGCGCCGGTGCAGGTGGCCGCCGCCCTGGACGAGATCGTGGTGACGGCGGATCGGGCCGGCAGCTTCGGCGCGGCCTTCGTGCAGGCCGGCACCTTCCGCAACGCCCGGCAGATCGACACGCCGCTGACCGTCAACGTGGTCCCGCGCGAGCTGCTGGACGCGCAGCTGGCGGCCTCGCTGCACCAGGCGTTGCGCAACACGGCGGGCGTGACCCGCTCGCAGCTGAACGGCGCCACCTACGACAACCTCGCCATCCGCGGCATCACCGTGGAGAACCGGGGCAACTACCGGCTGAACGGCTCGCTCCCCATCGTGAACCTCATCGACCTGCCGCTGGAGAACAAGGACCGGGTGGAGGTGCTGAAGGGCGTGTCGGCGCTGTATTACGGCTTCACCTCGCCGGCCGGCATCGTCAACATGACCGCCAAGCGGCCGGGCCGCGACCCGGTGACCGAGGTGACGCTGTCCGGCACCTCGCACGGCGCCGCCACGATCCACACCGACATCGGCCGGATGAGCGCGGACGGCACGCTGGGCGCCCGGCTGAACGCGGTGGCCGGCCGGGTCGACACCGGCATCGACGGGGCGGAAGGCGACCGCTCGCTTGTCTCCGGCGCCTTCGACTGGAACCCGACCGGGGCGCTGTCCCTCAAGCTGGATCTCGAGCATATCGAGAAGAGTGTCGCCGAGCCCGCCGCCATCGCCCTGCTGCCGGCCGTGAACGGCGTCATCCCGCTGCCGCCGATCCCGGACAACCGGACCAACTTCGCCGGGAGCTGGCAGGACTACGACGCCGCCGCGACGAACGTGCTGGCCCGCGCCGACTGGCGCTTCGCCCCGAACTGGGTGGCGACGCTGGAGGCGGGAGAGGCCTATACCGAGCGCGACCGCGCCTTCTCCCAGCTGCAGAACTACAGCCTCGCCACCGGCGAGGGCCAGCTGCTGGCCTTCCTGGTGAAGGCCCAGGAATACCGGAACCGCAACATCCGCGGCGAGGTGGCGGGGACCCTGGAGACGGGCCTCATTACCCACAACCTGACCGTCGGCGCCACCCAGAACGAGCGCAGGCAGAACGGCCGCATCCAGACCCAGGCGACCTTCGCCCAGAACCTGTTCCGCCCGCGCGCCATCCCGGCCACCGCCATCCCCGCCACCGGCACCGTGCCCTCCAAGATCGAGGACAAGGGCGCCTATCTGTTCGAGCGGGCGGAGATCGGCGACTGGCTGCAGCTGCTGGGCGGGCTGCGCTACAGCGACTATGTCAGCGGCACCGCCGCCCGCAAATACACGGCCGAGGAGACCTCGCCCTCGGTCGGCGCGGTGCTGAAGCCCCTGCCCTGGGTCAGCGTCTACGCCACCTGGATCGAGGGGCTGGAGGAAGGCGGTACGGCCCCGGCCAACACCGTCAACGCCAACGAGGTGCTGCCGCCCGCCATCAGCGAGCAGTGGGAGCTGGGTGTGAAGGCGGAGCCGCTGGAGCGGCTGCTGGTCACCGTGGCCCGCTTCGAGGTGGACCGCCCCTCCGCCTTCACCAATGCCGAGCGGCGCTTCGTCCAGGACGGCCGCACGATCTACAGCGGCTGGGAGCTGAGCGCGTCCGGCGAGGTCACGCCGGAATGGTCGGTCTACGCCTCCGCCCTGTTCCTGGACGCCGAGCAGCGCCGGGCCTCCAGCGCCGCCCTGATCGGCAAGCGGCCGGAGAACACGCCGGAATTCTCGGGCTCGCTGTTCGTCGAGTACCGGCCGGGATGGATGCCGGGGCTGGGCTTGTCGGGCGGCGTGTTCCATGTCGGCGAGCGCGCCGTGAACAACTTCAACCAGGCCTTCGTCAACGGCTACACCACCTTCGACCTGGGCGCCCGCTACGGCTTCGAGGCCTATGGCACGCCGCTGACCGCCCGGCTGGCGGTGGAGAACGTCACCGACCGCACCTACTGGAACTCGGCCGGCAACGGGCTGCTGGGCGTCAGCATGCCGCGCACCGCCAAGTTCTCCCTGTCGGCGAGCTTCTGATGCGCGGGCGGCGGCTGCCCCTCCGGCACTGGCTGGCGCAGGCGCATGCCTGGGGCGGGCTGGCGCTGTCGCTCTGGCTGATGCTGCTGGGCGCCACCGGCACGCTGCTGGCCTTCAAGGACGACTGGCTGCGCGCCACCGTCCCCGGCCTGTCGCAGCCCGCGCCGTACCCGACGCCGGAGAGCCTGGCCGCCCGCGCCCGCGCCGCCGAGGCCGCCTTCGGCACGGAGAATCTCCGCCGCGTGCTGTTCGCCGGCAACCGCGTCGGGCACGACCTGGTCACCCTGTGGGACGGCGGCGGCGCCTATCTCGACCCGCGCAGCGGCGCGGTGGTGGAGCGCTGGGCCGACCATGGCCGGGCCATCGACCTGCTGTTCGAGCTGCACCACCGGCTGCTGCTGGGCGAGGCCGGGCGGCAGCCGGTGGGCTGGGTCGGGCTGGCGCTGGCGCTGTTCAGCCTGACCGGGATCTACCTGTCGGCCGGCAGCTGGCGCCGTTTCCGCCCGAAGGTCTGGCCCGCCAACGGGAGGCGCGTGGCGCTGCTGGAGGCGCACCGCGACCTCGGCCTGATCGCCGCCCTGCCGCTGCTGGCGATGGCGCTGACCGGGGCGGCGCTGTGCTTCCCGCAGAGCTTCCGCGCCGTGGCGGCCTGGGCCGGCGCGCCCGCCCCGGTGCCGGCCACGCAGCCCGCCCCCTTCCCCGCCGTCGCCTGGGAGGCGGTCTTCGCCCGCGCCTCGGCCGAGTTCCCGGCGGCCGACATCCGCATCGCCACCTGGCCCACTGCCAAGGCGCCGGGCGTGGAGCTGCGGCTGCGCGACGCCGGGGAATGGCACCCGAACGGCCGCTCCACCCTGCGCCTCGACCCGGCCGACGGCGCCGCGCTGGCCCGCTTCGACGCGGTGGCCGCCCCGCCGGCCTTCCGCGCCGTGCTGGAGGCCTACGCCATCCATTCCGGCCGCATCGGCGGCCGGCCCTACCATTTGCTGGTGGCGCTCTCCGGCGTGGCGCTGACCCTGCTCTCGGCCTATGGCGCGCTGGCCTATCTGAAGCGGTTGCGGCGTCCGGCGAGGGCCACGGCGGTCGAGGGGGCGGCGCGCACCCAGGGCCCGTTGGACAATGGCTTGAGCGGTGCCGCCCCACCATCCGTCATCCCGGCGAAAGTCGGGACCCAGGGGTTGCAGCGGGATGCGGCGGATGCAGCATCCGTAGGTCGCATGAAGGCGGAGCCGTAATGCGACATCCCGGCCGGGGCATGTCGCATTGCGCTGCGCTCCATGCGACCTACGGGCGCACGTCATTCAGGGCACATTGCGGCAACCCCTCGGTCCCGGCCTGCGCCGGGACGACGGTGGAGAGTGGCAACCGCCGGGGAGCACCACGCGGCCGCGTCTCCAATAGTCCCTAGGGCCAAGGGGCCATTGCCCCACGGAGCGTGGGGTTGTAGGAGTGGCGCCTTCCGGCCCCGCCCGGCGCCACGCGCCCGGCGGAGGCCGATCGTCATTCCGGAGTGACCGATGATCCGCACCCTGGCCGCCCCCGCCGCTCTGGCGCTGGCGCTCCTCACCTCCGTGCCGGCCGATGCCCGCGGCCTGACCGCGAAGGACATGGCGACGCTGGACCGCGTCGGCGACCCGCGCGTCTCGCCCGACGGCACGCTGGCGCTCTACGGCCTGCGCAGCACCGACTATGAGGGCAACAAGGGCGTCCATGCGCTGTGGCTGGTCGACATCTCGGGCAAGGGCGCGCCGCGGCGCCTGGGAGCATCGGACGGGGGCGCCAGCAGCGGCCGCTGGTCGGCGGATGGCAAGTCCGTCTATTTCCTCTCCGGGCGCTCCGGCTCGTCGCAGGTGTGGAAGACCGACCTGCAGGGCGCGCAGGCGGTGCAGGTAACCAATCTCCCGACCGACGTCGGCACCTTCCGCCTGACGCCGGACGGCAAGCGCATCCTGGTCTCCATGGCGGTCCATCCGGAGACCGGCACGCATGAGCTGCCGCCCAAGCCGGCCGACCTCGCCAAGGCCACCGGCGAGCTGCATGACAAGCTGTTCGTCCGGCACTGGGACGAGTGGGCGGACGGCCGCCGCAACCAGCTCTTCGCGCTGGCGCTGGACCCGCAGGGCGTCGCCACGGGCGCACCGGTCGCCCTGACCAAGGGCTTCGACGGAGATATCCCGGGCAAGCCCTTCAACGACGACGAGGACATCGCCGTCTCGCCGGACGGCGCCACCGTGATCTTCTCCGCGCGGCTCGCCGGCCGCACCGAGGCCTGGAGCACCAACTTCGACCTGTGGCAGGTGCCGGTCGACGGCTCCGCCGCGCCGCGCAACCTGACGGAGGCCAACCCCGCCACCGACAGCGGCCCGGTCTTCTCGCCCGACGGCACCCGGCTCGCCTGGCGGGCGATGAAGCGGGCAGGCTTCGAGGCCGACCGCTACGCCATCATGCTGCGCGACCTGAAGACGGGCGAGACCCGCGAGATCGCCCCCGCCTGGGACCGCTCCGCCGACCGGCTGGACTGGGCCGAGGATGGCGCCGCGCTCTACACCATGGCGCAGGACGTGGGCCAGACGCGCCTCTTCCAGGTGTCGCTCGATGGCAAGGTGCAGGCGCTGACCGGCCCGGGCCATGTCGGCGGCTACGATGCCGGGCCGAAGGGCATCGCCTATGCCCAGGACAGCCTGTCCGGCCCGGCCCAGCTCTACGCCCTGCCGCCCCAGGGCAAGGCCAGGCGCCTCACGGATGTGAACGCCGACCGCATGGCCGGCATCGAGTTCGGCGAGTATGAGCAGTTCAGCTTCCCCGGCTGGAACGGGGAGACGGTCCACGGCTATGTCGTGCGCCCCGCCAATTACGAGAAGGGAAAGAAGTACCCGGTCGCCTTCCTGATCCATGGCGGGCCGCAGGGCAGCTTCGGCAATCTGTTCCACTACCGCTGGAACGCCCAGGTCTATGCCGGGGCCGGCTACGGCGTCGTCATGATCGATTTCCACGGCTCCACCGGCTACGGCCAGGCCTTCACCGACAGCATCAGCCAGCACTGGGGCGACCGGCCGCTGGAGGATCTGCAGAAGGGCTGGGCCCACGCGCTGGCCAAGTACCCGTTCCTCGACGGCGACCGCGCCTGCGCCCTGGGCGGCTCCTATGGCGGCTTCATGGTCAACTGGATCGCCGGCAACTGGAACGGTCCGTGGAAGTGCCTGGTCAACCATGACGGCATCTTCGACACCCGCTCCATGGGCTACGTGACCGAGGAGCTGTGGTTCAGCGAGTGGGAGAATGGCGGCACGCCCTACGACAATCCGCAGGGCTACGAGCGCTTCAACCCGCTGCACCATGTGACCAAGTGGACCAAGCCGATGCTGGTGATCCAGGGCGGCAGGGACTTCCGCGTGCCGACCGAGCAGGCGCTGGGCACCTTCACCGCCCTGCAGCGCCGCGGCATTCCCAGCCAGTTCCTGTACTTCGACAATGAGAACCACTGGGTGCTGAAGCCGCAGAACGTGGTGCAGTGGCACAAGACCGTGTTCGACTGGATGGACCGCTGGACCAAGCCCGGCGCCGCCCAGGGCGCCACCGACTGAGCCCTGGGGACGGGTCAGACGAGGACGGGCGGCGGAGCGATCCGCCGCCCGTTGCGTTTGCGGAACGACTCAGCCGCCGGTCAGCGGACGGCCACCGTCTCCGCCACCCAGCCCTCGACCGCCGCGAGGTCGGCGCCGGAGACGGAGCGGCGCGACCCGTCGGCGGCGATCAGCACGGTGCGCGGCAGCTCGCCCCGCCACCTCGGATCGATCTCGAAACGAAGCTTTTCGGCGAAGGGGTCGGCGAAGCCCCAGGAGGGGATGTCCGCCAGCCCGGCCTTGGCCAGCACCGCCGCGCCGCGCTCGGCATCCTCGGGCGGGTCGGTGGAGACGAAGACCACGGCGACGCCCGGATTGGCGCGACGGAACTCGGCCCAGCGCGGCAGCTCGATCAGGCAGGGGGCGCAGGTCAGCGACCAGAAATGGACGGCGAGCGGCCGGCCGGCATGGGCCCCGGTGATCTCCGCCCAGCTGCCCTGGCGGAACGGCCGCCGCTCGGTGGCTGCCGCGCCGCCGGCCAGCATCAGGGCGAGCAGTGCCGCCAGTGCCGCCCGCCTCATGACGGGCCCCCGTCCAGCGGCAGCAGCCGGTAGCCCTCTGCCCGGGTGAGCCAGGACAGGTAGGCGCGTTTGCCGTCGCTCACCAGGATGGGATGGTCGGAGGCGTCACCGCTGGACGCCAGCTCGGCCGGCGGGGCGAAGCTGCGGCCGCCGTCGCTGGAGCGCCGGCCGAAGATGCGGGTTCGCTCGCCGTCGAACTCCTTCCAGGCCAGCCAGACGCTGTCGCCCAGCGCCAGCACCTGGCCATGGCCGGCCTGGCGGTCAGGCGCGCCCAGCGGCATCGGCGCGCCGAACGCGCCCTCGCCTTCCGCCCGGGCGTAGAACAGCCCCTGCCGCCGCGCCCCGTCGGTGAACCAGACCACGTGCCGGGTGCCGCCCGATAGGGCCAGGGAGGGGCCGTGGTGGGGGCAGGCGTCGATCTTCCAGCCATCGTCGGCGATGCGCCGCGGCGCCGTGGCGCCGTGCTTATCCAACCGGGCCAGCGCATGGTCGCGGGCGCCGTCCTCAAACACCGCCCGCCAGGCGATCGCGGCGTCGTCGCCGTCGGGGGCGAGCGCCACGCGGCAGCATTCGCAGCTGCGCCCGCCCACGGTCAGGGCCGGACCGAAGCCGCCGGCCTGCGACCAGGCGGCCTTGAGGCTGCCGGAGAAGCGCCCCTCCCCCTCCTTCCGCACCTCGATCCAGGCGGCGGCGAGGCGGCCGTCATTGGTCCGGGTGAGCGCCACCTCGCTGGCATTGCCGGTCGCCAGCGGCGCGGCCGGCGTGAATGTGCCGTCCGGCCCGCCGCGCGCCACCAGCACGGCCACCCCATGCTGCGGGTCGCGCCTGACCGTCCAGGCGACGACGGGGCTTCCCTGCCCGTCCAGGACGATGACCGGGCGGGCGTCGCCCTCGGCGTCCACCCGGCCGGGCTTGCCCGACAGGTCGACCGGCGCCGCGAAGGAGCGGCCATTGTCGGCGGAGCGCGCGGCCCAGACCCGGCCACCGGCGGCCCAGGCCAGCCAGAGGCCGCCGTCCGGCGCGAAGGCGGGCGTCGCCGCCTCGGCGCAACGCAGCTCGCCCGACTCCTTGGGGCAGTCGGTGCGCTTGCCATGGCCGCCATGGGCGGCGGCGGTGCCGGTCAGCGCCAGCGCCAGCGCCATGCCCGCCATCAATCCTCGGACCATGCCCAAGCCCCTTCGATCCGCCAAATCCCGGTCAACCGCGCGCCGCGCGCGGCATTCCCGTTGGTGAGAACACGCGGCGGCGCGAGGTGGGCATAGCCGACCAGGGGCGGGGCGTCGAGACGGGCTTACTGCAGCTCCGACCGGCGGGCGGCCAGGATGCTCTCGGCGATGAGGATGGAGAGGCGCGCGTCGGCCTCGCCCACCGCATCCTCCAAATCGCGCTCGGCCCGCAGGCGGGCCAGCCACAGCGTGTTCCAGTGCCGCCGCGCCAGCCGAAGGAAGCCGGTCAGGCCGGAGCGCGGCTGGGCGAACAGCGCCTCGCCCACCGCCCGGTGGCTGCCGGAGAAGGTGGCGGTGTCGAGCGCCAGCGCGCCGGCCACCGTCATGTAGACGGCATCGTGGGCGCAGCGGGTGGCGTCGCGCCAGTGCCGCTCCTGCGCGCCCGGCCGGTCCACGGACTCTCGGGCCAGCTCCAGGAATTCCTCAGGCGTCGTGGGCATGGGGGACGAACCTCAGGGCCAGCAGGCCCACCAGATGGGGAAGCGCCGCCTCGACGGCGTCGTGCAGCTGATCGGCGTAGCGGGCCAGGCCCGGCGCGTCGGCCAGCAGGCCCGGCGGCACGGGGATGGCGACCTCGTACACGATCACCTCGTCGGCGATGCGCGGGCGCAGGCGGATGTCCGGATTGCCGGCGGCCTCCAGATAGGCGCCGGCGGCGGCGGGCACGGGCTCCGCGTGCACGGTGCGGCGGCCGATGGACTGGGCGCGGTGGCGCATCTGCTTGATGATCGTCAGCCAGCCTTCCTGGAAGGCGTCGGCGAGATCGAAGCCCGACTTCATGACCGACTGGGTGCGCTGCGGCAGGTTCAGCCGCTTGGTCAGGGCCTTGTACTCGCCGATGACCTCGGTGCCCAGGCGCTTGATCTCCGCCTCGTGCGCGGCCGCCGTCTCGACCAGCTGGTCATGCACCGGGAAGCCGTCCAGCGAGGCGCGCTCGGCCAGGTACATCAGCCGCTCCGCCTCGTAGCGGACGGCGGCGAGCGTCTTCGCGCTCTCCACCTCCATCGCGGCGAGCCGCAGGCGCGACTCCTCGATCGGAACGTTGTCGCGTTCCTCGAGCGTGCTGTGCAGGAAGGAGACGGCGAGCTGCGCCAAGCGCAGGGGCCGTTCCGGCGTGAAGGGGTCGAGGGCGAGCCTGTACATGGGCCGCACCCTGCCCAGGAGAGGTAGCCCCGTCAAGGCGACCAAGGGCCTATGACGGAGGGAGAGGGTTAGGGACCGAGATTTGTGCGGGCAGCTGAGTTCCCCCCTCTCCCAGGGGGAGAGGGTTGGGGTGAGGGGGTAAGAGTTCAGAGGAAGGGCGCTTCATCGAAGCCACAAACAGCTCCGTGATCCCGTACCCCCTCTCCCTGCCCCTCTCCCCCTGGGAGAGGGAGCGGTAACTCTGGATCCGCGCCCGGTTCTACTGGATCCGCCCCGCCGCCAGCTTCGCCTTCGATGCCCCCGCCAGCAACTGCGCGTGGGGCGCCTCCAGCTTGGCCGGCCGTGTCGCCGTCGGGTAGGCCGCCGCCAGTTGCCGCAGCACGGTCGTCAGCTCCGCCGCCGTGTCGGGTGCCGCCGTCCTGATCGCCGGCAGGGCGGCCTGGGCGCGGGCGGCCGCTGCCAGGAACAGGCCGTAGCCGTCCAGATAGGGCTCCAGCGCCGTGTCCTTGCGCGCGAGGCCATACTGGCGGGCGGCGCGGTCGGCCATCTCCGCCACCACGCGGGCCTGGATCGCCGGGGTGGCGGGCGCCTTGGCCCCGGCCGCGACCAGCTTGGCGAGGATGGCGTCGGCCGCGCGGGAAATCTCGGCCGGCGGCGCCCCGGCGCCGGCCAGTTCGCCCGCCTTCTCCATCTCGGCCAGGAAGGGCTCGGCGCCGCGCTGCGTCAGCACCGGCTCCAGGTCGACATAGACCTCGGCGATCGGGTGGGCGAACATCTCGACGGCGGCGGTCTTCTCTCCCGCCGCATAGGCGTCGCGGGCGGCCAGCACATGGGCGGCGATGACGTCCAGCGCCGTCAGGAATACCGCCGGGTCGCGCGCGGCCACCGCGGCGTCGAAGCCGCCCTCCCCACCTTCGCCACCCTCGCCCCCTTCCCCGCCCTCGCCGCCGGGACCGGCCAGGGCGATGTCGTGGCGAAGCTCGGGGTCGAGCGTCAGCGGCTGGGCCAGCGCCGCGCCGCCGGCCAGCACCGAGACGCCCACGCCGAGCCAGAGCCGGGTCCTGATCCTCATCACACCCTCCGTCGAGACCGATAGCCGGACGCTACCGCCCGGACGCTGCAGATGCAAATGCGATTGACTCGCAACAACAGGAACCGCTATTCCCCAGTGCAGGCCGGGGACAACGTCCGGCAATCAGATGCGAATAATAATCACTCGTATGACACCGGGTGCCATCAAAGGGGTTGAGATCATGGGAACCGCGAAGATCCCGCCATCGCTACGCCAGGTCCGGCGCGCGCCCCTCACAGCCGCCGTGGCTGCCGCGCTGTCGGCGCCGGTCGCCGGCGCGCAGGTGGGCTCCCAGGAGACGCCGTCCCCACCGGCGCAGGTCGCCGAGGCCGCCGTCGTGGAGACCATCACCGTCTGGGGCGAGCGCGACGCCGCCAACCCCTATGCCGATCCCTCCGCCCCCTTCAAGGTCGACCGGTCCGCATCGTCGAAGTTCACCGAGGATCTCGTCAACACGCCCAAGACGGTGACGGTGGTGCCGAAGGAGGTCATCGAGGCGCTGGGCGCCACCAGCTTCAAGGAGGTGATGCGCTCGCAGCCCGGCATCACGCTGGGCACCGGCGAGGGCGGCAACGCCTTCGGCGACCGCATCTTCATCCGCGGCTTCGAGGCCCGCAACGACGTCTATATCGACGGCATGCGCGACCCCGGCGTGGTCAGCCGCGAGACCTTCGCGGTGGAGCAGATCGAGATCGTGAAGGGCCCCGGCTCCACCTTCGCCGGCCGCGGCTCCACTGGCGGCGCGGTCAGCCTGGTGACCAAGGCGCCCGCCTCCAAGAACTTCACGACGGGGGAGATCACCGTCGGCAGCGCCGATCTGCGGCGCCTGGAGACGGACGTGAACCGCAATCTCGGCAACGGCGTGAAGGTCAGGCTGAACGGCATGTGGACCGAGAGCGGGACGCCCGGCCGCGACGCTGTGGAGCAGGAACGCTGGGGCGTCGCGGGCGCCGTCTCCTACGAGCTGCCGAACGGCGCCACCATGGCCGCCGACTATTACCACCTGGACGCCGACAGCATCCCGGACTGGGGCCTGCCCTGGGACACGCGGGCGCAGAAGCCCTTCACCGGCGCCGGCCGCGACGCCTTCTACGGCTTTGTCGGGCGCGACTTCCAGGAGACCGGCGCCGATGTCGGCACGCTGAAGGTCGAGGTGCCGCTGAGCGACGGGTTGAGCCTGCGGAACCAGACGCGCTACGGCGACACCGAGAACCGCTACGTGGCCTCGGCGCCCGAGCGGCCGAACCTGAGCGCCGCCGACCCTGATCTCTGGACCATGGTGTCCAACCCGAAGAACCGCAACGGCCGCAACCGCTACCTCATCAACCAGACCGACGCGTCGCTGAACTTCCTGACCGGCGAGATCGGGCACGAGCTGGTGGCGGGCGCGGAATACAGCTGGGAGAAGGTCGGCAACCGGCCCTTCGCGCTGCTGGACAGTGAGGCCGGCACGCCGCTGGGCGCCACCGCCGGCATCACCCAGCCGCTGCTGAACCCGAACCCCTACCTGCCCCTGAACTCGGTGGCGCGGCCGGGCGCCGACTTCTCCAAGGCCACCGTGGAGACCCGGGCGGTCTATGTCCTGGACACGGTGACCCTCAGCCCGGAATGGCAGCTGAGCGGCGGCCTGCGCTATGACGACTTCACCCTGGACTACGATTCCTTCGGCGTGCGCACCGGCACCACCAGCCTGCGCAGCGACGACGGCGTGCTGAACTGGCACGGCGGCGTGGTCTACAAGCCGGTGGAGCAGGGCACGCTCTACCTCGCCGTCGCCTCCTCCTCCAACCCGTCGGGCGAGCAGCTGGACGGCGCCGGAGTCTCCTATGGCGGCCTTGCCGCCGCTACCGCCAACCTCGATCCCGAGCGCAACAGGAGCTACGAGGTCGGGATGAAGTGGAACCTGTTCGACGAACATCTCTCCGCCACGGCCGCCCTCTTCCGCATCGACAAGACCAACGCCCGGGTCAACGACCCCGCGGTCGCCGGCGCCGTCACGCTCGCGGGCAAGCAGCGGGTGGAGGGCGTGGAGTTCGGACTGGCCGGCAACATCACCCGGGGCTGGTCGGTCTTCGGCGGGCTGACGCTGCTGGACACGGAGATCCGCGAGAGCACCAACCCGGCCGAGGTCGGCGGCAAGTTCCCCAACATCGCCGACACCAGCTTCAGCCTCATGACCGTCTACCAGTTGCTGGACGGGCTCAGCGTCGGCGGCAACGCCTACTATTCCAGCGCCAAGGGCATCGGCAACGCCGTGGCCGGAACGGCGGAGGTGCCGGGCTATTGGCGCTTCGACCTGGTCGGCGCCTATGAGGTGAATGAGAGCGTCAGCCTGCGGTTGAACCTGCTGAACCTGACCGACCGCGACTATTACGACGCGGTCTACCGCAGCGGCGCGCCCTTCGCCTACATCGCGCCCGGCCGGTCGTTCCAGCTCTCCGCCCGCATTTCCCTGTAAGGACCGCCGCCCATGATGATCGTCGTTCCCGAGGTGCTGAGCCCCGCCCAGGTGGCGGCGATGCGGGCGGAGATGGACGCGGCCGATTGGGTCGACGGGCGGGCCACCGCCGGAGACCAGTCGGCCGCCGTGAAGCGCAACGCCCAGCTGCCGGAGGACAGTCCCCTCGCCCGGTGGCTGGGCGACATTGTGCTGGAGGCGCTGTCGCGGCACCCGGTCTTCCTGTCGGCGGCGCTGCCGCTCCGGATCTTCCCGCCGCTGTTCAACCGTTATGCCGGCGGGCAGAGCTTCGGGACCCATGTCGACAACGCCATCCGCCGGGTGCCGGGGACGGCGGTGCGCATCCGCACCGACCTGTCCGCCACCCTCTTCCTCAGCGATCCCGAGGAGTATGAGGGCGGCGAGCTGGTGGTGGAGACGCGGTTCGGCGCGCAGCCCGTCAAGCTGCCGGCCGGCGACATGATCCTCTACCCCGCCTCCAGCCTGCATCATGTGACGGAAGTGACCAGGGGTGCGCGGGTCGCCAGCTTCTTCTGGCTGCAGAGCATGGTCCGCGACGATGCCGACCGCGCCCTGCTGTTCGACCTTGACCAGACCATCCAGGATTTCGCCGCCGAGAAGGGGCTGGACGACCCCCGGGCGGTGCGGCTGACGGGCATCTACCACAACCTCATCAGGCGCTGGGCGGAGACGTGAGGCTCGTGTGGGTGCGGGCGAAGTTTGGCTGACTTGCTCGGGTTCCTCTCGACCGTCATCCCCGCGGAGGCGGGGACCCAGGTAGTGAGCGTGCTATTGAGATGTGAGAAGGGCGCCAGCGGTGACGTTGGCGCCCTTCTATCTTGGCTCAGGTGCAAAGGGAATGCCTGGGTCCCCGCCTCCGCGGGGAGGACGGGTTAAGGTTAGGAGTGGACGGAGCGCCCACCTCACCCCGGCATCACCCGCTCCCCCACGACGGGCGGCCGGGCGCCGTCGCTGGCGCCGGGGAACAGGAGTGTGGCGGTCGCGGCCAGGCCGAGCGCCAGCAGGGTGGCGCGCAGCAGCTGGCCCGGCAGGGTGCCGAACTTGGCGAGGGACATGGCCGTACCTTTCAGCCGCGGGCGCGGGCGGCGCGGCAGGCGCGCTCGGCGGCGGTGACGCTGGGGAAGCGGCAGCCCTCCAGCCGGTGGAAGGCGCGGTCGGAGGCGTAGAAGCGGTAGGCGCGCCCGTCGGCGACGGCGATGCCGACGGTGCGGCGGTCGACCTCGATGACGAAGGCGTCGGCTTTGATGGCGGACATGATCTCTCCCTCGGGACGGCGCCCGCATGGCGGGGCCGTCCGAACCTGTTCCTGGACATGGGCGGGGCGTGTCGCGCGGTGGTCGCGCGGACGGGCCGGGGCCTGCGTGGGGCGGAGCCTCAGCAGGCGCGGCTACAGCCCATGCCGGGATGGCGGAAGGGGTGATGGGCGGCGGTGCGGTCGTTCATGGTCGGTACCTTTCGAACCAAGGCCCGGAGACCCACGAAGTGCCTTCGTGGCGCTTTAGCGGTTGGTGACGCGGCGCAAGCTGCTCCGTCAAATTGCCGCGGGCCTCGCCGTCCGCCGGTATGGTGTCCCGGGGCGAACGTGTCGGCCAGGGTCGATGCTTACCCGGTATCGGCCGCGTGTCAACATTAAATCCCACCGGGTAAGTAGATATTTATCCTGTTTTCACATGATGCGTATGTTCAATCAGATTCCCGCCCCATCGCGCAGACCGTAGAGGTCCAGCGAGTCCAGCGCCTTGGCGATGTCCGTCACCGCCTGGTTGGCCGCCTCCAGCCGTCCGCCCATGGTGATGAAGCCGTGGACCATGTCGGCATAGGAGCGGTGGATCACCGGCACGCCGGCCTCCGCCAGCCGGCCGGCATAGGCCTTCCCCTCGTCCAGCAGCGGGTCGAACCCGGCGGTGACGATGACGGCCGGCGCCAGCCCGGCGAAGTCGGCGGCGCGGAGCGGCGAGACCTCCCAGCCCAGCGGGCTCGTCCCCTGCCCCAGATAGTTGGCGACGTAGGAGAGATAGAGGTCGCGGGTCAGCAGGTAACCCTCCGCCCGCGCCCGGTGCGAGGGGTGGAAGGCCACGAGATCGACGCAGGGATATATGAGCACCTGCGCCTTCAGCCGGGGCTGGCCGCGGTCGCGCGCCCGCAACGCCAGCACCGCCGCGAGGTTGCCGCCGGCACTGTCGCCGGCCACGCCGATCGCCAGCGGGTCGATCGCCAGAGCGGCCGCGTTGGCCTGCAGCCAGAGCAGCGCCGCCCAGGCATCGTCCAGGGCCGCCGGAAAGGGATGCTCCGGCGCCAGCCGGTAGTCGACCGAGACGATCGCGTGGCCCGTGGCGGCCGCCAGCTGGCGGCAGAGCGCGTCATGGCTGTCCAGGTCGCCGACCGTCCAGCCGCCGCCATGCAGGAACAGCAACGCCGGCACCGGCCGCCAGCCGGGATGGGCGCGGTAGTGGCGCAGCCGCAGCGGGCCGCCCGGTCCCGCGATCTCCTCGTCCCGTACCAGCGCCAAGTCCGGCGTCGCCGGCGCCAATGCCTGGCGGCTCTCGACGTAGCGGCGGCGGCTCACGGACAGGTCGGCCGGTCCGGGCGGCACGACGCCCGTCAGCTCCCGCACCAGCCGCGCGACCGGCGGCGACAGGCCGGGACCGACCGGCACCGGCCCGTCGGGAAAGGGATAGATGGAGGCGGCCATGGCGGTCTCCCCGATGGTACGCGGCACCAACAGCCGCGCCGGGAAGAAGGTCCCGCACTAACCCTACCGCGTCAATAGGGTTTACGGGAATGATTTCACACAGAAGCGCATCAGATCACGAAGTCCAGCGGATCGTCCGAGGCGCTGCGCCGGGCCGCCGCCTCGGCGAGCGTGCAGCGGTCCAGCACCGTCGCCATGGCGTCGCGGGCCTTCAGCATGGCCCAGCGGATGACGCAGCCATTCACGTCGGCGCAGTCCTGGCAGGGCTCGAAATTCTGCCGGCTGGCGCAGCGGATGGGGGCGAGCGACCCGTCGATCAGCCGGATGATGTCGCCCATGGAGACCATCGCCGCCGGCCGCGCCAGCCGGTAGCCGCCCTTGCGCCCGCGCACGCTCTCCAGCACCCCGCCCTTGCGCAGATCCAGCAGGATCGCCTCCAGGAACTTCGGCGGGATGCGCTCGGCCGCCCCGATCTCGGCGATGCGGGGCGTCTCGCCGGGGCGGGCGGCGAGATGGATGCAGGCGCGCAGCGCGTACTTGGCTTTCTGGGTCAGCATCTCTGGCGGCGGCGCTCCGGATCGGTCCGCAACAGGTACAGCCGGCCGGCCCGATTTGCCAGCGCGGCGCCCTGCCCGATGGAGGTACTTGACCGGGCGGGCCGGCGGCCGACCTCGCTGGGACGTTGCGCAGGCATGGACCGCCTGCGGCCCGAACGGAGGGAAATCGATGCGCAAGGATGGCCCTGGCACGCCCGGGCGGGCGGCATGAGGGCGCGGCAGGACATCGCCCGTTCCGGCCGCGTCGACCCCGATACGCTGGAGCAGGTGGTGCTGGTCGATGCCGACGACCGTGAGGTCGGCACGGCGCCCAAGCTGGAGGCCCACCGGCTGGGCCTGCGGCACCGCGCCTTCTCGGTGCTGGTGCGCGACGGCGAGGGGCGGCTGCTGCTGCAGCGGCGGGCGACGGCCAAGTACCATTCCGGCGGGCTCTGGTCGAACAGCTGCTGCGGCCATCCGCGGCCGGGCGAGGCCACCGACGCGGCGGCCGCGCGCCGCCTGCGGGAGGAGTTGGGGATCGAGGCGGCGATGTCCTATCTGGGCCGCATCTCCTACCGGGTCGACTTCGGCGACGGCATGTCGGAGCACGAGGTGGTCAGCGTCTTCGCCGCGGCCTTCGGCGGCCGGATGAGGCCCGACCCGGCGGAGGTCGAGGACACCGCCTGGGTGACGGGGCCGGAGCTGCTGGCCGACGTGCGCCGGCGGCCCGAGCTCTATACCGGCTGGTTCCGCATCTACCTGGATCGGCACCTGGACCTGCTGGGGCTGGCGGGCTGAGCGTCCGGCGTACCCGATCACCGGCCAATTCAAGCTCTTAGGGAGTATGCCCGTCGGGGATGCCTACACTTGCCCCCCGCCGCCCCTATTCTCCTCCTCGGTCCGGGAGCTATTCACCCGGCGCTCCCGGCGGTGGGGCTTGCGATGCGAGGCGATGCGGCGTTGGACGAGGCGGTGCGCTTGGGCGGGCGTCCGGAAGAGCCCCGGGAGGAACTGCCGGCGCGTCTGGCGCGGGTGGTGGATTTGTTCCCGACCCGGCGGGCCGCCGCCGCCGCGGCCGGTGTCAGCGTCGACCAGATCGCCCGTTACCTCGCTGGGGTGAACGCCCCGCCCTTCGCCGTCGTGTCTCGCCTGGCACAGGCCCAGGGCATCAGCCTCGACTGGATCGCGACCGGCAGCGGCTCCGCCCGCGCCGCGCCGCCCGTCGGTGCCGCCGGGCTGCAGGTCCTGGGAATGATGCCGGCCGAACCGGGCGGCTGGTACCGGGAGAACCCGCTCGCCATCCGCCTGCCGCCGCTGCCCGGCGTATCGCCGTCGGAAACGGTCGCGCTGCTGGCGCCGGACGACGCGCTGCGCGAGGCCGGCATCGCCGCCGGCCATGTCTGCTTCTGCGTGGCCTCCAGCCCTCTGGTGCAAGGCGACCTCGTCTATCTCCGCCGCGCCGACGGGATGGCGACCCTGGCCCAGGTGCTGGAGGCCGACGAGGACCGGATCCGGTTCGCCCGCTCGGGCGCGGCGATCGAGATGCCGCTGGCGACGCTGGAGCTGGTCGCCCCCGTGCTCCAGGTCCGGCGCAAATGGTGACGCTGTCCCACCCCGCCCCGGGACCGTCCGCCCGCTGAGCGCCGTCAGGCCGGGCGCGGCCCCTCGATCGCCTCGATGCGCAGCCGCACGCCCCGGCCGCGGTCGGCGTTCACCTTGGCGATGCAGCCGGCGAGGCCCGCGAAGGCGGCGGTGTAGAGCAGGATGAGGAAGGCGTCGCCCTGCCCGATCCCTGCCTTGATCAGGTGGGTGATGATGCCGGCGAAGAGCGGCACGAACCAGAACCACCACATCAGGCGCCGCAGCCGGTGCTGCCGCGTCAGCTCCGTGCCGAACAGGGTGCGGAGCTCTTCCGCCGATGCCGTATCGGCCGCCGGCACCGCCGCCCCGTGCCGCCAGAGATAGGCGGTGAGCAGGATGTAGCCGGTCACGAAGCTCCAGCCGAAGGGCGCGATGTCCGGCTTCTCGGTCCAGAGCACATAGGAGGAGAGGCCGATGATGACGGCCAGCGCCGCCATCTCGGTCCGGTTGCGGCCCAGGGTGCGGCGGCGGAAGGCGGCATAGTCGGCGGTCAGGCCGCCGGCCGGCGGGACCCCGCCCGGGCCGGCATGCCGCGCCCGATCCTCGGCCCCTTCCACCGTGCCGAGCATGCAGAGGATCGGCAGGGCGAGCGCCGCCATCACGTAGGAGAAGGGCCGCAGCAGCCAGCCCTCCTGCACCATTCCCGCCCAGACCAGCCCGCCGACCGCCAGCTGCGAGGCCAGGATCGCCACGACGGCCGCGACCGCGTCCATGATTCCCCGGCGCACCGGCGTCTCCTCGCCGCGGTAGACGTTGCGCAGGATCAACGCCAGCAGCACCAGGACGCCTGGAATGGCGGCCCGCGCCATGTAGGGCACGCCGCGCGGGCTGATTCCCGGGTCGAGGCTGCCCAGGCAGGCGCCCAGGATGAAGAGCTGCAGCCCGATGATCGCGGCGCTGGAGGTGCGCCGCGCCCGGCTGGCGACGATGTGGGGCACGGTGCGCATCCCCTCCGCCGCGAACTGCCCGGGCGAGCGGTAGCGCTCCCACAGATCGCCCATGACGGCATCCCGCGAGGCCCGGGGGAGCAGCAGGCTCAGCAGCCGGTCCAGCAGGGCCGGCGGCCGGCGGGCACCGTCGTTGCGCGTCAGGCCGTCTTCCACAGGTCCCCTCCCCAGCTCTTCTCGATGGTGTCGCAGACGCGCTTGGCCGTCAGCGCAGACTCCCGCAGCGCCGACTCCCCCGCCCCCAGCAGCCGGAAATGCCGCTTGGCCCGGCCGCCGCGCTCCGGCGTCGGGTCTGACATCCAGGAGCCGACCAGCCCCTTGTCCTCCAGCCGGTCCAGCGTGGCGTAGACCGCCCCCAGCGCCACCGTGCGGGGGCGCATCAGCTCCTCCACCCGGGCGTGGATGGTGACGCCGTAGGCGTTGTCGCCCAGGGACAGGATGGAGGTGAGGACCAGCTGCTCGAACTGGCCGAGGGAGGGTACGTTCGCCATTACTCATACGGTGTATGGATAATGGCCCCGCGTCAAGAGGGGGCGATCCGGCGCCCCGTCCGGGGTCAGGCCGGCAGGGCCGCCTTCTCGCCGGTGTAGCGGCGCCAGGTGCCGCGGCCGGCCTGCTTGGCCTCGTACAGCGCCAGGTCCGCGGCCTTGTAGAGCGTCTCCGGCCGGACCTCGCCGCCGGGCAGGACGGCGATGCCGATGCTGAGCCCGACGCGGTGGCTGCCGACGGGCAGCGCCACCGGATCGGCGGCGGCGGCCTGCAGCCGCACGCCCACGACCTCGACACCCTCGCCCGCCTCGAGGTCCGGCAGCAGCACGGCGAACTCGTCGCCGCCCAGCCGCGCCACCATGTCGGAGCCGCGCATGGCGGCGCGCAGCCGGTTCGCCACCTCCACCAGCAGCGCGTCGCCGGCGTCGTGGCCCAGCGTATCGTTGACCTGCTTGAAGCGGTCGACGTCGATCAGCGCCAGCCCCAGCGGCGCCCCGCGCCGTGCCGCGGCCGACGTCAGGCGCGCCACGGCGTCGTTGAACATGCGGCGGTTGGGCAGGCCGGTCAGCGCGTCCTCGAAGGCGATGCGCTCCAGCCGCAGATGGCTCTCGGTCAGCTCGCGCGTGCGCTGGGCGACCAGGGCGGCCAGCTCCCGCTCGCGCCGGCGCAGCACCCGCGTGCGGGCATAGACGATGGCGCTGACCAGCCCGACCGCCGCCAGCAGCGCCAGCGCCCGGAACCACAGCGTCTGGTGCCAGGCCGGCAGCACCCGGACATGCAGCCGCGACTCGCGGTCGCTCCAGGCGCCCTCGCGGTCGGCCACCCGCACCCGCAGCACATGGTCGCCCGGCGGCAGGCCGGTATAGGCGGCGACGCGGCGGCTGGAATCCACCTGGGTCCAGTACCGGTCGAAGCCGTCCAGCAGGTAGGAGTAGGCGAGCCGCTCCGTCCCGGCATAGTCCAGCCCGGCGAACTCCACCGCCAGGCTGTTGGCGTCCGGCCGCACCACCACAGGGTCGACGGCGTCCAGCCCCTTGGCGCCGCGCAGCACGCGGCCGCCGACGCGCAATTCCGTGAAGACCAGCGACGGCACCGGCGGCGCGGCCTCCGTCGCGTCGGGGCGCACCAGGGTCAGCGCGCCGAAGCCGCCGAAGGCGATCTCCCCCGTGGGCAGCACCGCCACGTCGCGGATCCAGGCGCTCTTGGCGGCGTAGCCGTCGGCACGGCCGAAGGTACGGACCTTGAAGCTGTCCGGGTCGATCACCGCCAAGCCGTCGTCGCTGCTGAGCCAGACCCGCCCCTGCCCGTCCAGCGCCAGCGCGTTCGGCCGGTCGTTGGGCAGCCCGTCGCGCAGGCCGATGCGCCGGAAGATCGGCCGCCCGGCGGCGTCGCGGCCCTCCAGCACGTCCAGCCCCGCGCCCGGCACCGACGCCCAGAGCCGCCCCTTGCGGTCGAGCAGCGCATGGACCACCTGCCGGTTCGCCAGCGACGCCGGGTCCTGGCGGTCGGCGCCGATGCGCTCCACCACGCCCCGCGCCGGGTCGAAGCGGTTCAGCCCGTCGCGCGTGCCGATCCAGAACTGGCCGTCGGCGATCGGGACGATGATCTCGACATGCGGGTTGCTCAGGCCGGACGGGCCGCCGGCGCCAGCCGCCAGCTCCGCCGTGCCGCTGCCCAGCACATGGCGGTAGAGGCCCGAGGAGGCGGTGCCGATCCACAGCACGCCGCCGTCCCGGTGCAGGGAGGAGATCTCCACCACCGGGTCCAGCCCGGCCAGCTCCAGCCGCCGCGCCCCGTGCGCCTCGGCATCGACCAGGTAGAGCCCGACATCGGTGCCGAGCAGGAAGCCGCCGCCCGGCGCCGGGGCGAAGCTGAGCTTGTTGCTGCGCGGCGGCGAGCGGGTCGGCCGCGCCGGGTCGGGGCGCAGCTGGGCGACGCGGCCCGCCTTGGGGTCGAAGATGTCGAGCCCCGCCCCGCGGTAGCCGATCCAGAGCCGCCCGGCCGGGTCGACCGCCAGCGCCCGCACGTCGGGGTCGGCCAGCGTCGTGCGCGGGTCGTCGCCCGGCATGATCGAGGCGATGGAGACCTGGCCCGGGTCGAACCGGCTGACCCCCTGCTGCGTGGCGATCCAGAGCTGGCCGGTCCGGTCGCGGATGACGGACCAGACGCTGTCGTCGGCGAGGCTGGTGGCCTGGCGCGGGTCGTGGCCGAACCGGCGGAGCCGGCCCTGGCCCGGCATGCCGGGCCGGTACTCGAACAGCCCCTGCCCGTTGGTGGCGAGCCAGAACCGGCCCGGCGTCACCTCGATGATCTCCTCCACCCAGGCGCCGTCCAGCTCGGGCGCCACGGACAGGCGGCGGACCGCGCCGTCCGGGTCGAGCGTGGCCAGCCCGTGGCCGCGCGTGCCGATCCAGGTGCGGCCCGCCCCATCGCGCAGCAGCGAGCGGATCTCGGGCACGGCCTCGCCGAAGCCGCGCGACTCCAGCGTCACGACCCTGCCCGTGGCCGCCTCGCGCCGCGCCAGCCCGGCCGAGGTGCCGATCCACAGGTCGCCCGCCTCGCCGTCCCGCACCATGACCACCGGATCGTCGGGCAGCCCGTCCGGCCCGGCGCGCAGCCCGGTCACCGCGCCGGTGGCCGGGTCCAGCCGCCAGGCGCCCTTGGCCGTGCCGGCCCAGATGCCGCCGTCGCGGTCCTCCCGCAGGTCCCAGATCGGCGCCTGCGGCAGCCCGCCCGGCCCCGAGGGGATGCGCACGAAGCGGTCGGTGGCGGCGTCGTGCCGCGCCAGCCCGCCGCCGTTGGTGCCGACCCAGAGCCGCCCCTGCCGGTCCACCAGCGTGGCGAAGACGAAATTGTCCGGCAGCGAATAGGGATCGTCGGGATCGTGCTTGTAGACCCGGGTGCGGTGCCCGTCCCAGCGGACCAGGCCGCCGACCGTACCAAGCCAGATCAGCCCCTCGCGGTCCTGCGCCAACCCGACCACCAGCCGGGAGACGCCGGCCGGCAGCGGCACCGGCTCGAACAGCGGCGCGGCGATTCCCGACCAGGCGGTCTCCGGTTCCGCCCGGGCGGCGGGCGTCGCCAGCAGAAGCAGGGCGGCCGCCACGGCCGGAACCAGGCCCTTCACACGCGTCAGCACCTTCGGGTCACCCCTGCCTATCCTTAAGGGCAGCATGGGCGAGGGCGCAGCCGCCGTCCAGTGCCGCCACGGGGCGGACGCCCGTGTCACAGGTTTTCGATGCCCCGTCGGGGAACCGGATCAGTTCCGGACCGCCCCGTCCAGCCAGCCGGCGGCGCGCACGGCCGGCAGGAAGGTGCGGCTCACCGGAACCTCCATGCCGTTGGACAGGCGCAGCGTCGCCCGCCCCTCCTCCCGCCGGGCCGACGCCACGGCCGCCCGCGCCACCCAGAAGGAACGGTGGACCCGCATCCCGTCCATGGCGGCCAGCTCGGCCAGCGCGTCGGACAGGCGGCAGAGGATGAGATCGCTGCCCAGGGCCGTGTGGATGCGCAGGTAATGGTCCTCCATCTCCAGCGCCAGGAGCTCCTCGCCCAGATGTGGCGGGATCCGCCTCAGGAAGGGTACGGGAGCCGTGGGCGCCTGGGGGGGCGCCGCAGGCGAAGCGGTGGGTGCGACCGGAACGGGACCGGCGGGGGCGGCCCGCGTTCCCGTCCGATCCTGCAGCATCGTGACCGGCAGGTTGATGCCCAGCGTCACCAGGGCGACGTGGAAATAGAGATAGAGGGCGGCCATCGGGGTGGAGACGAGGTCGCGCCCCGGCCGCAGCAGCTGCTCCAGGAACAGGACCTCGAAGGTCGCCGGCACGGACGCCAGGAGCGCCACCAGCGTCGCCCGCCCCCAGACCGGCAATCCCATGGTCGCCGGCAGCCGGCGGAAGAGCGCGTCCAGCAGTCCGATCTGCAGGGCGTTCAGACCGATGGCCGTCCCCCAATAGGCCAGCCTCCGGCCCAGCGTCATGTCGTCGAAGGTGCCGTAGGGGCCCAGCAGCGCCAGCAGCAGCGTCAGCCCGCCGATCAGGCCGGCGTCGCGCCCCAGCCGGGCGGGCGTGAGGCCGCCGGCCGGCGCTTCGCGCTTCGTGAATTGCAGGGTCATGACGCCTCGCGAAGAGGAGGCGGCGCCTCGCGGAAACGGCATTGAGCGGCGGCCGCGGCACGGCGAGGGTGCGGCCGGACGCCGTCCCCGGCCGCCATCCCACATCCGACTGCAGGAGCCCCCATGCGCACGCCGACCTCCACCCGCCTCGCCTTCCTACTGGCCGTCCTCGCCGCGCCCGGCGCCCGAGCCGAGCCGCTGACGGTTACCGTCGCCAACGCCGTACCGGACCAGGGAGCCATCCGCGCCGTCATCTTCGACAGCGCCGCCGCGATGGACAAGGGTGACAAGCCCGTCGCGGCGCTGCAAGTGCGCGTGATCGGCGGGGCCGCGACCTTCGCGTTCGACCTGCCGGCCGGACGCTACGCCGTCCGCGCCTACCAGGACCTGGACGGGGACGGCCGGATGGGCACCAACCTGCTGGGCATCCCCAGCGAGCCCTACGGCTTCAGCAACGACGCCATGGGCACCATGGGCCAGCCCTCCTTCGAGCAGGCGGCCGTGGCGCATGACGCCGCCCCGCGCGCCGTGACCCTGACCCTGAAGCGCTGAGGCCTCCCATGCATCGCCGCGAGCTGCTGCGCGCCGGGCTGGCCGGCGCCCTCCTGCCCCTGCTGCCCGGTGTCGCCGGGGCCGCCGCGCCCGACGACTGGGCCGCCGCCTTCGCCGCCGCCCTGCCGGAGAAGCCCTGGCTGCTGGGGTACCGCTCGGTGGCGGAGGAGCGGCTGGAGACGTCCCGCCTGCCCGTCGAGGGGCGCCTGCCGCCCGGCCTGTCCGGCCGGCTGACGCGCAACGGCCCCGCCCGGCACGAGGTCGGCGGCGTGCGCTACCGCCACTGGTTCGATGGGGACGGCATGCTGCAGCAATTCCGTTTCGCTGACGGAACGGTCTCCCACCGCGGCCGCTTCGTGGCGACGGAGAAGCACCGGGCGGAGGTGGCGGCGGGCCGCATGCTGGTGCCGGGCTTCGGCACCGTCCTGCCCGGCATGGGCGGCGTGCGCGGTCCCGACGCCATGAACGTCGCCAACATCAGCGCCCTGGAGCATGGCGGGCGGCTGCTGGCGCTGTGGGAGGGCGGCTCGGCCCACGACGTCGATCCGGAGACGCTGGAGACGCGGGGGCCCGTCGTCTGGTCCGACCAGGCGGCCGGACTGCCCTTCTCCGCCCATCCCAGGGTGGAGCCGGACGGCACGCTCTGGAACATCGGCACCGCCGCCTATGCCGGGGTGCTGGTGATCTACCGCATCGGCGCGGACGGGAGGCTGGCGGAACTGGTGCCGCACCGGGTGCCGGACCTGGGCATGGTCCACGACTTCATCACGACCGAGCGGCATCTGGTGATCCCGCTGCCGCCGTTGGCCCTGGACCGCGATCGGGCGCGGGCGGGCGCCAGCTTCCTCGACTCGCATGTCTGGCAGCCGCAACGGCCGACGCGGCTGATGCTGGTGGCGAAGGACGACCTGACGCGCGCCCGCTTCGCCGAACTGCCCGCCGGCTGGATCTTCCATTACGGCAATGGCTGGGAGGACGGCGACGGCGTCATCCGCTTCGACGCCTGCTGGTACGGGGAACCAGGCGACACGCTCCAGGGGATGAGCGAGGTCATGCGGGGCGGGGAGCCGGGCGGCGCCCGGTCCCGTCCCGCCCATATCCGGCTGGACAGCCGCAGCCTGCGGGCCGAGGTGCGGTTCGGCGAGGGCGCGGTGGAGTTCCCGCGCATCGATCCCCGGAAGGCCGCGCGGCGCAACCGCCATCTTTGGACCCTGACCCGCGGCCGCGATGCCCGCGACCTGAACACGGTGCGCCGCTTCGACCTGGAGAGCGGGGCGGAGGAGATCTTCGATTACGGCCCCACCGTGCTGGCGGAGGAGCATCTCTTCGTGCCGCGGCCGGGGAGCGACGGGGAGGGACAGGGCTGGCTGCTCGGCACCTCCCTGGACTGGAAGGAGGGGGTGACGCGGCTCGCGGTGTTCGACGCGCTGGACCTGGCATCGGGGCCGCTGGCCCTGGCGCGGCTGCCCTACGCCCTGCCGCTCGGCCTGCACGGCAATTTCCACGCGGGCTGAGGCGGCGCGACGATGCGCGAACGGAGGGGATCACCCCTCTTGCGCGCAGGCGGTACGCTCCCAAAATCACGCGGCATCCGCATGCCCACCGGAGGCCAGAATTGAGCGACACCGCCCTGAAGCCGGCGACCGACCCGCGCGAGGTCGCGCGGCGCATCGTCGAGAACCCGACCTTCGGCAAGGTCGTGATCGGCGCCATCCTGGCGAACGCCCTGCTGCTGGGGCTGGAGGCGGTGCCCGCCGCCTGGGAGCGCCTCGGCGGCGCCATCGACGCGGCGGACCGGCTGTTCGTCGCCTTCTTCGCGGCGGAGATCGCGCTGCGGCTGGCGGCCTACGGCCGGTCCTTCTTCCGCAGCCCCTGGAACCTGTTCGACGCCGCCATCGTGGCGGTCTCGCTGATCCCGGCGGCGGGGGCGCTGAACGTGCTGCGGGCGCTCAGGATCGTGCGCGCCTTCCGGCTGGTCACGGCGGTGCCGGAGATGCGGGCGGTGGTGTCGGCCCTGGTCGGGGCGCTGCCGGGCATCGGCTCGATCGCGGCGGTGCTGGTGCTGTTCCTCTACATCTCGGCGGTCATGGCGACCAACCTGTTCGGCGCCGAGTTCCCCGACCGGTTCGGCTCGCTGGGCCCGTCGCTCTTCACCCTGTTCCAGCTGATGACGCTGGACGGCTGGTCGGCGGAGATCGTCAAGCCGGTGATGGACGTCCACCCCTGGTCGATCCTGTTCTTTCTGGCCTACATCCTGGTCACGACCTTCGCCGTGCTGAACCTGTTCGTCGCCGTCATCGTCGACAGCATGCAGCGGCTGCACCGGGCCGAGGGCGAGGCGCAGGAGGCGGAGGACCAGCGCAAGCTGGACGCCATCCTGCGCGAGCTGGCGGAACTGCGCGCCGCCGTCGAGGCCCGCGGGGCGGAGCGCCCGGGAACCTGACGGCGGCGCGCGCGCCTCACAGGTCGGTGAGCTTCAGCCGGCCGGCGTCGCCCGCCCAGGCGCGGGCGAGGTCGGCACGGGCGGCCTTCAGCGCCGCCGCGTCGCCCCGGATGCGCGCCACCTCGGCCAGCCCGAACAGGGCGCGGCCGTCGTTGGGCGCCTTGGCGAGGCTGCGGCGGAAGGCGGCCTCGGCCTCGTCCGTGCGCCCGGCCAGCAGCAGCTGCGCGCCCAGCGCCTGGTCCACGGGGAAGTACCAGTGCGGCGGCTCGGTGTAGCCCAGCCCCTCCTGGATGGCGGCGGCCCGCTGCAGCCGGGCGATGGCGCCGGCCCGGTCGCCGGCGGCCTGGGCGGCCCGCGCCTCCACCACCTCGGCGGCGAGGCGCAGTATGTCGGCGCCCGGGATGCCGGCGGCGGCGACGTCGGCGAAGTCGCCCGCCTCCGCCAGCCCGCGGATCAGCCCGGCCTCCGCCTTCGCCGCGTCCGCGCGCCCGGATGCCGCCAGGGCGACGCCCCTGGCATAGCGCCACAGCCCGCGCACGAAGGGCAGCCCCGGCCCGGGCTCCGGCACCGCCAGCACGGCGGCGGGGTCGCCGTACTGGGCGCGGGCGACGTACTGGGCGGCCATGATCGGCTGCACCCAGGGCGCCACCCGGACGCTGTCCGCCGTCACCACCCGCGCCAGCTTGTCCGCCATGGCGATGACCGTGGCGCCGTCGCCGGCCATCTGCGCGGCGCTCATGGCGAAGTGGATGTTGTGCGGGTAGTAGGCGCCGGGATAGAGGCCGGCCTGCGGCATGCGCCGCTGCATCGCCTCGTCGGCCTCGATCGCCTGGAGGTTGGCGTCGATGCTGTCGCGGTAGCGGCCGATCCGGTAGTAGAGATGGCTCGGCATGTGCACCAGGTGCCCCGCCTCCAGATCCAAAGCGGCCAGCCGGTCGGCCAGCGGCTCCGCCCGCTGCGGCGTGGCCGAGGCCTCGTGCAGGTGGATGGCGTAGTGCAGGGCGCCGGCATGGTCCGGGTTCAGCGCCAGCGCCCGGTCCAGCAGGCCGACGATCTCCGCCGCGCGGCCCTTGGGCCGGGTGCCCGCCGCCTCCCAATAGTCCCAGGGCTGGGTGTCCATCAGCGCCTCGGCCGCCAGAACGGCGATCTCGGCATCGTCGGGGAAGCGCGCCACCACCGCCGCCATGGCGTCGGCATAGGCGGCGTCCAGCCCGGTGCGGTCGTCGCCCGGGGCGTAGCGCCGGGACAGCGCCTCCACCAGCGCCCGCTCCTTATCGGATGCCTTGGGCAGCAGCGCCCGGGCGCGCTCCAGCGCCGCCAGCGCCAGTTCGTTGGCGCCGGGCTCCATGGGCGCGTTGATGTTGGGGCCCAGCACCAGCGCCTCGCCCCAATGGCAGAGGATGCAGGCCGGGTCCAGCGCCTGCGCCCGGCGGAAGGAGGCGGCCGCGGCCTGGTGGTTGAAGGCGTAGGCGAAGCGGATGCCCTGGTCCAGCCAGGGGCGTGCCGGCTCCGTCGCCGACGCCGCGTCGAGACGGGAATTGCCGAGCTTCCCGAACAGCGGTAGCGCGCTCCCTTCAAGGCTCCCGCCGGCCTTGGGACGGAAGGGCTTGGTCTCGGGCTGGGTCGCGGTCTGGGCGGCGGCCAGCCGGCGCAGCAGGGCGGCGGAGTCCTGGCCGGGGGCGCAGTTGGCCCGTGCGGCGGCCGACGGCGACAGCGGGTCGGGACCGGACGCCGACGCGCTGGGCGCGGCGGCGGCGATGCCGGCGGCCAGCGCCAGCGCGGCGGCCCCCGGCAGAAGGAAGGGCTTGCGGTTCATCATCATCGCTCCTCCCGTCCGGTCAGGCGGCCACGCCGGCGGCGGCGGGCAGCAGCGCCACGGCGTTGGCGGCGGCGCGGCGTGCGGCCGCCTGATCGCCGGCGGCGGTCGCGGCCCGGTGGGCGGCGCGCCAGTTCCAGACGCTGGACGGCTTCATCTCGGTCCGCTCGGCGGCGAGCGCCCGGGCCAGCGGCGCGTCGCCCTGGCGCAGCACCGCCTCCAGCAGCGTCTGCTGGATCAGGTCGCGCTGGGCGTGGCTGCCGCCGAAGCGGTGCGCCCGCTCGCGCAGGCTCCACAGCGCGGTGGCCGCGTCGGCCCAGCGCCCGGCCTCGAAGTCCAGCAGCGCGCGGGCCAGCGGCAGCCCGACCTCGCGGCTCATCATGGCGTTGTCGCCGCTGCCCAGCGCCGCGCGCTCCAGCCCGGCCACGACGCGGCGGATCTCCTTGGCGCGGCCGGCGCCGATGAAGGCCATCAGCGCGTGCACGTCGTTGAAGGCGTAGTAGCCCTGGTCGGCCAGCGGCGCCCAGTCGTCGGCGAGGCGGTCCCAGCGGTCGCCGGCATCGATGCCGCGCAGCCGCAGCCGCCACAGCAGCGCCGAGGCGTCGATCATCTCCAGCGCCGCGTTGTTCGACTGCGGCCGCACCGCCTCGTCATAGAGCGCCAGCACCCGGCCGGTCTCCTCGCGGTCCAGATGGTGCAACGCGAGGTGCCACCAGTTGTGGAAGGCGAACATGTTGTCCGCGGCCCAATGCTCGCGCGTCCCGTTCAGCCAGGCGATGCCGTCGCCGGTCCGGCCCTCCATCTCCATGACGTGGGCGACGGCGTGGACGGCCCAGGGATCGCGCGGGTTCAGGGCGACGGCGCGGCGGCCTGCCTCCTCGGCGCGGGCGTAAAGGTTGGTCTCCTCCAGGCCGAAGGCGTGCATGCCCAGCACATAGCCGAAGCCCGGCACGTCCCCGTCCCAGCGCGGCAGCACCTGGGCGACGCGGTCGCGCAGCATGCCGGAGCGGCCGGTGAAGAAGTCGCACTGGTGGGCGATCTGCAGCGCCAGCAGGTCGTGCGGGTTCTCCAGGGCGACGCGGCCGTAGAGGTCGCCGGCGCGGGCGTAGTCGCCGGCCAGCCAGGCGCGCGCGGCGGCGATGTGGCCGCGCTCGCGGTCGGTGGCCTGCGCCGCCAGCGCCTCGGCGGCGGCAACGCTGCGGCCGAGCTCCTCCTCGCAGGCGCGGTCGCTGGAGATCAGGAACAGGGCCGCGCGCAGGCAATGGCCCATGACCATGCCGGGCGCCTCCTCGATGGCGGCGTCGATCTCGGCCAGCGGGTCGGCGTAGAAGCCGGCCAGCAGCTCGGTGGCGCGGTCCAGGCGCGCGGCGGAGGAGGGCGTCGCCCCGGTGAGGGCGAGCCCGCGGATGTCGGTGGTGTTCATGGTCGTACTGTCCGGAAATGATGTTCAGGGATGGAAAGCGGGGGACCGCTCCCGCCGGCGCTGACGCGCCCCCGCGGCGGGAGTCCGGTCCCGGGTCTCCTGGGATGCCGACGGCGGCGACCGCCCCCCGCGGCCGTCGCCCTGATCCGTCGACGGCGACAGGGATCGCTCATATACCTCACGGCGGACGTGACGGTCGTCACAGTCCGGCAATCCCTGGTGAATGGCCGTTATTCACGGGCTTGCGATGAGGCGCCCGGCGCCCTCCCGGACCTTGATCAGCACCCCATCTAGAACATATCATGAACGATATCGACAAGCGGGGAGCGGGCCGGTGGAACTGCGGGAGAAGCTCGAGATTCTGGCGGACGCCGCCAAGTACGACGCCTCCTGCGCGTCCAGTGGCACCGAGAAGCGCGACAGCAAGGGAGCCAAGGGCGCCATCGGCAGCACCGAGGGCATGGGCATCTGCCACGCCTACGCGCCCGACGGGCGCTGCATCTCGCTGCTGAAGATCCTACTGACCAATTTCTGCGTCTATGACTGCCTGTACTGCGTGAACCGCCGCTCCAGCAACGTGCGCCGCGCCCGCTTCACGCCGGAGGAGGTGGTGCGGCTGACGCTGGGCTTCTACCGCCGCAACTACATCGAGGGGCTGTTCCTCAGCTCCGGCATCATCCGCTCGCCCGACCACACGATGGAGCAGCTGGTGCGGGTGGCGCGCATGCTGCGCGAGGAGCACGGCTTCCGCGGCTACATCCATCTGAAGACCATCCCCGACGCCGACCCGGAGCTGCTGGCGGAGGCCGGCCGCTACGCCGACCGGCTCAGCATCAACATCGAGATGCCGCGGGAGACGACGCTCAGTGAGCTGGCGCCCGAGAAGGACGCCCGCGCCATCCGCCGTTCCATGGGCGACCTGCGCCTGCGCATCGACGAGGCGAAGGAGGCGAAGGCCGCCAAGCTGAAGTCCGCGCCGCGCTTCGCCCCGGGCGGGCAGAGCACGCAGATGATCGTCGGCGCAGACGGCACCGACGACAAGGGCATCCTCGCCACATCCTCGCAGCTCTATGCCGGCTACCGGCTGCGGCGGGTCTACTACTCGGCCTTCAGCCCCATCCCCGACAGCTCGGCGGCATTGCCTCTGAAGGCACCGCCGCTGGTGCGCGAGCACCGGCTCTACCAGGCGGACTGGCTGATGCGCTTCTACGGCTTCGACGCGGGCGAGATCGTGCCCGAGGGCGGGCACCTGGACCTCGCCATCGACCCCAAGCTGGCCTGGGCGCTGGCGCACCGCGACCGCTTCCCCGTGGACCTCAACCGCGCCGACCGGGAAAGCCTGCTGCGGGTGCCGGGGCTGGGGGTGAAGACGGTCGACAAGCTGATCGCCACCCGCCGGCACAAGGCGGTGCGGATGGACGATCTGGCGCGGCTGGGCGTCAGCATCGCCAAGGTGGCGCCCTTCGTGGTGACCGCCGACCCGCTGGTGGGCCGCTCCCCGCTCGACCGGCTGGATCTGCGGGCGCGGCTGGCGCCGAAGCCGGCCCAGCTCGATCTGTTCGCGGCCTGAGCCGATGCGCGCCGCCCGCACCTCCCCCGCGCAGACCTACGGCGTCCGGCTGGACGGGCCGGTGGACCTGGCCGGCTGGCGCGCGGCGGCGCGGCGGCTGGTGCTGTGCGGCGTGCCGCCAGAGGCGGTCACCTGGGACGGGGCCGACCTGTTCGGCGCCGCCCCCATCCCCGACCCGCCGCCGGCAGCATTGCCCTTCACCGTGCCCAGGGACTTCATCGAGCTGGCGGAGGCGGTCGTCTGCCACCGCGATCCCGAGCGCTTCGCCCTGCTCTACCGGCTGCTCTGGCGGCTGGTGACCGAGACGCCCGCGCTGCTGGAGATCGCGTCCGACCCGGAGGTGCACCGCGCCCGCGCCATGGCGAAGTCGATCGGCCGCGACGTGCACAAGATGCACGCCTTCGTCCGCTTCAAGGAGCGCGACGGGCACTATCTCGCTTGGTTCGAACCGGATCATCACATCGTCGAGCGCGCGGCCCCCTTCTTTGCCCGGCGCTTCTCCTCGATGCGCTGGTCGATCCTGACGCCGGGGCGCAGCGCGCATTGGGACGGGGAGACCCTCAGCTTCGCCGCCGGCGCCAGCCGCCGCGACGTGCCGGACGAGGATGCGCTGGAGGCCTACTGGCGGACCTACTTCGCCAACATCTTCAACCCGGCCCGGCTGAAGGTGGACGCCATGAAGGCGGAGATGCCGCAGAAGTACTGGCGCAACCTGCCCGAGGCGCGGCTGATCCGGCCGCTGATCCAGGAGGCGGGGAAGCGCGTGGCCGAGATGGTGGCGGCGCAGCCGACCCTGCCGACGGCGCGGGCCGAGCGCTGGGGCTGCGGCGCCATGCCGGAGCGCCAGGAGACCGAGCTGCAGGCCTGCCGCCGCTGCCCGCTCTGGCAACCGGCGACCCGGGCGGTGCCGGGCGAAGGTCCCGCCAATGCGGCGCTGATGCTGGTGGGCGAACAGCCGGGCGACCAGGAGGATCTGGCCGGCCGTCCCTTCGTCGGCCCCGCCGGCCAGCTGCTGGACCGCGCGCTGGCCGAGGCCGGGATCGTGCGCGCCGAGACCTACGTCACCAACGCGGTCAAGCATTTCAAATACACCCCCCAGGGCAAGCGCCGCATCCACCAGAAGGCCAACGCCGGCGAGATCGACGCCTGCCGCTGGTGGCTGGAGGAGGAGATCCGCACGGTGAAGCCGGCCCGCATCGTCGCGCTCGGCGCCACCGCCGGCCGCGCCCTGCTGGGCCGCGACGTGGCGGTGCAGCGCGAGCGCGGCGTGGTGACGGAGCTGGCGAAGGGCCGGACGCTGCTGCTGACCGTCCACCCCTCCTACCTGCTGCGCCTGCCGGACGAGGCGGCGCGCAAGGCGGAGTATGCGCGCTTCGTGCAGGATCTGCGGCGGGCGGCGGAGTTGGGTGATCCGCGATAGGGTTCCAAGTGCCGTCCGGGTCAACACTAACTCCCGTCATCCCGGCGAAAGCCGGGACCCAGGGGTTGCAGCCATGATCGGTCGATGAAGCACGTCCGGAGGTCGTGAGGAGCGGAGCGCAATGCGAAACCCCGAGGAAGAGATGTCGCATTGCGGCTTCACCTTCATGTGACCTGCAGGTGCTGCATTGGTCGTATCCTGCTGCAACCCCTGGGCCCCGGCCTTCGCCGGGGTGACGGCTGAGGTAGGCCCGGGCGCGCCATGATATCTCACCCCACCGCCTGCGCCTCAGCCGCGGCGGGCGCCCTCTCCAGCGGCAGGGCGAGGCGGAACACGGTGCCGCCCTCGTTGGCGTAGGCGTACTCGGCCTCCGCTTGGCGCGAGAGGGAGCGGATCAGGCTGGTGCCCATGGAGGCCGCCGCCCCCTCGGGCATGCCGGGCCCGGTGTCGCGCACCTCCACCCGGTAGAGGCCGCCGGCGCGGCAGGCGGACACGGTCAGCACATGGGCCTGTTCCGGCTCCGCCCCCGCGAAGCCGTGCTTGAAGGCGTTGGTGATGACCTCCGTCAGCACCAGCGCCACCGGGACGGCGCGTTCCAGGGCGATGGCGCAGGGGTCGAGCGCCAGCACGATGCGGATGCCCCGCGCCTCGGCCCCGTGCGCCGCCGCCAGCATGCCCACCAGCCGGCCCAGATAGTCGGCCAGGTCGACGTCGCCGCCCTGGTCGGTGCGGTAGAGGGACTCGTGCAGCAGACCGATGGAGCGCAGCCGGTCCTCGGTCTGCTCGAACGCCTCGCGCACGCCCGCATCCTTGAAGCGCGACGCCTGCAGCTGCAGCAGGGCGGAGGTGACCTGCAGATTGTTCTTGATGCGGTGGTGGACCTCGCGGAACAGCATCGCCTTCTCCGCCAGCGCCTCGCCCAGCCTGCCGTTGGCGGCGCGCAGCTCGCACACGGTAGCGGCCAGGTCGCGCCGCAGCACCTCCTCCCGCCGCATCGCCCGCACGCCGGACCGGGTCAGAAGCGCCGCCCCGGCCAGCACCGCCGCCAGCAGCCCGGCGGTCAGGTACAGGCCGGTGCGCCAGGGGGCCAGCGCCACCTCCTCGGCGATGCCGGCGATGGCGACGACCGGCCAGCCCTCCAGCCGGCGCCAGCCGACGATCCGCAGCTGCCCGTCCACCGGCGAGGTGTCGCGGTCGGCGCCCACCGGCGACCCGGGCCGCATGCGGGCGGTCGGTACTCCCTTCTCCAGCAGGGCGGGATCGAGCGGCGAGCGCGCGACCATCCGCCCGTCGTCGCGGTAGAGCGCGATCACCGCGTTCTGGTGCAGCGGGCCGGGAAAGCGCAGCCGGTCGAAGGAGCCCGGCCGGAAGGAGATCAGCACCACCGCCGCCAGGCCGCCGTCGGGGCGCGTCAGCCGGCGGCTGTAGGTGAAGAGCGGCTCGCGGTCGATCGTGCCCAGGATCGCCTCGCCGACATGGCGGTCCAGCCCCTGCTCGACATGGGCGCGCCAGACCTCGCGGCCGGATACGTCCACCGGCGGCGCCGGGAACCGCCCGTTCATGGCGATCACCCGGGCATCGGGGCCGACGACCCAGAGATTGGCGCGGCCGGGCAGCTTGGCGGCATAGTCCCGCATAAGCGCGTGGAAGCCGGGATCGTCGCGAAGTCCTTCCAGGGTGCCGCGCCGCTCCAGCTGCAGCGTCACGGCGTCGATGACCAGGTCGCCCATGCCGAGCAGGCGCTGGGCGTGCTCCGCCGCCACGCCGGCCATGTCGCGCGCGGCGCCCTCCGCCTGCTCCAGCGCCTCGCGCCGGCCGTCGGCGAGCGTCCAGCCGCCGCCGCCGACCGCCGCCGCGGCCAGCAGCGCCATGGCCGCATAAAGGCTCCTGCCCGCCGTTCCCATCGTCGCCCCGTGATCACCCCGCAGCGTCATGGCCGGCGGACCGGGCCGGGTCAATCCGGTCGAAGGGAGGATGCCGAAGGGCAGGCGCCGACGATGACGACGGCACTCTTGCCGGCCCTGCAACAAATCCTATGTCTCTTTCGGGACTGCGCCGACGCGGTATGCGCGGCGTGGCCGCCGGGGTGGGGTGGGCCATGCGGCGCGCTCCTACTCCGGAATAGTCACTCCGAACAGCCCATGCCGGTGGGAGGCCGGTTACGGCAAATTGATGCGCCGGCCAAAGCCGGCTAGCATTCGGACGCTAACGAAAGCCCGCGGCCTCTGGCGATCGCGGGTGAGAACAAAACTGATCGGCCTCCCCGCGTGCCGCGCCTGGGGCCGACCAACCAGGGAGACGCAGTCGATGACCGACGAGACCACGCTTCCGCCTGTTTCCGCCGATACCGCCCGCAAGGCCCGGGCGTCGCGCCGCAAGTTCTTCGGCGTGGCCGCCGGTGCCGCCGCCGGCACCGTGGCGATGCCCAGCATCTCCAGGGCGCAGACCACGACCCTGCGCTTCCAGAGCACCTGGCCGGCCCGCGACATCTTCCACGAATTCGCCGCCGATTACGCCAACACCGTCAACCAGCTCTCCGGCGGCCGGCTGAAGCTGGACCTGCTGCCGTCCGGCGCCGTCGTCGGCGCGCTGCAGCTGCAGGACGCGATCATCTCGGGCGCCCTGGACGGCGGCCACGGCGTGACCGCCTACTGGTACGGCAAGCACAAGGCCTTCTCCCTGTTCGGCACGCCGCCGGCCTATGGCTGGCGCGCCAACCAGTTCCTCGGCTGGATCAAGCAGGGTGGCGGCGAGCAGCTCTACAACGAGCTGATGCAGGACATCCTGAAGCTGGACCTGGTCGGCTTCCTCTACGGGCCGATGCCGACCCAGCCGCTGGGCTGGTTCAAGAACCCGGTTACCGGGCCCGACGATCTGAAGAACAAGAAGTACCGCACGGTCGGCCTGGCGGCGGACCTGAACAAGGAGATGGGCGTCGCCGTCACCATCATGGGCGCCGGCGACATCGTGCCCGCCATCGACCGCGGCCTGCTGGACGGCGCCGAGTTCAACAACCCGTCCTCGGACCGGGCGCTGGGCTTCACCGACGTCGCCAAGAACTACATGCTGGGCAGCTACCACCAGTCGGCGGAGTCGTTCGAGGTCCTGTTCAACCGGCGCAAGTACAGCGCCCTGCCGGCCGAGCTGCAGACCGTGCTGAAGGTCGCGGCCGACGCCGCCTCGGCGCAGATGAGCTGGAAGGCCATGGACCGCTACTCCAAGGACCTCGAGGCGATCAAGGCCGCCGGGGTGAAGGTCCAGAAGACCCCCGACAACGTGCTGAAGGCCCAGCTGGACGCTTGGCGCAAGGTGGTGGACCAGCTCTCGGCCAACGATCCCTTCTTCAAGAAGGTCATCGACAGCCAGATGGCCTTCGCCAAGCGGGTCGTCGGCTTCGAGCTGGAGTACGAGGTGCAGCAGCAGATGGCCTACGACTACTTCTTCAAGAAGGCCTGACGCCCAGGGGCGGCATTCCGGGACCGGGGTGCCGCCCCTTCGCTTTTCCTCCCCCTCGCATCTCTTCCGGGCTTCCGCGGGGCCGTCCATGCAATCGCTTCTCTTCGCCGTCGACCGCACCAGCGTGCTGGTCGGCAAGGCCTTCTCCTGGTGCATCGTGCTGCTGACCGCGGCGGTCTGCCTCGAGGTCTTCATGCGCTACGTGCTCGGCCGGCCGACCGAGTGGGCGTACGACATGTCCTACATTCTGTACGGCACGCTGTTCCTGATGTGCGGGCCGTACCTGCTGTCGCGCAACGGCCATGTGCGCGGCGACTTCCTGTACCGGAACTGGAGTCCCAAGACCCAGGCGACAGTCGACCTGGCGCTGTACCTGGTCTTCTTCTTCCCGGCCGTGCTCGCCCTGATCTACACGGGCTACGACTTCGCCAAGCTGTCCTGGACCATGAAGGAGCACAGTTCCTTCAGCCCGAACGGCCCGCCGCTCTATCACTTCAAGTCGCTGATCCCGATCGTCGGCATCCTGCTGCTGGCCCAGGGGCTGGCCGAGGTGGCGCGCTGCCTGATCTGCCTGCGCACCGGCGACTGGCCGCAGCGCCTGCACGACGTGGAGGAGCTCGAGAACATCATGGTCGCCCAGGCCGCCGCCGGCGGCCAGCAGCGTCCGGGAGACGGCGTATGAGCGATCCCGCGATCGGCATCCTGATGCTGGTGACCTTCATCTTCAGCATCCTTCTCGGCTTCCCCATCGCCTTCACCCTGATCGCCCTGTCCGTCGGCTTCGGCTACTACGCCATCGGCGACACCATCTTCCCGCTGCTGGTCCAGCGCACCTACGGCGTCATGTCGAACGACGTGCTGATCTCGGTGCCGCTGTTCCTGTTCATGGGCTACATGGTCGAGCGGGCGAACATCCTGGACCGGCTGTTCACGTCCATCCAGGTGGCGCTGCGCCACGTGCCGGGCTCGCTGGCGGTGGCGACGCTGGCGACCTGCGCGCTGTTCGCCACCGCCACCGGCATCGTCGGCGCGGTGGTGACGCTGATGGGCGTGCTGGCGCTGCCGGCCATGCTGCGCGCCGGCTACGACAAGAAGCTCTCCACCGGCGTGATCGCGGCGGGCGGCTGCCTGGGCATCCTGATCCCGCCCTCGATCATGCTGATCCTCTACGGCGCCATGGCCGGCGTGTCGGTGGTGCGGCTCTACGCGGCGGCGCTGTTCCCGGGCCTGCTGCTGGCCGGCCTCTACATGATCTACGTCATGGGCCGGGCGTGGCTGAACCCGAGCCTGGCGCCCAAGCTGCCGGAGTCGGAATCGCGGGTGCCGCTGGGGCAGGTGCTCTGGATGCTCCTGACCTCCTTCCTGCCGCTCTTCGCGCTGATCCTGGCGGTGCTGGGCGCCATCCTATTCGGCCTCGCCACCCCGCACGAGGCGGCGGGCATCGGCGCGCTGGGCGCGGTGCTGCTGGCGGCGGCCTACCGCTCGCTGACCTGGGAGAAGTTCAAGGAGGCGACGTTCCTCACCGGCCGCGCCGCCGCGATGGTCTGCTGGCTGTTCGTCGGCAGCTACATCTTCGCCTCCGTCTTCGCGCTGCTGGGCGGCCATCACCTGATCGAGCAGTGGTTCGCCACCCTGGACCTGTCGCCCTGGCAGTTCCTGCTGCTGACCCAGATCATCATCTTCCTGCTGGGCTGGCCGCTGGAATGGACGGAGATCATCATCATCTTCGTGCCGATCTTCCTGCCGCTGCTGGACAATTACGGCATCGACCCGGTGTTCTTCGGCGTGCTGGTGGCGCTGAACATCCAGACCTCCTTCCTATCGCCGCCCATGGCCATGTCGGCCTTCTACCTGAAGGGGGTGGCCCCCAAGGGGATCGAGCTATCGGACATCTTCCGGGGCATGATCCCCTTCATGTTCCTGGTGCTGGTGTCGCTGGTGCTGTTCTACGTCTTCCCGGGCATCGGCATGTGGCTGCCGGAGAAGCTGTACGGCTCCTGAGCCGCCGGCTTACATCCGGACAAGAAAAGGGGCGCCGCGGACGATGCGGCGCCCCTTCCCTTTGGTGGCCTATGCCGGCGGAGCTCAGCCCAGCGGCCAGTCGCCGACGGCGTTGCGGAAGTCCGTGCCATGGTCGTCGCCGACCACCAGCGAGGCCTGCACCTGCGCCAGCATCGCGCCGACCACCACCACCACGCCGCCGGCATGGGTGATCTCGACGTCCTCGCCGGCCTGGACCAGCACCGGCTCGTCGTCGCCGCGGAACCAGAGCACATCGACACCGGCCTTGAAGTCCAGCACCAGGTCGCGGTCGCCGCCGGTCACGGTGTCGTCCCCGCCGCCGACGGTATCGGTCCCGGCGCCGCCGGACGTCGTGTCGTTGCCGGTCCCGCCGGTCACGGTATCCGTGCCGCCGCCGATGGTATCGGAGCCGGTGCCACCGGAAACGGTATCGTTACCGCCGGTAACGGTGTCCGTGCCGCCGCCGGCGCTGTCGGTCCCGGCACCGCCGGGAACGCTGTCGTCCCCGCCCTCGACGCTGTCGTCCGCTCCGTCGACCGTATCGTCCGACCCGGGCAGGCTGTCGTCGCCGTCGTCGTCCTGGTCGTCGTCCTCCTCGTCATCGTCGCTTGGGTCGCCGAATACGAAGATGTCGCGCCCGGCGCCGCCGGACAGCGTGTCGGAACCGGCGCCGCCGAAGACCAGATCGTTGCCGGTGCCGGCATCCAGCACATCGTCGCCGGCGCCGCCGGCCAACCGGTCATGGCCGTTGCCGCCGTCCAGCGTGTCGGCGCCGTCGGTGCCGTCCAGGCGCCCGTGCGGCGGACCCTTGCGGTCCTCCGCGACGCCGCCGCGGCCATGGCCCTTGCCCTGGCCGGGATGGTCGTCCTCCGCCGGGGGCGTGGCCGGGTCGGGGGTCGGTGCGGGCGCCGGGCCGGTGGCCGGCTCCTGGACCGTCACGATTATTTCCCGATCCTTCGGCTTGCCGCCGCCATTACCGCCTTTCGGCATGTCCTTCTCCCATGATCGCGCGCATCCCCAACGAATGCACCGGCAGGCTGAGCTAAAGCGGTAGTCTCTGTCAAATATACTAGCTTATGAATACTGTGCGTCGAAGATCGTATAAAACTTTATGTTTTCTTATACTCGATCATCAGGCGGCCACGCTGTGACGCTACTCACAGGGGGCCGCCCGCACCGGAAGCCCACCGGCGGGGGCACCCCGCAAGAGCCCTCCCCCGCCCCGGCGCCGCCATGATCGCGGGGCTTGATGGCGGGCGTTACCCACGCGAGGCTCAAGGAGGCTGCTCGATGTCCATGCGATACGCAGTCGTGGCTGTCGCCGTGCTGGCGGCGCTGCAGGCCGCGGCCCCGTCCGCCCGGGCGGACGACCGGAAGGAGATCACCCAGGACGGAAGCTGCCGCGTCGAGCGGGAATGGAAGTCCGACGGCGGCTACAAGGAGAAGCGGGAATGCAAGGCGGACGGCCGCGGCTGGGGCGAGGGCAAGGAGGAGTTCCAGGAGCGCGGCTGCAAGATCGTGAGGGAGTGGAAATGGGACGGCGAGTACAAGGAGGAGGTGGAGTGCAAGGGCGGCTGACGCGCCGGCCCTCCTCCTGCCGGATCGCCGCCATCCTCTCGGCCTGCCTGCTCGCCGCCCCCGCCGCTGCCCAGCCTGTTGCCCCCTCTCCAAGTCCGGAGGGGCTGCCGCTGTGGGAGGTGGGCGCGGGCGCCGGCGGCGGCTGGCTGCCGCACTATCCCGCCGCCGGCCAGGGCGGCTTCCGCGGGCTGGCCCTGCCCTATGTGATCTACCGGGGCGACGTGCTGCGCATCGGCGAGGAGGGGTTCGCCCGCGGCCGCGTGGTCGACACCGACCGCTTCGAGTTCGACATCAGCCTCGACGGCTCCTTCGACGCCGAGTCGGAGGACAACCGCGCCCGGCGCGGCATGCCCGATCTGGACTTTCTGGCGGAGGCCGGGCCACAGCTGATCTGGAAGCTGCACCGGGCCGAGGGGGAGCGGCTGGATCTGGCGCTGCAGGCCCGCGCCGTGCTGTCCACCGACTTCTCCAGCCTGGAGCGGCGCGGCTTTACCGCCCAGCTGCGCCTCTCCTACCGCGACGAGGATCTGCTGGGGCCGAGGCTGGGTGTCATCGCCGGCGGCGGCCCGATCTTCGCGACCGAGCGGCTGCACGATTATTTCTACCAGGTCGACCCGGCCTTCGCCGCGCCCGGCCGCCCCGCCTACGACGCCAGGGGCGGCTATATGGGGTCCGAGTTCTTCGTGGGCGTCGTGCACCGGATGACGGACCGGATCACGCTCTATGCCGGCGGGCAGGCCGGGCTCTATGCCGGCGCCGCCAACGCCGGCAGCCCGCTCCATCGCCGGGACCTGACCGGCGCGGCGCTGGCCGGAATCACCTGGTCCTTCTGGCGGAGCGCCGCGCGGGCGCCCCGCTAGAAGGCGCCAGTCACTCCGCCCGCGCCGCCGCCGCCTTGGCCCGCCGGGCACGCCGCGCCATCATGTTCAGCCCCTCGATCAGGCCCGAGAAGGCCATGGCGGCGTAGATGTAGCCCTTGGGCACATGGGCGCCGAAGCCCTCGGCGATCAGCACCATGCCGATCATCATGAGGAAGCCCAGCGCCAGCATCACCACGGTCGGGTTGTCGCGGATGAAGTTCGCCAGCGGCGTGGCGGCCACCAGCATGACGGCAACGGTGATCAGCACCGCCGTCACCATGATCGGCACATGCGGCGTCATGCCGACGGCGGTGATGATGCTGTCGATGGAGAAGACCAAATCCAGCATCAGGATCTGACCGACCGCCGCGCCGAAGCCCAGGCCCACCGCGCGGGTGTCGAACATGTCGGGCTCGGGGTCGGGATCGACCGTGTGGTGGATCTCCTTCGTGGCCTTCCAGACCAGGAACAGGCCGCCGGCGATCAGGATCAGGTCGCGCCAGGAGAAGCCCTTGCCGAACAGCGTGATCACCGGCTCGGTCAGCGTCACGATGATCGCGACCGTCCCCAGCAGCGCCAGCCGCAGGCCGAGCGCGCCGAGGATGCCGATGCGCCGCGCCCGCTCGCGCTGATGCTCCGGCAGCTTGTTGGTCAGGATGGAGATGAAGACCAGATTGTCGATGCCGAGCACGACCTCCATGGCGACCAGTGTCGCCAGCGCCGCCCAGGCCGCCGGGCTGGCAGCCAGCTCCGCGATCGATTCCATGTCTCGTCCCTTCTCCGCTCGGGCCGCCACCGGCCCCCGCGCCCACTTCGCGGTTGCACACGGCGCCTGTCAAGCCCCCGAGAGCGGGCGGGTCAGAGCGGGTGGATCAGAGCGAGGCGTAGAGGGCGGCGATGCGCTCCTTCAGCGACGCCCAGTCCTCGGGCGGCTGCAGGCGGCCGGCGCGGATCGCCAGAGACAGCGCCAGCAGCGCCTCCACGGCGGCGGCGTCGGACGGGTCGATCTCCACGCCGCGGCCGCGCAGCACGTCCTGCGCGATGCCGTTGACATAGTCGGCGATCTCGATGAGCTGGTAGGGGGTGGTGGCGTTCGGCATGGGTCCCGTCCTGCTGGCTGAGGTGCGCGGCCGTCACGCGGAGTATAGCCCGGGCGGGCGCCCCGTCATCGGGCCCATCAACGGGTGGATCCCGTCCCCGCCCCCTCCTCGAACAGCTCCCGGAACGGCCGGCCGCGGGTCCCCGGCAGCTCCGTCAGGATCAGGGCGAAGTCGACGCCCTCCAGCCCCGGCGTGTGCATGACCTCGGTGATCCGGAACGCCGCCAGCGTGCCGTGCTCCTCGAACTGGATGGAGTCGCCCTGCCGCGGCGGCAGGCGCAGTTCCTTGTCGCTCCAGGCCGGCTTCATTCCCTCGCGGGCCAGCAGGCAGCGGCATCTGATGCTCATGGCGTCCTCACCCTTGGGCGGGCCGATGGCGGCCCCGCTACGGACCTGCCCAACATTCCGGGGCTCGGAAGCTCACGCCGGGGCTGGGACAAGTGGCGCCCATCCCTGGAATAGGCTGTCGGTCCTAGGCCGATGGGGATATAGTGGATCGGTCCACCTTCCGCTCACCGCCATCCCAGGGCGGCCTTCGCCGATGAACGCACGGTTGTTCCCGTCCCGGCTCGCGAGCCGCCTGCTCCTCGCCCTGTCTCTCCTGGCGCCCGCCGCCGCGGCGGAGGCGGCGGACAGGCTGGTGCTGCTGACCGAGGAGAACGCCCCCTACAACTTCACCGACCCCGCGACCGGGCGCATCACCGGCGCCGCGACGGACCTCGTGCACGCGATGATGGCGGAGGCCGGCATGGAGGCGGAGCTGCAGCTGACCTCCTGGGCCCGCGCCTACAACCAGGTCCTGTCGACGCCGGGAAGCTGCCTGTTCGCCGCCAACCGGACGCCGGAGCGGGAGCATCAGTTCACCTGGGTGCCGCTGCTGCGGCGCGGCGGCGGCTGGGTCATCTATACCGAGGCCGATTCGCCGCTCAGCCTGGACTCGCTGGAGGCGGCCAGGGGCCAGCCGATCCTCACCATCGGCGGCGGGCCGCTGGAGGCGTTCCTGAAGGCGCAAGGCCTCGACGTCATCGCGGTGAAGCAGGACGCGATCTTCCGCATGATGGGCCGCGGCCGCGCCACCCTGGCGGCCATGGGCTCGCTGGCCGGGCCGTGGCGGGCGCGGACGGCCGGCGTCGAGATCCGCCCGCTGCTGGTCATCGGCCGCAACGACCTCTGGCTGGCCTGCAACAGATCCCTGCCCGCCTCGCTGGCCCAGCGTCTGGAGGCAGCCCTGTCGCGGCTGGAAGCGCAGGGGCGCGTCGAGGCGATGCTGGACGCCTACCGCTGAGGCCGCGCCCCGGTCAGCGGGGCGAACCGTAAGGGCCGGCGACGCGGCGGGCGGACATGCCGTACTCCACCTCCAGCATCAGGCGGTTGCGGCGCACCGGGCTGGTGCCGGTGTGGAAGCCGTACGGGTCCTCGGCGAAGCCGGTGCCGGCGGGTCCGGTCAGCACCAGGAAGTCCTCGGGCGCGTAGAGGCCGGCCAGGCTCTCCTGGGAATGGCCCTTGAACATGGTCAGCTGGTGCGACAGACGCCGGCGGGACTGGCTGCCCCTGATGAAGGCGTGCGGCCCGGCGTCGGCGTCCACGTCGCTGATGTAGAAGAAGAACTTCAGGCAGAGCCAATCATCCAGATCGTAATGGAAATGATCGATGGAGAAGGTGGACCGCTCCTCCTGGTCGGCCGCCAGCCCGGAGAAGGTCCACCAGAGACGCGACCGCTTCAGCACCGCGGGACGCCGGAGATAGCGGGTGGCGATGCTCAGCAGCAACGGATCGGACCAGAGGCCCGATATGGCGGGGCAGGCGGCGATCCCCTCCCGGTAGTCGGCGATCAGGCTGCCGCCCAGGCCCGGCGGCGGACCGGACAGGTGCCCTTCCGGCACCCTCACCGGACGGGCCGGGTCCGCCGCGGCGTAGCAGGGGGCGGAGGCGGCGAAGGCACGGATCGCCTGCAGCGTCTCCGCCTTCAGCCGCAGGCCGGTGGCGATGCCGTCGCGCTCGAGCGCGGTGCTGGCGTCGGCGATGCCGCGCTCCAGCGCGACGAGGCTCTCCCCGGTTCCCGGGTGGACCGCGGGCACGGGCCACAGCTTGATCGCCCGGCGCACCGGCAGCAGGCGCCCGAGCAGGAACATCGGGAGCCAGCCGGGATCACGCGCGAAGGTCGCCATGTACTGCGGCAGCCGCCTGCCGAGCCGGCTGAAGGACCGGCGCTCCGGAACGGCCGCCGTCGCAGGAGAAGCGTTCAGGGCAGTGGTATTGCTCCCGACCGACATCATCGCCCCCAGGATTGATGTTGGCCGACTATCGCTGCGATGGCTGTTTTGATGCCATGGAGGCAAAGGAATCCGGCACGGGGCTTAGGCGTCACCACGATCAATCATCTTACACGGGCAAACTAAGTCTTATTCAGCGCCGTCGCCGAAGGTGTTTCCCCGGCCACCTCGCCGGACCTACTCTATGCCGCACGCAAGGCTTCCCTGAACGTACAGGGCGCGATCATTGACCGGTAGGCGGGCTTCCTTTCAGCCTTGCACCGTACGGTGTGACGGCCGCCCGGCATTCCGGCTGAGCGCCGCGCCCAGCAAGGCGCCGGCGACGGCCCCGGCGGCCAGCGCCGCCGCGGGCACCAGGTACCCGCTCCAGGGGCGGTGCGGGTCGGCGACAAGGTCGTGCAGGAAGCGGGGCAGCAGACCGTCGTGGCGGGTATGCACCACCGGCGCCAGCCAGCGCCCGCCGCGGTTGTTCAGATGGTCGATGGCCCGGATCAGGGAACCGGTGCGGGCGATGGCGGCCGCCACCGTCGCCGCGTCGGTGCCCAGATGCTCGGCCAGCAGGGTGTCGCGGAACCGGGCGATGGCGGCGCGCTGGTCGGACCTACCGGGGCCCGCCTCGATCGCCAGGTCGCATTCAGTATCGGTGCCGAAGGAACGCTCAGACAGGTTGGCGGAGCCGACGCGGACCAAGCGGTCGTCGACCACCATCAGCTTGGAATGGACCAGCAGCGGTTCGGCACCGGTCATGGGCGCCAGGATGCGGAACCGGTCCGGCGGCACCTGGCGTCCGATCCGCCTGGACAGGCGGCTGCGGGCCGCGTCCATGGCCTCCTGCTCGATCCAGGTCGGAGCGGACTCCGGCACCACCACCACCGCCTCCGGCCCGTCCGGCTCGGCGAGCCGCTTCAGCAGCGCGTCGGCAACGAGCTGGGAGGCGAAGTACTGGCTCTCGAAATAGATGCTGCGGCGCGCCGCCGCGATGGCGTCCAGGTACAGAAGCTCGCACTCGTAGATCGCTGGCCGCCCCTCCCAGGCCGGCAGGGTCCGGGCGATGCCGATTTCGACGTCGCGCAGGTCCGGGGCCAGATCGTCGGGCCAGAGGTCGCCGCCGTCCGCATCCGTATCAGTATCCGGACAGGGCTGCAGCCGCTCGCCGGTGGCGCACAGCCAGCGGTGGCGCGCAAGGTCGCCCAGCGCCCGGGCGGCCGCGCCGTCGACCGCCATCATCACGTCGTGCCGCGGCTCGTAGGCATCGCCGGTGGAGGAGATCCGGCGCGGGTCGCCGGGCCAGTGGCGCGGCGTGTCCCAGCGGTTGTCGGCGAAATCCATGCCGCCGCAGAAGGCCAGCGCATCGTCGATCACCAGCACCTTCTGGTGATGGCAGGCCAGCGGCGGGTGGCAATCGTCGAAGCGCACCTCGACCTCGGCCCCGCCGGCGCCGATCTGCACCCCCGGCCACTGGCCCCGCTTCAGCGCGAAATAGGCCGCCGTCTCCCAGACCAGCACCCGCACGGCCAGCTCCGGCCGCGCCGCCTTCACCTCGCCCAGCAGGCCACCGATGGTGAGCCCGCTCCCCGATCCGGGCCGCAGCACGGTCTCCGGCACGAAGTCCCAGGCCAGCAGGGTCACCGAGTGGCGCGCGCGCCGGATCGCCCGCTCGGCCAGATCGAAATAGCGCTCGCCGTCGATGATGAGGGCCGCGCGGCGGGCGGGCACCCGGCGCCAGCAATTGCGGCCCGGGCTCAGCAGGGCGGCGGTGGGAAGGCGGCTGTCCGGCATGATTCCTCGCTCGGTCCTGGAGATGAACAGGCGGGGCCCCGCCGGGGTCCGCCCCGATCCCGCTCCACTGGCCTCCCGGATCGCGGCGGGCACCCCGTGACGAACCTCCGGCCCGGCGGTTGGGGCGGTCACGGCGGTTCCCAGCGGGATGACGGTCATGACGACACGCAAGCCTGGGCGCGGGCGGCCGATCCGGCCCTTCTCCCTGATCGCGTAGCGGCGGGAGGCGGCGATGGACGGCGCGGTGCGGCAGCAGCGGCTGGAGGCGGTCCTTTTCCGGACGGAGGCCTTCGCCGAGGAGGAGAACGAGGCGCTCGGGCTGCGGGCGCCCTGGCCGGGCGGCGGCTCGGTCTCGGCCCGGGCGGAAACGCCGTCGGCGCTGCTGGAGGCGTTCCGGGGCGAGCTGGAGGCGCAGGGCCGGCAGCGCTTCGGCGGCGATTGGGTGGCGGTGCCGGTGTCCGATCCCACCGACGGCGAGCCGCCGCGCCTCGACCGGTGCTTCGTGCTGCTGCCCCTGACCCTGCTGGCCAGCGGCCTGGGCGTGCTGCGGGAGATCGGCCATGGCGCCATGGCGCCGACCCCCGCCGCCGAGAGCGCCGACGACGCGGACGGCGGTTCGGCGTCGCAGCGGACCGTGTAGAATCTCCGCCCGCAGTTTCATGCACTGTTGAAGAATTTGCGGTAGAAGGGGGTATGCCTTCTCGTCGCGCCGGCACGATCCCCTTCCCTCGCCGCCCTTGGTGGACCGGCGCCCCCCTGGCGGCGCTGCTGCTGGTGGCGACGCTGTTCGCGGGCATGGGCCGCGCCGAGGCCCGGGATGTCGTCTTCGGCTTCCGCCCGGTGGCACCCTTCGTTGTCGAAGGGCCCGGCGGCGTGGTCTCGGGTCCGGAGGTCGAGATCGTCCGCGCGGCGCTGGCGGTGAAGGGCCACAATGTCGTGCCCTATCTCGGCCCGATCTCCCGCCTCAACGCCGCCTGGCGCGAGCGGCAGATCGACGGCTACGCCCCGGTGATCGGCGATCCGGGGCCGGACGCCTGGTTCACGGCGCCCTTCCTCGATTACCGCAACGTCGCGATGACCCTGAGCGACCGCAAGCTCGGGCTCGCCACCCCGGGCGACCTGGCCGGCCTGCGCGTCGTCGCCTTCAAGGGCGCGACGCAGGCGCTGGGGCCGGCCTTCCGGCAGGCCGCCGAGGCCGCCACCTACCGCGAGGAGATCCGCCAGCACCTGCAGGTGCTGGCCCTGCTGCACGAGCGCTGCGACGTGATCGTCGCCGACCGGATGATCCTGCGCCACCAGATCGCGCTGCTGGAGGCGAAGGAGGGCAAGCGGGTGGCGGTCACCGAGCACGACCTGTTCCCGCCGACCCGCTACCCGGCCGTCTTCAGCGACCCGCAGCTGGCGGCCGACTTCGATGAAGGCTTGGCCGAGATCGCCCGCTCGGGCCTGCTGCAGCGCCTTCTGGACCAGGCGCGGGGAATGCCCGGCCCGACGCCCTGAGATGGCCGCCCCGATCCGACGGTTGGCACAGGCGCGCTTCCGCAGCTTCTGCTAATCTGTCCAGCAAGAATGGGGTGGCAGGGCGTTTCGGGGGCGCGGATGGCGGCGGTTGGGCACGGAGTCGGGCTGGCGGCCATGATCAGGCGCCTTGCCCTGGGGGCCTTGGCGCTGGTGCTGGCCGCCTGCGACGCGCCCGAACCGGACTACGCGCCGCGCTTCACCGCCGACCCGCCGACCCAGCTGCGCACCCTGGTGCTGGGCGTGCATCCGCTGCACAACCCCAAGCGCCTGTTCGAGGTGTACCAGCCGCTGGTCGACCATCTGAACGCCGGGCTGCAGGGCGTGCGCATCCGGCTGGAGGCGTCCAACTCCTACGGCGCCTTCGACGAGAAGATGGCGGCGCGCCGGTTCGACCTGGCCCTGCCCAACCCCTACCAGACGCTGAACAGCCTGGGCCAGGGCTACCGAGTCTTCGGCAAGATGGCGGACGACGGCGCCTTCCGCGGCATCATCCTGGTCCGCCGCGACTCCGGGATCGACGATCCGGCCGACCTGAAGGGCAAGGCCGTCAGCTACCCGGCGCCGACCGCGCTGGCGGCGACGATGATGCCGCAATGGTTCCTGCACCGTCAGGGCATCGACGTGATGCGGGAGCTGGAGAACCGCTATGTCGGCTCGCAGGAATCCTCGATCATGAACGTGCAGCTGGGCCATGTCGCGGCCGGCGCCACCTGGCCCGCGCCGTGGCGGGCCTTCCAGCGGGAGCATCCCGACCTGGCGGCACAGCTGCGGGTGGCCTGGGAGACGGAACCGCTGGTCAATAATGGCTTGGTCGCCCGCGACGACGTGCCGGCCGAGACGGTGGCCCGCATCGGCGCCCTGCTGTTCGCGATGACCTCCACCGAGGCGGGCCGGGCCATCCTGGCGCCCATGGAGGTGGCCGGCTTCGAGGCCGCCGACGACAAGGTCTACGACCGGGTCCGCCGCTTCCTGGTCGATTTCGAGCGCGACGTCCGGCCGGCGCGGGGCACGCCATGATCGCCGCGATGCGCCTGATGGGCCGCCGCCTCTGGTCCGGCTCCGTCCGCCGGCAGCTGATCTTCGGCATCGCGCTGGTCCATGCCGCGATGATGGCCGTCTTCGTCATCGACCTGGTGGGCCGGCAGCGCGAGTTCCTGCACCGGGAGCAGGTGGAGCGGTCGCTGGGGCTGGCGACCGGCTTGGCGCACAACAGCACCTCCTGGGTGCTGTCGAACGACGTGGTCGGCCTGCGCGAGCTGCTGCTGGCCATCGCCTCGCCGGCCGACGCCCGCTACGCCTTCATCACCGACGCGGACGGACGGGTGCTGGCCCATACCGATCCCGCCCAGGTGGGGCGCTACGTCGCCGACCCGGTGAGCCTGGGCATGCTGTCGGGCGCCCAGCGCGCGCGGGTCCTGGCCGAGGGGACCGACTATGTCGACGTGGCGGCGCCGGTGCTGGAGGGCGCGCGGCCGGTCGGCTGGGTGCGCGTCGGCTCCACCCACAACCGCGGGCAGGAGAACCTCCGGCTGGTGACCGAGCGCGGCGTGCTCTACGCGGTCGCCGCCATCCTCATCGGCATCGTCTTCGCCGCGCTGATGGCGCGCGGCATGACCCGCGGCCTCTACGACCTGCTGGTGGTCGCCGAGGCCACCACCGCCGGCCGGCGCGACCGGCGCGCCGATGCCGGCCGCGACGACGAGTTCGGCCGCCTCGCCGCCGCCTTCAACCGCATGCTGGATTCGCTCACGGCCGGCGAGCGCCGGCTGGCCGAGGTGAACCAGGAGCTGGAGCGGCGGGTCGAGGAGCGGACGGCGGAGCTGTCGGACGCCAACGGGGCGCTGCGCGCCACCCAGGCGGAGCTGGTGGCGGCCAAGGAGGCCGCCGATGCCGCCAACCGGGCCAAGAGCAACTTCCTCTCCAGCATGAGCCACGAGATCCGCACGCCCATGAACGGCGTGCTGGGCATGGCGCAGCTGCTGCGCCAGACGGAGCTGACGCCCGAGCAGGCCGGCTTCGTCGCCACCATCCGGCAGAGCGGCGACGCGCTGCTCGACCTGATCGACGACATCCTGGACATCTCCAAGCTCGAGGCCGGCAAGGTCGAGCTGGAGGAGATCGAGTTCGACCTGGACGAGGTCGGCGAGGGCGTCGTCCAACTGCTGGCGTCCAAGGCGGCGGAGAAGGGCCTGGAACTGGCCTGCCTGGTCGAGCCGCCGGCGCGCGGCATCTACCGGGGCGATCCGATGCGGCTGCGCCAGGTGCTGATGAACCTGGTCGGCAACGCCATCAAGTTCACCGAGCGCGGCCATGTCGGCATCGAGATCCGTCATGAGGGCAATAGCGGGGACGGGCGCGAGCGGCTGCGCCTGACCGTGGCCGACACCGGCATCGGCATGACGGAGGAGCAGCGCGCGAAGCTGTTCCAGCTCTTCAGCCAGGCGGACAGCTCCATCAGCAGGCGCTTCGGCGGCAGCGGCCTCGGACTCGCCATCAGCCGCCAGCTGGTGGAGCTGATGGGCGGCGAGATCGAGGTGCGGAGCGCTCCCGGGGCCGGCAGCGCCTTCACGGTCACGCTGGCGCTGCCCCGGGTCGCCGACGCGCCGTCGGCCGCTCTGGTGCTGGAGGGGATGCGCGGGCGCCGCGTCCTGGTCGTGGACGACGTGCCGCTGCACCGGCGCGTCATGATGGATGCGCTGGCCGAGCTCGGCCTGGAGGTGCAGGAGGCGGCGGGCGGCGAGGCGGCGCTGCGGACGCTGGAGCGGCTCTGGTCGGCCGAGCGCCTGCCCGACCTGGTGCTGATCGACTTCTCCATGCCGGACCTGCGCGGCGACGAGCTGGGCGCGCGGCTCAGGGCCGACAAGCGCTTCGCCGGGATGCGGCTGGCCCTGGTCTCCGCCTTCGGCGTGCTGGACAAGGCCGATACGGTGGCGGCCCCGTTCGACGCCATGCTGGCGAAGCCGCTGCGGCGGCCGCTGCTGCGCGACCTGCTCTTCCGCCTGTTCAACCAGGCTCCCGCCACGGCCGACGCCACCGTCGGCGCCGCCCACCCGACAATGGAGGCGCGCCGCGTGCTGCTGGTGGACGACAACGAGATCAACCGGCAGGTCGCGCTCATCGTCCTGAGCAAGGCCGGCCACAAGGTCGACATGGCCGAGGACGGGGTCGAGGCGGTGGCTGCGGCGGAGCAGCAGCGCTACGACCTCATCCTCATGGACGTGCAGATGCCGCGCATGGACGGCGTCGAGGCGACGCGCCTGATCCGGACGCGGGAGGCGGAGCGGGGCGCGGAGCCGGTGCCGATCGTGGCGCTGACCGCCAACGCCATGGCCGGCATGCGCGAGGAGTATCTGGCCGCCGGCATGGACGATTTCCTGGCAAAGCCCTTCGACCATGCCCGGCTGCTGGCCATGGTCGCCGGGGCGACGCGGCAGGCGCCGGCCCCCGTGGCGGTCGAGGACGCGCTGTTCGACGAGGGCGCGCTGGCGGCGCTGGCGGCCATCGCGCCGCCGGAGATGTTCCGCAAGCTGGTCACCGACCTGGTGCGGCACGGCGGAGAGCGCCTGGACCGCATCGCCGCCTTGCGCGCCGCCGCCGATCTGGCGGGGCTGCGGCGGGAGGCGCACGATCTGATCTCCACCGCCGGCCAGGCCGGGCTGCCCCGGCTGCGGGCGCTCGCCGAGGCGCTGCACGCCGCCTGCGCGGCCGCGGATGCCGAGACGGCGCTGCGGATCGCGGGCGAGGCGGTGACCGTCGGGCGCCGGGGCTGGGGCCTGGTGGGCGACCGCTTCCTGGAACCCGCCGCGGCTGGCTAGGTCCGTCAGACAGTTGCTGGAGGGGTGGGACCTCACTGCCCGTCATCCCGGCGCAGGCCGGGACCCAGGGGTTGCAGCCATGGGTGGTCGATAAAGCCCGACCGTAGGTCGCATGGAGCGCAGCGCAATGCGACACCCCGGCCGGAGCCTGTCGCATTGCGCTGCGCTCCATGCGACCTACGAACAATACCCGCGCTGCATCGATCGTATCCCGCTGCAACCCCTGGGTCCCGGCTTGCGCCGGGATGACGGTAGAGAGCGGCAAAAGCGGGTGAGAACCATGGAGCCTATCCTCGGATGGGCCCTAGCCGTCCCCCGCCGGCCCGCCCCGCCCCAGCGCGTCGCGCAGAGCGGTGGCGAGTTGCAGGCGGGAATAGGGCTTCTGCAGCACCGGGCAGTCCGCATGCCGCTCGCCGGCGCCGGCGAGCACGGCCCGGCCGTAGCCGGTGGCGAACAGGAAGGGTATGCCGCGGTCCGCCAGCGCGTCGGCCACCGGAAACACCATCTCGCCGGCGATGTTGACGTCGAGCACGGCGATGTCGGGCGCATCCTCCGTGCCGCCCAGCGCGGCGACCGTCTCCAGCGCCGGCGCCACGCGGTGGGCCGTGGCCGCGACCGTGCAGCCGATTTCCTCCAGCAGGAGCTCCAGGTTGATCGCCACCAGGACCTCGTCCTCGACGACGAGGATACGGAGGCCGGCGAGGTCGGGACAGCGCCTCATGTCGGCACCGGCAGCGCCGGTTCCGGGGAGGTCGCGGCGGCGAGGCGCAGCTGGCATCGCAGGCCCTCGCGCCGGTAGTCGAGCCGAACCTCGCCGCCCGGCTGCGCGGCGATGCCGCGCTGCAGGAGCCGGGTGCCGAAGCCGGTGCGCGTCGGCGGCGCGACGGCGGGCCCGCCGCGCTCCGTCCAGCGCAGATCGAGCATGCCGCCCTCCCCCGCGCCGGCCAGCGTCCAGTCCACCTCGATCCGCCCGCCGGCGGAGGTCAGCGCCCCATACTTGCAGGCGTTGGTCGCGAGCTCGTGGATGATCAGCCCGAACAGGACGGCCTGCGCGGCGTCGAGCATCACCGCCGGGCCCGACAGGCGCAGGCTGCCCGCGTCCGTCCGGTAGGGCCGCAGCGCCCGCTCGACGATCGCGCGCAGATCCACGCCGCGCCAATGGTTCTCCGTCAGCAGATTGTGCGCCTCCGACAGGGCCAGCAGCCGGCCCTCCAGCGCCTCGCGGAAGGCGGCCGGGTCCGGCGTGGCGCGGAAGGTCTGGGCGATCAGCGACTGCACGGTGGCGAGCGTGTTCTTGACCCGGTGGTTCAGCTCGTCCAGCAGCAGCCGCTGCCGCGCCTCGGCCTGCTTGCGCTCGCTGATGTCGACGAAGGCGGCGACGCCGCCCCAGCAGGCGCCGTCCCCGTCGCGCAGCGGCGTCGCGTTGCCCAGGATGTGGACGCTGCTGCCGTCGTCCCGCACGACCATGGCCTCGAAGTCGCGGATATCCTCGCCGCGCGAGGCGCGCACCACGGGAAGGTCCTTCATGGTGAGCTCCCGGTTCTCCTCCAGGACGCGGAAGCCGCGCGGGCGCTCGGAGGCCGTCCGCGGTTCCGGCGGCGCCCCGCCGGGCCAGAGCAGTTCCTGGGCGAACCGGTTGCTGCGCACGGCGCCCTCCGGCCCCTTCGCGACCCAGATGGCCGCCGGCACGGCGTCCAGCACCGCCTCCAGCTCCGCCGCCTTCTCGGCCAGCGCCAGCTCGGCCCGGCGGCGGTCGGTGACGTCGCGGAAATAGACGGCGAGGCCCTGGTCCTCGGCCGGATAGGCATGCACCTCGACCCAGCGCCGCGAGAAGGGGGACGGCACCTGGAACGCCACGGTGCGCCCCTCCCCCATGGCGCGCCGGTACTCCCGCTCGAACGCCGTGCCGCGCATCACGGGAAAGGCGTCCCAGATGCCGCGGCCCAGCAGGTCGGTCCTCGGGACGCCGAAATACTCTTCGGCGCGGTGGTTGACGAAGGTGAAGCGCCAGTCGCGGTCGAGCGCGTAGAAGGCGTCGGTGATGCTTTCCAGGATCAGCGCCTTGGCACGGGCGCCGTCGGCGGCCGCCAGCAGCTCCCGCTCGCGCTCCGCCATCCGCCGCCGCAGCTCCGCCAGCCGCAGCGTGCCCTCGATGCGCGCCAGCAGCTCCTGCGCCTGGAAAGGCTTCACCAGGTAATCGTCCGCCCCGGCCTGCAGCCCCTCCACCCGGGCCTCCATCCCCGCCCGCGCCGACAGCAGGATCACCGGCATCGCCGCCGTGTCGGCACAGGCGCGCAGCGCCCGCAGCAGGCCGAAGCCGTCCAGCGGGCCGGGCATCATGACGTCGCTGAGTACCAGGTCCGGCCGTTGCCGCCTGGCCGCCTCCAGCGCCATGGCGCCGTCGGCGACGGCCATGACGCGGAACCGCGGCTCCAGCAGCCGGACCAGATAGGCGCGCATGTCGCCATTGTCGTCGGCGACGAGGACGAGGGGTGCGGTGGCGTCCGCCGCATCGGCGGCGCCCGGCTCCGCCGTATCGGCCATCCATTGCCGGGCCTCCAGCGCGTGCGCCGCGCGCCGCGCCGCCGATCCCCCGGCGGGCCGGACCTCCCCCGACGCCATCGCGCCGGCCGGCAGGAGGGCGGTGAAGACGCTCCCCTTGCCGGGGGCGCTTTCCACCGCCGCGTCGCCGCCATGCAGGCGCAGCAGCTCGCGCACCAGCGCCAGTCCGATGCCGGTCCCCTCGTGCGACCGCCCGCGCTGCCCGGGGACCCGGTGGAAGCGCTCGAAGATCCGGGGCTGCTCAGGGAGCGCGATGCCGATCCCGGTGTCGGCGACGGTGAGCGCCACGCCGCCCTCCGGCGTCGGCCGCAACGTCACGGTGATGCCGCCGGCCGGCGTGTATTTGACGGCGTTGGAGACGAGGTTCAGCACCACCTTCTCCCACATCTCCGGATCGACGGCGACGGGGCCTGGCAGCGGCGGGCAGTCCACGCGGAGGGTCAGGCCGGCCCGTTCGCAGGCCGAGCGGAAGGCGCTCGCCAGATCCGCCGTCAGGGCGGACAGGTCGACCGCCTGGATGTCGGGCCGCAGCCCGCCCTCCTCGATGCGCGCGAAGTCCAGCAGCGCGTCGACCAGCTTGTGCAGCCGCAGGCCGTTGCGGTGGACGACCTCGATCAGCGCCGCCTCGGCGGGCGGGCGGGGCACGCCGCGAAGCTCCTCCAGCGGTCCCAGCATCAGCGTCAGCGGCGTGCGGAACTCGTGGCTCACATTGGCGAAGAAGGCCGTCTTGGCGCGGTCCAGCTCGGCCAGCGCCTCGGCCCGCCGCCGCTCGGCCTCGCGCGCCCGGGCGTTGGCCTCGTGCGCCTGCGCGTTGGACAGCGCGCTCGCCAGCTGGGACGCCAGCAGCTCCTGGAACGAGCGGTGCGCCTCGTCGAGCGCCCGGTTGGGATTGACGCCGACGATCAGCGCCGCCCCGGCGGCATCGCCGGCGATGCCCACCGGCAGGACCGTCGCGCACCGCACCGGCATACCCCAGGGGCCGCCCGGCAGCGGATCTCCGCCCGCGGCGCCGACCTCCACATCGTGACGCTCCGGGCCGTCGCGCCACCGGTCGAAGGCGGCGCCGGCGACGGCGCCGAAGCCGGCGGCCCGCGCCGTCCCGATGCCGGAAGTGCCGGCGCGAACCGCCGCCCCGGTGGCGGGGTCCCGACGGTAGAGCAGCGCGAAGGGCACGTCGGCCGGGTTCGCCTCCAGCGTCGCCATGACGTCCCGGCAGGCGGTGGCCACGTCGCGCGCCTGGGCGGCGGAGGTCGCCAGCAGGCGCAGAAGCCGGGTCCGCCGGTCCGCCAGCACCTGGGGCGTCACCTCGGAACAGACCGCCAGCATGCCGGCGACGCGGCCCTCATCATCCTCGGCCGGTGCGTGCGAGACACTGAAATAGGCCTCCTCGGCATAGCCGGCGCGGTTCATCAGCAGCAGCAGGGACGGTGTCCAGTTGGCCTCGCCGGTGCGCATGACCGTGTCGATCATCGGCCCCAGCGTGTCCCAGGACTCCGCGAGCGTGATCCTGATGTCGCCGCCCAGGGCCGCCGGATGGCGGTCGCCGATCAGCTCGGCATAGGAATCGTTGTAGAACTGGATGAAGTCCGGTCCCCAGACCAGGACCATCGGATAGCGCGATGCCAGCAGCGTCCGGATGGTGGCGCGCAGGCTCTGCGGCCAGCCGGAGACCGGCCCGAGGGGATTGGATGCCCAATCGATATGGCGCAGGACCGTCGCCGTTCCGCTGCCGCCCCTGAACGTCAGCGCTGCCGCATCATCGCCTTGTGTCATCGCGCCGCCGAGCCCAGGCTGGGAAATGCCGCCGCGGACGACGGGCCGCGCGAGTTACAGCAGACCGGGACGGGCCAAGCCAACCCGACTTTCGGTTTACTCCTTGTGAGTAGACCGAGTAATGATCAGAAATGTCCGGGTCAGGGACCGCTTAAACCGACAACGTTACTTGGCCTCGACTGATGGTCGATGCCGCCGGCGCGCCGCGTGCCGGCCGTTATGGGAACCGGCCCGGCGTTCCTCGGCGATCCGCTCAGGTCGCCCGCCGCTCCGGCCGCCGCGCCAAGCCGGCCAGACCCGGCCGGTGCCGGGCATCCAGGATGCCGGTAAGGAGCATCCGGTCCGGGACCTCGTCGAAGCGGTGCAGCCCGCGGGCCCGGACATAGACCGCCAGGGCGGCATAGCAGAGGCCGTCGGGATACTCCTCGAGTTCGGCGATCAGGGCCATCGGATGCATGTGCCGTCTCCTTCACGGACAAGGGACGCCGTTCCTGCGCGCCCCTCCAGGAGTTGGGCGATCCCGCCCCCGCTTGTAAGCGCGCATCCGGATAGGACCTTGCGCCGAGGCGCGGCCGATTCCGCGACCGCCACCCTCCGACCGCCCGTGCGCAGCGGCCCGTCATTCTCATACCGCATAGGCACAGGTCTAGGCCAAGCCAGAGCCACGAAACTTTCGTCCGGCTGGTCAGCGGGCATGGAACTGATCATCCTTCAGGCCGGCAAAAGAACAGTCTCGATCGGAACAGAAATGAACCCCGTCAACGTCATGGTCGTCGATTCCAATACTCTGTTCCGGCAGGGGCTGCCGCACCTCCTCCCTGCCGAGTACAGCGTGGCCGGCGACGTCCGGGAGCATCGGGACGCGGTGCGCCTGATCGAGGCAGGCACGGATGTGCAGCTCGTCCTGCTGGATTGCCCCGCCGCCTCCCTGCGGGAGGCCGTGGCGGAGCTGAGGCGGGCGGCGCCGGGCGCCCTGGTGGTTCATCTCAGCGACACGGCCAGCGTCGACAGGCTGCGCGCCGCGCTCGACGCCGATGTCTCGGCCTATATCACCAAGGACCGGTCGGCCGAGGCGCTGGTGCAGCAGCTCCACCTCGTCATGATGGGGGAGAAGGTGTTTCCCTCCGGTCTCGTCCAGGAACTGCTGCGGGACGGGGCGATGGCCCCCGCCGCCGGCCCGAAGGGGCTGTCTCCGCGCGAGACGCAGATCCTGCGCGGGCTGATGCGCGGGCACAGCAACAAGGCGATCGCCATCACCCTCCACATCACCGAGGCGACGGTGAAGGTCCACCTGAAGGGCCTGCTCAGGAAGCTCAACCTCTCCAACCGCACGCAGGCGGCGATCTGGGGCACCAACAACGGGATCGAGCCGGTCGCGGCCGCCGCCTGAGCCCGCCGGCGCGCCGATCCTGCCAGCCTGAAGGGATCGGACGAAGCCCGATGCCGTCGATGCGCGGATGGATGCCGGCGCGCCGAAGGCCGCCAGGTTGGCGTCGCTGGTGAAGCTCCCACAGCACCGCCACCGCCAGCAGTGGCCCCCTGCGCCAGCGGGCCAATCAGGTCGGAGGCCGGCGCAGCCCGCACCGTGGCGCGCGAGCCGTCGGCCAGCAGCCCCTCTCATGCAGGATCTGCGTCAGCAGGTGCCGGTGCTCGGCCAGGGACGGCAGGAACAGCCGACGCCGAACTGGCCGCCACCCAGCCAGCGCTCGATCGGCCGCTGGTCGACCAGCAGCAGCTTGCCGGACCAGCCCGCCTCGGAGGCGGCGCGGGCCATAGGCCTGGGCTCGCCGGTGGCGGGGGCGAAGACCAGCACCCGGTCGACAGCCGCCCGCGCCAGGACCAGCCAGCCGCCGTCCGCCATCCGCGCCATCGCCGGCAGCGCCAAGCCCTTCAGCCGGCCGCCGCGTGGGCGCTTCAGTTGGCCGCGCAGCCCCGTGCCGGCGGCGAGCCCAGCCGGCGCCGCCAAAGCCAAGATCCCCGTATCGTCTCCCCGTGCGTCGCCGAGGGACGGGAGGAGGACGGCACCTTCGTCTTCGACGTGCCGATCGACCTTCCGCTGATTGGCAGACTGATCCGGTACACAGGACGGATAGGAGCTTGAGCGTGGACCTGCCCAGCTGACGCGTAAGCGGGTTGCTTACGTGGTGCTTACGCGGGGGCCGTCGGGCACTGGAGCCCGAATGCAAAAAGCCCAGCTGGATGCTTGATCCAGCTGGGCTTGATGTTTGGTTGCGGGGGCAGGATTTGAACCTGCGGCCTTCAGGTTATGAGCCTGACGAGCTACCGGGCTGCTCCACCCCGCGTGAGTGGTTGGGGTCGAGGGATCGTGCAGAGGGTTTCGTGTGATCTCA
>Ga0196964_10000047_pt1 | contig 108564 bp, 117 predicted proteins | sample S1_10metaG_FD_148615 | JGI IMG/M metagenome (GOLD analysis project Ga0196964, IMG submission 148615) | Soil microbial communities from Anza Borrego desert, Southern California, United States - S1_10 | ecosystem: Environmental > Terrestrial > Soil > Desert | place: USA: California | collected...
CAGGTCGGAGCGATCCCAGTCGAAGTAGACCACGAACTGACGCGCGTCAGGCACCCGCGGCGCCGGCGGCGGCGGCGGGGGAGGCGGCGGCGGAGGCGGCGGCGCCGGCGGCACATACGGCGGCGGCACGTACGGCGGCGGAGCCGGTTCGGGCTCGGCGCCGAAGGCGACGCGCAGGCCGAGGGTCAGGGCGTGGCTGTCTTCATAGGTGCCCTGGAAGTCGCCCGGGGTGAAGAAGGCCGTGGTGCCGCTGATGCGGCCGTCCAGCTCGGTCTTGAAGTAGCGGTAGGTGATGTCGAGGTTGGCGCGATCGCTCAGACGCCAGGCCACGCCGCCCAGCAGTTGCGCCGCGAGGGCGCTTTCGCTCTGGTCGGAGTTGAGGAAGATGGCCCGGTTGTTGGCCGCGGAGCCTTCGAAGTCGGCCTTGGTGCTGGCCCAGCCCGCGCCGGCGCCGATGAAGGGGCGCAGCGAGGAGTCGGCCGAGCCGAAGTCGAAGATCACATTGGCCATCAGGCTGGTGGCCTTGATGTCGCCGTTGGGGCCTTCGCAGGGGCCAATCGAGGCCGGCTGACAGATGGCCGTCATCAGGCCCGGGCCGATGGCCGGAGCGGTCTCGATGTCGTTCTGACGCCAGCCGCCTTCCAGCTCGAGGCGCCAGTTCTCGGTGAAGCGATAGCCGAGGCGGCCGAAGGCGGCCCAGCCGCCTTCCGTCTCGAGAGCGAAGCTCGAGCTGTTGCGGGGATAAATCTCCGCCTGGTCGACGCGGTGCCAGCCGGCGTCAATCGCGCCGTACCAGCCGTTCGGCTCGGCCGAAGCGGCCCCGGCGCTGAGGGCGATGGCCGCCACAGCGCTGGAAGCCAGGATCAAACTCTTGCCACGCATAGGTGTGAGCCCTCCAAGGCGTTGGTTGATACTCTGCGGCGGACAGACCGCCTCAACTGCCTCTTATCAGCCGTATTTCGGAAGGTCGAGCCAGAACCGCGCAGCTGCGGCCCAGCTAACAGAACCGTGACATGGGCGTCACAGGCTCATGATAGCGGCCGAGGGCTCCTCCCGACGCCCCCGCCTTGGCTTCCCCGGGAGGGGAGACTAGGGTCCGCGCCACCGCGCCGGGCGCCCCAGCCCGGGTCAACACGAGGCAGGAGAGCCATGCAGGACATGCCGTCATCGGAAGCCGCCGCGCAGCTGGACAAGGACAATCCGCTGGGCGTGGACGGCTTCGAGTTCGTGGAATTCACCGGCCCGGAGCCGGACAGCATGATCGCGCGGCTGGAGCTGATGGGCTTCACCCAGACCCACGTCCATCCTTCCACGGGCGCCGTCCGCCTGAAGCAGGGCGACATCACCATGCTGGTGAACCGCACGCCCAGGGGCCAGGCGGAAGCGTTCGCGCGCGAGCACGGCCCCTCGGCCAACGGCATGGCCTTCCGGGTCAGCGACGCCAAGGCGGCCTACGACGGCGCGGTGGCGCGCGGCGCGCGACCGGCGACGGAGGCGAACGGCGGGGCGCTGGGCGACCACCCCTACATCCTTCAGGGCATCGGCGGCTCGCTGCTGTACCTGGTCGACCGCTACGGCGCGAAGGGTTCGCTCTACGAGGGCTGGACCGAGATCGAGGGCTGGGAGGAGGCGGAGCGGCGCAACAACGTCGGCCTCTTCTGCCTGGATCACCTGACGCACAACGTGCGGCGCGGCCAGATGCGGAACTGGTCGGGCTTCTATGGCCAGGTGTTCAACTTCGAGGAGCAGAAGTATTTCGACATCAAGGGCAAGGCTACAGGCCTCTTCTCCCAGGCCATGATCGCGCCCGACCGCGCCATCCGCATCCCGCTGAACGAAAGCCAGGACGAGAACTCCCAGATCGAGGAGTTCCTGCGCCGCTACAATGGCGAGGGCATCCAGCACATTGCGCTGGCCACGGACGACATCTTCGAGACCGTCGAGGAGATGAAGCGTCGCGGCATCCCCTTCCAGGACACGATCGAGACCTATTTCGAGCTGATCGACAAACGCCTGCCGGGCCACGGCGAGGACGTGGAGCGGATGCGCAAGAACCGCATCCTGATCGACGGCTCGGATCAGGACGGCCTGCTGCTGCAGATCTTCACCCAGGACACCTTCGGGCCGATCTTCTTCGAGATCATCCAGCGCAAGGGCAACCAGGCGTTCGGCGAGGGCAATTTCCAGGCTCTGTTCGACTCCATCGAGCTGGACCAGATCCGGCGCGGCGTCATCAAGGTGGATGCCTAAGCCGCCGGCATGGCTCCCCTGGCTGGGGCCGCCGCTGGCCGGCGCGGCGGCGGGCCTGGCCAGCCGCTACTGGCTGAACGGGGGGTTCTGGGGGTCGCTGCTGATCGCGCTGGTGGTCGGCTTCGCCCCCATCGTGGCCTACCGCCTGTGGAAGCACCGCCACCACAGGCGCGGCCCGGACTGAGGTCAGGGCGCCGCCAGGCTCTCGGCCAGCCGCCGGAACGACGGCGCGAGAAAGGCGTCGGCGTCCTCCGCCAGTCGACCGACGTGGGGGCCGCGCACCTGATAGGTCATCCGCACGGTGCGCCCGCCGTCCCGCGTCTGCGGCCACGAGATGTGCAGCCAGGCCTCGTCCGCCGCGTCGACCACCGGCCCGAGCAGGGCATAGACCCGCACGTCCCGGCGGGTTGCGTCGTCGACGATGCCGTGGACGTAGGGTCCCGCGGGCATGGCCTCGCACAGGCAGCCGCCGCTGCGCGCGTCCAGCCGCATGCCGGCGCCCTTGCCGCCGAGGGTGGCCGCGTCGGCCCACCATTCGCCCGGGGCGAACACCCGGGCGTGGATCGCCTCGGGGCTGGCCGACACCGGCGCCTCGTAAACGAGGGTGAAGACGTCGCGGCGGCGCTCCTTGATCTCGGCCGAGGCCGATCCGCCCGCCGCCAGGGCCGCCACCGCGACCGTCAGCGCCCATCCACGCATCACTGCATTCCTCCCGAGCCGGCGGCGTTCAACTGGCCCGCCAAGCGCTTGAACTGGGTTTCCATCACGCCATGCACGGCGTCGGCGAAGCGGCCCGTGCCGGTCCCCTCGACCTTGTAGGTCCAGACCAGGTTGCGGGCCCCGCCGCCCTCCGCCTCGCGCCAGGTCATGGTCAGCTGGGCGAAGCTGGCGGTGTCCTGGAGCGGGCCGAAGGGCGCGTCCAGCCGCAGCATGCGCCGCTCCGGCCAGGCCAGGAGAACTTCGGCGTGCTTGACCCCGCCGCCGGGCAGGACCTCGCACCAGCAGCCGCCGGGCTTCAGCTCAAGCGACAGAGCCGACGCCTGGCCGGAATAGCTGTGCTCGGCGCTCCACCACTGGCTGATCCGCCCGATGCGGTCGTAGATGGCGTCAGGGCCTGCGGCGACCCGCTGCGTGAAGCTGAGCGTGAAGCCGTTGTCCGACCGCGACTGGACCTCGGCCGCCGCCGGGGTCGCCAGCAGAACGGCCGCGGCGAAGATGACGGTGCGCATGATGATTGGCCCTCCCCCGGATATCCGGCGCCATCCGGCGCCGCGCGTCAAGCCGTGGTGAAGCTCAGGGGCTCGCCCCAGAACTGGCTGACGAGCGCCGACTGCGGCCCGGCCTGGCCGGTGGTCAGGAAGTCGCGCCGGCCGGAGCCGCCGAGATCGTATTCGGGGTGCCGCTCGAAATAGCGGTCCAGCGCCCCGGACACGGCGGTCGGCTGATGGATCAGCGGCGTGCCCGGCGGCAGGGCGGCGGCGAACATCTCGGCCACGATCTCATAGTGGGTGCAGCCCAGGATGGCCTTGTCGGGGTGGCGTCCGATGCGGCGGCGCAGCGCGTCGACGTGGTCCTCGACCACCACCTTGAGCTCTTCGGGCGGCGCGCCCAGTTCGATCAGCCCGGCCAGGCCCGGGCAGGGCTCGGCGAAGATCGCCAGGTCCTCGCGCCGCTTGTCGATCTCGATCTCGTAGACGCGGCTCATGGCGGTGGCGGCGGTGCAGAAGACGCCGATCACCTCGATGGCCTCCACCTTCTCGCCGCGCAGATCAGGCTCGTAGGTCCAGGGCAGGCCGGTGGCCGCCTCGATAGTCGGCACGATGATGCCGAGCACGTTCACGGGACGACCCCGACGCGCCCGCTCCTCGGGGATCCAGGTCTGCTGCAGGCGACGCAGCGCGATGGCCGAGGCGGTGTTGCAGGCCAGCACGGCGACGGAGGCGCCCTCGTCGAAGAGGCGGCCGACGCCTTCGCGCGTCAGATCCACGATCTCCTCCCCGCCCCTGCCGCCGTAGGGGGCGTTGGCCTGGTCGGCGAAATAGACGAGGTCCTTGGTCGGAAAGCGTCGCGTCAGTTCGCGATGCACCGTCAAGCCGCCCACGCCGGAGTCGAACACGCCAATGGCCATGGTCGCGGCTTTAGACACGGCGTCGCGCGCCGCGCAATGTCGCATTACGGTTCGTTCATGTGACGATCAGGCGAGGGGCGCCATAGGGTGCGCCGCCATTATCCTAAGCGGGAAGCTCCCATGCACAGACGCAATGTCCTCATCGGAGGCGGAAGCCTCATCGCGCTCGCCGGCTGCGCCTCGGCCGGGGGCATGGGCGGAGGCTCCGCCCCGAGCGGCGCGACCCCCGCGCAGCTGGCCGCCGACGCCGCCGTGGCGCGCGCGGTCCTGCCGAAGCAGAGCCCCCGCGCCGAACTGCTCCAGCCCTGGATGGGACCCTATGGCGGCGTTCCGCCGTGGGACAAGGTCACCCCCGCCAAGCTGACGGAGGCGATTAAGGAAGGCATCGCGCTCCAGCGCGAGGAGATCCAGGCTATCGCCAACAACCCGGAGGCGCCGACCTTCGCCAACACCAGCGTGGCCATGCAGATGGCCGGCGAGCCCCTGGGCCGCGCCATCGCGCTCTATGGCGTGATGACCTCCAACATCGGCACGCCGGAATATCAGGCGGTGCAGCGCGAGGTGACGCCCCTGCTGACGGCGGCGTCCAACGAGATCACCTTCAACGAGAAGCTGTTCGCCCGCATCAAGGCGGTGCACGAGGGGGCCGGCGCCGCCCGCCTGAACGCCCAGCAGGCGCGCATCGCGCAGCGGGCCTATGAGGCCTATGTCCGCAACGGCGCGGCGCTCGAAGCCGCCGGCAAGGCCGAGCTGGGCCGGCTGAACACCGCCCTGTCGAACGCCTTCACGAGCTTCAGCCAGAAGGTGGTGAGCGACGAGAACGCCTGGACCCTGATCCCGTCCGAGGCCGGCGTGCGGGGCCTGCCCGCCGACAGCAAGGCCGCCGCCGCAGCCGCCGCCCGCTCGCGCAACCTCCAGGGCTGGGCCATCGTCAACACCCGCTCGTCCGTCGACCCCTTCCTGACCTTCGCCGACGACCGCGCCCTGCGCGAACAGGTCTGGAAGAAGTTCGTCAACCGGGGCGACAACGGCGACGCCAACGACACCAACGCCATCATCGCCGAGATCGTGAAGCTGCGCGACCAGCGCGCCAAGCTGCTGGGCTACGGCACGCACGCCGACTGGCGAATGCAGGACACCATGGCCAAGACGCCGGCCAAGGCCATGGAGCTGATGATGCGGGTCTGGGCTCCGGCCAAGGCGCGCGTGGCCGAGGAGGTCGCCGACATGCGCGCGATCGCCGGCCACGAGATCGAGCCCTGGGACTATCTCTACTACGCGGAGAAGGTCCGGAAGCAGAAGTACGACCTCGATCAGAACGAGCTGAAGCCCTACTTCGAGCTGTCGAACGTGAAGCGCGGCGCCTTCTACATGGCCGAGCGCCTGTACGGCCTGACCTTCACCCCACTGCCGCGCGGCACGGTGCCGACCTTCACCCCCGACGTCGAGGTGTTCGAGGTCAAGGACAAGGCCAGCGGCGAGCACGTCGGCCTGTTCTATTCCGACGACTTCGCGCGCGCTGGCAAACGGTCCGGCGCCTGGGCGACCAGCTACCGCTCCTACTCGACCTACGACGGCCCCAGGAACGTGCTGGCGTCCAACAACAACAACTTCATCAAGGCCGAGGGCGGACAGCCGATCCTCATCTCGGTGGACGACGCCGAGACCCTGTTCCACGAGTTCGGTCACGCGCTGCACTCGCTGCTGTCCAAGGTGACCTACCCGTCGCTGGCGGGCACGCCGCGCGACTATGTCGAGTACCCCTCGCAGGTGCACGAGCACTGGGTGCTGACCCGGCCGATCATCGAGGGCTTCCTCAAGCACGTGGAGACCGGCCAGCCCATGCCTCAGGCGCTGGTGGACAAGATCGAGCGCAGCCAGACCTTCAACCAGGGCTACGCCACGGTCAGCTATCTGTCCTCGGCCATCGTCGACATGGACCTGCACACCCAGGCCACGCCGCCGACCGACATCGACGCGTTCGAGAAGGCGAGCCTGGCGCGGATCGGCATGCCCAAGGAGATCGTGATGCGGCACCGCCTGCCGCAGTTCAATCACCTGTTCACCAGCGACGCCTACTCGGCCGGCTACTACAGCTATCTCTGGTCCGAGGTGATGGACGCCGACACCTGGGACTACTTTGTCCAGTCGGGCGACGTGTTCAATCCGAGGATCGGTCGGAAGTACAAGGACATCATCCTGGCGGAGGGCAATTCCACCGACCGGGCGGAGGCGTATCGCCGCTTCCGGGGCCGCGACCCGGAGGTCACCGCCCTGCTCAAGGTGCGGGGCTTCCCCACCATCTGACGACGACGGAAGGGCCGGGGCGAAAGCTCCGGCCCTTTCACTTCGGGCTCAGAACCGGTCGACGCGTCGGGCGCGGGCGAAGTCGGACCGCTCCTGCCGGGGCAGCTGCGCCAGCACCTCGCGGCGGAACGCCACCACGCAGTGGGTGTCGACCAGGCGGATGGGAGCGGCCGCGCCGCACCGCTCCCGCGCGGCTTCGCGGATGCGGAGGTCCAGGGCCGCCGCGCCGGCGGCGGTGTCCAGCTTGAGGTCGTGCACGGGGATGCGGATGGGCTCGGCCGCCGCCGCGGCGCTGGCGTTCAGCACGGCGGCGGCGGAGAGGGCGAGAAGGGTCTTGATCATGATGTCGGCTCCTGATCGCCGGGATGGCGACACAAGCCACATCATAGATGCCCGCCTTTATTGCCAGGCCTTGGACCCTTCCAACGTGGCGGTTTGAGACGAAAACTCGCCGAACCAACAGAAGGAGCGCTTATGTCAGACGCGCGAAACGCCCTGCCCCAGGGCGTAGTCGGCGCGCACCCGGGCGGACAGCTGCTCCAGGGCCTGGCCCCGCGCCTCCGCGCGGCAGGAGCCGACGGTGGAGTGGATGCGGCTGCCTGTCACCTCGGGGTTGCGGCACACGCGGCGGGCGGCGGCGTCGAGCCGGGCGTTGAAGGCCGCGACGCCGGAGGCGGTGGTCAGGTCGAGATCGCCGTAGGCGACACGGGCGTCGCCGGCGGCGGCGGATCCGGCCGCGAACAGGCCGAACGCGGCGGCCAGAGCAGCGAGAGACTTCATGGGGGTTCTCCTGAGTTATTGACTGTCGCTCTTGAGCGGCGACGATCCGGAGGTACCGGCGGTTCTCAGCGGAGCTGTGTGCAAGCGGCGGCCAAACTGCGACGCTTCGTGAATTCGTCGAAAGCTCCACAGGGAGCCCATGGCCGTCTGCGTCGTTAGCCTGTGGAACACAGGAGACTTCTCATGGCCGAAGCCGCGCCCTGGGCCTTCATCGTCATCGGCGGGCCAATCCTGCTGGGCCTCGCCATGCTGGCGGGCCGCCTCCGCAGCCGCAAGACAGACCGCGAGCACGGCGCGGGACCCGCCGATCAGAGCTGATCCGCCCCGATCGGCCCTGATCGCAAGGTCCCGTTAACCCTGTCGACGCAAGGCTGCCGCAAAGGCGGGACAGGTTCGCGCCGCCTGCCATCCGGAGCCGAACCATGCACCGCCGCCAGCTGATCCTCTCCGGTCTCGCCGCCTCCGGCGTCGCGGCCTGTTCAACCATGGGCCCGCGCGACCCCGCCTACCCCGTCGCGTCCGACGCGGACGCCCCGGCCTACACCTCCGAAGAGCTGGTCGCCGCCGGGTCTCGCGAACTGGGCATCGCCGCCGAACAGGTGGGCCTGGCCATAGAGCGCATCTTCGCCGAACAGGGCGACCGGCCGAACGCCTATATCGCGGGCGAGGAGGCGTCGGGCGCCGCCGGGGTCGGGCTGCGCTACGGCCGCGGCGCCCTGCACATGAAGGACCTGTCAGCGTCCCAGGACGTGTTCTGGCAGGGCATCTCCATCGGTTGGGACGTGGGCGGCAACGCCAGCCGGGTCTTCACCCTGGTCTACGGCCTGACCCATCCCGACATGATCTACCGCCGCTACCCCGGCGTGGAGGGCTCGGCCTATCTGGTGGCGGGCTTGGGCGTGAACTACCAGCGCGCCGACGGCATCGTGCTCGCGCCCATCCGCACCGGCGTGGGCCTGCGCCTGGGCGCCAACGTCGGCACCATGGCCTACAGCCGCCAGCGCAACCTCCTGCCGCTCTAGGCGGCGAGGATCGCCTCCACGCCCTCGCGCCAGCTTGGATAGGCCGGTCGCCAGCCCAGCTCGGCCTTGGCGCGGGCGTTGGAGACGCGCTTGGAGTCGAGATAGAAGCGGCGCATGGCCTCCGACACGGACGGATCGGTCCAGTCCACCTCCGGCGGCTCGGGCAGAGCCAGCCGCCGCGCCGTCCAGGCGGTGACCACGTCGGCCGGCGCCGGCTCGTCGTCGACGAGGTTGTAGGCGCCGCCGGGCCTGGGCCGGGCCATGGAGGCGAACAGGCCGGACACCGCGTCCTCCACATGGACGCGGTTGAAGACCTGGCCCGGCTTTCTCACCAGCCGCGCCGTCCCGTCGCGCAGCCGCTCCACCGGCGACCGACCCGCGCCGTAGATCGCGGGCAATCTGAAGAGGCAGACGGTCAGGCCCATCCCTCGGCCCGTCTCCAGCCAATCGCGCTCGGCCCGCACACGGCGGGCGCCCTCGACGGTAGCGGCGTTCAGCCGGTCGTCCTCGAACACCCAGCCCCCGCCCCGGTCGCCATAGACGGCAGTGGAGGAGATGTAGCCGATCCAGTCGGGATAGGCGCCGCTGCTGGACAAGGCGGGCGCGAGGGCTTGCAGCCCCGGGCATCCGGTCCTCTCCGGCGGCGCGGTCACCAGGGTGTGGGTGGCGGCCGCCACGGCGGCGGCCAGGGCGGCGGGGTCGCCAGGATCGACGTCGGCGACGCCGGCCCTCTCCAGCTCGGCGCGCCGCTCGGGGCGGCGGTAGGTGGCGGCGGCCGATCCGCCTCGCCGCAGCGCCTCGCGCGCCGCCGCCTCGCCCAGGTATCCGCCGCCGAAGACCAGCAGCCGCATCAGGCGGCGCCGGCCCGCGTCGATTGCGCCAGCGCCTCGTCGAGCCCCGCCAGGGCTTCGGCCCGCGCCTCGTTCCAGGCCGAGACGCAGGGCACCTTGGACAGGTCGGCCCGCTCGGCGTAGCGGCGGGCGATCTCCGTCACCTCCTGCAACAGGCCGCCTTGCAGGGTGATGGGCTTGAGGCCGAGGTCGCGGAACTGATCGTTGGCGACGATCAGCTCGTTCTCGTCGGCCTCCTGGCGAGGATTGGGGACATGGGCGACGACGCCGCCGGCGATATCGGCCACCAGCCGCGCCAGATCGCGCACGCGGTGGCTCTCCGTCATCTGGTTCAGGATCTTCACCCGCTCGCCGCGCCGGGGCGGATTGTTCAGCGCCAGCTCGATGCAGCGCACCGTGTCCTGGATGTGGATGAAGGCCCGCGTCTGCCCGCCCGATCCGTGCACCGTCAGCGGGAAGCCCACCGCCGCCTGCATCAGGAAGCGGTTCAGCACCGTGCCGTAGTCCCCGTCGTAGTCGAACCGGTTGATCAGCCGCTCGTCGGCCTTGGTCTCCTCCGTCTGGGTGCCCCAGACGATGCCCTGGTGCAGGTCGGTGATGCGCAGGCTGTCGTTGCGGGCGTAGAACTGGAAGAGCAGGGCGTCCTGCGTCTTGGTCATGTGGTAGATGGAGCCCGGGTTCGGCGGGAACAGGATCTCCTGCTCGCTCGGCCCGTGGTCGGTCTCCACCGTCACCTTCAGATAGCCTTCCGGGATGCGCAGGCCGGCCGTGCCGTAGCCGTAGACGCCCATGGTCCCCAAGTGCGCCAGATGCACGTCCAAACCGCTCTCGACGATCGCCGCGAGCAGGTGGTTGGTGGCGTTGAGGTTGTTGTCGACGGTGTAGAGCTTGTGGCGCGCCGTCTTCATTGAATAGGGCGCGGCGCGCTGCTCGGCGAAATGGACGATGCTGTCCGGCCGAAAGTCGCGGATCAGCTGAACCAGCCGGTCGAACTCCTTGCCGACGGTGATGTTGTCGAAGCCGATCTCGCGGCCCGAAACCTGCTTCCAGGCCGCGATCCGCTCTCCCATGGTGCGGATCGGCGTGAGGCTCTGCACCTCCAGCTCGTTGTCGATGTTGCGGCGGCTGAGATTGTCGACGACGCGCACGTCCCAGCCCCGCGCGGACAGGTGCAGGGCCGTGGGCCAACCGCAGAAGCCGTCTCCGCCGAGAACCAGTACGCGCATCGTTTCCACCCGCATTGACCTTACTGTTCCTGCCTGCCTAGCAGGAACGCCCCAAGGCACAACCGGTCACCGCTCTGCATCGCGTCCGAGCACCTTCACGCGCTCAGCTTGCGCCAGGGCGCGGATGGTCTGCCTCAGGCGGATCACCAAAGCACGAGGCAGAAACCCATACGCCCAGCGCACTCCGGCGACGGCCGGCGTCACGCCAGGATCGTCCCAGCTCAGGCGGTTCAGTTCGTCGGCGATGATCCAGGAGCGCTCCGCATCCAGTCCGAGATGGGCCTTGACCTTAGCCGGCAGCTCGATGGCGGTTGTGCCGGCCTGCGGTGGACTGTGGGTGATCGCCACGACCACCCTCTGGCTTCCGTCCACGGCCGAGGTCGTGGCGACCACGATGGCGCAGGGACGGTCCTTCGCTCCCTCGCGCCGACCACGGCGGTATTCGCGGCGCCAGAGGAAGTCATAGCGGATGACGAGGCCGGGCTCAGGCGCGGGCTTGCGCAAGCGTCAGTCCATCAGCCTATCAAGATGCGCGTTTCGCGGGCCGTGGTCCGTTTCGAGGCTGACCAGCTCCTCCTCCGACAGTTCACCGGGGGTGATCGCCTGCCGGGTGTCGCGCGCCATCAGCCGCTCATACTCTTCGATGTCGATAAGCACTCGAACGGGACGTCGATGGCGCGTGATGAACACCGGCTCTTTGGCGGCGCGCTCCAGATAGAGCCCGGCGCGGTTCTGGAACTCGGTCGAGGGGACAGTCAGGTCAGCCATTTAGCGAAAATAGCTACTTTAATGAGACGCCGCAACATCAGGCGGACCTCGGAAACCCGCCGGCGCGGCTGAGGGCGCTGGGGGCGGGGCGGCCGAGGCGATCGCCGATCCAGCGGGCCGTCTCGATCAGCCCCTCCAGGTCGTAGCCCGTCTCGAACCCCGCGCGATGGAGAATGTAGACCAGGTCCTCGGTGGCGATGTTGCCGGTGGCGCCCGGCGCGAAGGGGCAGCCGCCGATGCCGCCGACGGAGGCGTCCAGCACCTCCACCCCCGCCTCCACGCCCGCATAGGCGTTGGCGAGGCCGGTGTTTCGGGTGTCGTGGAAGTGGAGGCGCAGGCGGGCGTCGGGCGCCGCCTGCCTGGCCGCCTCGACCTTTCGGGTCACGGCCCACGGGTCACCGGCGCCGATGGTGTCCGCCAAGGCGATCTCCTCCACGCCGAGCGCGCCGATGCGGCCGACGAGATCGGCCACCTGCTCGACCGAGACCTCGCCGTCGAAGGGACAGCCCCACACGCAGGAGACGGTCACCGACAGGCGCGGCGCGCCCTCGCCTGGAGCGGCGTTGTGTCGGCGGGCGACGATCTCCTCGACCATCCGCGCCTGGTCGGCGACGGACAGGCCCTGGTTCTTCAGGCCGAAGCCGTCGGTGGCGGAAACGGAGACATTGACCTCGTCCACCGCCGTGCCGAGCGCCCGGTCATACCCCTTGGCGTTCAGCGCCAGGCCGATGCGGCTCCGGCCGGGCGCCTTCGGCAGGGCGGCCATGACCTCCTCGGCGCCGGCCATCTGCGGCACGTATTTGGGATGGACGAAGCTGACCGCCTCGACGCGGCGCGCCCCGGCGGCCTCCAACCGGCGCACCATCTCGACGCGCTCGGCCGGATCGAGGATCGCCTTCTCATTTTGAAGGCCGTCGCGGGGACCGACCTCCACGATCTGGATGAAGCGGCTCAAGGGGCGGACCCCGTGTCGTCGTTCAAGCCCGGCGGCGCATAGACGGTCAGCAGGACATCGTCGCCGGTGGAATAGTTGTGGCCCCGCACCTCGCCGACCGAGCGGCCGACGACGCTGAAGCGAGCCGAGGCGTCCCGGAAGGCCTCCGCGTCGTGGCCCTCGACGACCGCGGGTCGCCCCTGCGCCAGAGCCCGAGCCGCGCCCTCGGCGTCGGTCAGCTCCGTCTCGCGGCCGGTGAGGAAGACGAAGCTCGGCTCATGAAATCGGGTGATGGCCACGGGGCCGGGGGTGACGCCCTGGCGCGGCAGCAGCTGGTTGTCGGCCAGCACCTTCTGCAGCTGGGGCGAGACCGCCAACGGCCGCAGCTGTCTCAGCGTGCCGGCCAGGGCGGCGTGGGCGATGACGCCGAACACAAGTCCCGCCGTCAGCGCCGCGACCGGCGCGCGGTTCCAGAACAGATAGGCGCCGACCAAGCCCGCCGCCCCGGCCATGGCCACGGTGATCGCCGCCCAGGTCTGGGCCGTGGAGCCGCCGAACCGGGTCAGGCCGTAGACGGTGATGAGGCAGAGCACGGCCGCCGCGAAGACGGACAGACCAGCGCCGATCCGGCGGCTCCAGTCGCCGATCGGCGGACGCGCCAGGGCCGCGGCCATCAGCAGGGCGAGGGCGCCGAAGGTCGGCAGGGTGTAGTGCGCCAGCTTGGTGGGCGTGAGTTCGAAGATCAGCCAGGTCGGAACCAGCCAGCAGACGAGGAAGCGGATGGCCGGCTCGGCCCGGCGGGTCCAGCCCGTCGCTAGGGATGCGGGGATCAGGAAGCTGGCCGGGAACAACAGCAGCGGCGCGAGGAGCAGATAGAGCCCCGGCGGCGCGCCGTGCCCCTCGTCGCCGCCGACCACCTTGCGTCCCAGGTCGTCGCCGAGCGCCTCTCGCCAGAAGCCGCCGTCGGTGGCGATGGTGATGGCGATGGCCCAGGGGCCGACGATCAGCAGGGTCAGCGGCAGACCCCAGCCCCAGCCCAGGCACTTCATCCAGCGGACGTTCCGGTCCCAGGCCGACAGCGCGATCAGGGTCGATCCGGCCACCATGGGTCCGATCGGCCCCTTGATCAGGATCGACAGGCCCAGCCCCAGCCAGAACAGCAGCTTGTGCCGCTTGTTCGGCAGATCGCCCGCGCGCGTGGTCAGATAGATGCGCGCCAGGGCCGCCATGGCCAGGGTGATCGACCCGCACAACATCGCGTCCGTCTTGGCGATGCCGGCCTCGGACGACAGCAGGAAACTGGCGCCCAGGATCGCTCCCGCCCAGAGCCCCGCCCTCTGGCCGAACAGGGCCGCCCCCGCCCAGGCGCAGGCCCAGGCGGCGAGCGCCGCGCCCAGGAGCGACGGCAGCCGATAGGGCGCGATGGCGCGCGCCTCCACGTCGCCCGTCAAGCCGACGGCGACGGCCTGCATCCAGTAGATGCCGATCGGCTTCTTCCAGCGCGGCTCGTCCTGGAAGCGGATGTCGACGTAGTCGCCGCTTTCCAGCATCTGGGAGGTGGCCTGGGCGTAGCGGCTCTCGTCGCGGTCCAGCGGCGGCAGCAGCAACAGGCTCGGAAGGCCGGCGAGAACCGCGATCAGGGCGGCCAGGACGGGCCCCCGCCATCCGGCGATCAACTGGTCGAAGTCGAACCGCGTCATCCTGCGCTTCCTAACACGCGGATTCGCCGGGCGTCAGCACGCGTTGCGCAGCCGACACAGGCTCGAAGGTGACGGGCCGCGCCGGCGGGGTTAAGGAACGGCCATGACAGACGGCGTTCGCCCCGATATCTCCATCGTCGTTCCGGTCCATGACGAGTCCGGCGCGGCCGGCCCGCTGGCGCGCGAGATCGCCGAGGCCTTCGCCGGACGCTCCCACGAGATCATCTTCGTCAACGACGCCAGCCGCGACTCCACCCTGGCCGAACTGACGGCCTTGAAGCCGGAGCTGCCGCAGCTCCGCGTGCTGAGCCACGGGACCAACGCCGGACAGAGCCGGGCCGTGCGCACCGGCGTTCTGGCCGCGCGCGGCGATGTGGTGGTGACCCTGGACGGCGACGGCCAGAACCCGCCGGCCGACGCGCCCAAGCTGGCCGACATCCTCCTGTCCAGCCCGCCGGAGGTGGCGCTGGTGGGCGGGGTGCGGGCCAGCCGCCAGGACACGGAGGCCAAGCGCTGGGCCTCGCGATGGGCCAACCGCATCCGCAAGCGTCTGCTGAACGACGACGCCGACGACACAGGCTGCGGGCTGAAGGCCTTTCGGCGCGAGGTCTTCCTGCGGCTCCCCTATTTCGATCACATCCACCGCTACCTGCCGGCGCTGATGATCCGGGAAGGCTACCAGAACCGCTATGTCGAGGTGGGCCACCGCCACCGCGAGACCGGCCGGTCGAAATACACCAACTGGGGTCGGCTGCGGGCGTCCTTCTCGGACCTCGTGGGCGTGATGTGGCTGAAATCCCGCGCCCGCCGCCCCGGAGCCGTGCGGGAGGTCTAGCCGGATGGCGGGCTGAACCGAACGGGAGTATGCATCGTTAACAAGCTTGGCCGATGGGGCCGGAGGGTCGGACGATGCTGATCGCCATTCCGCTGCTGATCATCCCCGTGGTGCTCTACAACCTGGTCATCCTGGGCAACCTGGTGGGTGGCGGGGGCACGGCGCTGGCCGACGAGCGGCTGCGCGAGCCGCTGTTCGCCATTCCCATGGCCTCGGGAGCCAGCTGGAACGTCGGCGTGGGCGACATGATCCTGTTCCTGGCCCTGATCCTGCTGTTCTTCGAGCTGCTCAAGTCGACCTCCAGCCAGAAGGTCGCCATCGTCAATCACGCGCTCAGCATGATCCTGTTCGTGGTGGTGCTGGTGGAGTTCCTGCTGCTGAGGGGCTTCGCCACCTCCACCTTCTTCCTGATCGTGACCATGGTGATGCTGGACGTGCTCGCCGGCTTCATCGTCACCATCATCTCGGCGCGGAAAGACCTCGACTTCGGCGGCGTCTAGCCCAGCAGGGCGAAGATCAGCGCCACGACGGTCACGTCCAGGGTGCGGGCGGCGAAGGTCAGGACGGCGGTCATGGCGGGCTCTCGAGGCGAGGTCTGTGACCCCCTCCCAGCAAGAGCCGTGCCGGATCAGACCTCGGTCTTGGCGGCCTTGCCCTTGGGCGGCCGCCGGTCGTTGGCGCCGGAATATTCCGCCGACAGATAGGTCGAGCGCGCGGCGTCCAGCACGGGCGGGCCGCCCTTCAATCCCTTCCTCTGCCCCGTCTGGCCCATCAGCTGGGCCGAAAAGGCCGCGGCCGCATCGGCCGATGCGACAGGCGCAGTCGCGGCGGGGTGGTCCACGGGGTCCGATATCGGGACCAAGGCCTTGGAGTTGGCGCGGCGCTGGTTCGCGCGGCGGTCGGTCGACCGCCGGTCCGGCTCGACCCCGCCGACGGGTTTCACCCCCTCGGTCATCGGCCGGTCTGCGCCAGGCGATCGAGCTGGGCTCGCATCTCGTCCATCTGGCGGCGCATGGCCTCCAGGGCGTCGTCCCGCGAGGAGACTTCAGGCTCCGCCGCCTGCGCTTGCCCGGCCGCGCCGTAGAAGCTGGGCCACATGCGCATGGCCTGTTCGAACATGGTCATGTTCTGGCGCACCGCTTCCTGCATCAGGTTGCCGCCGGGCGCGGCGCCCAGCGCCTGGCTCCATTGGCTGCGCAACTGCTCCTGCTGCTTGCCGAAGGCGTCCAGCGACATCTCCAGATAGCTGGGGAGCACCCCCTGCATCTGGCCACCGTAGAAGCCGATCAGCCGGCGCAGGAACTGAACCGGCAGCAGCGCCTCGCCCCGGCTCTCCTCCTCGAAGATGATCTGGGTCAGGATTTGCCGGGTCAGGTCCTCGCCGGTCTTGGCGTCCTGGACGGTGAACTCCACCCCGTCACGCACCATGCGGGCCAGGTCCTCGAGCGTGACGTAGGTCGACGACGCCGTGTTGTAGAGCCGCCGGTTGGCGTATTTCTTGATCAGAACCGGTTCGCCGGCGGTCTGCTTGTCGGCCACGCGCATTCTCCCCAGGGACGCGAGCCTTATCCCGCACCTGCGAGCGTCACGCTAGGGAAAGCTTCAGGCGGCGGACGGCGCCAGCACCACCCCGACCAGGATGGCGGCCCAGTGCACCCCCGCTCCGGCCACGACGAAGCCGTGCCAGATGGCCCGGCGGAACTTCGCCTTCGGGCTGATGAAGACCAGCACGCCGGCCGTATAGATCAGGCCGCCCAGCACCAGCAGACCGAGCGCGAGCGGCGGGACGCTGTCCATCATGGGCTTCAGCGCGATCACCGCCAGCCAGCCGAAGGCGATGTAGACGCCCGACCAGAAGGCGTCCGACAGGCGCGGCATCACCATCTTCGCCGCCACGCCCGACAACGCCAGAGCCCAGACCAGCACGGTGAAGCCCCAGCCCCAGGGGCCCTCGAACCTTTGGGTGGTGAAGGGCGTGTAGGAGCCGGCGATCATCAGGAAGATGGCCGCCTCGTCCAGCCGGCGCAGCACCGGACGGGCGGCGCAGGGCTGGATCTGGTTGTAGACGGTGGAAGCCGTCAGCATGGCGATCAGGCACAGCGCATACACGCCCGTGGCCGCCACCAGGCCGGGCTGGCCGCCCACCGCAGCCATCACCGCCAGCACGACGCCGCCCACGGCCGCGAAGGCCAGGCCTACGATATGGACCCAGAGATCGGCGATGCGCTCGGCCGGTGTGTTGTAGTGCTCGATCATGTCGAGCTCGTCGGGGGTGCAGATGTGCGTCTTCAGGCGCATGAGCATGGCCCCATCAAGAGCGAACCGGCCGCTATCGTTCCCGGTTGACGTGGCGTCAGGCCATAGGGCGGCCGCAGGGAGGCGTGACGAGCCTCGCCATATGCGGCACAAGCGCCACGCTTGCACCCATCGTCAGGACGCCCGCCATGACCGACGTCGTCATCGTCTCCGCCGCCCGTACGCCCGTGGGGGCCTTTCTCGGCGGCCTGTCCAGCCTGACCGCCGCCCAGCTGGGCTCCGTCGCCATCGAGGCGGCGCTGGAGCGCGCCGGCGTCGGGCCGGAGGAGGTGGAGGAGGTCATCCTCGGCCATGTGCTCCAGGCGGCCCAGGGTCAGGGCCCGGCCCGCCAAGCGTCCATGGGAGCCGGGATCCCCAAGGAGACGCCGGCCTGGAGCCTGAACCAGATCTGCGGATCCGGCCTGCGGGCCGTGGCGCTGGGCTATCAGCAGATCGCGCTGGGCGACGCGCGGATCGTCGTGGCCGGCGGGCAGGAGAGCATGAGCCTCGCCCCCCACGCCCAATATCTGCGGAGCGGCCAGAAGATGGGCGACCTCCAGCTGATCGACACCATGATCAGGGACGGGCTGTGGGACGCCTTCAACGGCTATCACATGGGCAATACGGCCGAGAACATCGCCGAGCGCTGGAGCATCGGCCGGGAGGAGCAGGATCGCTTCGCCCTCGCCTCCCAGAACAAGGCCGAGGCCGCGCAGAAGGCGGGTCGCTTCGACACGGAGATCGTCCCCGTCGTCGTGCCGGGCCGAAAGGGCGATGCGGTCGTGGATAAGGACGAGCACATCCGCCACGGCGCCACCCTGGACGCCATGACCAAGCTGAAGCCGGCCTTCGCCAAGGAGGGTTCGGTCACCGCCGCCAACGCCTCGGGGCTGAACGACGGGGCGGCGGCGCTCGTGCTGATGCCCGTCGCCGAGGCGGAGCGGCGCGGGCTGGAGCCCCTGGCGCGCATCGCCTCCTGGGCGACGGCCGGAGTCGATCCCGCCGTCATGGGAACCGGTCCCATCCCCGCCAGCCGCAAGGCGCTGGAGAAGGCGGGCTGGGCGATCCGCGATCTTGACCTGGTCGAGTCGAACGAGGCCTTCGCCGCGCAGTCCCTGTGCGTGCTGAAGGAGCTGGGCCTCGATCCAGACAAGGTGAACGTCAACGGCGGCGCCATCGCCATCGGCCACCCCATCGGCGCTTCGGGCGCGCGCATCCTGACCACGCTGCTACACGAGCTGAAGCGCCGGGGCGGCGGCAAGGGGCTCGCCACCCTCTGCATCGGCGGCGGCATGGGCGTCGCCCTGTGCGTCGAGCGGGCGTAGGTCCCGCCGGAACAAGTCTCCTCCCGTCAAGGTTAGGCGAGACGAACCCGAGTTCGGCCAGGGGGCCGCTCAGGGCGTTGAGGAGACTTGGGACGTGGACAACACGCGCTACGAATTCATCGGCTGGGAGGCCATCCTTCAGGACTGGCTTCCCCGCATCCTGGGGGCGGCGGTCATCCTGCTGGCCGCCTGGTTCATCGGCAAGGCGGTGAAATGGGCCCTCGCCCGCGGCATCGACAAGCTGCCCGGCGCCGGCCGCCACAACGAAGGGCTCGAGCCGCGCCAGACCGTCGGCGCCCGGCTGGGCGACGTGGCGCTCTGGACCATCTTGCTGTTCGGCGTGGTCGCGGCGCTCGGCGTGCTGAACCTCGGCGGCGCGGTCACGCCCCTGAACACCCTGCTGAACCAGATCGCCAGCGCCGTCCCGTCCATCCTGGCCGCCGCGCTGATCTTCTTCATCGGCTTCATCGTCGCGACCCTGGCCCGGCGCGTGGTCTCGGCCGCGCTCCAGGCGGCCAACGCCGACGCCTGGCTGCAGAAGACGGGCGTCACCCGCACCACCGGCTCGACCGGCGTGTCGGACGCCATCGGCACCCTGGTCTTCGTGCTGATCCTGATCCCCGTGACCGTGGCGGCGCTGGAGCGGCTGAACATCTCCGTCATCACCGAGCCGGCGGTGGCGGTGCTGAACACCGTGCTGGCGGCCCTGCCGCGCGTCATCGTCGCCGGCGTGCTGCTCGCCATCGGCCTGTTCGTCGGCCGCTGGGTCGGCAGCGTGATCGAGCGGATCCTCCCGGCCACGGGCTTCGACCGCTCCATGCAGAGCCTGATGGGCCTGAGCTCGCTGAAGCCGACGGCCTCCTCCGCGCCGCCGCCCAGCGCCAGCCCCTACGCCGGCGCCATGTCGCCCGCCTATGAGGCCCAGGTGACCGGCGACAAGCCGTCCACGCCCATGACCCCGTCCAAGGTGGTGGGCATGATCGCCACCATCGCCATCGTGCTGGCCTTCGCCTACGAGGCCACGCGGCAGCTCCAGTTCGCCGGCTTCTCGGAAGCCATCGAGGCGGTGCTGGCCCTGGCCGGCCGCGTGCTGGTCGGCGGGGTGATCATCACCGTCGGCGTGCTGCTGGCCGACGTGCTGGCCAACGTCATCAACCGCTCGACGCAAGGGGCGGACAAGTTCGCCTCCACCCTGGTCAAGTGGGCGACCATCTCGCTGGCGGTGGCCATGGGCCTGAGCTTCATGGGCATCGCCGACGAGATCGTGGTGCTGGCCTTCGGCCTGATCCTGGGTTCGGCGGCCGTGGCGGCCGCCCTGGCTTTCGGGCTCGGCGGGCGCGAATGGGCCGGACGCATGCTCAACCAGTGGAGCCAGCAGGCCCAGGCCCAGCGACAGCAGCAGCAGCAGCCGTCGGACGGCGGCCGGAGCTATGCCGAGCCCGAACCCCGGCCCTTCCACGCCCAGGGTCCCGAGGACCGCATCTGATCAAGGTCCAAGGACGCCGCTCTCCGCGCGGAGGGCGGCGTCAAGCCGCCGCGAAGCGGGCCATCTCGATCTGGGCCGGCAGTCCGGGCGGCATGTCCCGTTCCGATGTCCGGGCGAGGGCCTCCAGCCGTTCCGGGTCGGTCGCCTCGATCACCACGCTCGCCACCGCCGGATCGGTCAGGGCGTAGTTCAGGCAGATCTCCTCCGCCGACCAGGCCTGGGTGCGGTGCAGGAAGGCGAAGGTCCCGACGCCGGCCAGAGGGTCGCTCTTGGGCCGCGCGGCCTTGCCTCCGCCGAAGCCGAACAGCCCCTTCTTCGGCTTGTGCGCGGCCTCAGCCTTCCTGGGCGTGCTGAGGCTGTCCGGGAAATAGCCGTGCGCGAAGATGATCATGTCCTGTTCGCGCGCCGCCCGCATCCGGCTCTTCACCTGCCAGGGAGAGTTGACGTGGTATGGCGTGGCCAGCAGGTCGAAGGCGCCGGTCGATACATAGGCGTCCATGACCTCGCCCTCGCCGCACACGCCGAGCAGCTTCAGCCGCTCGGCCGCCCGCAGAGCCTTCAGGGCGTTCAGCGAGGATTGGGCGAGCTCGTCCTCGGCCGGCTCCATCAACAGGCCGATGTCGACGTACTGCAGCCCCGACACGTTCAAGGCCCGGTCGATGGCGGCGGTCAGCGCCTCGGCCGAGAAGTCCCGCTCCGAGCCGCGACGACCGTCCCCGGCGCCAAGCGCCAGCGAAATGCACAGCAGCTTGCGTTCCAGGTGCTGCAAGGCGTCGCCCACCACCTCGGCCAGCACCGGATCGGCGGTCTCCAGCCGGTAGGAGTTGATGCCGTTCTCGAGCGCCGAGAAGATCAGTTCACGCGCCGCCTCGGGGCCGCGTTGAAGCGCGGCGGGACCCAGGCTCAGCGTCAGGTTGGAAACGGCGCGTCCGCCGCCGCCGAATGGCCGATACCGCATCAGGCGTCTCCTTGGGGCGCGGCGGTTTCCAGCGCCAGGGCGTGGAGCTCTCCGCCCATTCTCCCCTTCAGCGCCTGGTAGACCAGCTGGTGCTGACGCACGCGCGGCAGGCCGCGAAAGGCCTCGGAGACCACGCGGGCGCGATAATGATCGCCGTCGCCGGCGAGGTCGACGATCTCGATCTCGGCGTCGGGAAAGGCTTCGACGAGGTGCGCGCGCAGGGTCTCCACGGGCATGGGCATGGGAAGGCTCCGGTCTCCGCGCGAAAGGGTGCCGCGTAAACCTTAATGCCGCGCTACGGACGCAGCCGTTCGTAGAGGATCACCGGGTGCTCCTTGTAGGTCGTCCGGGCGTAGGCGCGGTAGCCGACACGTTCCGCCAGCCGCACGGAGGGCGTGTTCCCCGGATCGATCATGCAGGCGGTGCGCGCGGCCTTCAGGGTCTCGTCGGCATGGCGCAGGGCGGCCTCCACCGCCTCCGTCGCATAGCCCTGGCCCTGGTGGGCGGAGGCGAGCCCCCAGCCCAGTTCCGGCGCGCCGAACGCCGGTTCCAGCTCGCGCCGGTATTCCAGCACCCCGACCGAGCCGACGAAGGCGCCGTCCTCCCGCCGTCGAAGGGTCCAGTTGCCGTATCCCATCGCCGCCCAATGGCCGATGTCGCGCAGCACCCGAAACCACACCTCCTCCCCAGACAGTGGTCGGCCGGTGATCAGGCGGGTGAAGCCCTCGTCCGCCCACAGGCTGCGGAAGTCCTCGTAATCCTCCCGGGAGACGGGCGTGAGCGTCAGGCGGTCGGTGGTCAGCTGAGCCATACCCCGCTGCTTTCCACCGTTCGCGTCCGAAAGCTACATCAGGCCGAGTTGCTTCAGGCTGGCCACGCCGTCGCGACCGACCACCAGATGGTCGTGCACCTCCAGGCCCAGCGCGCGCGCCGCCGCCACCACCTGCTTGGTCATCTCGATGTCGGCGCGGCTGGGCGTGGGGTCGCCCGACGGGTGGTTGTGGACGATGATCATCGCCTTGGCCGAGACCTCCAGAGCGCGACGCACCACCTCGCGCGGATAGACCGGCGCATGGTCGATGGTGCCCCGGTTCTGCACCTCGTCCAGGATCAGCTGGTTTCTGTTGTCCAGGTACAGCACCCGAAACTGCTCGCGCCCCTCGTGCTGCAGGCTGACGCGCACATAGGCCAGCAGCGCAGACCAGGACGAGATCACCGGCCGCTTGGCCGCCGGCTCCCGCGCCACCCGACGGGCGACCTCGTGCAGGGCCGCCAGGTCCAGCGCCGTCTCCGCGCCGATCCCCTTCATCCGGCCGCGCGAGTCCTCGGCCTTCACCGTCATCAACTCCTCGACGGTGGCCGCCAGCACGGCGGCCAGCGAGCCGAAGCGGTTCAGCAGCGCCTTGGCGATCGGCTTCACATCGCCCTGCGGCTGGCTGCGGAACAGGAACAACTCCAGCAGCTCATAGTCGGGCAGATGCCCCAGGCCGGCGCTCCGCGCCCGCTCCCTCAGCCGCTCGCGATGGCCCAGATGGTGCGCGGGTCTGACTCGCTGCGGCGCGGACGCCGCCTCGGGCTCCGGCGCCGGCGCCGGAAAGCTCAGAACCGTCGCGCTCGCCTGCATGGCCGACCTCGCTGAACACCGCCGGCCGCCACCATGTCAGAACATAAGAAGAACGTCTAGCCGAACTTCGGTCGGAACAGTCCCGCGGGGCTGGCCGTGAAGATCTCCACGCCGTCCTCCGTCACCCCCACGGAGTGCTCGCACTGGGCCGACAGGCTCTTGTCGCGCGTCACGGCGGTCCAGCCGTCGGACAGCACCTTCACGTGCGGCTTGCCCAGGTTCACCATCGGCTCGATGGTGAAGATCATGCCCGGCTTCAGCACCGCGCCCTCGCCCCGCCGGCCGTAGTGCAGGACGTTGGGCGCGTCGTGGAAGATGCGGCCGATGCCGTGGCCGCAGAAGTCGCGCACCACGCTCATCCGCTGCGCCTCCACCAGCCGCTGGATCGCCCAGCCGATGTCGCCGAAGGTGTTTCCCGGCTTGACCATGGCCAGTCCCGCCTCGAGGCTGTCGTAGGTGGTCTCGATCAGCTTGCGGGCCCGGGCGTTGATCTGGCCGACCGCATACATGCGGCTGGAATCGCCATGCCAGCCGTCGACGATGACGGTGTGGTCGATGTTGACGATGTCGCCGTCCTTCAGCACCCGGTCGCCGGGAATGCCGTGGCAGACCACATGGTTGATCGAGGTGCAGATGGTCTTGTCGTAGCCCTTGTAGCCCAGGCAGGCCGGCAGGCCGCCGCGCTCCAGGGTGAACTCCCGGATGCGATCATCCAGTTCGCCCGTGGTCACGCCGGGGCGCACGAACTGGCCGATCATGTCCAGCGCCTCCGCCACCAGTCGTCCGGCCGCGCGCATGCCCTCGAAATCCTCCGGCGCATACAGGCGGATCTCGCCTGTGCGGACGAAGGTGTCGGAGTCGATCTCGGGCGTTTCGTACATCAGGCAGGCTTCGGAGGGGGCGGCGGGCCGCGTCAGATGGCGGTTCTAGCACGGAACCTCAAGCGGCGCAGGGCTATGCAGGCCACATCCGTTCGTTAAAGAAACCGTATGACCTCTCCCTCCCCAACGGCGGCCGTGCTGATCATCGGCGACGAGATCCTGTCCGGCCGCACCCAGGACACCAACCTCAACACCATCGCCCGCTTCCTCGCGGCGCTGGGGATCGAGCTTCAGGAGGCGAGGACCGTCGGCGACCGGTCTGAGCAGATCGTGGACGCCGTCAACACGCTTCGCGCCCGCCACGACTATCTGTTCACCACCGGCGGCATCGGTCCGACACACGACGACATCACCGCCGACTGCATGGCCGAGGCCTTCGCCGTCCCCCTGCCGGAGCATCCGGAGGCGCTCGCCATCCTCGAGCGCCGCTATGGCGACGAGTTGAACGCCGCGCGTCGACGCATGGCGCGCATCCCCGAAGGCGGCTCCCTGATCCGCAACCCGGTCACAGACGCGCCGGGCTTCCAGCTCGGCAATGTCTTCGTCATGGCGGGCGTGCCCAAGATCATGACCGCCATGCTGGAGGACGTCGCGCCGCGCCTGCGCACCGGCTCGGTGGTCCACGCCCGCACCGTCCGGGTCACGGGGGTGGGCGAGGGCGCGATCGCCGACATCCTGTCGGAGGCCGCGGGGACCGAGCGCGAGCTCAGCTTCGGCTCCTATCCCTTCGGTCACGGCTCGGTCGGAGAAATGGGAACCAACCTGGTGGTGCGCGGCCGGGACGAGGCGCGGTTGGACGCGGCCGTCGCCGCCCTGCTGCAGCGCCTGGCGGCCGAGGGGATCGCCGCGCGCCTTGACCCGCCCCCGCCCGGCGCCTAGCTGACGGCTGCCTCTTTCGGAGCCTTCCCCGTGACCGACGCCGCCCCCGCCACGACCGCCGACCCGGTGCGCGACTTCATCGCCTCCACCATCGCCGAGCACGATGTGGTGCTGTTCATGAAGGGCAGCCCGGACCAGCCGCGCTGCGGCTTCTCCTCCCTGGCGGTTCAGATCCTCGACCATGTCGGGGCGCCCTTCGTCGGCGTGGACGTGCTCCAAGACGACGGCCTGCGCGAAGGCATCAAGGCCTTCACCGACTGGCCGACCATTCCCCAGCTCTATGTGAAGGGGGAGTTCGTCGGCGGCTCCGACATCCTGCGCGAGATGTTCAACGCGGGTGAGCTGCAGACCCTGCTCAGCGAAAAGGGCGTGCCGCTGGGCGAGCAGGACTGACGTGCCGCGCACGGTCCTGGAGCCCCGCCCGGACCGCGAGGTCTTCGTCTTGCCGCTGGAGGTCCGGCCCGAGCACATCGACGAGAACGGCCACGTCAACAATGTGGTCTATGTCGGCTGGCTCCAGGACGCGGGCACGGCGCACTGGAACGCCCGCTTCGACGCGGACTACCGCGCCCGCTGGTCCTGGGTCGGGACCCGGCACGAAATCGACTACTTCCGCCCGCTGATGCCGGATGCGACCGGCGTGGTCGCCCGCACCTGGGTGGGCGATCCCCAGGGTCCGCGCTTCAACCGCCACGTCCGCATCGAGGACGGCGAGGGACGGCTGTGCGCCCAGGGGCTGACCGAATGGGTGCTGGTGGACTCCACCACCATGCGGCCCCAGCGCATCCCGCCGGAGATGGCGGCCGTCATGACCGCCGTCCCCGGCGCCTAGGCCTCAGTTCGCCGGCGCGTCCTGGCGGACGACCTTGGTCTCCGGCTTGTCCGTGGCGATGATGATGCAGCCGGACAGCATGGGCGCGGCGATGGCGAGCGCGATGACGAGACGCAGCATGGTGTTCTTCCCCTGACTCTTCCGCTCGCGAACAGCCGCAAGCGTGGCCTTTAGATGCGTCGCCGCGAGCTGAACCGCACGTGAATATTCGGCAAGGCGCCGGTCAGGCGGTGGGCGTGATCTGGTAGGGGTTCTCGATGGTCACGCGCTGTCCGGCGCGCAGGCCCAACTCCTCGAAGGTCCAGCGCAACTCCACGCCCTGAGGCTGGGGCTGACGGCAGCTGTCCTCCTTGACCCGGCGCAGCTGCAGGAGGGTATAGCCCAGCCCTCGCCGCACCACGGGCTGGAGGTCGCCCTTGCCGGTGCAGCCGTTGGAGCTGACGCGGAAGACCGCCACGTCGTTGGCGACAGCCGCGGCATGGACGGACTCGATGACGCCCGGGAGGGCCTGATCGTCCGACCCGATCCAGCCGCGCACGGTGGAGCAGCCGGCGAGCATCAGCGCCCCCGCCATCACCCCCACCGCTATCCGCCGACGTCCCATCAGCCTTACCCTACGCCAAGAAAGGCGCCGCTTCATCCGCCAATTCGCGCCTTCGCTCAAGCCGAACGAAAAAGGCCCCGGTGATCGCCGGGGCCTTCTTGATCGTCGGATGAGGACCGAGCCTTAGGACGAGTAGTATTCGACCACCAGGTTCGGCTCCATCTTCACCGGGAACGGCACGTCGGCCAGTTCCGGGGCGCGCACGAAGCGCACCGAGAAGCCGCGGTCGCCCAGCTCCAGATAGTCGGGAACGTCGCGCTCGCCCGACTGCTGGGCTTCCAGCACCAGGGCCATGTTGCGGGACTTCTCCTTGACCTCGACCACGTCGCCGACCTTCACGCGGTAGGAGGCGATGTTCACCTTCTTGCCGTTGACGGTCACGTGGCCGTGGTTGACGAACTGGCGCGCGGCCCAGGGGGTCGGCACGAACTTGGCGCGATAGACCACCGCGTCGAGACGGGCTTCCAGCAGGCCGATCAGCGTCTCGGAGGTGTTGCCCTTGCGGCGGGCGGCCTCGTCATAGGTCTTGCGGAACTGCTTCTCGCTGATGTTGGCGTAGTAGCCCTTCAGCTTCTGCTTGGCCTTCAGCTGCAGCCCGAAGTCCGAAACCTTGGACTTGCGGCGCTGGCCGTGCTGACCCGGGCCGTAGGAGCGCTTGTTGACCGGGGACTTGGACCGGCCCCACAGGTTCTCACCCATGGCCCGGTCGAGCTTGTACTTGGCGCTATGGCGCTTGGACATTCGTCACTCTCTTGTGTGATGCGGCCCGGCCCTCCCCCGAGTGGGAGAGCGATCTCAACGGCGGTCCACGCATCGTCCGTCATGAAACGCGCCCCGGCGGCGAGGCCGGGGCGTGAAGGCGGGGCTTATCCGCGCGACGGCCGCGGGAGTCAAGCGCGGCCTGCAACCGGCGGGGCGGCTCCTGCCTTTCCCATGCATGATCGCGCGACGCAGCATCATTCTCGCGGCCGCCGTCTCGCTGACCGGCTGCGCCGCCGTCGTCGAGCCGCCGGCGCCGCGCGACGGCTCGGCCCGAACGCTTCCCAGCGGCGCGGACGCGGAGGTCAACTTCTACGACTACACCCGACCCGCCGCGCCCGGTCAGTCGCTGACCATCAGCTTCGACGACGGAAGCGGGCCTCGCACGGTCGGGCCGGACCTGCGACCGCGCGAGTTTGAGTTCCCCTCCACGCCGCGCTATCCGACGCGCAGCAGCGGCGTCCTGAAGGTCTCGGTGACGCTGAACCGCGCCGGCCGCGTCGCCGCCGCCACCAGCTTCGACCTGCCGCTCCGCAGCGACTGGATCTGGGGCGTGGCCATCCATACGGAGGCCGAAAACCCCATAGGCTCGTGCATCGGCTGCATGGGCGCCGCGCATCAGCCGATCGCGCCCGAGCTCGCCCGCGTCCCGGGCGAAAGCCTCTGGATCAACTGGAGCGGCAACTCGATCCGCAACCCCGCCGTCTACTGAGCCGACGGCGGGATCCGGAGACGACCGCTACTGGGCGCTGGCGCCGGCGAACAGCTGGTTCACGCGGTTCCAGTTCACCACGCTCCACCACGCCTTGAGATAGTCGGCCCGGCGGTTCTGGTACTTGAGGTAATAGGCGTGCTCCCAGACGTCGGCGCCCAGCAGCACGACGCCCTTGTCCTCCGCCACGTCCATCAGCGGATTGTCCTGATTGGGCGTGGAGGTGACCTTCAGCGTGCCGTCCCGCCAGATCAGCCAGGCCCAGCCGGAGCCGAAGCGGCTGGCGCCCGCGGCGTTGAACGCCTCCTTGAACGCCTCCAGCCCGCCCAGATCACGGTCGATGGCGGCGGCCAGCTCCGGCGAGGGCTCCCCGCCCTGGCCCGCAGGCGCCATCAGCTCCCAGAACAGGGCGTGGTTCCAGTGCCCGCCGCCGTTGTTGCGCACCGCCGGAGACAGCTTGGACACGCCCGCCAGCAGGTCCTCCAGCGACCGCCCTTGAAGCGAGGCGTCCGCCTCCACCGCCTTGTTCAGATTGTCGACATAGGCCTGGTGGTGCTTGCCGTGGTGGAACTCCATGGTCGCCTTGTCGATGGCGGGCTCCAGCGCATCGTGGGCGTAGGGCAGGGGCGGCAGGGTGAAGGCCATGGGGAGGCTCCTTGTTGGCAAACCTGAGAGCGCCACAGATAGGCGCCGCGCGGCTCGCCCCAAGCCTCAGGCGGGCGGAAGATTGGCCTTTATGCAGTCGCGGATGGCGCGCTTGAGGTCGCCCGGCGCGTTCGGCTCATCCACCCCTTCGGCGGCCAGCACCGCGCGGACCGCCGCGTCCAGCCCGCCGGGCAGGGCGGCGATCACCCGCGCCTCCCCCTTCTCGTGCAGGCAGAAGCCGAGCTCCCGGCACAGGGCGGCGAACATGTCCGTATAATCTTGCGCGCTCATGGGTCAGCCCCTCAGCCGCTCGGCATGGAAGCCAAGGTGGTCATCCATGAAGCTGGCCATGAAGAAGTAGGAGTGGTCGTAGCCAGGCTGCATGCGAAGCGTCAGCCGCTGGCCCGACGCGTCGGCCGCCGCCACCAGCAGTTCGGGCCTTAGTTGTTCGCTCAGGAAGGGGTCGGCGTCGCCCTGATCGACCAGGATGTCGTCGAACCGGCCGCCGGCCGCGCCGCGCGCGATGAGCAGGGCGGCGTCATGCGCCTCCCACGCCCCGGCCTCGGCGCCGAGATAGGCGGCGAAGGCCTTCTCCCCCCACGGGCATCGGGTCGGCGAGCTGATCGGGGCGAAGGCGGAGACCGAACGGAACACGTCCGGATGCTTCAGCGCCAGGGTCAGCGCCCCGTGTCCGCCCATGGAGTGGCCGAACACCCCGCGCGCGCCGGTGCTTGGGAACTCTGCGTCGATCAGCGCCGGCAGCTCCTCCGCCACATAGGTCTCCATGCGGAAGTGCGGCGCCCAGGGCGCCTCGGTCGCGTCCACATAGAAGCCGGCGCCCTGGCCGAGGTCATAGGCCGGATCATCCGCCACCCCTTCGCCGCGCGGCGAGGTGTCGGGCGCGACCACGATCACGCCCCGCTCCGCCGCCGCCCTATAGGCGCCGGCCTTGGTGGTGAAATTGTCTTCCGTGCAGGTCAGCCCCGACAGCCAGAACAGGACGGGAAACGGCCCCTCGCCCGGCGGCGTGAACACCGACAGGCTCATGGCCGTCCCCGTGCTCGCGCTCCGATGGCGGAGATAGCGGAGCGTCCCGCCGTGGACGACGTGCTGCTTCGTGACGTCCATGCCGCTCACCCAGGCCGGTGCAGGGCGCAGATCTTGTTGCCGGCGGGGTCGCGGAGGTAGGCCAGCACCAGCTTGCCGAATGGGCCGTTGCGCTCGCCCGGCGGGTCCTCGATGGCCGTGCCGCCCGCCGCCACGCCCGCGTCGTGGAAGGCCTGGACCATCTCAGCGGTCTTGGCGTGAAAGCCTATGGTGCCGCCGTTGGCGTGACAGGCGGCCTCGCCGTCGATGGGCCTGCCCACCGCGAAGGCGCCCCGCTCCGTCCGCCACCAGAACCGTCCCTTCGGGTCCGGTCCCTGTCCCGGCGGCAGCCCCAGCGCTCCCAGCGCCGCGTCATAGAACCGGCGCGACGCCTCCACGTCGTCCGCGCCGACGGTGATGTGGGTGAACATGTTTCCTCCTACGAAGCGGCGGGGAAGCTAGCAGGTGGGTTGCTTATTGCAACGCTAGAAGACCACCACGCTTCGGATGCTCTCGCCCGCGTGCATCAGGTCGAAGGCCTCGTTGATCCGCTCCAGCGGCAGGGTGTGGGTGATCATCGCGTCGATCTCGATCTTCCCGTCCATGTACCAGTCGACGATGCGGGGCGTGTCGGTCCGGCCGCGCGCGCCGCCGAAGGCGCTGCCCCTCCACACCCGGCCGGTGACCAGCTGGAAGGGCCGGGTGGCGATCTCCTTGCCGGCCTCGGCCACGCCGATGATGACGCTCTCGCCCCAGCCTCGATGGCACGCCTCCAGCGCCTGGCGCATCACGGCCGTGCTGCCCGTGCAATCAAACGTGTAGTCGGCGCCGCCCCCGGTCATCTCGACCAGATGCGCGACAACGTCGGACACGTCCTTCGGATTGACGAAATGGGTCATGCCGAAGCGGCGCCCCCACGCCTCCTTCGACGGGTTGATGTCGACGCCGACGATCATGTCGGCGCCCACCATCTTCAGCCCCTGGATGACGTTCAGCCCGATGCCGCCCAGGCCGAAGACCACGCAGTTGGCCCCCGGCTCGACCTTGGCCGTGTTCACCACCGCGCCGACGCCCGTGGTCACGCCGCAGCCGACGTAGCAGGCCTTGTCGAAGGGGGCGTCCTTCCTGATCTTCGCCACCGCGATCTCGGGCAGCACCGTGTAGTTCGAGAAGGTCGAACAGCCCATGTAGTGGGCGATCGCCTGGCCCTTGTAGCTGAAGCGGCTGGTGCCGTCGGGCATCAGGCCCTTGCCCTGGGTGGCGCGAATGGCGGTGCAGAGGTTGGTCTTGCGGCTGAGGCACGACTTACACTGGCGGCATTCCGGCGTGTACAGCGGGATGACGTGATCGCCGACGGCGACCGAGGTCACCCCCGGTCCGACCTCCACCACCACGCCGGCTCCCTCGTGGCCTAGGATCGACGGGAAGACGCCTTCCGAGTCGAGGCCGTCCAGGGTGTAGGCGTCGGTGTGGCAGACGCCCGTCGCCTTGATCTCCACCAGCACCTCGCCGGCCTGCGGCCCTTCCAGGTCGACCTCCACGATCTCCAGCGGGCGCTTGGCTTCAAAGGCGACGGCGGCGCGGGTCTTCATCGGCGGGACTCCTGTTCGGTTCAGCCATAGCCAATCCTCCCCATCGCGGGGAAGATCGGCTAGCGAGGCGCCATGCCTCACCGCAACATCGTGATCCTGACCGGCGCCGGCGTATCCGCCGAAAGCGGCGTGCCGACCTTTCGGGACGCGGGCGGGCTGTGGGAGGGCCACAGGGCCGAGGATCTGGCGACGCCGGAGGCCTTCGCACGCGACCCCGAACTGGTCCAGCGCTTCTACAACACGCGCCGGGCGCTGCTGCCGACGGTCCGGCCCAACGCCGCGCACCGCGCCCTGGCGAAGCTCGCCGCGCGCTGGACCGGCCGCTTCCTGCTGGTCACCCAGAACGTCTATGACCTGCACGATCGGGCGCTGGCGGAGGTGGAGCCTCGGCCGGGCTTCGAGCTGATCCACATGCACGGGGAGATCGCCAAGGCGCGCTGCACCCGCACGGGCGAGGTGATGGAATGGAGGGGCGATCTGGAGCCGCGCCACCCCTCGCCCTTTCACCCCGAGGGTCTGCTTCGCCCGCACATCGTCTGGTTCGGCGAAATGCCCCTGGAGATGGAGCGGATCGAGGCGGCGATCGACGCCTGCGACCTGTTCGTGGCCATCGGCACCTCCGGCGCCGTCTATCCGGCGGCTGGCTTCGTCCAGTGGGCGCGGGCGGCCGGCGCCCGCACGGTGGAGATCAACCTGGCGCCGAGCCTGGTGGCCGGGCTGTTCGACGAAGGCGTCTATGGCCCTGCGACGGAGGCCGTGCCGGCGTTCCTGGCGGACCTCTAGCCGCCGCCCTTCTCCGCCAGCTTGGCCAGCACGCGTCCGCGGCCCTTGGCCAGCGCGTGGATCACGCCCCGGAAGGTCGCCACCTCCTGCTCGGTGAAGCGGGCGCGGGCCAGCATGGCGCGGAGGTTCTGGACCATGTGCTCGGTCTTCTCCGGCGGCCAGAAGAAGCCGCCGGCGTGCAGCTCGGCCTCCAGATGCTCGTACATGCCGAGGAGGGCGGCGTTGGCGGCGGGCGGCTCGTCGCGGCGGAACCTGTCCGGCGGCGCGTCGGCCACGGTCACCCGCCACTCATAGGCGTTGATCGCCACCGCCTGGGCGAGGTTCAGGGACCAGTGGCGCGGATCGATGGGTATGGTGACGATGCCCTGGGCGAGCGCGATGTCCGCCGTCTCCAGTCCCGCCCGCTCGCCGCCGAACAGCAGCCCCGTGCGCTCGCCCGCGCCGGCCGAGGTGAACAGCTGTCCGGCCGCCTGGCGCGGGGTGGATACCGGCGTCCGGAGTTCGCGCGGCCGGGCGGTGGCGGCGAACACCAGCTGCAGGTCTGCGATCGCGGCCCCGACGCTGTCGAACACCTCCACCCCCTCCAGCACCCAGTCCGCGCCCGACGCCGCCGCCCAGGCGCGGTCCTGCGGCCAGCCGTCGCGCGGGCTGACGAGCCGGAGGCGGTCCAGGCCGAAGTTGGCCATCACCCGCGCCACAGCCCCGATGTTGTCGGCCAGCTGCGGCTTGTCGAGGATGACGACAGGGGGGAGGAGATCGGTCATGAGGACGTCAGTGAGTAGTGCTAGTGAGCAAGAGGTGAGCGGCGTGATGCTGCGGCATGCGCCAGCGGCTCACTTCTTCGCTCACTAGCACTAGTCACCAGGACCGCTCACCCACCCGTCATCAGTCCTCGCCGATCATGGCCAGCCACGGGTCGGCGGTTCCGGCCTCGACGTCCGCCACCTTCACCGCAGGCCAGCCGACCGACTGCTCGCCCGCAGCGCGCCAGGCCAGCACCGTCAGGTCGCGCAGCTCGCCGGCCGCCGCGCCTAGCCGGTCCAGGGCGAAGCGGGCGCCGCGAGGATCGGCGTCGGCGAAGCCGCCCTGCTTCTCCAGCCGGTAGAAGGGCGTCACCTGGGTCAGCGTCCCCCGGAGATATTCCACCGTGCGCGCCTTCAAGTCGAAGCCCTCGAGACGCGGAGCGGGCATGGCCGCCTGCACCGCCGGCAGGTTGGAGACCCGCGCCGTGAAGGCGCCCTCGAACTGGGAATGGGTCTGGCGCGAGGTGGTGAAGCCCTCCGGATTGGGCGTGTTCCGATCCCAGCCGTTGTAGTGGATGGTCACGTGGTGCGGCTGCGAGCCGTCGCCGACATAGTGGCTGAGTTCTCCGAGGTCGCGCAGGATCAGCGCCTCGCGCCGGGCCAGGTCGTCACGGTACCAGCTCAGCTTCTGCGGATCGGTCTCGCGCGCCACCATGGCGTTCAGCACCCGCCAATAGCCGAAGTCGCGCGCCAGCTGCTGCCAGGCGTCCATCATGGCGTAGGGCAGGTAGCCGGCGTCGTCGACCTTGATGCCGGCGGCCTGGAGCGCCGCATCGTATTCGCTCTTGAGCCGGGGCAGGGCGTCGATGGACAGCCCTCCGGCCGTCATCACCTTGCCGTCGTCGGTGAGGTCGACGAAGTGGGCGGTGTCCCGCTCCCGATCGTGCGGCTGGCCGGCGCCCTTCCAGCGGTCCGGCTCGCGCGACAGTTCGCCGACGGCCGACGCCGCCTCGGGCGTGCGCAGGAAGGCCGGCAGCTCCGGCGGCAGGGAGCGGACGGCGGCGAGGCCGATCAGGCGGTGGCCGGTGTTGCCCCAGGCGCCCACCTGGCCGGCGGGCGCGGCGAGGGCGAGAAAGGCGGCGGAGGCGATCAGCAGGCGCTTCATGGGGAACACTCGGACGGCGGGACCTTCCCCTGCTCTAGCCGATGCCGAGCTCCGCCTCCACCCGCGCGATCCAGGCGCGCACGGCCGGGTAGGGTTCCAGCGAGAAGTCGCCGTCCTCGGCCCAGCGGGTGTAGGCGACCAGGGCGACGTCGGCGAGCGACAGCCGCTCGCCCGCCAGCCAATCCATCGAGGCCAGGGCCTGTTCCATGTGGGCCAGGGCCGCGCGTCCGCGCTCCATCAGGCGCGGCTCGATCTCGTCGGGCCGCCTGCCCGCGAACTTCCGCTGGAAACGGACCACCGCGATATAGGGCTCGTGGCTGTACTGCTCCCAGAAGAGCCACTCCAGCATGCGCGCCCGTTGATAGGCGTCGGCGGGGATCAGGTTCGAGCCCTCGGCCAGGTGCAGGAGGATGGCGTTGGACTGCGCCAGCGGCCGACCGTCCTCCAGGATCACGAGCGGGACCTGCCCCCAGGGGTGCAGCGCCAGAAAGGCGGGCGCGCGCGTCTCGCCCGCCGCCACGGATGTCTCCATCCACTGATAATCACGCCACAGCCGGTCGAGCGTCCACTTGACCTTCAAGCAGTTGCCAGAAATCGCATCGCCGTAGACCTTGAGCATCGTCGGCCAGTCTAGTTGTGATTGACTGCGAATACGCATTAAGCGCGGACGCGTATAAACCCAAGCAAGATCGCGCTAACCACAAACAAGGGCGGCTTATCCGCGGCCAAGGTGCGCGCATGGTCGCACCCGACCTGTCGCGCCACATTTCGGACACAGGGCTCAACGACACACCCCCCGCCGGCGGTGTTGGGGCCGGTGCTTTCCATGTTGGTTCGATGTTCGACGCCGCCTCGCTGGTCGCCGCCCTGTTCGCGTTCGCCTTCTCCGCCGCCGAGCCTGTCTCCTACGAGCAGGTGCTGGCCGCCGAGGCTGAGGCCCGGACCCAGGCGCCAGCGGCGAGCGCAGCGGCGGACTCGGCGGTGGAGGCTTCGGCCGGCGCCCTCACCGAGGAACAGCAGGCCCTGATGGCGGAAGACCCCAAGTGGCGCGCCTCGGCCCGGCTGTATCACGCGGGCGGCGGCGGAGCGACGGGCAACGACTCCCTCGGCTGCCGTCCCATCGCCATGCGCACGGTCGCCGTCGACCCCCGCTACATCCCCCGCCGCACCCGCCTGTTCATCCCGGAGACGGTCGGCATGCGTCTGTCGGACGGCTCGCGCCATGACGGCTTCTGGTACGCCTCGGACACCGGCGGCGCCATCAAGGGCCAGAAGATCGACCTCTACACCGGCCACGGCCGGGGCTCGATGAACCAGGCCATGCGCCTGAACATGCGCAACCTGACCATCGTCGACGCCGGTCGCTTCGACGGCTGCCCGCCGGCGCGCTGAGCCGTCAGAACCTTCGCCGGCCGCTGATCGTCTCGAAGAACATCCGCCAGTCGCCCATGAGGCTCCACAGCGGGTATTTGAACGTCGCCGGCCGGTTCTTCTCGAAGAAGAAGTGCCCCACCCAGGCGAAGCCGTAGCCGATCACCGGGGCAACCAGCAGCCACCAGGCGTTGCGCGTGACCAGCGCCGTCAGCAGCGCCAGCACCACCAGGCCCGTGCCGACGACGTGGATGCGGCGGCAGGTGCGGTTCGAATGCTCGTGGATGTAGAAGGGATAGAACTCCCGAAACGAGCGATAGCGGGTCGAGGTCGCGTCGGTCATGGCCCCGAACATGCGCCGCCGCCCGCGCCTCATGCAAGCGCCGGCCACGCGGCCCTTGGCTGACGCTACGGCAGAGCCTTACATCCCGCCGAAGACACAGGAGCCCGCCATGCGTGAAGCCGTCATCGTCTCCACCGCCCGCACGCCCATCGGCCGGGCCTATCGCGGTGCCTTCAACGACACCCAGGCGCAAGCGCTGGGCGCCCACGCCGTGCGGCACGCGGTGGAGCGGGCGGGAGCCGATCCGGGCGAGGTGGAGGACGTGGTGCTGGGCGCGGCGCTGCAGCAGGGCTCGACCGGGACCAATGTCGCGCGCCAGATCGCGCTGGCCGCGGGCCTGCCGTCGGCCGTGCCGGGCATGACCATCGACCGCCAGTGCGCCTCGGGCCTCATGGGCGTCGCCACCGCCGCCAAGCAGATCATGCACGACGGCCAGCAGATCGCCGTCGGCGGCGGGCTGGAAAGCATCTCGCTGGTCCAGAACACCCACATGAACCTGCACCGGATGAAGGACGAGCAGCTGCTGAAGCTCTCGCCGCACATCTACATGGCCATGATAGAGACGGCGGAGATCGTGGCCGACCGCTACGGCGTGTCCCGCGAGGCGCAGGACGAATACGCCCTCCAGAGCCAGCAGCGCACGGCCGAAGCCCAGGCCGCCGGCCGCTTCGACGCCGAGATCGTGCCGATGACCGCCACCATGCAGGTGATGGACAAGGCGACCGGCCAGGCTTCCGCGAAGGAGGTCACGCTGTCGAAGGACGAGGGCAATCGGCCGGACACCACCCTCGAAGGGCTGTCGGCGCTGAAGCCCGTGTTCGGCGGCGGCGAGGTGGTGGAACAGGGCCGCTTCATCACCGCGGGCAACGCGTCTCAGCTGTCGGACGGCGCCTCGGCGTCGGTGCTGATGGAAGCCAGGGAGGCGGAGCGGCGCGGCCTCCAGCCGCTCGGCGCCTATCGCGGCATGGCGGTGGCCGGTCTCGACCCGGACGAGATGGGCATCGGCCCGGTCTACGCCATTCCGAAGCTGCTGAAACAGCACGGGCTGACGGTCGACGACATCGGACTGTGGGAGCTGAACGAGGCCTTCGCCTGCCAGGTCATCCACTGCCGCGACGTGCTCGGCATTCCGGGCGACCGGCTGAACGTCAACGGCGGCGCCATCGCCATCGGCCACCCCTACGGCATGTCCGGCGCGCGCATGACGGGACACCTGCTGATCGAGGGCAGGCGGCGCGGCGCCAGGTACGGCGTCGTCACCATGTGCGTCGGCGGCGGCATGGGCGCGGCCGGCCTGTTCGAGATCTTCTAGGCCGCCTTCAGCGCCTCGACATAGCGGTCGCGCCACAGGCTGACGTCCGAAGCGCGCACGGCGGCCATGCAGCCGCGCCAGCGCCGTCTCCGCTCCTCGAGCGGCATGTCCAGCGCCGTCTTGATGGCGTCGGACAGCTCCTCGCGACTGAAGGGGTTGACGATCAGGGCGTCCTTCATCGCCTCCGCCGCGCCGGCGAAGCGCGACAGGATCAGCACGCCGGGGTCCGCCTCGTCCTGGGCGGCGATGAATTCCTTGGCGACCAGGTTCATCCCGTCCCGAAGCGGCGTCACCAGCCCGACCCTGGCCGCGCGATAGAGGCCCGCCAGCTGGTCGCGGCGGTACTGGCGGTTCAGATATCGGATCGGCTGCCAGTCCATGTCCGCGTATTCGCCGTTGATCCGCCCGACCAGGGCGTCCAGCCGCGCCCGCATGTCCTGATAGGAGTCCACCTCGTCGCGCGAGATGGGCGTGACCTGAAGCATCAGCACCCGGCTGCGCATCTCGGCGTTGCGGGCCAGGAACTCCTCATAGCCGTGCAGCCGCTGCTCGAGCCCTTTGGAGTAGTCCAGTCGGTCCACGCCGACGATCAGGTCGCGAAAGGCGGTGGAGGCGGCCATGCGGTCATAGGCGCGCACGCCCGCGTCCGAGTTCCGCGCCTGAAGAAATCCCTCGACATCGATGCCGATCGGGAAGACGCCGGAGTTCACGCGCCTGTCGAAGGCGTGGAGCCGCCCGTCGGCGTCCATCCGCCCGCCCGCCTCGTTGACCACATAGTCGCAGAACAGGCTCCGCCATTCCTCGGTGTGAAAGCCGATCAGGTCGTAATGGAACAGGCTCTCCACCAGCCGCCGGTGATAGGGCAATGTCACCAGCAGCTGTCGCGCCGGCCAGGGGATGTGCAGGAAGAAGCCGATCCGGTTCTCCACCCCCAGCCGCCTCAGGTCCCGGGCCAGGGGGATCATGTGGTAGTCGTGGATCCAGATGATGTCGTCGGGCTGGAGCAGCGGCCGCAGCGCCTCGGCGAACCTCTGGTTGGTCCGCTCGTAACCCTCGCCGTATGACCGCTCGTAGGCCGTTAGGTCGATGCGGTGGTGGAACAGCGGCCACAGCGTCCGGTTGGCGTAGCCGTTGTAGTATTCCTCGACGTCCTGCTCCTCCAGGTCGACCAGGGCGACGGTGACGCCGGCCCGATCCTCCATCTGAGGCTGGGGCGAAAACCTTTCGGTGGTGGCGCCCGACCAGCCGAACCACAACCCGTCGTATTTGCGCAGCGCCGCCGAGAGGGCGACCGCCAGCCCCCCTTGGGAGCCGGAAGCGGGGTCCCTGGGCGCCGACACGCGGTTGGAGACGACGATCAGCCGGGACATGGCGCCTCCGATCCTCCCCTATAGGGGCAGGGGGACCACGAAGTGGTGGAGGGGGTGCGATGCAGCCCTGAATTGTTGCTCGATCGCAGCGGCGGTTGAGCAGAGCAAGCCATGCGGGCGCGTTGCGGCGAGCCCCCTCCACCGCCTGCGGCGGTCCCCCTCCCCCAATGGGGGAGGATTTCAGCCACTCCCCTCACCGCACGTCCGTCCAGGAGCGGCTGAGCAGGACCGCGCAGTTGATGATGCCGACCAGCGAATAGGTCTGGGGGTAGTTGCCCCACAGTTCGCCGTCCTCGACTGAGATATCCTCGGACAGCAGGCCCGCGTGGGTGCGCCTGGCCAGCATCTCCTCGAAGATCTGGCGCGCCTCGTCGGTGCGGCCGTTCAGGTAGAGCGCCTCGATGAACCAGAAGGTGCAGAAGTTGAACGCGGTTTCCGGTTCGCCGAAGTCGTCCGGCTCCACATAGCGGAACAGGAACGGCCCCTTCTTCAGGTCTCGCTCCACCGCTTCGAAGGTCTTCACCTGGCGCGGGTCGAGCGGGTCGAGAAAGCCCAGATCGGTGAGTTGGAGCAGCGAGGCGTCCAGCTCCCGGCCGCCGAAGGAGGCGGCGAAGCGGCCCTCGTCCGGCAGATAGGCCTCCGCCTCGATCCGCTCCCGGATGACCCGCGCCCGGTCGCGCCAGACCTCGGCGCGATGGGTCAGGGCCAGGTGGTCGGCCGCCTTGGCCAGGCGATCGCAGGCGGCCCAGCACATGACGGAGGAATAGGTGTGGACCCGCGCGATGGTGCGGAACTCCCACAGGCCGGCGTCCACCTGGTCGTGCATGGCGAAGGCGCGCTCGCCGACCCTCTCCAAGGCGTAGAAGTCGTCGACCGATCCCGGCCGCAGCAGCCGCTGGTCGTAGAAGCTCTGCACCAGGGGCAGGACGATCTGACCGTAGACGTCGTGCTGAAGGTGCTCGTGCGCCTGGTTGCCGACGCGCACGGGCTTCATGCCGCGATAGCCCTCCACGCTTTCGACGATGCTTTCGGAGATGCCGGGCTCCAGCCCCACGCCATACACGGGCTGAACGTGGCCGCCGCCGGAGGAGTCCACCAGATTGCGGAGGTAGACGAGATAGTTCTCGAGGATGTCGACCGCGCCCAGCCGGTTCAGCGCCCGCACCGTGTAATAGGCGTCGCGGATCCAGCAGTAGCGATAGTCCCAGTTGCGGCCGCTCTCCGGAAACTCCGGCACGGAGGTGGTGAGCGCCGCGACGATCGCGCCCGTCTCCTCATAGGCGCACAGCTTCAGGGTGATGGCGGCGCGGATCACCGCCTCCTGCCAGTCCAGCGGCAGGTAGAGTTTCCGGATCCAGTCCTGCCAATAGCTCACCGTGCGGTCGAGCACGGCCTGGACCCCGGGGCCCACGTCCTGGTCGTAGCCCTCGTCCGGCCCGAAGAAGAAGGCCAGCGGCCGCTCCAGCCGGAAGGTCCGCTCGTTCAGCACGTGTGACACCGGGCAGTCGGTGGTCAGGCGGAAGACCACGTCGGTGCAGAGATAGCGGATGTGATTGGAGCCGGAGGTCGTTTCCGCCCGGCGCTGGCCCCAGTCGGCGGCGGGCCTGAGCCGCACCGTGATCCGGGGGGAACCCGACAGAGGCCGCACGATCCGTCCAAAGGCGAGCGGCCGGTAGGTCCGAGAATGCTTGGGGTGGCGCGGCGCGAAGTCGACGACCTCCACCGCGGCGCCGTCCCCGGCGGTCAGGACCGTGCGGAGCACGGGCGTGTTGCGGACGTAGGCCTGCTCCACGTGCTTCAGCCCCTCCAGCTCCACGGACCAGAAGCCGTGGTCGGGGCTGTCGCCGTCCATCAGGGCGGAGAAGACCGGGTCGCCGTCGACGCGCGGAGCGCAGGCCCAGACATAGCGGCCGCAGCGATCGATGAGGGCGCTGATGGCGCAATTGCCGATGGGGGCGAGATCGAGGGTCGGCCTCATCCTTCCGCCTCCTTCGCCACCGCCTCCAGCCAGGCGAAGACGGCGGCCACGTCCGGCAAGATGTGGCGGGCCGCCGTTTCGCGCGGCTCTCCCACGAGCACGCCGAAGCCGCCCAGGCGCGCCGCGGCCTCGAAGCCGTGCTCGTCCGTCAGGTCGTCCCCCACCATCACCGGCGTGGCGCCGGCGAAGGCGGGATCGCGCATCAAGGCCTCCAGGGCCGTTCCCTTGCTCGATCCCGGCGTCTTCAGCTCGGCCACCAGCTTTCCGTGCTGGAGCGCCAGACCCGTCTCGCCGGCCAGCGTCTCGGCAAGGTCGGCGGCGGCGCGGGCGTGGTCAGGGGCGGCGCGATAGTGGAGACCCGCCGACACGCCCTTGTCCTCGACGATCACGCCGGGCTTGCCGACGGCGAAGGCGTGGAATCGCTCCACCGCCACCGCCACCGCGGGGTGAGGGGTTTCACGGTCGATGGCCCCGTCGCCGGATCGCCTCTCCAGGCCGTGGGCGCCGGAGGCGACGGTCACCGCGCCGTCCGTCAGTCGGTCGATCTCCCGCAGGGTCCGTCCGCTGACCACCGCCACCCGGCCCTCCAGCGCGTCGGACAGTCGCCGCAGGAGCGCCGTCCGGCGCGGTTCGGCGACCACGTCCTCCGGACGGGGGCGGATCTCGGCCAGGACGCCGTCCAGGTCCAGGAACAGGGCCAGGCGCTGCACGCGCGTGGGCGGGGCCGTCAGGCGGAGGAGGGTTCCGGCGTCGGCGGTCATGCGGTTCAGATAGGTCTCGATGCTGCCCCTTGAAGCTCCGAAACGCCCGGGGTCGGCAAAGGTTGTGACCCTTTGCTCGCACGCCGCCTCGGACTGGCGGTCGAGAGGCCGTCATTGCCCGCTCCGCGCTTCTGGGGCATCCCTCCGACATGGACGACGCCGCGAACCTGCCCGACGATCCCGCCGCCATGATCGGCCGCGCGCGCGACGTGATCCGCCTGAACATCCAGGCGCTTCAGGCCTTGGAGGGCGAGGTCGGCCAGGCCCTGGTGCGGGCGGTGGAGACCATCCTGTCCCGCCCCGGCTATGTGATCGTCACCGGCATGGGCAAGTCGGGCCACATCGGCGGCAAGATCGCCGCGACCCTGGCCTCCACCGGCACCAACGCCTTCTTCGTCCACCCCGCCGAGATGAGCCACGGCGATCTGGGCATGCTGCGCCGCGACTGCACCCTGATCGCCATCTCCAACTCCGGTGAAAGCCGCGAGCTCAGGGACCCGCTGATCTTCTGCAACCGCGAGGGCATTCCGGTGATCGGCATGACCCAGCGGCCCGGCAGCTTCCTGGGCCGGAACAGCCAGGTGGTGCTGGCCATGCCACAGGTTGCGGAGGCCTGCCCCAACAATCTCGCGCCCACCACCTCCACCCTGATGACCCTGGCGCTGGGCGACGCCTTGGCCATGGTTCTGATGGACCGGCGTGGCTTCACACGCGAGGCCTTCGGCCTGCACCACCCGGGCGGCAAGCTGGGCATGAGCCTGCAACGCGTGGCCGACTGGATGGGCGACAACCACGCTCCCGCCCCCACCGTGCCCGCGGCCGCCGGCTTCGCCGAGGTGGTCAGCGCCATCACCGAAGGTCGCAAGGGCGCCGTGGCCGTGGTCAACCCGGACGGCCGCATGGCCGGGGTGGTCACCGACGGCGACGTCCGCCGCGCCTTCGCCCGCGAGGACGTCGCGCGCCTGACCGCCGTCGACGTGATGACGCGCACGCCAAAGGTCATCGCCCCGGACGCCCGCATGTCGGACGCCGTGGACCTGCTCACCCAACACCGCATCGCCACCCTGTTCGTGGTGGAGGACGAGCGGCCCGTCGCCATCATCCACGTGGCCGAGCTGATGCAGGCGGGCTACGTCTCCTGATGGGCAAGGGCTCCGTCTGCATCGACGGGTTCAACCTGGCCCTGCCGAAGGGCTCGGGCATCGCCACCTACGGCCGCAACCTCCTGGAGGCCATCGAGGGAACCGGGCTGGAGGCCCAGGTGCTGTTCGGCCCGGCGGCGGGGATCAGCCGCAAGCACCCGCTGCTGAACGAGATCGCCATCACCGACGCCTTCACGCCCGAGCCCCGGCCCTGGCGCCGGGCGTGGGCGACGGCCACGGCGCGCTTCGGGTGCGAGGCCTGGCCGGTGGAGCCTTCGGACCAGGTGATCTGGCCCGCGCGCGGCGGGGGACGGCCCAGGGCCGAGCGATACTGGGTCTCGCCTCAGCTGTTCCACACGGCCAACCGCGCCTTTCGCGCCAGCCGCACCTTCACGCCGGTGCGCTTCGGCGGCGTGGCCCCGGCGCCCGACCTGATGCACTGGACCACGGCCCTGCCGCTGTGCGCTCCCGGTCGGCCGAACCTCTACACGGTTCACGACCTGATCCCCTTGCGGCTGCCGCACGCCACGCTGGACAACAAGCGCGCCTTCTTCCAGCTGATGCGTCGGATCGCCCGCCGCGCCGACCACATCGCCGTGGTGTCCGAAGCCACGAAGCGGGACCTCCAGTCCCTGTTCGGCGTGCCGGACGAGCGGGTCAGCGTCACCTGGCAGGCGGTGTCGCTCCCCGAGCGCCTGACCGCCTTGCCCGAAGCGACCGCCGCGGCGGAGGTGGAGGCGGTCTTTCGCGTGCCGTGGAAGGGCTATTTCCTGTTCTTCGGCGCGGTCGAGCCCAAGAAGAACCTGGCGCGCGTGGTCGAGGCCTACCTGGCGTCGGGCGCGGCCCAGCCCCTGATCGTGGTCGGCGGCAAGGGCTGGCTGGAGGAAGACGAACTCGCCCTGCTGAAACAGGCGCGGCGGGACAAGCGCGTGCGCCGCGACAAGATCAAGCTGTGGGAGCACCTGCCCTTCTCCATGCTGGTGCAACTGGTGCGGGGCGCGCGGGCGACCCTGTTCCCATCGCTCTACGAGGGGTTCGGCCTGCCGGTCCTGGAGTCCATGCTGCTCGGGACGCCGGTCATCACCTCCACCGCCGGCTCCCTGCCGGAGGTCGCGGGCGACGCGGCCTTGTCGGTCGACCCGTACGACACGCGCGCGCTGACAGAGGCGATCCGCGCCCTGTCCGCCGATGACGACCTGGCCTTGGAGCTTGCGACGCGGGGCCGGGCGCAGGCCGCACGATTCAGTCCCCAGGCGCACCGGGCCCGGCTGGCGGCGCTCTACGCGCGGCTGGGGGCGGGGTGAGCCGGCCGGTCCTGTTCGAGGCGGCTCGCCTGCTCAGCCGCGCCGAGCGGGGCGCGCCCACGGGCGTGGATCGGGTCTGCCTCGCCTACGCCGAACACCTGCTGGCCCGGCACGGCCCGGCCCTGACGCCGGTCTGGACGCGCGGCGAGCGGGTCTGGGGGGTGGATCCCGGCTGGTTCGCCGAACAGGTGGCCGAGTTGCGCGCCCGCTGGTCGGAGGACCCCGGCAAGGGGCCGCTGGAGCGCCGCCTGATCCAGGCGCTCGGCCATCCCAGCCGCCGCTCGATCCTGAACCTCCATGGCTCGGAGGTGGAGACGGCGCGGGCCCGTCGGTCGGCGACCGTGAACCGGCTGCTGCGGGCCCGGCCCCTGCCGACGCGGCTGTCGGACGCCCTCTACATCAATGTCGGCCACACCGGCCTGGAGCGCCCCGGCCCCCTGGAGCGGCTGCGCGAGGCGGGCGCGCGCCCCGTGCTCATGCTGCACGACCTGATCCCCGTCACCCACCCGGAATACTGCCGCCCGGGCGAGGGCCCGCGGCACCGGGGCCGGGTGCGCGCGGCGCTGCGACTGGCCGACCGCCTCGTCGCCAACAGCGCCTACACGGCCGATGAGATCGGCGCCTTCGCCGCGTGGGAAGGCCTGAACGCGCCGCCAGTTCACGTCTCGCACCTGGGGCTGGAGCCGGCCTTTCTCCAGCGGGGCTGGCTGCCGACGCCCAGGCCCTGGTTCATCCACGTCGGCACCCTGGAAGGCCGCAAGAACCTCGCCTTCCTGCTCTCGCTCTGGCGGCGGATCGCGGAGAGGCGCGGCGACGAAGCGCCCGGCCTGCTGCTGCTCGGTCGACCCGGCTGGGAGAATGAGGCGGTGCTGGACCATCTGGAGCGCTCGCCGCCGTTGCAGGGTCTGGTCCACCACGCCGCGGAGCTGCCGGACGCGGCGCTGGCGAGGCTGATGCGTGGGGCGCGGGCCCTTCTCGCCCCGTCCAGCGTGGAGGGCTTCGATCTGCCGGTCGCGGAGGCGCGGGCGCTGGGCGTGCCCGTGATCGCATCCGACATCGCCGCGCACCGGGAGGTCGCCCCCGACAGTCGACTTGTCGACCCCACGGACGGGCCGGGCTGGCTGAACGCCGTCGAGGACGCGCTCGCCGGTCGGCTGAAGCCGCCGCCCTCGCCGGGCCGCGGCTGGTCCGACCACTTCGCGTCGCTTCATCGCGCGCTGGAGCCCTGAGGCTGGCGAGGCGCACCGTCGCGCGTTAGCCTTGGGCCATGCGCCTTCCCGCCCTCGCCCTCTTGCTCGCGACCGCCGCCTGCCAGCACCTGCCGAGCGACGGCCCGACGGCCCGGCGCGTGGCGGCCCAGCCGGCGGCTCAGGGCTACGCCCTGGTCGAACTGGACTACGCCGTTGCCGAACGGCTGAACGCCGTCCCCGGCCGCTTGCTGGGCTCCCTCGCCGAGGCCGAGACCACAGCGCCGGTCGACCTGATCGGCTTGGGCGACACCCTGACCGTGGCCATCTTCGAGCCTTCCGGGACCCTCTTCGGCTCGCGTGGGCCGAACGGGGTCAGCTCGTCCGGCGCCCAGACGCTTCCTCCGGTCGTGGTGGACCGCAACGGCGCGGTGGGCGTGCCCTTCGCCGGCAATGTCCGCGTGGCGGGCCTGACCTCCAGCCAGGCGGCGGAGGCGATCCGGCGAGCCCTGCTCGGCCGTGTGGGTCAGCCCCAGGTGGTGGTCTCGGTCGCCGAGAACCCGTCCAACGGCGTTGTGGTGCTGGGCGAGGTGCGCCAGCCGGGCCGGACCTCCCTGACGGTCAACGGCGACCGGGTGCTGGACGTGATCGCGGCGGCCGGCGGCGCGGCGCGGCCGGTCGAGGATCTGGAGGTCGCAATCCAGCGCGGCGGCCGCACCTTTCGCGCGCCCCTGTCGGCGGTGACCACGGCCTTCGGCGAGAACGTCCGGTTGCAGCGGGACGACCAGGTGAACCTGATCCACCGGCCGCGCCGCTATTCCGTGTTCGGCGCCGTGGGCGCGGTGGCGCAGCGCGACATGCCGGCCGGCGAGCTGACGCTGGCCGGGGCGCTCGGCGCCGCCGGCGGCCTCCAGCCCGACGCCGCCAATCCCCGCGCGGTGCTGGTCTTCCGTTTCGAACGCGCCGAGGCGGTCCGGGCGCTGGGGCTGGCTCAGGCGCCCACGCCGCGCGGCGTGCCGGTCGTTTATCGCCTGAACATGGCCGAGCCCGCAGGCCTGTTCACGGCCCAGAGCTTCCGCGTCGAGCCCGGCGACATCCTCTACGTTCCCCGCGCCGACGCCGCCGAACTGCGCAAATTCTTCGAGTTCGTGCAGAGCGTGACGCGGGTGGTCTACGACGTCAGCGTCACCAGCGCCCTGGGGGACTGATCAGGGCTCCACGCCGGTCGCCCGCGCGATCTCGGCGCGGAGTTCAGGCAGGCCCGTTCCCTTCTCCGAAGAGGTCACGGTCACGCGGGGAAAGGCGGCCGGGCGTTTGGAGATGGCCTTCAGAGTCGCCTCGGCCACGCGATCGGCTTCGCCCGACTTCAGCTTGTCGGCCTTGGTCAGAACGATCTGATAGCTGACGGCGGACAGGTCCAGCGCGTCGAGCGCCTCGGCATCCACGCTCTTCAGGCCGTGGCGCGCGTCGATCAGCAGATAGACGCGCTTCAGCGTGACGCGGCCGCGCAGATAGTCCCGCCCCAGGTTCTGGAACCGCTTCACCTCGCCCTTGGAGGCCTTGGCGAAGCCGTAGCCCGGCAGGTCGACCAGACGCATCCGGCCGTCCAGGTCGAAGAAGTTGACCTCGCGCGTACGGCCCGGCTCGTTGGAGGCGCGGGCCAGCTTGTGCATGCCGACCAGGCCGTTGATCAGGCTGGATTTGCCGACGTTGGAGCGCCCGGCGAAGGCGACCTCCGGCAGGTCCGGCTCCGGCAGCTGCTCGATCTTGGCGCAGCCCATGACGAAGGTCGCGGGCCGGGCGAACAGCACCCGGGCGGCCTCCAGCTCCTCGTCGGTGAAGACCGCCTCGTCCACCTAGGCCTTCTTGAACCGGGCGATGAAGCTGTCGATCGGGTTCTCGGCCTTGAAGCGATGCATGATCACGTACTGCTGCAGGATCGAGAGGATGTTGTTCCACGCCCAGTAGATCAGCAGGCCCGCCGCGAACGGGGCCATGATGAAGGTGAAGAGGATGGGCATGAAGGCGAAGATCTGCCGCTGCATGGGGTCGGCGGCGGGCGGGTTCATCGCCTGCTGCAGCCACATGGTGGCGCCGTAGAAGATGGCCAGAACGCTCAGGCCCAGGGTGAAGCCGCCGCCCGCCTGGTTGTTGAGCAGACCGCCGATCAGCGGCGCCGTCGCCGGGTCCCAGGGGATCAGGCCGAACAGGTTCCAGATGTTGGTCGGGTCCGGCGCGGACAGGTCGCGGATCCAGCCGAAGAAGGGCGCGTGGCGCATCTCGATGGTGACGAACAGCACCTTGTAGAGGGCGTAGAAGACCGGGATCTGCACCAGGATGGGCAGGCAGCCCGCCAGAGGATTGATCTTCTCCTTCTGGTACAGGCCCATGATCTCCTGCTGCTGCTTGGCCTGATCGTCGGGGTGCTTCTTCTTGATGGCCTCCATCATCGGCTGGAGCTTGCGCATCTTGGACATGCTCTCATAGGCCTTGTTGGCCAGGGGGAACATGATCAGCTTGACCACGACCGTCAGGGCCAGGATGGCCAGGCCGAAGTTGCCCAGGATGCCGAAGAACCAGTGCACCGTCAGGAAGATCGGCCGGGTCAGGAACCAGAACATCCCCCAGTCGATGGCGTAGACGAACCGGGGCAGGCCCAACTGGTCCTCATAGGCCTCCAGGATCTCGTTCTTCTTGGCCCCAGCGTAGAGGCGCTGGGTCTCGGTGACGGCGCGGCCCGAGGGGATGGTCACGGCTTCCGACTGCATGCGCGCGCGATAGGTCCCGCGCTCGCGCCCGCCCTGGCGCGTCACCAGGCCCGAGGTCTCGTCGGTCTGCGTCGGCAGGACGGCCGCCAGCCAGTACTTGTCGGTGATGCCGAGCCAGCCGCCGGTCGACTCCCAGGCCTTGCGCTCGGTCTTGTCCCAGTCGCCGTATTTCAGCTGCTGGGTGACGTAGCCGTCGCCCTTCTTGAAGGCGCCGATGGCCCCTTCGTGGATGATCATCTGCTTGCCCAGGGCGGTCGGCACGCCCGAGCGCTCCACCAGGCCATAGGGCGCGATGGTGATGGCCTGCGGGCTCAGGTTGTCGACACGATCCTGAACGGTGAAGACATAGCGGTCGTCCACTGAGATCGTGCGGGTGAAGCGCAGGCCCGCGCCGTTGTCCCAGGCCAGGGTCACCGGGGTGGACGGGGTCAGGGTCGAGCCCGACTGCAGACGCCAGACGGTGTTGGGGCCGGGAACGCCGCCGGCCACATTCTGACCGCTCCAGCCGAACAGGGCGAAAAAGGCGTGACGCATGCCCTGGGGCCGGAACAGCTCGACCGGCGGCGAGTCCTCGTCCAGGCGCTCGCGGTAGTCGCTCAGGAACAGGTCGTCGATGCGCGAGCCCGTCAGCGACAGCGAGCCCTTCAGCGTCGGCGTCTCGATCGGCACGCGCTGGGCGGTCGCCAGGGCCTGGGCGCGGTTGGCGAACAGGGCGGCGCCCTGCCGCGTCGCGGGCGCGTCGGCCGGAGTCACCGTCTTTTCGGCCGCGGCGGCCTGACGCTGGGCTTCGCGCCGCTTGGCCGCCTGGGGCTCCAGCACCAGCGCCTGATAGGCGAACAGGAAGATGGCCGTGATCACCACGAACAGGATGGTGTTCCGGCTGTTCTGCTTATCCATGGAGGTCAGCGGTCCTGGCTGATGGCGGGCTTCGCGTCAGCCGCCCCTGAAGGCCCGGAACTCCGGGACGCGAGCCTTGTAAGGGCGGATTCCACATCGTCAAGCAAGCGGGCCCAGGGGCGCTCGGCCGTGCCCATGCGGGCCACGAACACATAGTCGCATCCGGGCAGGCCGAGGCGGGGCAGAAGCGCCCTCGCGGCTTCCCGCAACCGCCGCTTGGCGCGGTTGCGCACCACCGCGCCGCCGATCTTCCGGGTAGCCGTGAAGCCTTCGCCGACGTGGGTTTCGCCGTCCGCGCGGTTCCTGAGTTGAACCACCACGGCGCCGCGCGCTTCGGAAACGCCTTTGGCGGCCGCCAGAAACTGGGGCCGCGACTTGAGGCGCTGGATCGTGGGTGTGTCCATCATTCCTCCCCCAGACGAGGAGGATCGCAGAGGCTTTAGGCCGTCAGGCGCTTGCGGCCCTTGGCGCGGCGACGCGCAACGATCTTTTGGCCATTCTTGGTGGCCATGCGCGTGCGGAAGCCGTGACGGCGCTTGCGCACGAGTCGCGACGGCTGATAGGTCCGCTTCACGGTCGGCTCCGGGGATACAAAGGTGGCCGGGCAGGCGCTCATAAAGCGTCCACCGCAGGAAGGGCGCGCGTATAAGGCCTAAGCGTCGGAGCTGTCAACGCCGAGCGGCCGTTCTTTCGGGACACGATGAAACAGATCAAGCGTTTCCTGCCCCTCTTTCTGGTGATCGGCGCCCTGGCGCTGGTCTTCGCCATGGGCTGGAACCGCTATCTGTCGCTGGACACGCTGCGCGAGCACGGCGGCGAGCTGCGGGCGCTGGCGCGCGAGCATTATCTCCTGACCCTGCTGGCGCTGATCCTCGTCTTCGCGGCGCTGACGGCCAGCGTGGTGCCGGGCGTGGTCTTCATCACCCTGACGGCGGGCTATCTCTTCGGCCCCTGGGTTGGCGGCGTGGCCACCGCCTTCGCCGCCACCCTGGGAGCGTTGGGCATCTATGCGGTGGGCCGGACGGCGCTCGGGGAACGCCTGCGTCAGCGCGCCGAGGCCGACAAGGGACTGATGAAGCGCATCTGCGAGGGCGTGGATCAGAACACCTTTCAATATGTGCTGGTGGCCCGGCTGGTGGTGACGGTGCCCTTCCACCTGATCAATGTCGCGGCCGGCGTCATGGCGGCGCCGCTCAAGCCCTATGTGGCGGCGACCTTCGTCGGCCTGCTGCCGGCCCACGTCATCTACTGCTGGATCGGTTCGGGCCTGAACGAGATCCTGGCGGAGAATCCGGACCCCGACCTCTCGGCCCTCTTCGGCCAGTTCGCCTGGCCCCTGGCGGGCGTGGCCTTCCTGTCCGTGGTCCTGCCGCTCCTTCTCAGGCTGGTCCAGAAGCAGAGGGAGCGGGCGGCGTGACGGCCCTTCGGCAGGCCCGCGACTGGTGGCGCGACCGGATGCAGGGCGTGAACCTGCACGGGCTTTCGGGCCGCCTGCTGCTGCTGACGGCCGGCTTCGCCCTGGCGGTGGAGGCCCTGATCGTCTTCCCCAGCGCCGCCTCCTTTCACGAGCGCTGGCTGCTCGACCGACTGCAGGCGGCCGAGCTCGCCTCCGTCGGGGTCGAGGCCCTGCCCTACAACCTGGTGGACGAGGCGACGGCCGAGCAGCTGCTGGCCATCGGCGGGGTGCAGTCGGTGGTCGTGGGCGACCAGGGCGTGCGTCGGCTGCTGCTCCAGGCGCCCAATGTGCCGCGCCGGCCGGACCTGATCGACCTGCGCACGCCCGACACCCTGGCCCGCCTGGCCGACCCTTGGCGGACCCTGGTCGGCCATCCCCAGCGGTCGATCCGCGTGCAGGCCCGGCCTCGCTACCGCTCCGGCGACTACATCGAGATCTTGGCGCCGTCCCAACCGCTGAAGGGCGAGCTCAGGGCCTTCCTTCTGAACAGCCTGCTGGTCTCCCTGCTGATCTCCGTCATCGCCGGCGCGGTGCTCTACGCCACCCTGGCCTATCTGGTGCTGCGGCCGCTGAACCGGGTCACGCGCGCCATCGAGCGCTTCGCCGCCGACCCCGAAAGCCCGCCCGAGGACGCGCTCAGCACGCGCAGGGACGAGATCGGGGCTGTGGAACGCGAGCTGGCGCGCATGCAGGGCGAGGTGCGCGACGCCTTGCGCTCGCGCGCCCGGCTGGCGGCTCTGGGAGAGGCCGTGGCCAAGATCAACCACGACCTGCGCAACATGCTGACCTCGGCGCAGATGGCTTCGGAGCGGCTGGCGGTGTCGGCCGACCCGCATGTGGCCAAGGCCTTGCCGCGGCTGGAGCGCGCGCTCGGTCGCGCCGCCGGGCTGACCCGCAATGTGCTGGACTATGGCCGCACCGAGGAGCCCGCGCCTCAGAAGGAGAAGGTGGCTCTGGCCCCCGTGGTCGCCGCCGCGGCCGAGGACGCCGGGCTGGAGCCTCACCACGTGCGCCTGGTGAAGAGCATCCCCCCCCGCTTCGCCGTGCAGGCCGATCCGGAACAGTTGCACCGCATCCTGGTCAACCTGATGCGCAACGCCCGCCAGGCCATCGAGGCGGATCCGCTAAGGCCCCCCAGCAAGCGCGGGAAGGGGATCGTGAGGGTGGAGGCCTTTGGCGGAGACGGCGCCTGCGTCGTTCGCATCTGCGACGATGGCCCGGGGGTCCCCGAGCGGGTGCGGGCCCGCCTCTTCGACCCGTTCGTGTCGGCCTCCGGTTCGGAGGGGACGGGGCTGGGCCTCGCCATTTCCCGGGAGTTGGCGGTCGCGCACGGCGGGGATCTGGTTCTCGCCGACAGCGGTCCGCGCGGCGCGGTGTTCGAGCTGCGCCTGCCCAGCTGAAGCGAAAAAAAGGCCGCGCCCGAGGGCGCGGCTGAAAGTCTATAGGGAGGAAACGCCCAAAAGGGCATGACGCCTCAGCGTCGATGGTCAAGGTATGGTGCGATGCACAAAGGGTCAAGACGGACCCTTCGCAGGTGCGATCACGCTGTGTAACCGCCGCCGCCCGCGTCCTCGTCCCGCTCCAGCAGACGCCTGGCGCGCCGGATGGCCAGCGCGGCCGGGGAGGCGGCCTGGCGATAGACGAGCAGCGAGAAGGCGGCGATCGCCGCCAGCAGCAGCCAGGGCGCGCCGAACAGCCAGGCCGCGCCCGCGAGGGCGAAATAGTAGGCTCGCACCCCCTGGCTGAAGGCCGCCAGCGCCGGGTTCAGCAGGTCGGCCCCGGCCTCTCCATAGGCGCGGCGGTCGGCCTCCACATGCAGTTCGGGCGCCGCGCCGATCAGGGCCAGGGCATAGTTGAGCTGGCGGATGGACCAGATGAAGTCGAGCAGCCCGCGCACCAGGCACAGCATGACCAGGGCCAGCTTGCCCTCCAGCAGCTTCAGCGGCGTGCCTTCCGCTCCGACCGCCGCCACCCCCTCCAGGGCCGTGCGCCCGCCGAACAGTATGCCGGCCACGGCCGCGATCAGCAGCAGGTTGGTCGAGGCGAAGAAGGAGGCGGTGTTGATGGAATGGCCCATCAACTGGCTGTCCACCAGCCGGATCTCCCGCTCCGTCATCGCCGCCATCCAGGTGCGGCGGACGTGCAGCATGTCGTGGTTTAGCGTGCCGGAGCGCCGGGCGATCTGCTTCAGCAGCGGATCGTAGCCCAGCCAGCAGGTGAAGAAGACGATCAGCGCGGCCCAGTCGAAGAAGGTCATGTGTGTTGGTGAGGCGTGCTAGTGAGCAAGGGGTGAGCGGGATGGTGCTGCCGCCCAGGCCAGCGGCTCATTTCATCGCTCACTAGCACCCCTCACTCAAGCACCCGCGCCTTGCTTCGGCCCCTCCCGACGCCTATCAGGCGCGCCAATCTGTTTCGCACCTGCACAATCGAGCGCGCGCCATGAACCTCGACGCCATTCCCGTGGGTCCCAACCCGCCCTGGGACGTCAACGTCATCATCGAGATCCCGCAGGGCGGCCTTCCGGTGAAGTACGAGATGGACAAGGCCTCGGGCGCCCTGTTCGTCGACCGCTTCCTGCACACGGCCATGTACTATCCGGGCAACTACGGCTTCGTCCCGCACACGCTCGCGGACGACGGCGACCCCTGCGACGTGATCGTGCTGAACCCGACGCCCGTGGTGCCCGGGTGCGTCATCCGCTCGCGCCCCATCGGCGTGCTGATGATGGAGGACGAGGCGGGCGGCGACGACAAGATCCTCGCCGTGCCGGTGGACAAGCTCCACCCCTACTACACCGACATCGCCTCCTACCGGCAGCTGCCGACCATCATGGTCGAGCAGATCGAGCACTTCTTCACCCGCTACAAAGACCTGGAGAAGAACAAGTCGGTGCGCGTGAAGCGCTGGGGCGACGCGGGCGAGGCCGCCGAGCTCCTCGCCATGGGCATGCGCGCCTACCGCGAAGCCAACGAGAAGGGCGCGGCGGCCAACGCGGCCTGAGGCGAGTTCGACAAAACGAACTCCATGTTCGCTCCGCTTGACATAATGTGATCTGTAGCTTACATACGTCGGCCCAAGAGGAGGACGCGTCATGGCTTATCGTGAGAAGCTCGCCTGGCTGACCCTGGGGCTCATGCTGGTCGCCTACACCATCTACTTCGCCTTCGTCGGGCCTGCCGTCGGCTTCGGCCAGGAGCGCCTGATGGACGTGATTTGGAGCTTCGGCTGGGTGGCGGCGGGCCACGGCCTAGCCGCGCTCCTGGGTTTCGCCATCCTGTTCTTCGCCTCGGGCCGCGAGGGGCGGGGGAAGCCCGATGAGCGCGACCGGGCGATCCAGCGGCGCGGCGCCACAGCCGGCTATGGCGTGCTGTTGACCGGGATGATCCTGGTCGGAGTGGCGATGCCCTTCAGTGAGCCGCCGTGGAAGATCGTCAACACCGCCCTGCTGGCCATCGTCGTCGCCGAGGTCATCAAGGATGTCGTGGTTCTGGTCAGCTATCGCCGAGGCTGGAGTGGCTAAGCGGCTCGGCAACGTCATTCGCGCGCTGCGCTTCCACGCCGGCGAGATGACGCAAGGTGAACTCGGCGACCGGATCGGCGTCACCCGCCAGACGGTCGCCGCCATCGAACAGGGTCGCTACGCCCCCACGCTGGAGACCGCCTTTCGCATCGCGGACGTCTTCGGCAAGCGGCTGGACGAGGTGTTCAGTTGGCGCGAGGAGGGAGCGGACTAGCGACCGGCCAAAGCCTTCAGCCGGTCCACCAGATCGGTCTTCTCCCAGGAGAAGCCGCCGTCGCCGTCGGGCGTGCGGCCGAAGTGGCCGTAAGCCGCCGTGCGCGCATAGATCGGCCGGTTCAGGCCCAGGTGCTGGCGGATGGCGCGCGGCGTGGCGCCGCCGATCAGCCCCAGCAGCTCCCGCTCCAGCACCGCCTCATCAACGTTTCCGGTTCGATGCAGGTCTACGTGGATGGACTGGGGCTCGGCCACGCCGATGGCGTAGCTGATCTGGATGGTGCAGCGCCGGGCCAGCCCGGCGGCCACGACATTCTTGGCCAGGTAGCGGCAGGCGTAGGCGGCCGAACGGTCGACCTTGGTCGGGTCCTTGCCCGAAAAGGCTCCGCCGCCATGCGGGGCCGCGCCGCCATAGGTGTCGACGATGATCTTGCGGCCCGTCACCCCCGTGTCGCCGTCGGGCCCGCCGATCTCGAACACGCCGGTCGGGTTGATGTGCCAGACGGTCTCGTTGGTGATGAAGCCTTCCGGCAGCACCTCGCGCACCACCGGCTGGACGATCGCGGCCACCTCGGCCTGGGACAGGCCCGGCGCGTGCTGGGTGGAGACCACGATGGAGGCGGCGCGCACCGGCCGCCCGTCCTCATAGGCCAGCGTCACCTGGCTCTTGGCGTCGGGCTCCAGCCGCGTCTCGCCGGCGTGGCGCAGTTCGGACAGGCGGCGCAGGATGTTGTGGCTGTACTGGAGCGTCGCCGGCATGAGTTCCGGCGTTTCGTCCGAAGCGTAGCCGAACATGATGCCTTGATCGCCGGCGCCCTCATCCTTGCCGTCGGCCGCGTCGACCCCCACCGCGATGTCGGGCGACTGGCCGTGAAGGTGGTTGGAGAGCTCGAAGGTCGCCCAGTGAAAGCCCTCCTGGGCGTAGCCGATATCGCGCACGGCCGCCCGCGCCGCCGCCTCGATCTCGGCCTCCACCCCCGGCTCCCAGGTGTCGGCCTCCATGTTCCAGATGCCCCGGCCCCGGATCTCCCCCGCCAGCACGACGCGATTGGTGGTGCACAGGGTTTCGCAGGCGACCCGCGCCTCGGGGTCCTTGGCCAGAAAGAGATCGACGATGGTGTCGGAGATGCGGTCCGCGACCTTGTCCGGATGACCCTCCGAGACGCTTTCGGAGGTGAACTGGAAATGGCTGCGGGCCAAGCGCGGCTCCTGTGGCTGGCGGTTGGTGCTGGAGATATAAAGATATCCTTATATCTTCAAGGCCGCCGTCGCCGGGAACCGGAGCGGCCTTCGCGAGTTTGCGGCTCGGCCATCGAGGCTGAGCACCACAATGAGGGGTTTCCCATGAAGAAGACCATCGCCGCCGTCACGGCGGGCCTGCTGCTGGTCGCCGGTCAGGCGGCCGCCTCCAACACCTCCGCCCTCGCCCGGGTGAACGACCGCGTCGGCGCCTCCGCCGAGGCTTCGGACGAGTTCGCCGGCATCCCCATCGCCGTGCTGATCATCGGCGGCGTCATCCTGGTCACCGCCATCTCGGTGATCGCCGACGACAACTCCGACTCCGACTGACGCAGACGAGGCGCGGCGGCGCTCTGTCCAGGCCGTCCCGCCGAAAGGCCGGACGGCCTTGTCGTATCGGTCGTCCGTCAGAAGGCCGCGACGGGCTGAGCCTGCCGGGCGAAATCAGCGTGGGCCGTGACGGTGGCGCGGCGATAGATCAGGGCCTCGGCGACATGACGGCGCAACACGCCGGTGCAGCCTTCCAGGTCGGCGATGGTGCGCGCCAGGCGCAGGGTGCGGGTCCAGCCCCGCGCCGTCAGCCCGCCCGCCTCCCCCGCCCGCATCAGCAGGGCGCGGCCGGCCTCGTCCGGCGCGGCGACACGGTCCAGCGCCTCGCCTGAGGCGCGCGCGTTCAGCGCCTGCTCCGGCTCCAGCCCCGCCTCGGCGGCGCGCTCCGTCTGCAGCGCCCGCGCCTGGGCCACGCGCGCCGCGGCCTCGGCGGTGCCCTCGGCGGGCGGCGGCAGGGCCATGTCGGCGGCGGTGACCGGCGGCACCTCCACCGTCAGATCGATCCGGTCGAAGAGCGGGCCCGAGATACGGTTCTGATAGTCCCTTTGGCACCTCGGCGCCTTGCCGCAAGCGCCCCGACCCGCGCCGCCCAGCCCGCAGCGGCACGGATTCATGGCCGCCACCAGCTGGAAGCGCGCCGGATAGCGGACATGGGCGTTGGCCCGCGCCACCACGATCTCGCCCGTCTCCAGAGGCTGCCGCAGCGAGTCCAGGGCTTGCGGCGCGTATTCCGGCAGTTCGTCCAGGAACAGCACGCCGTTGTGCGCCAGCGACGCCTCGCCGGGCTTGGCCCGCGTCCCGCCGCCGGTCAGGGCCGCCATGGAGGCGGAATGGTGGGGGCTGCGGAACGGCCGGTCCCGCGTCAGGGCGCCCCGCTCGATCAGCCCGGCGATCGACCAGATCATGGAGGTCTCGAGCAGTTCCTTGGGCGTCAGGGGCGGCAGCAGCCCGGGCAGGCGCTGAGCCATCATCGACTTGCCCGAGCCTGGCGGTCCGATGAACAGCAGGTTGTGTCCCCCGGCGGCGGCGATCTCCAGCGCCCGCTTGGCGCTTTCCTGGCCCTTGACCTCGCGCAGGTCGGCCGCCGCCGCCCCGCCCTGCATGGGGCCGGGCTCCGGCGGGCGCAGCACCTGGACGCCCTTGAAGTGGTTCACCAGGCCGATCAGCGAGCGCGGCGCCAGCAGCCGGACATCGCCCGCCCATGCGGCTTCGGGCCCCGACGCCTCCGGGCAGATCAGGCCCAGCCCCATGGCCCCTGCCGCCATGGCCGCGGGCAGGGCCCCGCCGACGGCGGCGATCTGACCGTCCAACCCCAGCTCGCCGATGGCCGCCCAGCCGTCCAGCGCGTCCGGCGCGATCACCCCCATGGCGGCCATCAGGGCGAGCGCGATGGGCAGATCGAAATGGCTGCCCTCCTTGGGCACGTCGGCCGGCGCCAGATTGGCGATGATCCGCTTGTGCGGCAGCATCAGGCCGATGCCGGCGAAGGCGCCGCGCACCCGCTCCCGGCTCTCGGCCACGGCCTTGTCGGGCAGGCCGACGATGGTGAAGCTCGCCTGGCTGGAGGTGGCGACCAGCTGCACCTCCACCTCGACCCGCCGCGCCTCCACGCCGTCGAATGCGACCGTCACCACTCGCGCGACCATGCCGTCTCTCCCGCTTCCCGCGCGAGAACGAAGCATGAACTTAATAGCGTTGCAAGAGCGGCGTTACGCCCGTTTGGCTTCGATCACCCGCCAGAGCGCCTCGGCGGCGTCGACGCCGGAGAAGCGCTTCAGCTGCTGGGCGCCGGTGGGCGAGGTGACGTTGATCTCGGTCAGATAGTCGCCGATGACATCGATGCCGACGAACAGCAGGCCGCGCCGCTTCAGCTCCGGCCCCAGGATCGCGCAGATCTCGCGGTCGCGAGGGGTCAACTCCACCGGCTCGGCCGTGCCGCCGACGCGCAGGTTGGAGCGCACCTGGCCCTTGGCGGGCACGCGATTGATAGCGCCCACAGGGTCGCCGTCCACCAGGATGATGCGCTTGTCGCCGGCCTCCACGGCGGGAATGAACTTCTGGATCACCAGCGGATCGCGCGAGCCCGTGGCGTGGATCTCGACCAGCGCCTCCAGGTTCGGATCACCGGCCTTCAGCCGCACCACGCCCGATCCCGCCGCCCCGTGCAGCGGCTTCAACACCACGTCGCCGTGCCGTTGGTGGAAATCCGCGAGCGCCACGGGGTCCGAACTGATCAGGGTCGGCGGTTGCAGGCCGTGGAAGTGGGTGGCGAACAGCTTTTCCGGCGCCGAGCGCACCTCCGCCGGGTCGTTCACCACCAGGGTTCGAGGGTGCACCGTCTCCAGCAGATAGGTGGCGGTGACATAGGCCATGTCGAACGGCGGGTCCTGGCGCATCAGGATGACGTCGACGTCCTCGCCCAGATCGAGCCGGACCTCCTCGCCGAAGCTGACGTGGTCGCCCTGAACCTCTCTCAGCGTGACCGGCCGCGCGCGGCAGAACAGCCGCCCGTCCTCCAGCGCCAGAGTGCGGAAGTCATAGACCCATTGGCGATGCCCCCGCTCCTGGCCCCGGAGCCCCAGCATGAAGGTGGTGTCGGAACGGATGTCGACCCGCTCGATCGGGTCCATCTGGATGGCGACGTTCAGCATGGCTCCGCTATGGGGACCGGGCGGCTCCCCCGCAAGCCTAGTTCAGCCGCATGCGGACCCGGTCGAAGGTCTGGCGGTGCTGGGCCTGATCCGGTTCGTCGAGGCGGCGGGCGCGCGACAAGGCCTCCAGCGCGCCGGACAGGGCGCCCTGCTTCTCGCGCGCGGCGGCGACATCCAGCCAGGGACGATGATCCTCCGGGTCGAGCAGGGCGCGGCGCACGGCCGAGCGCTCGGCACCCTCGAAATCCCCGGCCTTCAGCGCCCGGGCGAACAGCACGTTCTGCAGCCGGATCAGCGCCTTCCGCTCCGTCACCGGGGCCATCAGAACGTCCAGCCGGTCAGCCACATGGGGCGTCAGCCCGGCGCGGAGCGCCCGCCGCGTCAGCTCGGAGGGCATCACCACCCGGCCTTGGCTGAAGGGGTCCAGCGCCACCGGACCCTCCGGCGTCTCCACCCGCAGCAGCACGTGGCCGGGAAAGTCGACCGGCGCGGCGCTGAGGCCCGCCCGGCGGGCGGCGTCGAGGTAGAAGACCACCAGCACCGCCGACAGGCCGCGTCGGCGCTCGGCCACGTCAATGATGTCGGTGTTGGCCGGGTCGCCATAGCGGATCAGGTCGCCGTTCAGACGCAGGTCGGCCGCCATGGTCTCGGCCAGGGCGTCGTCGGGACTTTCGGTCTTGATCCGCTCCTTCAGCCGCTCGCCGGCGTTGCGGGCCAGCACGCGCACCGGCTCCGGGTCGCGAAACGGCGCGTCGTGGATGGCGCAGGCGATGGCGGCCTCCAGCAGGGGAAAGGCGTCGTCCTCGGCGCGTCCGGCCGCGGTCAGCGTCGCTTCGGCTTCCTCTCTGGTCACTGTGGTGTTCGCGCCCGCTCAGAACTCCGGCCCGCGAACATGGACCGGAAAGCGGCCGGGACAAAGCGCCACCGTGTCGATTCGCAGCCGCAGCTTCTGGAGGCCCGGCTTGTGTCGCCGAACCGCCTCACCGGCCGTCGCCAGCCGCTGGGCCTGATCCGGCAGGATGGCGGTCAACGCCGCCTCCAGCGTGCGGCGGCGCTTCACCTCGACCACGGCCAGCACGCCGCCCCGACGGGCCAGGATGTCGATCTCCCCGGCGCGTGACCGCAGCCGAAACCCCAGCACCTGATAACCCTTCAGCATCAGCCAGAGCGCCGCCAGCCATTCGGCGCCCCGACCCTGCTCGCGCGCGCGGCCGCCCAGCGCCTGCCGCCATGGGCGCTTGGACGGGCGGCTCATCGCCCCTGCAACTCCAGCGCCCGGCGGTAGAGCGCCTTGCGGTTGAGGTTCAGCGCCCGCGCCACCTCCGAGGCCGCCTCCCCCGGCGGAAGGCGGGTCAGGGCTTCGGACAAGGCGGCCTCGGCGTCGGCTTCGGACGCGACCTCCGCCTCACCGGGCGCCACCACGACGACGATCTCGCCCTTGGGTCCGTGGCAGCGGGGATCCGCCGCCAGCTCTGCCAGGCTTCCCCGCACGCATTCCTCATAAAGCTTGGTCAGTTCGCGGCAGACGGCTGCGGGACGCGGGCCGAGCGTCTCGGCCATGTCCTTCAGGCTGTCGGCCAGGCGGGGTCCGCTCTCGTAGAAGACCAGGGTCTGTCGTCCGGCGCGCAGCTCTTCCAGGATCGTGCGTCGCGCCCCGCTCTTGGCCGGCAGGAAGCCCGCGAACAGCACCCGATCGGCCGGCAGGGCCGCCGCGGTCAAGGCGGCCAGCAGGGCCGAGGCGCCCGGCACGGGATGGACGGGGAAGCCGGCCTCCGCCGCCCGTCTGGCCACCACGAAGCCGGGGTCCGACACCATGGGCGTGCCCGCGTCGGTGACCAGAGCCACCACCTCGCCGCCCTCCAGCCGCTCCAGCGCCAGTTCGGCCGCGCGCGGGGCCGCGTGATCGTCGCAGCGTTCCAGCCGCGCCTTCAACCCATAGGCGGTCAGGAGCTTGGCGGTGACGCGCGTGTCCTCCGCCAGGACCAGGTCCGCGGCGGCCAGCACGTCGAGCGCCCTGAGCGTCATGTCCCGAAGGTTGCCGATGGGCGTGGCGACCAGATAGAGGCCGGGCGCCACCGGCCGCGCGGGCGGGGCGGTCGGCGGAAAGCGGCGATCCTCGGTCATGCGGGGACCGTGCCAGCCGCGCCGACCCGGCTCAAGGCCGCTTCAGCGTCACATAGAGGGCGCCCTCGCCGCCGTGGCGTCGGTGGGCGGGGGCGAAGCCCGACACGACGGCCCGCAGCTGGGGCGCCGTCAGCCATTCGTGCACGGAAGCGCGGATCACGCCGCCGCCGCGCCGGCCCTGGCCTGTGATCACCAGCACGCTTCTCAGCCCCCGCGCCTGCGCCGAGATCAGGAACCCCGTCAGAGCGTCCTGGGCCTGGAAGCGCCCGTGGCCGTGCAGGTCGATGCGCGCCTCTATGGGATCGCGCTCGCGGGCCAGGCGGCGCTGGCGGCGGGGCTCCAGAACCTCGGCGGGCTTGCGCGGGGCTTGGGGGGCCGGACGCAGGGCGGCGACCAGCTCCGGCGGGGCGCCTGGCTTGGAGGAGGATGTGGTCGCCCTGCCGGGAGGAGGCGCTTCCGCCGGCGCGTCGACCGACCGTCCCGGCCTGGGGGCGACGCTGCCGGCCACGCGCGCCCACAGCCGCCGATCCTCGGCGGAGAGGCCGCCGCGCCGGGGCGGCTTCATTCGCCCTGGCCGTCGTCGGCGGCCTGCGGCCCCGGCTCCCACACGATCAGGTCGCCGGGCTGGCAGTTCAGCTCGCGGCACAGGGCGTCGAGCGTGCTGAACCGCGCGGCGCGCGCCTTGCCGGTCTTGAGGATGGACAGGTTGGCCACCGTCACCCCGACCCGGTCGCTGAGCTCGGTCAGCGACATGCGTCGTTCCAGAAGCAGTCGGTCCAGTTGAATGCGAATGGCCATCAGATGGTCAGCTCCGACTCGCGCCGCAGCCGCGCGCCCTCGCGGAACACCTCCGCCAGCACGAACACCACAAGGACGGAGAAGATGGGGGTGAGGAGGTCGCCCAGCCCCTGCGGGTCCATGACCCCGGGAGCCAGCCGCGCGTCGACCAGCCACTGGAAGAACCAGGCGCCGCCGGTGACCACCGCGAGCGTCAGGCCGACCTGGCGCAGGCGTCGCACATTGTCCGGCTGGAACGGGTCGCCCTGGATCAGGGTGCGGAACACCTGGCGCAGGCTGCGCAGGATCAGGAGAAAGGAGCCGAAATAGGCGGTGAAGGAGCCGACGCCGAACAGGAGCAGGGCCCGCGTCAGGGGCACCGCGCGCTCGCTGCGGCTGGAGGTGACGGTGAAGTCCTCGATCGGCACGAAGATGGAGGCGATGAACAGCAGCACCAGCAGCCCGGTCACCAGGATCAGCAGCACATAGGCGACGTCCAGCGCGATCTTCAGCAGGCTGGACACCGAACCGGGGCCGAGGGTGCGAACCCCCGGCACGCCCGGCACGCTGACGGGAGGCAGTCTGAACAGACGCGGCAGGGCCGGCGCCTTGGGCCGTCGCGCCTCCGGCTCGGTGCTCATCGAGTTCGGGCGGCGCATGGAGGGACGGCGTCCTCAGGCCGGGAGAGAAGGGCTCGCGATCGCCGCGGCGGATCCGGCCGATCCGCGCGCGGCTTCTGTTTTCGCGATCTTCGTCATCTTCGTCAAAGCCGTCCTGAGATCAGAACGCTTGAACGAGGATGGCGATGGCGGCGGTCGGCAGGGCGGCCAGCAGCGCGACGTTGACGACGACGGCGCCGATCTTGTCCAGGGCGGCCGAGGCGTTGAGAGCTTGCATCGTGTTTCTCCATCAATCCTGTTTGAGGTGCTTTCTTGCACCATCTTCTGCGTCGCAGGGTAGAAGCTTGCCGGTTCCGGATCGCTTGAGAACGGTGCGACCTCCGTTCTTGAGGATGATAGATAGGCCTTGCCCGCAGGGAAGTCACCTTACATATCGTTTAACGATATTAAACTTTGGCAATGGAATGTTTCGGTCTATGGTGCGGGCATGAAACTCAAGCTGATCAAGGGGATGCGGCTGGTCGCGGCGACCCACAACCCCGGCAAGGCGCGCGAACTGGCGGCCCTTCTCAACCAAGATTACGAGGTGGTCACCGCCGGGGAGCTGGATCTGCCCGAGCCGGAGGAGACCGAGAGCACCTTCGTGGGCAACGCCGTGCTGAAGGCGCGTCATGCGGCCGACCGCTCCGGAGTGGTGGCGCTGGCCGACGATTCCGGCCTGTCGGTGGCGGCGCTGGACGGCGCGCCGGGGATCTTTTCCGCGCGGTGGGCCGGGCCCGACAAGGATTTCGCCCACGCCATGCGCAAGGTGGAGGAACGGCTGGAGGACCTGGGCGCCCATGATCGCCGCGCCTGGTTCACCTGCGCCCTGGCCGTGGCCTGGCCCGACGGGCCGGTGGTGGCGGTGGAGGGCCAGGTTCACGGGGAGCTGAGCTTCCCGCCGCGCGGCGACCGCGGCTTCGGCTACGATCCGATCTTCACCCCGCAAGGCCATCGCGAGACCTTCGGCGAGATGGAGCCGGGGCTGAAGGAAAGCCTCAGCCATCGCACCCTCGCGTTCGAGAAGCTCCGGGCGGCCCTGATTGACTGAGGCGGGCGACGCCGTCGCGATCTACGTCCACTGGCCCTACTGCGCGCGCATCTGCCCCTATTGCGACTTCAACGTCGTGCGGGCGCGGGGGCGGAGGGAGGAGGAGGCCGCGCTGGTCGCCGCCATCCTCCAGGACCTGCACGATCAGGCGGCGCTGGTCGGTCCCCGACCGCTGGCCTCGGTCTTCTTCGGCGGCGGCACGCCCTCGCTCATGCCGCCGCATGCCGTGGGGGCGGTGATCGACGAGGCCCTTCGCCTGTTCTCAGCCCGCCCCGACCTGGAGATCACCCTTGAGGCCAATCCGACGGACGCGGAAGCCGGCCGCTTCGCCGCCCTGGCCTTCGCCGGGGTGAATCGTCTGTCGCTGGGCGTCCAGGCGCTGGACGACGCGGCGTTGCGTTTCCTCGGCCGCGACCATTCGGCGGCGGAGGCGCGCCGCGCCGCCGAACTCGCCGCCCATGCCGTTTCCCGCCTGTCGATCGACCTGATCTACGCGCGGCCCGACCAGACGCCGGACGACTGGGCCGCCGAGCTGGGCGCCGCCCTCGCCTGGGGCTTCGAGCACGTCTCGCCCTATCAGCTGACGGTGGAGCCGGGCACAGCCTTCGGCCGCGCCCTGGCCCGAGGAACGCTCGTCCCGCCCGACGAGGACACGGCCGCCGAACTCTACGAGGTCACCCAGGCGGTGCTGGAGGGCTCAGGGTTCGAGGCCTACGAGGTCTCCAACCACGCCAGGACGCCTGAGGCGCGGTCGGCGCACAACCTCCACGTCTGGAGGGGCGGCGACTATCTGGGGCTCGGCCCCGGGGCGCACGGGCGGCTGACCCTGGACGGCGCCCGCACCGCCACCGTCGCCCATCGCCGGATCTCGGACTATGTCGCGGGCGTCGGCTCCCGGGAGCCTTGGGCGGAACGCGAACGGCTCTCGCCGCCCGACGCGGCCGAGGAGCGGCTGCTGCTGGCGCTGCGAACCCTTGAGGGCGCTCCGGTCGAACTCCTGGCAGCCTTGGGCCTCGGGGGACGGGCCGAACAGCTGGCGGTCGAGGGCTTTCTGCGCCTGGAGGGAGGGCGGGCCGCCGCCACCCCCAAGGGCCGACCCCTGCTGGACGCCGTGCTCAGGGCGCTGCTGGTCTGAGGGATCAGGCGGGTCGGCGGGCCCGCAGGGCCTGGACGATGGTGCCGTCGTCCAGCCAATCCAGCTCGCCGCCCACGGGTACGCCGCGCGCCAGGCTGGTCACCTCCACGCCGGAACCCTGAAGCCGTTCCGCCAGGTAGTGGGCGGTGGTCTGGCCGTCGACCGTGGCCGGCAGCGCCAGGACCACCTCCCGCGCCTCGCCCCCCTTGGCTCGGCCGACCAGTTCGGCCGCGCGGATGGCGTCCGGTCCGACCCCGTCCAGGGCCGACAGCAGCCCGCCCAGCACGTGGTATTTGCCGCGAAAGGCGCCGGACCGCTCCATGGCCCAGAGGGCGCCCGCCTCCTCGACCACGCAGATCAGCCCGTTGTCGCGGGCGCCGTCCGAACAGATGGCGCAAGGGTCGCGCGTGTCGGGCGCCCCGCACACGGAACACGACCGCACCTTGGCGGCGGTTTCGGCCATGGCGGCGGCCAGCGGCTCCAGCAGCTGCTCGCGCCGCTTCAGCAGGGCCAGCGCCGCGCGGCGGGCCGAGCGCGGACCCATGCCCGGAAGCTTGGCGAGCAGGCCGATCAGCCGCTCGATCTCGGGTCCAGCCGACGCCGCCACCTCAGAACAGCTTCGGCATGCCCGGCATGTTCATGCTGGCCATCGGTCCGGCCGCCTCGCGCATCAGCGCGTGGTTGGCCTCGTCCAGCTTGCGCTTGGCGTCGGCGTGCGCCGCGATGATCAGGTCGGCCAGGATCTCGCCTTCGCCCGGCTGCATCAGGCTTTCGTCGATCTGGATGCGGCTGATGTCGCCCGGGCCCTTCAGGTGGACGGTGACAAGGCCGCCGCCGGAGGTCCCTTCGGACGTGCTCTCGGCCATTCGCGCCTGGGCGGCCTCCAGACGCTGCTGCATCTGCTGGGCCTGCTGCATGAGGGAGGAGAGGTCTTTCATGGCCCCAATCTAGGCGAGCCGCGCGGGCGGTGACAGGCCCCCCGACGCTATTCCCGCCCGAGCAGGGTCTCGGCCGCCATCTCGTCGAGCGTGGTCGACAGCTTGATCAGGGTTTCCCGCTGCCCGGCGAGGATCGACTCCGCCCGCGCCGCGTCGTCGGCCGACAGCGCTGCGGCGACGCGCGACTCCAGCCGCCGCTCGGCGCCGGTCAGCACCATCACCGACACCAGCCCGGCCGCCTCCTCGGCCTCGGCGCCCGCCCCGGTCAGGATGCAGCGGTATCCCGAGGCGCCGTCGCGGCTCAACCGCTCGAACCGAACCACAGAACGACCGGGATTGTCCGCCGCGCAACCCTCCGCGTCAGTCGGCTCCTCGTCCCCGGAACCGGGCTCGAGCGTGTCCGTCTTCAGCCGGAACCCGATGGCGAAGGAATAGTCCCTGGTGTCCGGAAGGCCCCGGAACAGGGTCGCCAGCAGCGTCCGCCCCATGGCGCCGACCCGGGGCGCGCGGACGCCGATCCCCGCCGCCATCCGGCCCATCTCGGCGTCGAGGGCGTCGAGAGCGTCGCGCACCGCCGCCTGATCCTCTTGCGACAGTTCGCTGAGGCCGCTCGTCGGCGACTCCTGACCGAGCGCCGGATGCGGCGCGGAAAGGACGGCGGCCGCCAAGCCTCCGATCAGCCAAGTCCGCATCGCCCGCTCCCCTGTTCGACGAACGAAGGCTAGCCGATCTCGCCCCTCGCCGCCATGCGGACGCCGATCAGGAGTCCTCTTCCGGCGCCTCGTCCGGGATGACCGGCAGCTCGATGGCGGGCGCCAGCACCTTGACCTCTCCGACCTCCGCGCCGGGAAAGGCCTTCAGCACCGACTGGACGAAGGGGTCGGCCTCGATCTCGGCGCGCGTCTGGGCGCGGGCCTTCTTCTCCAGCTCGATCAGGGTCTCGCCGCCCCCCTGCCCGTTGGCGGTGATGAACCAGGGACGGCCCGTCCACTCCTTCAGCCGCGAGGACAGCCGGTTCGCGAGGTTGGCGGGCGCGCCGGCGGCGGGCTCGAAGGTCAGCCGCCCCGGCTCGAACGAGACCGGCTTCACGAACCGCTGCACGTCCAGCTGCAGGCTGATCTCGCGCTTCTCGCCGACCAGCTGGACCATCTGCTCAAAGGTCTGGGGATTGGGCAGGGGCGCGGGGGCGGCCGGGCGCGGGGCCAGCTGGGCCGAGGCGCCGCCGCCGCCGATGCGGGGCCCGGAGCCCCCGCCGCCCCCGCCGCCCAGGGGCTCGCCGGACTGCAGCGCCTTGATCGCCTCCTCCGGCCCCGGCAGGTCTGCGGCATAGGCTAGCCGGACGATGGCCATCTCCACCGCGTCGGCGGGGCTGGGGGCGCGCCGCACCTCGTCCAGGGCCTTCAGCAGCATCTGCCAGGCGCGCGACAGGGTTCCGGCCGACAGGGCCGCGCCCAGCGCCGTCAGCTTCTGCGCCTGATCGTTCGGCAGCCGCGTCGCCTGCGGCCCCAGCATCTTGGCGACCTGGGCGGCGTGGCAGTGCTCCAGCAGGTCGTTGGTCACCTGCACCGGATCCGCGCCGTAGCCGTAGAGGGTGCGGAAGGTCTCCAGCGCCTCCGGCGTGCGCCCGGCCATGATGCTTTCGAAGAGGGCGATGGTCTGGCTGCGGTCGGCCAGGCCCAGCATGTCGCGCACGGTCTCGGCCTTGACCGTCTCGCCGCGCTCGGCCTGGACGAGCGCCTGGTCGAGCAGGGACAGGCCGTCGCGCACCGACCCTTCGGCGGCGCGGGCGATCAGGGCCAGCGCCTCGCCTTCGACCTTCATCCCCTCCTTCTCGGCGACACGACCGAGGTGGCCGACCAGCACCTCCGGCTCGACGCGGCGCAGATCGAACCGCTGGCAGCGGCTCAGGATGGTCACCGGCACCTTGCGGATCTCGGTGGTGGCGAAGATGAACTTGGCGTGCGGCGGCGGCTCCTCCAGCGTCTTCAGCAGGGCGTTGAAGGCCTGGGTCGACAGCATGTGCACTTCGTCGAGCACATAGACCTTGTAGCGGGCCTCCACCGGCGCGTAGCGGACGCTTTCCAGGATGTCGCGGATGTCGCCCACGCCCGTGTGGGAGGCGGCGTCCATCTCCATCACGTCCATGTGCTGGCCGGCCATGATGGCGGCGTCGTGCCGGCCGTGGGCGGTCAGCTCCAGCGAGGGGCGGCTGATCGTGTCCGTCTCGTTGTTCAGCGCGCGCGCCAGCAGGCGCGCGGTGGTCGTCTTGCCCACCCCCCGCACGCCGGTGAGCATGAAGGCGTGGGCGATCCGGCCGGTGGCGAAGGCGTTGGTCAGGGTGCGGACCATGGCCTCCTGGCCGATCAGGTCCTCGAAGGTGCGCGGCCGGTACTTTCGGGCCAGCACCGTGTAGGCGCCGGGCTCCTCGACAGCCTCTTCGGCGGGCGCGGGCGTGGCTTCAGGCGCGGCGGCGGACGCCGGAGGAGGCGCCGTCGCGGGCGCGGGCGCCGGCGCTCCGAACATGTCCGCAGTGTTCGGGTCGCGCTCGAGCGCTTCCGCTTCCTCCTCCCAGGGAGGCCCCTCCAGACTCGCCGCGTCGGTCATGCCCGTCTCTTAGCGCGAGGCGGGGCGGGTGCGCGACTCCTCCTGTGGATCAGTCCAGCAGGTCGTTGGGCACGACGCCGCCGTTGTCCTGCAGCTTGCGCATCACCTGCTTGTGCAGCCAGATGTTCATGCTGGCGCTGTCCGACTTGTCGCCGGTGTAGCCCAGCTCGTCGGCCAGCGCCTTGCGCTCCTCAAGCGAGCTTTCTAGGCCGAGCAGCTTCATCAGGTCGACGATCGAGGTGCGCCAGTTCAGCTGCGTCCCCTTCATGGACTGCATGGAGTCGAGCACGGCCGCCACGTCCACCGGCTCCTGCGGCGCGGCGTCGGCGGGCGCCGGCTGAAACTGCGTCTGCACCTGCGGCTGGGCCTGCGGAGCGGGAGCGCTGGTCTGCCGGACCTCCGGCTGCTTCCTCTTGAAGATGCCGCCCAGAATCTCGCCGAAGATGCTCACGCTCGCGCTCCCTGTGACGTGCGGGCTGAAAAGCCGGCGAGCGGGCGTCGGGTTCCCGACGTGGCTGGTTCATCACAAGGACGCCAAGGAGGCGCGGAGGACACCAAGAGCTCGAGGGCCGCGCCGCGGGCGCACCAAGCTGCCCCGAGATCCAAGGCGCTCCGCGCGAACACAGGCTCATACTCCTTGGTGCTCTTTGTGAAACCTTGGTGTCCTTGGTGATGAACCAATCTTGCATCCCGACCCGCTTGGCCTCATATGCCGCCTCGGAGATCGGCGTGGGCGAAGGCTTCGCCAACCTGGTCAGGGCCGGAAGGCAGCAGCCACAACGAATTCACCTTCGGGTCGCGTTCGGTCTCCACCTCTTCCAGAGTCAGTAATCGCGAGATGTACGGCGCCCGGACGGAGCGCGCCGTAGTTGTGGCTGCTTGAGGCTTCTCCCGCTAAGGTGGAAGACCTTTCGGTTGGGTCCACCGCCGCTGGAGAGCTGGATTGCCACAGGAACTCCCGCCCGCACCTGACACCAATCTGCCGGTCACTGGACGTCGCAGGCAAGCAATAGCGGATCCTTTTCCGCCGCAGCCTCCGGAGCCACTTCCCTTGTCAGACCCAACAATGGAGCCGGACCCGAGGCTCTTGGGTCCTTGCGACGATCCCCTCTTGAGCGAGGAAATCAACACAGACGCCGCCGCAGCCAAGGCCCTGAAGGAGTTCAAAGCTCGCGCTGATCAGAGCGGCGAGCCACTCGAATTGAGAGAATATGGAGCTTGGCTTTATAGGGACACCGACGGTTCGATCCTGTTCGGCAATGTCGTGCGAGGCGATCCGTATGCGGCCTCTGTTAGTCCTTGGACTACAGAAGCCTTGGAGGGCGTCCCATTCGATCAGGTTGTTGGCTTCATCCATAATCACCCTGGCGGCGGGGCAACGCCAAGTGTGGGGGATTGGCACGTCTACCACGAGGCCTATCAGCGGATTGTAGCAGCCGGTGGAACCGATGCTCAGAATTTCAGGCTATACGTCGCGGGGACGGTAAACGGAGCTACGCGTTTGTTCGTGAACAAGGGCGCCGCTTACGGAACAAGCAATCCAGGACTTGAAGTTCATCCGGACACACGACCATGCGGTGGATAACGACTCTCCAAATGGCTGGGTTGATGGCATGCAGCGGTGACGCTTCCGCGCAGGATCGAACATTCCTTCCCGGTGAGGTGAGCCTGAAGGTCGAGAGCAGTCTCGATCCGACAACATGGACGAAGATTGGGTTCGTTCAGACCCCGCAGGCGCAACCTTATCGTGTGTACCGGGCTGATGTTCAGCAGGCGGGAGGCGTCGTCTTCTCTGTTTCATCTGAGACCTGTCCCTCGATCAATGACGCGCTTGCGGCCCTCGATGACCTCGAGCTTGGAAGCGTGGATGTCCCCGGCATCAAGAGCGTGGCGCCGCGCTCAACCTGGCATCGGCCCGGCGGCGCATCGACTGACGGGACGCTGGTGTCCTTGAGCGGGCGGCTGAGACAATCGGACGGGACCTCAGCCGGCGTGGTCGTGTCGTCGAACTCCGGACCGCTGGCCCGCTGGGGCGAGGCCGCCGTCGCAACGGTGATGGAGTGCTGGCCGGACGCTCGCTGAGGGAAAGCCTGCCGCTCAGCCCACGCCTCTCAGCCCCACGGTCCCCGCCCTTGCGCGGGCGTGACCGGCACGGCGCTGACCGGCTCAAGCGCGGGCCGTGGCGCGGGCTGCCCCGTCGCCTTGGCCAGGTCCAGCAGGGCGCGGACGCGGTTGCCGGTGTTGGGGTGGGTGGAGAAGAGGTTGTCGGCGCCCTGGCCCGCCAGCGGGTTGATGATGAACAGTTGGCCCGAGGCGGGGTTGCGCTCGGCGGTGGGATTGTGGATGCGGCGGGCGTAGGCCTCGATCTTTTGCAGCGCCGAGGCCAGGGCGTGGGGGTCGCCGGCGATCTCGGCGCCCACGCGATCGGCCTCGTATTCGCGCGCGCGGCTGATCGCCATCTGCACCAGGGCCGCGGCCACCGGCGCCAGGATCATCAGGGCGAGCGTGCCGATCAACCCGCCCGGCCGCTCCCGGTCGTTGCCGAAGAAGAGGGCGAAGTTGGCGAGCGCGGAGATGGCGCCGGCCACCGTGGCCGTCACCGTCATCGTCAGGGTGTCGCGGTTCTTCACATGCGCCAGCTCGTGCGCCATGACGCCGCGCACCTCCTCGCGCGTCAGCATGTCCAGCAGGCCTGTCGTCGCGCAGACGGCGGCGTTCTCCGGATTGCGGCCGGTGGCGAAGGCGTTCGGCTGGTCGCCGGGGATGATGGCGATCCGCGGGATCGGCAGGCCGGCGCGGGCCGCCATCTCGCGCGTGTCGGCCACATAGTTTCGCACCACCGCGTTGGGATGGCTCTCGTCCACCACCTGGGCGCGATACATGCGCAGCACGATCCTGTCGGCGTTCCAGTAGCTGAACAGGTTCATGCCGCCGGCGACGATGAGCGCGATCAGGGCGCCGCCCATCCCCCCGATCATATAGCCCACGCCCATGAACAGGGCGGTTAGGGCGGCGAGGAGGGTGAAGGTCTTGAGGTGGTTCTTCATGGTCGTCCGTGCGGGCCGGTGGCGTTCCGCTTCGGCCTGATTATCTGAGCACCACAACGCCAAGCCTCAAGGGACGGCTCCTGTGACCGATCACCCCACCGACGCCGTTTCGGACGCCGCTTCCGCCTTCAACACCGACGTGCCGAACGCCACGCCCGAGCGGCCGCTGACCGAGGCGGCGCGTCGAGCCCTGCTGGAGGCCGCCGAACGCCGCGCTGCCGAGCCGCCCTCCGATCTCCCTCCCGAGGACGGCGGCCCGCGCGGCCCGGAGCCCACCCGCTACGGCGACTGGGAGAAGAAGGGGTTGGCGGTGGATTTCTGAGCTCCGCAACCCAGGGGCCGCTTCTCGGTTAACCCTGATCTCTGAGGGTTCAGGAGCACATCCATGTCGCGGTCGGCTGTTCTGTGGGGGGCGGCCATTGTTCTCGGCTCGGCGGGGGCGGCGAACGCCCAGCACTGGCGCGACAGCGGCCCGCCGCCGCCCGCGCACGTCACCTGGGGCGCGCCGTCCTGGGGCCAGCCCTATTCGCCCTCGGCCCCCTACGGTCACGCCCAGGGTCATGTTCAGGTCGGCGTGGCCTATGGCGGTTACGGCTACTCCAGCCACGGCTCGCCCTACGGCAATCCGTACGCCTATCGCCCTCCGGCGTACGGCTATGGCCGCCACGGCTACAGCTCCAGCCAGAACTGGGGCTATCACACGCCCTCGGGCTATCGGGAGCCGCGTCCGGCGCCCGGCTATCGCGAGGGCTGGGGCTATCGCAACGACCAGCACCCGACCGGCTACCGGTATCGCTACGGCGACGTGCGCTACTCCGGCCACCAGCATCATCGCGACTGCGGCTGCGACAGCGCCTACCTCTACGACCGCTGAACGCCTTCGTGGGCGAGGAGCCAGCGCTTGCGCTCCAGCCCGCCCGCATAGCCGGTCAGCGTGCCGTCGGCCCCGATCACCCGGTGACACGGCACGATGACGCCGACGGGGTTGGAGCCGTTGGCCAGCCCCACGGCCCTGACCGCCCTGGGCGAGCCGATGGCGGCGGCGAGGCCGCCGTAGCTGCGCGTCTCGCCGGCCGGAATGGCCCTGAGCGCCGCCCAGACGCCGCGCTGGAAGGCGGTGCCGCCGGTGCGCACCTCCAAGGCGTCCAGGGCGTGCAGGTCGCCTGAGAAGTAGCGGGCGATAACGTCCCGAACCGTCTGGGGCGCCCGCCCTTCCGTCAGCGTCACGGCCCCGTAGTGGAGGCGCAGCAGCCGCCGCATCCGGGCTTCATAGTCGGCGAAGTCGAAGGCGCGCACGGCGCCCTCCGCATCGGTGACCAGCAGGGCCTCGCCGATGGGCGTCTCCAGCCGGTCAAGGGTCAGGTCAAGCGGCATGGGCGGTCTCCTCCTCCAGCAGTCCGGCGGCGCGCAGGTGCGCCAGCCCATAGGCGCGCCACGGGCGCCAACGCTCTGCTCGCGCCAGCCAGCGCGGGTCCTCCAGCCGGTCGCTGGGCGGCTCCGGGTCGTCGTCCAGCCATCGCCCCGCCAGCCGGAGCCCCGGCCGCGCCTTCACCAAGGGCTTCAGCAGCGGGTCGGCCGACAGGTCGCGAGCGATGGCCTCCGGGTCGGCCGACAGGTCGAACACCCGCCTGACCCGCGCCAGGACGCCCGGCAGGGCCCGCAGGTCCGTGGCCTCCACCTCCACCGCCAGCCGGCGCCCATCGTCCGGTCGCACCCGCACCTCCCCGGCCGCGCCGTCGATCGCGGGCTCCAGCGCCCGACGCCAGACGCCGGCTTCAATCCGATCGCCCCGGGTTTGTAGCGCCGCCGCCAGCCCCGGCCAGTCCAGGGGCGGGCGGTAGGCGAGGCTGAGGCGCACGCCGACCTCCCCCGCCCGCGCCTCCAGCCGCCGCAGGGCCGACGGCGCGCGGCCGTAGAGCGCCTGAAACGTCTCGTTGAACCGGCGCACGCTGCCGAAGCCCGACGCCAGCGCGACCTCCACCATCGGCAGGCGCGTTTCCTGGATCAGCTGCTTGGCCAGCAGGACGCGCCGTGTCTGCGCCACGCTGACCGGGGCGGCGCCCAGGTGCTGGCGGAACAGGCGGCGCAGGTGCCGCTCGCCCACGCCCAGCCGGCCCGCCAGATCCTCCACATCGCCCGCGTCCAGCGCTCCCGCCTCGATCAGGCTCAGCGCGCGGCTGACCGTGTTGGAGGTGCCGCGCCAGGCGCCCATGTCCGGCGCCGTCTCGGGCCGGCAGCGCAGGCAGGCGCGGAAGCCCGCCGCCTCCGCCGCCGCCGCCGACGGCCAGAAGCTCATGTTCTCCGGCTTCGGCGTCCGCGCCGGGCAGACCGGCCGGCAGTAGATGCCGGTGGTCTTGACGCCCGTGAAGAACCGGCCGTCGAAGCGGGCGTCCCGAGTCAGCACGGCGCGGCGGCAAGCCTCCGGATCGAGCGGTTGGGCGGGCGTGTCCATGCCCCGAAGAGTGCGCCTCTAGACCTCCTGTGTCTCGCGGTTTTCGGACACGGCGATGTCCTCGCCCGCCCGGCCCTCCACCACCCGCGTCACGGCGAGGTCGGCGGTGACGTTGCCGATGGTCCGGAAGATGTCTGGGATGACCTCCACCGCCAGCAGCAGGGGCAGGAGCTCCAGCGGCACGCCCATGATGGCGCAGATGGGGGCGATGGCGACGAAGAAGCTGACCTGGCCCGGGAGGCCCACGGAGGCGATGGAGACCAGCACCGCCATCATCACCGCCGCCGCGATCTGGGCGAAGGAGGGGTCCAGCCCGAACAGGTGCACGCCGTAGATCACCACCCCCAGGTTGGCGACCGGGCTCGTGGCGCGGAACACGGCCACCGCCAGGGGCAGCACCAAGCCGGCGGTCTGACGCCGGACGCCCATGACGTCGACGGCGCGCTCCACCATCACCGGCAGGCAGGCGAGCGAGCTCTGGGTGGAGAAGGCGACCACCTGGGCCGGGGCGGCGGCGCGGGCGAACCGCGCCAGACCGATCTTCCCGAACGCGACCACGAACACATAGGTCAGGGCGATCAGGCCGACCTGGGCCAGCACCACGAGCGAGATGTAGTGGGCCAGCACGCCCGCAGCCGCCAGACCCGCCGTCAGCCCGACGCCGAAGGCGAGGGCGAACACGCCGACCGGCGCGAGCGCCAGCACCCAGCGCACGATCACGATCATGGTCTCCGACACCGCCTCGAAGAAGGTCACCAGCGGCAGGCGCAGCCGTTCGGGCAGGCGCGTGGCGGCGAAGCCGAAGATGACGGCGAACACCACCAGCCCCAGGATGGCGTCCTCGGCGGCGGCCTTGATCGGGTTGGCGGGGGCCAGCCCCTTGAGAAATTCGGAGAAGGAGGCGCCGGCGGCCACCCCCTCGGGCGCGGGGGGCGCCCCGGCCATCAATCGCCCGGCGGCGTCCGGCGGCACCGGCCACAGGCTGTGCAGCCCATAGGCCGCCGCCGCGCCGTAGACGGCGATGCCGACGATCAGCACGCCCATCAGGCCGACCGCGCGGCCCGCCGTCCGTCCTGTCCGGGCCGCGTCCGCCACCGAGGCGATGCCGACCACCAGCAGGGAGAAGACCAGCGGCACGATGGTCATGCGCAGGCCGTTCAGCCACAGCTGACCCAGGCCGGCGATCGCGTCGGCCAGTCCCTCCGGCACGAGACGCGTCTGCGCCCACGCCCCCAGCGCCAGGCCCCCGGCCAGGGCCAGCAGCACCAGAAAGGTCAGGGAGGTGAGGAATCGCACGGGGGCGGATCGGGCCATGAGGGGCGCTCGAAGAAGGGGCGGGGGCCGCCCAAGGTGGGCCGGGAAATTGTGCGGCGCAATGGGGATCGGGTCAGGGCGAAAAGGGTCGAGTGTCTCCATCGCGAAATGCGCAGCGTCATTGCGGGAGCCAAGGTGCTCGGGCGCTCGCATCTCGCCCCCTCCACCACGCCCCGCGCGGTCCCCCTTCCCGTAAAGGAGGATCTCAGGCGAGCGCATCCTCGGCCTCGACCTCGGCCAGCACGGCGCGCCAGTAATCGGAGAGCGGCTCGCCCGCCTGGAGGTCGCGGGCGAGGCGCAGGGCCGTGGCGGCGATGAAGCGGCGCATGACGGTCACGCGCGCATCGGACTCGCGCTCCTCCTCGTCCGTCACAGGGCCGGGTCGGAGATAGGACAGCCGGTCGGCCAGACCCGCGATCTCGTCCGCCGCCCGCGCCAGGCGCTGGGCCTTCAGCCCCTCCCCCTCGTTCAGCGCCACCACGGCCGAGGCGAGCGCCCGCCGCGCCAGGACCTCCGGGTCGTAGTCGCGCGGCCGCAGCGAGGCCAGGGCGGCGGCGTGCAGCGCCCCCTCGTCCGGCGCGGCCTCATCGGGCTGCGGCGGGGTCATGGCGGCGTTGGCGGCCTGGGCCGCCTTGGTCCAGCCCTCCCGCCGCGCGCGCTTGCGAAGCGCGGTGACGGACACCGCGAAACGCGCGGCGGCGGCAGGCGCCGACAGGCCGGACAGATAGGCGGCTCGAACCCGCCCCCAGACCTCGGGTGACGCTTTGACATAGGTGGTCTTCGGATGGGCGCGCATGGCTCCTCTCTGCCGCGAACGCCGGCGCAAGCCGCCGGGCGGAAGAGGCTAACCCCGCCGCGAACTCCGGCGCGCCCGAAGGGTCCGAAAGGGCCAAAAGGCCCTGTGGAGGGTCGAGAAGATATGTCTCGGGAAGACACTGTCGGCGCTGCTCAAGAGGGCGGCGAGCAGCAGCGCCCAAGCGCAATCAGTGATTGTCTTTCTTGACTCCACAACCTCCGGAGGCATGGTGATTCGCGGGAGGGCTGTGCATGGAGGTGGAGGCGTTCGTCGCGCGCTGGCGCGATCTCGCGGGCGGCGCTGAGCGCGCGGACTACCAGATGTTTCTGGGCGAGCTCTGCGATGTGCTAGGGCTCGCGCGACCGAACCCGGCCAGCGCCGAGATCCAGCCCTGGTATCGGTTCGAGCACCCGGTTCAGGGCGATCACGGCCAGCCCAAGCGCATCGACCTGTACAAGCAGAACGCCTTCATTCTTGAAGCCAAGCAGACGCGGCTGAAGGGCAAGGCCAAGGCCATTCCCGGCCAACTCGATCTGCTGACGCCGGAGCAGGACGCCGTCCAGAGCCGCGCCCCGGCGCTGGACGCCTTGCTGAAGAACGCCTTCGTCCAGGCCCGCGAATACGCCTGGCGTCTGGACGCGGACCACGATCGGCCGCCCTTCATCCTGGTCTGCGACGTGGGCCGCAGCATCGACGTCTACGCCGACTTCAGCGGGCAAGGTCGCGCCTATCGCCCCTTCCCGAACGCCAAGGCCAACTCCATAGCGCTCGCCGACCTCGAAAGAGCGGAGGTGCGCGATCGGCTCCGGATCATCTGGACAGACCCTCTGTCGCTGGATCCCGCGCTGGAAAGGGCGAAAGCCACGCGCACCATCGCCGAGCATCTGGCCGAGGTTTCCAGGGCGCTGGAGGAAGAGAACCATCCCGCAGAGGAGGTCGCCACCTTCCTGATGCGGTGCCTGTTCGCCATGTTCGCGGAGGACGTCGGCCTGCTGCCGGCCGAAAGCTTCACCGCCATGCTCAAGCGGGCGCTGGAGAACCCGGACCCCATGGCCTTCGTGCCGCTGGCGACGCAGCTGTTCGAAGCCATGGACGAGGGCAAGTTCGCCTTCGGCCTCGAAGCGCAGGTTCGCCGCTTCAACGGCGCCTTCTACAAGAACCGCCGCGCCTTCCCCCTGAAGCGGGAGGCCATCGGCGCCCTCATCGAGGCGTCGCGAGCGGACTGGCGCGAGGTGGAGCCGGCCATCTTCGGCTCCCTGCTGGAACAGGCTCTGGACCCCAGGGATCGGTCAAGGCTGGGCGCCCACTACACGCCTCGGCCCTATGTCGAGCGCCTGGTGAACGCGACGGTGATCGAGCCGCTGCGCGCGGACTGGGAGGCGGTCCAGGGCGCGGCGGAACAGGCCAAGGCCGAGGGCGATCTCGCGGCCGCCGTCAAAGCGGTCGACGCGTTTCACGTCAAACTGACCCAGACCCGCGTGCTCGATCCGGCCTGCGGCACCGGCAACTTCCTGTATGTGACGCTGGAGCTCATGAAGGCGCTCGAGGCCGAAGTGCTTCAATCCCTCACGGCGCTCCAGGCGGAGGCGGAACAGAAGGCGGACCTGCTCCGCCGGGACGTGCTGCCCAGCCAGTTCTTCGGCCTGGAGCTGAACCCCCGCGCCGCCGCCATCGCCGAGCTGGTGATCTGGATCGGCTATCTGCAGTTCCTGTACCGAAACGGCGAGATCTCCGAACGCGATCCGGTGCTGGAGGACTTCGGCGCCATCAATCCGCGCTCCAGCCGACGTCGCGTGTCGGACGCCTGCGTGGACGCGGTCCTGCTGCACGACGGCGACATCGTGGGCGGAGGCGGCATGGACTACCCGAACCCGCGCCTGCCGCCGTGGCCCGAGGCGGAGTTCATCGTCGGCAACCCGCCCTTCATCGGCGGCAAGGACATCCGCGCGGAACAGGGCGGCGCTTATGCAGAGGCGCTTTGGAAAGCGCACCCGGACATGAACGACAGCGCCGACTTCGTCATGTACTGGTGGGACCGCTGCGCCGCGATCCTGACCGCGAAGGACACCAAGCTCCGCCGCTTCGGCCTGGTCACCACCAACTCCATCACCCAGGTGTTCCAGCGCCGGGTCACCCAGCGGTGGATGAGCGCCAAACGGCCGCTGTCGCTGGTGTTCGCCGTCGACGACCATCCCTGGACCCGCGCCACTCGGGACGCGGCCGCCGTGCGCATCGCCATGACGGCGGCCGAGGCCGGGAGCCACGAGGGCCGACTGGCGACCGTGGTCCGCGAGGCGGGGCTGGATACGGACCAGCCCGAGGTGGAGGTGGTCGAGCGCACCGGCGTCATCAACGCGGACCTCACCGTGGGCGTGGACATGTCCCGCGCCAAGGAGATGAAGGCCAACCACGGCCTGGCCGCGCGCGGCATGGTGCTCCACGGTTCCGGCTTCATCGTCAGCCGGAGGGACGCGGAGTATCTGGGCCTGGGCCGACGGGTGGGGCTGGAAACCCACATCCGACCCTATCGGAACGGTCGGGACATCCTCGCCCGAAGTCGGGACAAGATGGTCATCGACCTGTTCGGCTTGCCGGTCGAACAGGTGCGAGACGCCTATCCAGAGGTCTATCAGCACCTCACGCAGAGGGTCCGATACGACCTGGACGATCACGGGAACCCCAGAACGGACAAGAACGGCAAGAAGACCGGTCGGGAGTGGAACAACCGCGCCTATCGAAAGGAGGAGTGGTGGCTCTTCGGCGAGAACGTTCCGGAGCTGCGCAAGGCCCTCGCCGGCCTGCCCCGGTACATCGCGACGGTGGAGACGGCCAAGCACCGCGTTTTCCAGTTCCTGGACGCCGAGGTGCTGCCCGACAACAAGCTGCTGGCCATCGCGACGGATGATCCGGCGGTGCTGGCCCTTCTCTCGTCGGCGCTTCACTTCCGCTGGTATCTGCGGAACTCGGGAATGCTGGGCGTCTACGACAAAGAGGCCGTCTACGTTAAGTCGCGCTGCTTCGACCCCTTCCCTTTCCCGGCCTGGACGGAGGCCCAGCACGCCGCCCTCGCCGACGCGGGCGAACGGCTCGACGCCTTCCGCAGACGCCGGCTGACGGAGCATCCCGAGCTCACCGTGACCCGGCTCTACAATGCTCTGGAGGCGCACCGCGCCCTGCAGACCGAGGCCAAGCCGATGACAGAACAGGAGCGGGCGGACTTCGAAGCGGGTTCGGTGCTGATCCTGGACGAGATCCACCGCGAGATCGACCGACTGTCGCTGGAGGCCTATGGCTGGGGAGATCTGGCTGGCCCTTCCCTGGTGGAGGGGGAGGACCTGGATGACGCGCTCCTTCACCGCCTTGTGGCGCTCAACGCCGAGCGCGGTGCGGAAGAGGCGAAGGGGCAGGTTCGCTGGCTCCGGCCCGAGTATCAGCGGCCGCGCTTCGCGCCGCGCGAGGTGGCGGGCGATCAGACCCGAGACCTCGTGGGCGACCTGCCGGTCGCGCAGGGCGGGCGGGCGGCCTTTCCGCCCGACAGGACGGCGCAGCATCTGGCCGTGCTGTCGCGGCTGCACGCGGCGCCCCAGGCGCTGTCGGCCTCCGACATCGCCGCCGGCTTCCGGGGACGCGAGGTCGCCAGGCGCGTGGACGGGGCGCTGAGGGCGCTGGCGCGGCTCGGCTATGCGGAGCCCACCCCCGACGGCCGCGCCTATCGCGCACGGCGCGCCGCCTAAATCAACAACGCCCCCTCGTGGCGGAGCAGCCAGGTCTTGCGCTCCAGGCCGCCGCCGAAGCCGGTCAGGCTTCCATCCGCGCCGATCACGCGGTGGCAGGGGAGGACGAGGGGGAGCGGATTGCGATTCAGGGCGACGCCGACGGCCTGAGCCGCGCCGGGATCGCCGAGGCGGCGGGCGAGCTCGCCGTAGCTGACGGTGGTTCCGGCCGGGACGTCCAGGAGCGAGCGCCACACCGCGCCCGCGAAACCCGCAGCGGAGGCGGCGCCGTCCAGCGACCAGGGCAGGGAGGCCAGCGCCGCCCGTTCGCCCGCGAAATAGGCGCGGAGGCCCTGGGCGAGGGAGCCGGGCGGGGCGGCGGGCTCGACCTCCAGCCCCGGGTACTCGCGTCGCAGGCTCCGCTCCAGCCCCTGGCCGAAGCTGAGGCCGCGCAGGGCGCCGGCCGCGTCCCAGGCCAGGGCCAGCGGCCCCACGGGGCTGTTCACCGTCGCCGTCCAAACCCGCGTCATGCGCCCTAGTCTGCCCCGAGCCGGGCGGTCGCGTCTCGCGGGAAACGGCCCCGGTCGGAACCTTCGCCGCGGCGCCCGCGCTCCCTCGCCATGCTGTCCGCTGACTCCATCGACCTGGCCCGGCTGGACGAGGCGCGGCTGGTCTCGGTGGGCGGGACCAGCCTGACGCTCGGCGGGGTGGTCACCGGCCTGATCTTCGTGGTGGTCGCCTTCGTGCTGTCGCGGCTGGTGACGCGGGCGCTGGACCGGGCGCGGGCGCGGGCGCACCGGTCGGCGGCGGCCCTGTACCTGCTGCAGAAGCTGCTGGGCTACGGCATCATCATCGCGGGGGTGATGCTGGGGCTGTCGGCGGCGGGGCTGAACCTGTCGTCGCTCGCCGTGTTCGCCGGGGCCATCGGCATCGGCGTGGGCCTCGGTCTGCAAGGGGTGGTGAAGGAGTTCGTCTCCGGCCTGTTCCTGATCTTCGACCGCATGGTGTCGATCGGCGACTATGTGGAGCTGGAGGAGGGCGGGGTGCGGGGGCTGGTGGCGGAGATCGGGCCGCGCGCCACGCGCATCCGCACCAATGACAACGTCAATGTCCTGGTGCCCAACTCCCACCTGATCGAGAAGCCGGTGACCAACTGGACGCTGAAGGGCGACACGCGGCGCATCCACATCCCGTTCTCCGTGGCCTATGGCGCGGACCGGGCCTGCGTGCGGGACGCCGTGCTGAAGGCGGCGCGCGAAAGCCCCTTCACCCTGCCGGAAACGGAGCAGAGGAAGCACCAGGTCTGGCTGGTGGGGTTCGGCGAGAGCGGGCTGGACTTCGAACTGGTGGTCTGGCCGACGCCGGAGGCGGTGAAGCGGCCCGCGGCCATGCACGCGGCCTATACCTGGCTGATCGCCGACGCCCTGGACGGCGCGGGGGTGGAGATCCCCTTCCCGCAGACGGACCTCAGACTCCGGTCCGTGTTCGGGCGGGAGGGCGACGAGGCGCTGCGGGCGCTGGGGCTGGACCCGGAGGCGTCGCGGGGCGGGCCGCCGCTGGCCGCCGGGAGCGGGGAGGCCTCCACCGAGCCGGAGCACCCGCCGGTCAACGACGCCGCGCTGGAGGTGATGGAGCCGGCCGAGGAGGTGGGCGAACTGGCGCCCGGGCGGTCGGACGACTAGGTTACGTTCATGGCTCGTTCTCCGTCTTCTTCGCGCTCCGCCGCGCCCGGCGTTGGCGAGGCCCCTGCGGCGGCCTTCATCCGCGACACCCAGAGCATGCCCATGTTCGCGGGGAGCATCGTCGGCCCGCGCCTGACGCCGGAGGAGGCGCCCGGCGCGCCGGAGGCCTGGTCGCCGCACCGGCCGGCGCGGCCGAACGCCAAGAAGCATCAGCCCTTCCGCCTGGTGTCGGACTACACCCCCGCCGGCGACCAGCCCGCGGCCATCGCCGAGCTGGTGGCGACGGCGGAGGCCGGCGAGCGCGACCAGGTGCTCTTGGGCGTCACCGGCTCGGGCAAGACCTTCACCATGGCCAAGGTGATCGAGGCGACCCAGCGCCCGGCCCTGATCCTGGCCCCCAACAAGACGCTGGCGGCCCAGCTCTATTCCGAGTTCAAGGCCTTCTTCCCCGACAACGCGGTCGAGTATTTCGTCAGCTACTACGACTACTACCAGCCGGAAGCCTATGTGCCCCGGACCGACACCTATATCGAGAAGGACTCCAGCCAGAACGAGCAGATCGACCGCATGCGCCACTCGGCCACGCGGGCCATCCTGGAGCGGGACGATGTGATCGTGGTGGCGTCGGTGTCGTGCATCTACGGCATCGGCTCGGTGGAGACCTATACCGCCATGACCTTCGACCTGAAGGTCGGGGCGACCATCGACGAGGCCAAGCTGCGCGCCGACCTGATCGCGCTTCAGTACAAGCGCAACGACGCGACCTTCGAGCGGGGCATGTTCCGCAAGCGCGGGGACGTGATCGAGATCTTCCCCGTCCACCTGGAGGACCGGGCCTGGCGCATCTCGCTGTTCGGGGACGAGGTGGAGGCGATCCAGGAGTTCGACCCCCTGACCGGCAAGAAGACGGCCGACCTGACCGAGGTCACCGTCTACGCCGCCAGCCACTACGTCACGCCCCGCCCCACGCTGAACCAGGCCATCACCGGCATCAAGGCCGAGCTGAAGGAGACGCTGGACTGGATGGTCGAGAACGGCAAGCTCTTGGAGGCCCAGCGGCTGGAGCAGCGCACGCGCTTCGACCTGGAGATGATGGAGGCGACCGGCTCCTGCGCCGGGATCGAGAACTATTCCCGCTGGCTGACCGGCCGGGCGCCGGGCGAGCCGCCGCCGACCTTCTTCGAATACATCCCCGACAACGCCCTGCTGTTCGTGGACGAGAGCCACGTCACCGTCGGCCAGATCGGCGGCATGTACCGGGGCGACTACCGCCGGAAGTCGACCCTGGCGGAATACGGCTTCCGCCTGCCCTCCTGCATCGACAACCGGCCGCTGAAGTTCGACGAATGGGACGCCATGCGGCCCCAGACGGTGCACGTCTCGGCCACGCCCGGCAGCTGGGAGATGGAGCGGACGGGCGGGGTCTTCACCGAACAGGTGATCCGCCCCACCGGCCTGATCGACCCGCCGGTGGAGGTGCGCCCCGTCACCTCCGCCACCCGCAACCAGGTGGACGACGTCATCGCCGAAGTGAAGGACACGGCCCGCGCCGGCTATCGCAGCCTGGTCACCGTCCTGACCAAGAAGATGGCCGAGGACCTGACCGAATACATGCACGAGCAGGGGGTGCGCGTCCGCTACATGCACTCCGACGTCGACACGCTGGAGCGGATCGAGATCCTGCGCGACCTGCGGCTGGGGACCTTCGACGTGCTGATTGGCATCAACCTGCTGCGCGAGGGGCTGGACATCCCCGAATGCGGCCTGGTCGCCATTCTGGACGCGGACAAGGAGGGCTTCCTGCGCTCCGAGACCTCGCTGATCCAGACCATCGGTCGGGCGGCGCGCAACGTGGACGGGCGGGTGATCCTCTACGCCGACCGCATCACCGGATCCATGGAACGCGCCATGGCCGAGACGGAGCGCCGGCGCGAGAAGCAGAAGGCCTATAACGAGGCCCACGGCATCACGCCCGAAAGCGTGAAGCGCGAGATCAAGGAGATCCTGGACAGCCCCTATGAGAGCCGCGCGCTGGACAAGCTGACCGCGCCCGGCGTGCGGGAGGAGGCCCGGCCGTTTGTGGGGTCGAACTTCCAGGCCGCGCTCAAGGACCTGGAAAACCGCATGCGCACCGCCGCCGCCAATCTGGAGTTCGAGGAGGCGGCGCGCCTCCGCGACGAGATCAAGCGCATGAAGCTGATGGACCTGGAGTTCGCCAACGAGGCCCTGACCGGGGCGGGCGAAGAGGTGGACAAGGCGGCGCCCAAGCGCTGGCGGGCCGAGGCGGCGGCGGAGAAGGCGGAGCGGTTCAGGAAGGGGCGGTAGGCCGAATGGCTAATCAGGTCACATCGCTTGACGTCAGTGTGCCCGTTCCGCGAACAGCGCTAGCTGACGTGAACGTTCCCGCGGCTTCAGGTAACCCTCTTGCTCAAGCGAGTCAGCGAGCAGCAGCGCTACCTCGTGCATTACAAGAAAGGCGCAGTTCTCTAGTTTATCATACTGCGCGATGTCAGAGACTACGAGGCGTTCACCATGAGCAATGCCGTTGCGTCTGCCCACGAGCGCCTTCATCTCGACGTTGTAGTTCGCCATTTGCTCTGACGAAAGCCCAAGGCGCTGCATCACCGCGTTGAACCGATCGGGCCACAGATTAGATTCAGTGGAGGTGTCGATAGCTAAGTCGCTGTAGGCTCCGCAGAACTCCTCGTGAGACTCGACAAGCGCTAGAACCCCCGTCACATGGGGCGCGCGCCGGATCTCCTTGACGCGATGCTCTAAAGAAGCAACTCGAATGTCGTCTAGGAGGCTGCTCCGGGCCGGCTTGCGGCGCGCAACTTCGTCTAGAAACAACTCCCAGCATACCTTGCAGAAGCCTTCGTAATGCGCATAGAGGAGCGCAACAAGCGCCCTTAGCAAAGCGCGATGCTTTACGGAGCGCGGCTGACTACTGACCGCCAGCATCTTGAGGGCGGCCAGTTCGTCCTCTCGCCACCTGAGATCAGACTCCGCCTCATCCACAAACGATGGCATCTAAGCAGCCAACAGCGCTTCTTTAACAGCGCGAATGCGCCCTCGCATCTTCGGCTTTGTGTTGGCACCAGGCCCTGTAAAGCTCTTGAACTCCTTACTTTCCAAAACGGCAGCTATGGTCTCCTGCACGGTTTCCTTGGACAGCGTAAGGACATGATCGTAGGCTTCGTACACTCCCATGGTCACTGCCTCGAAGTAGGCTGGCGCAAGGCTGCCGATGGGGTTACCGGATCGGTACTTTACGAAAGCTCCGTCGCCTAGGGCCTTGTCGATCAGGCGGAACACTTTCCTAAAGTTGTCACCTTCTTCGTCGTAGTCGAAGTGCTCCCGATCGAATATCACATCTTCCATGTAGGCATCGAGCCAGTCACGAACGCTGCCCCTGAACCTATCTCGATCGTTCTTCAGCGCAAAATACCGAAGAACAAGTTCTTCGTCCATCCGCTGCTCTGCGTCGGCCTGCGAAAGGGACTGGATGGTCGACCGATAAGACTTAGCCTTAGCGAGTTCCTGCAAGAACTCATAAAACATGGTACCTTCATCGACCATGCGGGCCGAACAGTTTCTTATTTCTTGGTGAGAAAGCGTGGATCCGCCTGTGTTGAGACGCTTGAACATCTCGTATCTCAGGAAAGCTTTGCTCTGACGCTTGATGATTATCGCCCGGACCGCCGAGCGTTTAAGCTGCAGGCGAAGTTTCAGCGGCAGGTCCTCGAACTTCAATCCGTTCAGTTCAGGGACGAGGTCACAGCCTTCGAGAACCAGTTCCTCGTGATTGATCTTGTCGGGATTCATGAATTGGATGATGGAGCTTACACGTTGCAACCCATCGATGAGCTCCAGCACCCCGTCCGCGTTCTCTATTAGAAATATCTGCGGGATTGGCAATTCCAACAGTATCGACTCAACAAGGCGCGACCGCTGTTCGTCGGACCAACGGAAAAGGCGTTGATATTCCGGCTGTATGATCAACTCTTCGTTGTCATGTAGGCTGACAATCTCGCCGAACTGAGATCAATAGAATCAAATCGCACTTCGCCGATTTTGTGCGTCTATTGCCTCCACCAAGTCTGTCATTTCATTTCTATCCTAAATCAGCGGCAGAATTGTAAGCGTAAGTCTTCCACGTCGGCGCATAGGTCTCGTCAGCCTGGTTGCCCCAGACCGACCAATTCGGGCGTTCGCCTCGGGCGAAGAGCTCCAGATAGGGGCCGGGGCTGCAGGCTTCGATCAGGGGGTATTGCTCGTCGGGCTTGCGGCTGTGTTCGCGCTTTCGGGTCTGGAGCATGTTGACCTGGCTGCGACCGGCGGCCTCGGTGCGGGCGTTCTTGCCGCGCACACCGAACAGGATCAGCTCGGTCACATTGCGGAAGTAGAAGCCGACGCCGCGCCCGTCCGAGCCGCCGTCCTTGCGGATCTTGTGCCAGACGAGGTTGGATTTGTACTGGAAGCCCCAGGCCTCCATGACCCGCAGGCCCTCGGGCAGTAGGGCGTTCGGCACCCACATGTAGAGGTGGGCCGTAGTCTCCGACACCTCAGCCACCGGCAGGGCGCAGATGTCCTCCAGCGTCATGGTGGGATAGCGGTTCAGCCGCCGATGCTCCGGCGCCACCTTCCCCGTGCGGTTCTGAAACTGCCACGGCGGATCGGCCAGGATGGTGCGGAACTTCCGCCCCTTGGCGAACCGCTCCAGGTCGGTGGCCGCTTCTGACCTGTGTCCGTCGTAAGCCACGGCGTCTCTCCCGAATCGCCACAAGCTGGCAGCATAGCGCGCTGCTGTGCATGGCGTGCACAACGCATAACGATCTGCTTTATGTTCTGTTTACGTTCCGCTGTCGAGGGGCCATGGCTACGCTGCAAACGTCTGATCGACAAAGGGTTCGAGGTGCGCTTCCTGTCGCACGCGGAAGCGATCCTCACGACCGACTTTCCAACTGTGCTTGATGAGCTGGAGGAGGTGGTCGCCTCCCTGACCATCCCGATCGAAGAAATCATCGGGTCTGGCGGCGGCGAGACGAAGGGAACTCAGCGACTGAGGCGCGGCCTCGCGGGCAAGGGTTGGCTGAAGACCCATTTCACCATCGACAAGACGATCAACGGCCTGCCGCGCGAGTCCGTCTCCCACGAGGTCGATCATGTTCGGTCGATCCAGTCTCGCGACGGCACGCCGAGTGTGATCGCCATGGAGATTGAGTGGAACAACAAAGATCCCTTCTTCGACCGCGACCTCGAGAACTTCAAACGCCTGCACGCCGAGGGGGCCATCTCCGTCGGCGTGATCGTCACGCGGGGTTCGACGCTCCAGAGTGAGATGCGCAACCTGGTCGCTCGGTGGGCCGGGGAGCGACAGATCCAGAACTTCAATGACCTGGAAGCGCAGGGTCTCAACCCGACGCCCCGTCAGAAGCGGGACGTGATGAAGCGGGTGGAGCGGGCGGACCAGCCGATCCCCTTCCGGGAGGCATGGGTCAATCAGTTCGTCAGCGACAAGTTCGGGGTAGCGACGACGCACTGGTCCAAGCTGGACGACCGGGTGCGGAGAGGCGTCGGGAATCCTTGTCCGCTGCTGCTGATCGGCATCCCGGATCGGGTCGTCACATTCGGCGAGGATCCGGAGGTCGTCGCCGCCCTAATCGACGAAGGCGCGACCGAGCCCTGAGGGCGCGGTTGGTGGCGCCGCTGGCCCCCTCCACCGCTTCGCGGTCCCCCTCCCCCATGAAGGGGGAGGAGACGGCTGAGTTCACCCTGGAGCAGATCTATGCGCACGAGGGGGCGCTGGCGGCCCCTCCGGTCAAGCCGGAGGGCTGAAGGCTTCGTGCAACAACAATGTCCGGGCCAAGGTCAGGCAGCAGCTGCAGGTGCTGAGGGACCTGGGGTGGCTGGAGTTCACGGCGCGGCGGGGGGTGTATCGGCGGGCGGGGCTTTAGCTGGGGGTCAGCTTCCGACGGCTGCGCCGCCCCCACCTGCGTGCTTCGCACGCTGTCCTCCCCATCGGCCTGCGCCGACGGGGAGGTGACAGAGAAGTGGGGCCGGGGTCATCGCTGCGTCCCTCACCCGGCTGCGCCCTCCCCTGGCGGGGAGAGAGAAGGTCGATGCTCACCAGTCCTCGCTGACGGGCGCGCCGTGGAGGGCCTCGGCGAGGCGTTTTCGGGCGTTGGGGCTCATGTCTTCGGGGAGGGCGTCGGGGGCGAACCACGCGACCTCGGCGATCTCCTGAACCGCCGTGCGTTCGCCGAGTTCGAAGCGGCCGAGGTGGAAGACGAGGACATGGTCGCCCCGGAAGCGGCGCTCGTTGGAGTGGACGGAGACGAGGACGGGCGGCTCCAGAGGGATGATGCCCGCCTCCTCCTTCATCTCCTTGAGGAGGGCTCCTTTAGCCGTCTCGCCGCGCTCAACCCCGCCGCCGGGCAGGTGCCAGCCGGGGCGGTAGCTGTGGCGCACCAGGCAGACGCGGCCGGCCGCGTCCACCGCCAGGCCCTGGACCCCGAGCGTCATGCCGCGCGTCATCCGCGCCCAGGCGAAGACCAGCGGGCGCAGGAGGGCGTAAGCTAGGAAAGGGGGTCCGCTCATGGGGCGGGAGCATAGGCCGCGCCGGGCGGTTCTTGAACCGAGCGGGCGTCCGTCGTATCGCCCGGCCGAACCGGAGACCTCCTCATGCACGCCCTCGCCGTCATCCTCGGCTTCGTCGCCGTCCTGGCCGCCATCAACTTCTTCGAGTTCGGCCGGGTTGACTGAGCCCGCGAGCGCCGGCCGCGGCGTCGCCCTCGTCACCGGCGGGGCGCGACGGATCGGGCGGGCCATCTGCATCAGCCTGGCCAGGGCCGGCTATGACGTGGCCGTGCATCACCGCGACACGGCCGACGACGCGGATGCGCTCGTCGCCCAGCTGAAGGGCATGGGCGTGCGGGCGGCGCGGGTCAGCGCCGACCTGACCCGCGAAGGCCAGGTGCGCGAGCTGGTCCCCGCCGCCGTGCGGCTGCTCGGGCCGCTGACGGCGCTGGTGAACAATGCGTCGGTGTTCCAGGACGACCGGGTCGGGGCGCTGGAGCGGCGCTGCTGGGACCTGCACATGGAGACCAATCTGCGGGCGCCGATCGTGCTGACCGAAGCCTTCGCGGAACAGGTTCCGGAGGGCGGCGGGGCGGTGGTGAACCTGCTGGATCAACGCGTTCTGAAGCCCGATCCGCGCTTCTTCTCCTACGCCCTCTCGCGGGCGGGCCTGTGGTGGGCGACCCGAACCCTGGCGCAAGGGCTGGCGCCCCGAGTGCGGGTGAACGGGGTGGGGCCGGGGCCGACCCTGCCGTCCGTGCACCAGACGGACGAGGAGTTCGCTGCGGAGGCGGGGGCGACGCCGCTCGGCCTGCCCGCCAGCCCGGAGCGGATCGCCGAGGCGGTGCGCTGGCTGATCGTCGACGCCGACCGCGTGACCGGCCAGATGATCGCGGTCGATTCCGGCCAGCACCTGAACTGGCTGACCCCCGACATCCTGGACGCCGAACCCCGATGACCGCCCCCCTGCCCTTTCCCTCGGCCGGGCCGGCGCCGGTGCGCCAGGGGCTCTTGGTGTTCGTGAAGGGCCTGAGGGTCGAGGCCGGCATCGGCGTGCACGACCATGAGCTGGGCCGGCTGCAGCCGCTGGACCTGGAGGTGACGCTGGACCTGGGGGCGGGGCCGGTGGAGCGGCTGGCCGACACGGTGGACTACGGGCGGGTGGCGGAGGCCGCGCGCGCCATCGCCGCCGAGGGCCACGTCGGCCTGGTGGAAAACTTCGCCGAGCGGCTGGCGCTGGCCTGCCTGGCGGACCCGCGCGTGCGGGGCGTGATGGTGCGGGTGGAGAAGCCCGGCGCGCTGGGCGACGGCACGGCGCCGGGCTGCGAGGTGCGCTACGGCCGATGACGATTGCGCGGGCGGGCGAGCGGCGGCATTCTGGAGGCCGGGGCGCGGGGCCGCCCCGCCTCGGGGAATTCCATGGCTGAGCCCGCCGCCCATCGCCCGGACAGCGCCTCGGACGACGAGGACCTGGACGCCCTCGTCGGCTTCTGCACGCCCGCCTCTCTGGAAGGCCGCGCGCGGTCGGCCGTGGTCGAGCCCGAGCCCGAGCCTGAGCCCGAGCCTGAGCCCGGGCCCGAGGCCGCGCCGGAGGTTCCGGAGGCCGCTCCCGCCGCCGCAGCCGCCCAGGCCGACCTGTTCCGGGAGACGGCGCCCGAGCCTGAGCCCGAGCCCCAACCCGAACCGGCCGAGGAGCCGCCCCTGCGCCTTCGGGAGCCGGAGCCCGCGCCGAGCGTTGCCGTGTCGCCGCCGCCGCGCTCCCGCCGCCGTTCGGGCAAGCGCCACATCGAGGGGATCATGGGTCTCTACGCCGTCTACGCCTTGATCCTGTTCTCCGTGCCGACCTTCGGCGTCTCGGCCCTGGTCGGCCTTCTGGCCGTCACCGGGCGCGAGGGGCCCGCCGACGAGATGGCGCGCAGCCATTTCGTCTACCAGCAACGGACCCTGTGGGCGGCCGCCGTGATCGCCCTGCTCGGCGTGCTGCTGATCGTGGTCGGCCTGGGCGTCTTCGTGCTGTTCGCCCTGGCCTTGTGGACCGTGGCGCGCGGCGCCTGGGGCGTCTGGCGGCTCAAGGGCGAACAGCCCATCGCCCGCCCCCGCAGCTGGATGTTCTGACCATGACCGACACCCGCGAACCCGTCTTCGGCTCCGGCGCGCACGAGGAGGAGGGCAAGCCCGCCGCCCTGGTCGTCTGGGCGCTCTATCTGCTGTCCATCCCGTCGGCCAACCTGCTGGTGATCGTGGGCCTGGTGGTGGCCTACGCCGCGCGGGGCGGAGCGAGGGGCCTGCCGCTGGCGCACCTGGAGGCCGCCATCCGCCTGTTCTGGCAGGTGTTCTGGTGGACGGTGCTGGCCTGGATCGGCATCGCGGTCAGCACGGTGCTGTCCTTCGTGCTGATCGGCATCCCCTTCCTGTTCCTGTTCCTGGCCCTGTGGTTCCTGGTCAGCCTGTGGTTCACCGTGAAGTCGATCCTGGCGCTGCTGAACCTGCTGGGGAACAAGGCGCCCTAGGCGCGGCGACCGCTCCAGCGGTGGCGCGGATGGGGCTTGGCGCCGGCGGGCGAGCGGCCGTGCCGCGCCTCCCACAGCTGAAAGGCCAGGGTGGCGAGGGCCAGCTTGCCGGCGTGCTTGCCGGCCAGGCGGCGGCCGCCGCGCGACAGGAGGAGGCCGCCGATCAGCGGCGCGAGCTTGGGCAGGGGCATGGTGTGGTCTCCTTCGCGGGAGCCAACGCCCGAGTCCCCGGCCGCGTTCAGCCGTCCAGCAGGACCGCGATGCGATCGGCGCCCGCCTCCGCCCCGTTCTCGGCCGCGACGCGGCGGCCCAACTCCCCGGCGCGGGGCTGGAGCGAGGGCAGACGGCCGAGCGCCTCGGCCACGGCTTCGGGGGTGAACCGGCGGCGCGGGAGCACCAGCCCGCCGCCCAGCCGCTCCAGCCGTGCGGCGTTGTCGAACTGGTCGCCCAGGTGCGGGACCAGCAGCTGCGGCAGGCCCGCGCGCAGCCCCTGCTGAATGCTCCCGATCCCCGCGTGCTGGACCAGGGCGGCGGCGCGCGGAAAGAGCTTGGAGAAGGGGGCGTAGGGCGTGGCCAGGACGTGCGGGCCCTCGGGCGAGGCCGTCGCCGGCCGCTCGCCCGTCACCGCCACCAGCCGCCGTCCGGCGAGGCGCGCGCCCTCGGCGGCGACGGCGTAGAAGTCGCCGGGCGCGGCGGCGGCGAAACTGCCGAGGGTGGCGACCACCGGCGGCGCGCCGCCGTCCAGGAACCTCTGGAGCTCAGGAGAAAGCTCCGCCTCGGGCCGGTCCCACGCCGCCTCGCCCACCACCTGGAAGCTGGCGGGCCAGTCCGGCCGCCGGTCGGCGAGGACCGAGCTGAACAGGCCGAGACCCAGATCGGCGGAGGCGAGCTCGTCCCACAGAAGGCGGTGCGCCGAAGGCGGCGCGCCCAGGCGGCGGCGCACCTCGGCCGCGCGCGCGTCCCAGGGCCGGGTGCGGCGTCGGCCGATCGCGAGGGTGAGGCGGTTGAGGGCCAGCTGCGCGCCTCCCCGCGCCGGCCGGAGCCAGGGCGCCTGCCGCACCCGCGCGGGATCGTGGGCCGAGCCGATGACGAAAGGCTGGAGCGCCACGGCGACGCGCGGCAGGTCCAGGGCGTCGCAGACGATGGCGGCGCCCGAGGACAGGGTGGAGGCGACCACCGCCCGCGCGCCCTGGCCGGCCTCAAGCAGGTCGCGCGTCGCCTCTTCGAGATAGGGCAGGACGATGCGGTCCCAGAGGAAGAAGTCCGAGCGCATGATCCGCCGCGTCATGGCGGCGAAGTCCATGCCGAGCTCGCGCTCCAGGCGCGGGATGTCCGGCCCGACCGCGCGAAAGCCGAGGCCGGAGGCCTCCACGGCGGCGCGATAGTCGGGGGAGCTGGCGATCTCCGGACGGTAGCCGCGCGCCTTCAGCGCCAGGCCGAGCGCGATGAAGGGGTGGAGGTCGCCAAGCGAGCCGGCGGTCGCGAGAAGGATGCGACCGCCTGACGCCATCAGGCGTAATCCTGCACCGGCCGCACATCCAGGTCGTCGGCCTTGACGGCGGCGATGGCGCGGGCGGCGGCCAGAGCCCCCGCGGCGGTGGTGTAGTAGGGGATCTTCATCATCAGGGCGCTGCGCCTGAGGCTGAAGCTGTCCTGCAGCGACTGTTTTCCCTCGGTCGTGTTGAAGACCAGCTGGACGTCGCCGTTCTTCATCGCGTCGACGATGTGCGGACGGCCCTCCAGGACCTTCTTCACATGGCCGACCTCCAGCCCCTGGTCGCGCAGGTAGCTGTGCGTGCCGCCGGTCGCGAGAATGGAGAAGCCGAGCGCCGTCAGCTGCCGCACGGCGTCGACGATGAAGGGCTTGTCGGCGTCCTTCACCGAAACGAAGGCGCAGCCGGCCGAGGGCAGCCTGGTCCCGCCGCCGATCTGGCTCTTGGCGAAGGCGCGGGCGAAGGCGGGCTGGAGATCCACCTCGCCGTCGCGCTTCCAGTCCAGGCCCATGACCTCGCCGGTGGAGCGCATCTCGGGGCCCAGTATGGTGTCCACGCCGGCGAAGCGGGCGAAGGGGAAGACCGCCTCCTTGACCGCGATGTGGTCCAGAGCCCGATCCTGGAGCCCGAAGGTCGAGAGCTTCTCGCCCGCCATGACCTTGGCGGCGATGGCGGCGACCGGCGCGCCCATGGTCTTGGCGACGAAGGGCACGGTCCGGCTGGCGCGCGGATTGACCTCCAGCACGAAGATGCGCGGCTCGGCCGAGTGCGGCTCCTCGATGGCGAACTGCACGTTCATCAGCCCCCGCACCTTCAGGGCCCGGGCCATCTCGGTCGTCTGGCGCTTCAGCTCCTCGATGGTCTCGGCCCGAAGCGAGAAGGGCGGCATGGAGCAGGCGCTGTCGCCCGAGTGCACCCCGGCCTCCTCGATGTGCTCCAGCACGCCCGCGACGAAGACCGTCTCGTCGTCGCACAGGGCGTCGACATCCACCTCGGTGGCGCGGTTGAGGTAGTGGTCGATCAGGACCGGGTCGTCGCCCGACACCGACATGGCCTCGTGGACATAGCGGTCCAGCTGTTCGCGATCGTGCACGATCTGCATGCCTCGGCCGCCGAGCACGTACGACGGGCGCAGAACCACCGGATAGCCGACCTCCTCGGCCTTCTCCGCCGCCTCTTCCGCCGAGCGCGCCAGGCCGTTCGGCGGCTGCTGCAAGCCGATGTCGTGGAGCATGCGCTGGAACCGCTCGCGATCCTCGGCCAGATCGATGGAATCCACAGAGGTGCCGAGGATGGGAACGCCGTCCTCCTGAAGCGCGTGCGCCAGCTTCAGCGGCGTCTGGCCGCCGAACTGCACCACCACGCCCAGCAGCTCGCCCCTGGAGCGCTCGACGTCGATCAGCTCCAGCACGTCCTCGGCCGTCAGCGGCTCGAAATAGAGCCGGTCGGACGTGTCGTAGTCGGTGGAGACCGTCTCCGGATTGCAGTTCACCATGACGCTTTCGACGCCGATGTCCGCGAAGGCGAAGGCGGCGTGGCAGCAGCAGTAGTCGAACTCGATCCCCTGCCCGATCCGGTTCGGCCCCCCGCCCAGGATCACCGCCTTCCGCCGGTCCGAAGGCTCGGCCTCGCAGTCAGGAACCTGGCCGAGCGCCCCGGTCTCATAGGTCGAATACATATAGGCGGTGGCCGAGGCGAACTCGGCGGCGCAGGTGTCGATGCGCTTGAACACGGGGCGGACGGCGAGCGAGCGACGGAGGCGTCGGACCTCGGCTTCGGCGCTCCCGGTCAGCTGGGCGAGGCGGGCGTCCGAGAAGCCCATGGCCTTGAGGCGGCGGAACTCGGTGGCGTCAGCCGGCAGCCCCTTCACCTTCACGTGGCCCTCGGTCCGCACGATCTCCGCGATCTGGCGCAGGAACCAGGGCTCGTAGGCACAGGCGGCCTGGACCTCCTCGACCGTCAGGCCGTGGCGGAAGGCCTGGGCGATGACCCGAAGCCGGTCAGGTGTGGGCTGGCCCAGCGCCCGCAGCACCGCGGCCTTGGCCGAGGCGTCGTCCTCGACGCCCCCTCCGAACTGGGCGGTGCCCTCGATCTCGACCTCGTTGAAGCCCGTGAGGCCGGTCTCCAGCCCGCGCAGCGCCTTCTGCACGCTTTCCTGGAAGGTGCGGCCGATGGCCATGACCTCGCCGACCGACTTCATCGAGGTGGTCAGATAGGGCTCCGACCCCGGGTATTTCTCGAAGGCGAACCGGGGTATCTTGGTGACGACATAGTCGATGGACGGCTCGAACGAGGCCGGCGTCACCTGGGTGATGTCGTTGGTCAGTTCGTCCAGGGTGTAGCCGACGGCCAGCCGGGCGGCGACCTTGGCGATGGGGAAGCCCGTGGCCTTGGAGGCGAGCGCGGATGAGCGCGACACCCGCGGGTTCATCTCGATCACCACCATGCGGCCGTCGGCGGGATTGATCGCCCACTGCACGTTCGAGCCGCCGGTCTCGACTCCGATCTCGCGCAGCACGTCGATCGAGCCCGTGCGCATCCGCTGATATTCCTTGTCGGTCAGCGTGAGCGCCGGAGCGACAGTGATGGAGTCGCCGGTGTGGACGCCCATGGGGTCCACATTCTCGATGGAGCAGACGATGATGCAGTTGTCCGCCCGGTCGCGGACCACCTCCATCTCGTATTCCTTCCAGCCGAGCACGCTTTCCTCGATCAGCACCTCGGTGGTGGGCGACAGGTCCAGTCCGCGCTCCACGATCTCGCGGAACTCCTCGACATTGTAGGCGATGCCGCCGCCGGTGCCGGCGAGCGTGAAGGACGGGCGGATGATGGCCGGCAGGCCCACGAAGGCCAGGGCGTCCTCGGCCTCGTCGATGTGGTGGATGGCGCGCGAGCGGGGGCTTTCCAGCCCCAGCTTGTCCATGGCGTCGCGGAATTTCTGCCGGTCCTCGGCCTTGTCGATCACCTCGGCCCGGGCGCCGATCATCTCCACGCCGTGACGTGCGAGCGCGCCGGACTGCTCCAGCGCCAGGGCGGTGTTCAGGGCCGTCTGGCCGCCCATGGTGGGCAGCAGGGCGTCCGGCTTTTCGCGGGCGATGATCTTCTCGACCATCTCGGGCGTGATCGGCTCGATATAGGTGGCGTCGGCGATCTCCGGGTCCGTCATGATGGTCGCCGGATTGGAGTTCACCAGGATGACGCGATAGCCCTCGGCCTTCAGCGCCTTGCAGGCCTGGACGCCCGAGTAGTCGAACTCGCAGGCCTGGCCGATGACGATGGGCCCCGCGCCGATGATCAGGATCGAGGAGATGTCGGTCCGCCTGGGCATGGGTCGATCCTTGCGCGCGCGATCAGCCGTCGCGCGGAGGGGAGCCGCGAGCCGGTCAGCCGGGATGTCGGTCAAGGGCGCGACTTAGGCGCAGCGCCCCCCAGGGGCAAGCGCGATCACGGCCCGGGTCGGTGTTTCAGGCGATCAAGTCGACCGGAACACTTGCGCGTCACGAAGATGACGGTAGCGTAACGATTGGCGTGGCTATTGGCTGGCGCGCCCGTAACCGAGCCGACCCCGGCTGTAGATCGAGAGCTGTCCTGTGCGTCCATCCCTGCTGCTGACGACCACCGTCCTGTCCTCCGCGCTCCTTCTGGCCGCCGTGGACGCTCGCGCCCAGGAGCAGGCGCCGCCGTCCGAGCCCCAGGACACGCAACTCGACGAGGTGGTGGTCACCGGCACGCGCCTGCGCCTGCCCAACAACACCCAGCCCAACCCGGTGGTGTCCGTCACCTCCGAGACCATCCAGTATTCGGGCGTCACCAACGTCACGGACCTGCTGACCGACTTTCCGGCGCTCGCCAACTCCTTCAACTCCACGGATTCGGCGGACACGGGCGGCCAGGCCTCGGCCGGCCTGAACCTGCTGGACCTGCGCAACCTCGGCACACAGCGGACCCTGGTGCTGGTGAACGGGCGCCGCCACGTGGCGTCCGATCCCGGCACGGCCTCGGTCGACACCAACACCTTCCCGATTGGCCTGATCGAGCGGGTGGATGTCCAGACGGGCGGCGCTTCGGCCGTTTACGGCGCGGACGCCGTGTCGGGCGCGGTCAACTTCATCCTGCGCGACCGTTTCACCGGCTGGGACGTGCGGGCTCAGACGGGAGTCACCGAAGACGGGGGCGGCGCCGGCCACTTCGCCAGCGTGCTCTACGGCCGCGACTTCATGGGCGGGCGGCTGAACGCCACCTGGGCGGCGGAGTTCGCGCGTGACGAGGCCATCTCCGCCTTCGACCGCGACTACACCCGCCCCGGCAGCCGGGAGGTGCTGGTCAACAACCCGAACGACCTGGCCGACGATCCGACCATTCCCGACCGCGTCTTCCTGCGCAACGTCCGCTATCCGGACACCTCGCGCGGCGGCTCGGTCTACACCGACATCGACTTCGGCGACGACATCTACGGCTTCGACTACCAGGGCTCGGGCCAGCCCTGGGTGACCGGGCAGGAGACCCGCGGCTTTCCGGTGATCGGCGGCTCCGGCACCCTTCTGGACGACTTCGTCGACGACCTGAAGCCCGCCCAGGATCGCTGGAACCTGAACACCACCGGCCGGTTCGCGATCAGCGACAACCACGACCTGTTCTGGGAAGGCAAGTTCGCCCGCATCGAGACGGGCTTCACCGCCCAGCCGACCTATGACTACGGCTACGGTGAGGAGGGGGCCTACACCTTCACGGGCCTCTACCAGAGCCTGGACAACCCCTACATTCCAGCCGCCATCCGCAACGACGCCCTGACCAATCCGGACGGCCTGGGCAATCCCGCGAACGCGGCGCTGCTCGGGGTCGGGCCGGGCGTGTTCATCCAGCGGGACAACTTCGACTTCGGCTACACGGGCCGCGACATCACCCGCGACACCTGGCGCGGGGTGATCGGGGTGGAGGGCCAGCTGCCGATGGGGCTGGAGTACGAGGCTTCCTACACCTACGGGAGGACGTCGGCGGAATCGACCTATCGGAACAACCGGATCAACGACCGCTTCCTGGCCGCCATCGACGTGGTCAACGGCCCCAACGGCCCGACCTGCCGCAGCAACCTGAATCCGGCGTCCTACGCCGCCAACCCGAACGTTGATCCGCGCATCGGGGCCCGCACCTTCACGCCGGGCGCCAACAGCGGCTGCCAGCCGCTGAACCTGTTCGGGGAGGGCTCGCCCTCCCGCGAGGCGCTGCAGTGGATACACACCGACTCCCTCAGCACCTCCGAGATCGAGCAGCAGGTGCTGAACGCCTTCGTCTCCGGCGACACGGAGTCCTTCTTCTCCCTGCCGGCGGGACCCCTGTCGTTCGTCCTGGGCGCGGAATACCGCAAGGAAAGCAGCGACTCCCGCGTCTCCGCCGAAGCGCGCCTGGCCCAGCAGGTGGCGGACGCCCGCCCCGACCAGGACGTGCCTCTGCCCTACGACGTGACCTGGGAAGGGGCGGGCCGCGACAGCGGCGGCTCCTTCGACGTGGCGGAGGTCTACGGGGAGCTCTCCGTGCCCATCCTGCGCGATCTGCCCTTCGCCCAGGAGCTCCGCCTGGACGCCGCCTATCGCTATTCGGAGTATGAGACCGCCGGCGGGGCCGACACCTGGAGCCTGGGCCTCCGCTACCGTCCCGCCGACTGGCTGCTGCTGCGCGGCACCCGCGCCCGCGCGGTGCGCGCGCCCAACATCGGCGAGCTGTTCCTGCCTCAGGTGCAGACCAACGCCCTGCTCACCGACCCCTGCGACCGCGACAACGTCAACCTGGGCACCTCCAATCGCGTCGCCAATTGCAATGCGGCCCTGACGGCGGCGGGCGTGAGCAACCCGGCCCTGTTCGACAACACCAACTCCGGCTCGGTGCAGGGCCTGGTCGGCGGCAATCCCAACCTCGGCGTGGAGCAGGGCGACACCGTCACCTACGGCTTCGTCCTCACGCCCCGCGACGTCGTGCCGGGGCTCAGCCTGTCGGTCGACTACTATGACATCGAGCTGAGCGACGCGATCCAGTTCTTCGACCCGCAGACCATCGTCGACCAGTGCTACGATCTTCCGACGGGGAACCAGTTCTGCAGCCTCGTCCGCCGTCGTTCGAACCCGGGCACGGGCCAGGGCTTCATCGACTTCTTCCAGCAGTTCGCGCTGAACGTCGCCAAATACTCCACGGAGGGCTACGACTTCACCCTACGCTATCAGCTGGATCCGTCGGACTGGGGGATCCGCCAGGACATCGGCCGGTTCGCCTTCGCCCTGGCCGGCACCAAACTGGAGGAGCTGACCTTCACGGAACTGGACACGCCCGACAGCTCGCTCGGCTTCCCGGGCGCGCCGGAGTGGATCACCTCCTTCGACGCGACCTGGACCTGGCGTCAGTTCCTGGTGAACTACGGCTTCACCTACTACGACGAGACCTTCCGGGTGGACCCGCAGTTCCTGGTCAGCCAGCCGGACTACGCCGTGCCCGAGGCGCTGAAATATTCGGCGCGCGAGCGGCACGACATCCAGGCGCGCTGGACGGTGGACGAGCGGATGACCGTCTACGGCGGCATCAACAACTTCACCAACCAGAAGCCGGATCGCGGCAGCTTCAGCGAGCCGATCGGCCCGGAGGGCCGCTTCTTCTACGCCGGCCTGACCTTCCGCTGGGGTCAGTAGGCTCCAGGCGAGCCGAACAGGACGGGGGCGGCGTCGAAGGGCGCCGCCCTTCTTCTATGCCCGCTCGGCGACCCACGCGGGGAGCTCGTCGATGGACGAGAGGGCGCCGAAGCGAGGGTGGCCGTCCGGCGGCTCGGCCACCTCGTGCGCCCAGGTGACCGGATAGGGGATGTGGCAGGCGTAGGCGCCGGCCTCGATGGCGGGCAGGACGTCGGACTTCACCGAGTTGCCGGCCATGACCGCCTCCTCCGGCCCGGTTCCGTGGCGCGCGAAGACGGTGCGGTAGGTGGCGGCCGTCTTCTCGGAAACGATCTCCACGGCGGCGAACAGCTCGCCCAGGCCCGACCCGGCGAGCTTGCGCTCCTGGTCCAGCAGGTCGCCCTTGGTGATCAGCACGAGGCGATAGCGCTCGGCGAGCGCCGCCAGCGCCTCGTCGACGCCCGGCAGGGTCTCGACGGGGTGGCTCAGCATCTCGCGCCCCGCCGCCAGGATCTCGCGCACCACCGACGGCGGCGCCTCCCCGCCCGTCAGCTCCATGGCCGTCTCGATCATGGACAGGGTGAAGCCCTTCACCCCATAGCCGTAGAGCCGCAGGTTGCGCGCCTCGGTTTCCGCCAGCCGGGCCTCGATCAGGGCCTCGTCGCCGTGCTCGGCCAGCAGCGCCACGAAGCGGGCGTGGGTGAGGCGAAACAGGGTCTCGTTGTGCCAGAGGGTGTCGTCGGCATCGAGCCCGACGGTGGTGATGGGCATGGGCGGCTTCCCGGATGGCGCCTTGGGGCGGCGCGCTTAGCACGGTTCGCGTCCCGACGAGCGCGCGATCCGTAATATGACGCATGGACGAAGCGGCGGTGGTGATCGGGGCTACGGGCGGCGTCGGGCGCGCGGTGGCGGACCGGTTGGAGGCGGCGGGGCGATACGCCGCCGTGCACCGCTTGTCGCGCGCGGTCGGGCTGGACCTCGAGCGCGAGGAGACGGTCTTGGCGGCGGCCGCCGACGTCGCGGCGGGACCACGGCCCACCCTGGTCTTGGTCGCCACCGGCGTGCTGCACGACGGATACGCGCCGGAGCGGACCCTTCGCGCCTTGGACCCCGAACACCTGCTGCGCGACTATCGGGTGAACGCCGTCGGGCCGGCGCTCGTCGCCAAGCACTTCATCCCGCTGCTCCCCCGCGACCGCCGCGCGGTGTTCGCCGCCTTGTCGGCGCGGGTCGGCTCCATCGCGGACAACCGGCTCGGCGGGTGGCATGCCTATCGCGCGTCCAAGGCGGGGCTGAACATGCTGCTGAAGACGCTGGCGGTGGAGCTGGCCCGGACCCATCCCCAGGCGGTCGTCGCGGGACTGCACCCCGGCACGGTCGACACCCCCCTGTCCGCGCCGTTCCAGAAGGGCGTGGCGCAGGACAAGCTCTTCACGCCCGCCCATTCCGCCGAAAGGCTTCTGCAAGTGATCGACGGCCTGACGCCCGGCGACAGCGGCGGGGTCCTCGCCTGGGACGGGGCGCGCATTCCCGCCTGACGTGGTAAGCGCCCGTTCGACGCGGGGGAGCAGGGCCATGACGGGCGCGCACAAACTGGGCTGGAGGCTGGCGGCGCTGGTCGTGGCCGGCAACATGATCGGATCGGGGCTCTACCTGCTGCCGGTCAGCCTGGCGGCCGTGGGCTCCTCCAGCGTGCTGGGCTGGGTCATCGCGGGCGCGGGCGCCCTGACGCTGGCGCTGGTGTTCGGCGCGCTCGGCCGCGTCATGCCGACCGCCGACGGCCTGGCGGGCATCGCCGAGCAGGGGCTGGGCCGGTTCTTCGGCTATCAGACGGCGCTCGGCTTCTGGGCCTGCTGCCTGATCGGCAATGTCGCCGTGGCCGTGGCCGCCACCGGCTATCTCGCCTTCTTCTGGCCGGTGCTGAAGGACCCGGTCCCCGCGACCCTGTGCAACCTGGTCCTGATCTGGCTGGCGACCGGCGCCTATATCGCCGGAGCGGGCACGGCGTCGCGCCTGGCGGCCGTGGCCCTGATCGTCGGCCTGATCCCCATAGCCATCGCCGTGGCGGCCGGCGCGTCGGCCTTCGACCCGGCCGTTTTCCAGGCCTCGTGGAGCGCCACGGGCGAGCCGCTGGCGCAGGCCGTGCCGGCGTCGCTGGTGATCATCTTCTGGGCCTACCTGGGGCTGGAAAGCGCCGCGGCCATCTCGCGGCGGCTGAAGGACCCGGCGCGAGACCTCAGACGGGCGACCATCGGCGGCGTGCTGCTGGCGACGGTCGTCTATGTGGCGGCTTCCGTGGCCGTGTTCGGCGTCATCCCCCTGGCGGAGCTCGCCCGTTCGACCAGCCCCTACGCGGACCTGGCCGGTCGGGTGTTCGGCGCCTCGCTCGCGGCCTTCGTGGCGCTGTGCGCCATCGCCAAGACCCTGGGAACGCTGCAAGGCTGGGTGCTGCTCGGCGGCGAAACGGCGCGATCGGCCGCCGGCCATGGCTTCCTGCCGCGCGGCTTCGGCCGGGGGGAGCGCACGCCGGTGATGAACCCGCTGCTGGGCGGCGCCATCATGTCCATCGCCGCCATCCTGTCGGGCCAGCCCACGCTCGGCGATCAGTTCAGCCTGCTGATCGGCGCCGTGTCGGTTCTGGCCCTGGCCATCTATGGCGTCTGCGCCGCCGCCCTGTTCCGGCGCGGCCAGGGTCGGGACAAGGCGCTGGCGGTCGTCGGCTTCGTCTTCGCCCTGGCGGCGGTGGCGGCCGCCGCGGCGGACTACATCTGGCCCACCGTCGGCTTCATCGCCGTGACCACGGCGGGCTATCTGCTGTTCGTCCGGCGCCACGCCGTTGACCCCAAGGCGTCGGCCTCCTAGGTCCCCCGCCGTTCGCCCGCCGGATTTCGGCTGCAGGAGCGCGCCATGACCCAGCTTCTTCCCGGCGCCACCGGCGTCCTCGCGCTCGCGGACGGCACCATCCTTCAGGGCGTCGGCGTCGGCGCCACCGGCTCGGCGCTCGGCGAGGTCGTCTTCAACACCGCCATGACGGGGTATCAGGAGATCCTGACCGACCCCTCCTACATGAGCCAGATCCTGGTCTTCACCTTTCCGCACGTCGGTAACGTCGGGACCAATGTGGAGGACGTGGAACAGATCGGCGGGGGCTCCGACACCTCGGCGCGGGGCGCGGTGTTCCGCGATCTGCCGACCGACGCGGCCAACTGGCGGGCGGACGCCAGCTTCGACGCCTGGATGAAGCGTCGCGGCGTCGTCGGCCTTTCGGGCGTCGACACCCGGGCGCTGACGAAGCTGATCCGCGAGAAGGGCAGCCCGCACGCGGTCATCGCCCATGATCCGGAAGGTCGGTTCGACCTGGACGCCCTGGTGGCCCAGGCGCGCGGCTGGACCGGATTGGTGGGGCTGGACCTCGCCCGGGACGCCACCACGCTCCAGGCCTTCGACTGGACCGAGGGGCCGTGGGAATGGCCGAACGGCTATCCGCGCGTGGACGCGTCGGACAAGTCCGTCGTGGTCGTCGACTACGGCGTGAAGCGGAACATCCTGCGGGCGCTGGCCGGAACGGGGGTGAAGATCACCGTGGTGCCCGCCGACACCCCGGCGGAGGACATCCTGGCCCGCGATCCGGACGGCGTGGTGCTGTCGAACGGGCCAGGCGACCCGGCCGCGACCGGCGAATACGCGGTGCCGGAGATCCGCAAGCTGGTCGACAGCGGCAAGCCCATCATGGGCATCTGCCTGGGCCATCAGATGCTGGCGCTGGCGCTCGGGGCGCGGACCGTGAAGATGGACCAGGGCCACCACGGGGCCAACCATCCGGTGAAGGATCTGACCACCGGCAAGGTGGAGATCGTCTCCATGAACCACGGCTTCACGGTCGACCGCGACAGCCTGCCGGACGCGGTGGTGGAGACTCACGTGTCCCTTTTCGACGGCACCAACTGCGGCATCCAGCTGAAAGGCCGCCCGGTGTTCAGCGTGCAGCACCACCCGGAGGCCTCCCCGGGGCCGACCGACAGCCTTTACCTGTTCAACCGCTTCGCCGAGTCGCTGGGCTGATCCCTTCAAACCCGCCTATGGAGCGCGTCAGCGCAGGGGCGGCAAGAGACCCGCTCTGGCCAATAGCGTCGTTCCGGCTGTAGCCTCCGCGCGGGAGGGCCGACCCATGACAGCGCAGCCGATCGAGGACGTTCCGGCGGAGCCGAGACCGGCCGCCGCTTCAGGCGGGCTGACGCGGTCCGGCTCGGCGCGGCTCGACGCCGTCGACAAGCTGCGCGGCTTGGTCATCGCCCTGATGGTGCTCGATCACGTGCGGGACTTCTTTCACCGCACCGCCTTCACCGCCGATCCGCTGGCCGTCGAGAACGGCGACCCCTCGTTGTTCATGACGCGGTGGATCACCCACCTGTGCGCCCCGACCTTCGTCTTCCTGGCCGGCGTCTCGGTCTATCTGCAGAAGGCTGGCGGCAAGGGACGGGGCGAGCTGACGCGCTTCCTGCTCACGCGGGGCCTGTGGCTGATCCTGCTGGAGCTGACGCTCGTCACGGTCGGCTTCAACTTCGGCTGGTTCCCCTTTCTCCAGGTGATCTGGGCCATAGGCGCGTCCTTTCTGGTGCTGGCCGCGCTCGTCTGGCTGCCGGTTCCAGCCGTGCTGGGGCTGGGCCTGCTGATCCTCGTCGGCCACAACGCTCTCGGCCCGCTCGATCCGCCGGACCTCGGGGCCGCAGCGCCCGTCTGGCAGTTGTCGATGGAGTTCGGGCCCGCCCCTTTCCCCGGGTTCGTCGCCTATCCCTTCATCCCCTGGCTCGGGATCATGCTGCTGGGCTACGGCCTGGGCGCGGTCTTCACCCGACCGGAAGGAGAGCGCACGCGACGGGTGCTGCTCGTCGCCGGCGCCGCCCTCATGGCCTTCCTGCTGCTCCGGAGCCTGAACGGCTATGGCGACCCGCAGCCCTGGACGAGGCAGGACGCGCCATTGTGGACCGCCCTGTCCTTCATCAACGTGACCAAATACCCGCCGTCCCTGCTCTACACCCTGTTGACGCTGGGACTGTCGCTGCTGCTCCTGCCCGTGCTGGAGCGCTTGGGGGGGCCGGCCGGGAGCGTGCTGCTGACCTTCGGGCGCACGCCGCTGTTCACCTATCTGCTGCACCTCTACGTCGCCCACACCCTGGCGCTCCTGGTCGGGGTCGCCATGGGCGTGCCGGCCCGCGCCTTCTTCAACCTGCTGGGCGATCCGAGCCGGGCGCTGGACGCCGGCTGGGGCTTCGGCCTTGGGCCGGTCTACGGCTTCTGGCTGCTCACGCTGGCGCTGCTCTACCCCGCCTCGCGCTGGATGGAGGGGCTGAAGCGCCGCCGCCGCGACTGGTGGCTCGGCTACGTCTGAGCCTGCTCAGGGCAGGGGCGCGAAGCTCTTGGACTCCTGGCGAAGCGCGCAGGCCTTCTGCACCGCCACGGGGGCGGCGTGGAGCCAGTAGTCGGCGTCGTCCAGACGGCCGCAGTTCTTGCGCTCCTGACCGCGCAGCCGTCGCTGGGCGGCGTTCTCCAGCAGCCGCGCGTGCAGGGCGCGGGGCGAGAGGTCGTGGACGCGGGGGGAGCCGGGGGTGGCCACGGCGTCCGGGCCTTGCGGCTCGACGGCGGGGCGGGTGATGGTCATCAACATGGGCGGTACGCGTCGCTTCCCGGCGGAGCGTTCCCGCTACTCGGGCGCCCGGCCGATGAACCCGGCGAATTTTGCGCCGGGGACCAGAGTTCAATCCACAGCTCTGTGGACAGTTCCCGACTGTTAATCAGAAAAGATGTGTGGAATCGGGCGGTTGCATGCCGCGCCAGCGCCTCAGGCGTTAACGACAGGTAAACGCGCGCGGCCCGCGCGGACTCGGGCTATAGGTCGCCGGTGCGTTTCGACGACCGTTTCATCGAGGAGCTGAAGAGCCGGCTGCGCCCGTCCGACGTGATCGGCCGGACGGTGAAGCTCAAGCGTCAGGGGCGCGAGTGGGCGGGGCTGTCGCCCTTCACCAAGGAGAAGAGCCCCTCGTTTTTCGTCAACGACGACAAGGGCTTCTTCCACGATTTCTCCTCGGGCAAGCACGGCGACATCATCTCCTTCCTGCAGGAGACCGAGCGGCTGAGCTTCGTCGAGGCGGTGTCGCGCCTGGCCGCCGAAGCCGGCATGGCTCTGCCGGCGGAGGATCCGCAGGCGGCCGAGCGCGAACAGAAGCGCCAGGGGCTCGCCGACTGGACGGCGCTGGCCCAGAAATGGTTCGCCGCCAACCTCCGCCGCTCCGCTGGCAAGGCCGCGCGGGAGTATCTGGAGCGGCGCGGCCTGCCGGAGGACCAGTGGGAGCGGTTCGGCCTGGGCTATGCGCCCAACGACCGCGAGGGGCTGAAGAACGCCCTCGTCCAGCGCGGGGCGCGGCCGGGCGATCTGGTGGAGGCCGGGCTGCTGATCGCGCCGGAAGGCGGCGGCAGCCCTTATGACCGGTTCCGCGACCGGCTGATCTTCCCCATCCTGGACGCGCGGGGGCGGGTGGTCTCCTTCGGCGGCCGGGCCATGAACCCCGACGACCGGGCCAAGTATCTCAACGGACCCGAGAGCCCCCTCTTTCACAAGGGCGCGACGTTGTACGGCCTGCCGGAGGCGCGGCGCATCCTGGGGGCCGAGAGCCGCTCCGACGCCGCCGTGATCGTGGTGGAAGGCTATATGGACGTGATCGCCTGCCAGCGGGCGGGGCTGCCGGCGGTCGCGCCCATGGGCACGGCGCTGACGGAGGAGCAGATGGCGCTGCTCTGGCGCGTCTCGTCCGAGCCGGTCCTGTGCTTCGACGGCGACAACGCCGGCCGCCGAGCCGCCTATCGCGCCATCGACCGGGCCCTGCCCCTGCTCAAGCCCGGCCGCTCCTTCCGCTTCGCCCTCCTGTCCGGCGGCCAGGACCCGGACGACATCCTGCGGGACCGGGGCGCGCCGGCGCTGCGCGAGGCGCTGCACGCCACCCGCCCCTTCGTCGAGGTGCTGCTGGACAAGGAGCGCGAGGCCGAGCCGCTGGACACGCCCGAGCGGCGCGCGGGGCTGAAGGCGCGGCTGCGGGCGGCCGCCGGGGCCATCGCCGACAAGGACCTGGCGGAGCAATACCGCCGCGAGCTGTTCGAACGGTTCGACGCCCTGTTCCCGCGCCAGGCCCCGGTTCAGCGCGCGCAAGGGCGATGGCGAGGCGGGCCGCCGCCGCTGCTGGGCCAGACGGCCGAGGGCGCCCAGGCCCAGCAGGCGCTGGCCCGGTCGCTGGAGCCCGTGGCCGCCGCCCTGGCGCACGGCGCCATCGACGATCCGGACCGGCTGGACGACCAGCTGGAGGCGATCGCCAGCCACGGCTTCGGCGACCCCGCGCTCGATCCGCTGGCCCAGGCGATGGTGCGGCTTCGCTTTTCCGGACAAGCGCTTGACAGCGCGGGCCTGCGTCGCCATCTGGCGCGATCGGGTCACGACGCCATGTTGCGCGAGGTCGAGAAGGCGGCGGCGAAGTCCGGCGCGCCCTTCCTGGCCACAGACAAGCCCCTCGCCGAGGCGCGGATCCGATGGTCGCAGGCGCTCGACGCTCTGACCCGCGTCGCGGCGTTGGAGCGAGCGCTGGCGTCAGCGAAGTCGGAGGCCCACAGGTCCTTCGACGCCTCGGCCTTCGCTCAGCTGAAGGCCGAGCGCGATGCGTTGCGGCGGGCCATCAAGACCGGAACGATTTGGGAAGACGGCGCGGACTCGTAACCAAACGGGCGCGCCGACAGTTAGATATCTGCCATTGGGAACTGATCACTCCCAACGGCCGCGGAGAGCCTGAATGAGCCAGCAGACCGAGACCCCGGAAGCCGAGCCGACCGCCGACGGCCCGCTGCTGGACCTCACCGACGCGGGCGTGAAGAAGTTCATCAAGCAGGCCAAGGCCCGCGGCTATGTGACCATGGAGGAGCTGAACAAGGTCCTCCCGTCCGAAGAGGTCACCCCCGACCAGATCGAAGACACGCTGGCCATGCTGTCCGAGATGGGCGTCAACGTGGTCGAGGCCGAGGAGGACGCCCAGGAGGCGCAGTCCACCGAGGTGGCCGAGCGCGCCGACACGGCCGTGGCCGAGACCGAGTCCAAGCCCGCCTACGACCGCACCGACGACCCCGTGCGCATGTATCTGCGCGAGATGGGCTCGGTGGAGCTGCTCAGCCGCGAGGGCGAGATCGCCATCGCCAAGCGCATCGAGGCCGGCCGCGACGCCATGATCTCGGGCCTGTGCGAGAGCGCGCTGACCTTCGAGGCCATCATGGTCTGGCGCGACGAGCTGGCCAACAACCGCATCCTGCTGCGGGAGGTCATCGACCTCGACCAGACCTACGCCGCCTTGAACCCCACGGCCGTGCCGGGCGCCGCCACGGCGGCCGAGGGCGCCGAGGAGGCCGAGCCGGAGCCGGCGGAGGCCGAACGTCCCGAAGGCGCCGAGGACGACGACGACGATTTCGACGACGGCGGCGGCCTGTCCATCTCGGCCATGGAGGCCGAGCTGCGCGAGGGCGTGATGGAGGTGCTGGACGCCATCGCCGGCGACTTCCCCGCCTTCCGCAAGCTTCAGGACAAGCTGGTCGAGGCGCGGCTGAAGGGCGAGGCGCTCTCGGCCAAGGAGCAGAAGGCCTACGAACAGCTGACGGAGGCCATCTCCGGGCGGCTGAAGACGCTGAAGCTGAACAACAACCGCATCGAGGCGCTGGTCGAGCAGCTGTACGCCATCAACAAGCGGCTGATCGGCCTGGAAGGCCGGCTGCTGCGGCTCGCCGACAGCTACGGCATCTCGCGCCCCGAATTCCTCAAGGCCTATTTCGGCTCCGAGCTCGATCCGACCTGGACCGAGCGGGTCAAGGAGATGGGCGTTCGCTGGACCAAGTTCAGCGAGAACGAAGCCGGTCAGATCGGCGACATCCGGGGCAAGGTCGCGGGCGTGGCCACCGAGGCGGGCCTGCCGATCGACGACTATCGCCGCATCGTGCAGACGGTGCAGAAGGGCGAGCGCGAGGCCCGGCAGGCCAAGAAGGAGATGGTTGAGGCCAACCTGCGCCTCGTGATCTCCATCGCCAAGAAGTACACCAACCGGGGCCTACAGTTCCTGGACCTGATCCAGGAGGGCAACATCGGCCTGATGAAGGCGGTCGACAAGTTCGAGTACCGCCGGGGCTACAAGTTCTCGACCTACGCCACCTGGTGGATCCGGCAGGCCATCACCCGCTCGATCGCCGACCAGGCGCGCACCATCCGCATCCCGGTGCACATGATCGAGACGATCAACAAGATCGTGAGAACATCACGCCAGATGCTGCACGAGATCGGCCGCGAGCCGACGCCGGAGGAGCTGGCCGAGAAGCTGGCCATGCCGTTGGAGAAGGTGCGCAAGGTCCTCAAGATCGCCAAGGAGCCGATCAGCCTCGAAACGCCCATCGGCGACGAGGAAGACAGCCACCTCGGCGACTTCATCGAGGACAAGAACGCCGTCCTGCCGATCGACGCGGCCATTCAGTCGAACCTGCGCGAGACCACCACCCGCGTGCTGGCGTCTCTGACGCCGCGCGAGGAGCGGGTGCTGCGCATGCGCTTCGGCATCGGCATGAACACCGACCACACGCTGGAAGAGGTCGGCCAGCAGTTCAGCGTCACCCGCGAACGCATCCGCCAGATCGAGGCCAAGGCGCTCCGCAAGCTCAAGCACCCGAGCCGCAGCCGCAAGCTCCGCAGCTTCCTGGACAGCTGACGTTCGGAAAAGGTTCGCCGGGGCGGATGAGATCGGGCGTCCCGGTCGTTTCCCTTCCGGTGAAGGGCGGTCTCTCCGAGGATGAGCTGAAGCGGCGGATGGCCGTGTGGCGGGCGCGAGCCGAAAGCGCGCGCGACCCGCTGGAGCGCGCGGCCAACACGCGGCTGGCGGAGGAATATCGGAGCCTGCTGGAGCGTCTGCTCGCCCAGGCGTCGCCGAACCCGCTCGGGACGGGCGACTAGTCGCCCCGCACGGCGCGCCCGCCGGCGCGCCCTAGCCGCCTGTCGCCTTCTGAAGCTCGATCATGCCCTGGGCCGCGCCCATGTCGGGGACGATCTCGCCGGTGCGGTCGCCGATCTCCGCGAAGCGGGCGGCGATCTGCTCGGGGGCGTTCTCGCCCGTGATGCGGACGCCTTGGGTCAGGGTGACGTAGGCGCGCTCGAAGCCTCCGGCGCCCGCCGCCAGGATGCAGCGGGTGGGCGCCGCCTCGCTCACCAGATACAGCAGGCCGGGCGTGACCAGCTCCGGCCCGAGGGCCTCCAGCGGAAGCGCCGCGCCCAGATCCTCGGTCATGCGGGTATGCGCCGTCGGGGCCAGGCAGTTCACGCGGATGTCGCTCTTGGCCCCTTCGATGGCCAGGGTCTGCATCAGCCCCACCAGTCCCATCTTGGCCGCGCCGTAGTTGGACTGGCCGAAGTTGCCGTAGAGGCCCGAGGAGGAGGTGGTCATGACGATGCGGCCGTAGTTTTGGCCCCGCATGATCTCCCACACCGCCTTGGTGCAGTTCACCGCCCCCATCAGGTGCACGTCCAGCACGAAGCGGAAGTCCTCCAGCTCCATCTTGGCGAAGGTCTTGTCGCGCAGGACGCCGGCGTTGTTAACCAGGATGTCGACCCGTCCCCAGCGCGCCATCGCGGCGGCGACCATGCGCTCGACGGCCGCAGGGTCGGTCACCGAGGCCGCGTCGGCCAGCGCCTCGCCGCCCATCGCCTCGATCTCGGCCACGACCCGCTCCGCCGCGGTCGCCGAGCCGCCGGCGCCGTCCCGCGCCACGCCCAGGTCGTTGACCACCACCTTGCAGCCGCGCCGCGCCAGCCCCAGCGCATGTTCCCGGCCGAGCCCGCCGCCCGCCCCAGTGACGATGGCGACCCTGTCGTCGAACCGAATGGCCATGATGCCGCTCCCTTTTTGTCCCGTTCGGCGTCGCTGTAGCAGGCGCGAACGGGGAACGCCGAACCCGAATATGTTGAAACGGCGCCACAGTCGCCCCATTCGTTCAAGCTTTGCCGGAACAAGTGTCACAGCTACGGTGTTTGTGGGTCCGGTGCAGCGACGTCGGAAAGGGCGGGCGCTTCCGACCATCAGAATCAACGAGGGACACCATGAAGCTGAAACTTCTGGCCAGTGTCGCCGCCGCGGGGCTTTTCGCCGCCGGTGCGGCGGCTGCGGAGCCGAACGGCTGGTACGGCGCGGTCGACGCCGGCTGGCATCGCGTCGACCAGGTGGAGATCTATCCGCGGCAGTTCCCCGCGTATGAGTTCGACACCGAGGACAGCTGGATCGCCCTGGCGCGCCTCGGCTACCGCTTCACCGAGAACTGGCGCCTGGAGCTCGAGGGCGGCTACCGCCAGAACGAGATCGAGGCGGCTCGCGCCCGCTCCGTCGGCCTGCCGCAGACCATCTGCGCCCCGGTCAGCACCGGCGCCTGCGGCGTTCCGGACGGCGACCTGAAGGTCGCCAGCCTGATGGCCAACGTGATCTTCGACTTCGGCTCCGCCGATTCGACGATCCGCCCGTTCATCGGCGCCGGCGCCGGCATCGCGCGGTCGGAGGCGGACTTCAGCGCCACCAACGGTCTGGTCCGCACCACCTTCCTGGACTCCAGCGACAGCGGCACCAACCTGGCCGGCCAGTTCCTGGGCGGCGTCGCCTGGCGCCTGGGCGACCGGACGAACCTCGACATCACCTACCGCTACTTCAAGACCGAGCTGGAAGGCACGCTGCTGTCGACCGCCGGGGTGACGCCGGGCGACTTCACCGGCACCTACGAGGACAGCCATTCGCTGACCCTCGGCCTGCGGGTCGCGTTCGGGGCCCCCGAGGCTCCGCCGCCGGTCTACACGCCGCCGCCGTATGTGCCGCCGGCGCCGCCGCCTCCGCCGCCGCCTCCCCCGCCGCCGCCGCCGGCGCCGCGGGTGCCTGACGCGCGTCAGTTCGTGGTCTACTTCGACTGGGATCGCTCCGACCTG